>Ga0334722_10000383_pt1 | contig 67045 bp, 59 predicted proteins | sample C3_bottom_MG_FD_207210 | JGI IMG/M metagenome (GOLD analysis project Ga0334722, IMG submission 207210) | Sediment microbial communities from Yellowstone Lake, YNP, Wyoming, USA - C3_bottom | ecosystem: Environmental > Aquatic > Freshwater > Lake > Sediment | place: USA: Wyoming | collected... | reverse complement strand
GCTGGCCAGGTGTGAATGCCGGACCGCCAGGCCCGAGCAACAGGTCCGCCACATTGCGTTGCGCACCCTTGACGGCAATGCTGCCTTCGGCCAACAGCCACTCCATCGCATTGATCTGCACTCCCTCCCAGTCGTACTCGTCAAGTTCATGCAGCCTCGTTTGCTCTTCGTTGTCCAGATCATCGTTCAGCATGGCCGCGATCGATGTTTTGACCGCTTTTGCGTGGCGGCTGGTCAACCATCCGATCGCCTTGCCGACACCCCCATCCTTGCCTTCATCGGCAACCGGCTCGTTGGTTTCCTTACCACAGCACTTCTTGAACTTCTTGCCCGAACCGCATGGACAAGGATCGTTGCGGCCGACCTTTGGCCGGTCACGAACCATCGTGCCACCGCTGGGCGTTTCGTGCGGCGGCCAGTCGGACACCTCGTGGCTGCTTGCTTTGCTTGGTTCGGGGACGTCGTAGCAAACCCAGGCCGCCATCTGACCCAGGGCATCGCGGATGTAGCGGTTGTCCTCAATCGCTGCAGCCTCGGCCATGCAGTCCTCGACAGGCATGGCGGCCTGTTTCTCGAACCATTTGAGACCCGTGACTGACGGATCTATCAGGCCCTCGTCGAACCAGCCGCGTATGCTTTCCAGCAGCGGCGCGGAGCCAAGTTCGCTGGCCGCATCGATCGCCCAGGTCAAAAAGTCGTCGACGCCCGATTGCTGATCAGCTCCGGCTTGCCGCAGGATATTCGCGTCCCTTTCGCACAAGGCCTTGATATAGGCCAGCACGCTGTCGCGATCACCATCGCCTTCAAGCACACGCACAACGAGCGCGCGCAGGGCCGCGTAGCGGCACCACAAGTCGGCGCCGCTATCCTCGGCCAGCGCCTTGATCGGCGCAAGGTCGCCGTCGCACACCGAGGCCAGCATCCGTCCGAGCTGGTTGCCGGCGTCATCAGCGAACAATTCATCGGCGCGCTCGCTCGCGCAATGGCAGGCCCGCACCAGTGGCGCGTAGGCGCGGGAATCGCGTTTTTCCGCCGCCAGATACACGGCAAAGGAAAACAGCCCGTCGTACTCCCCATTGATCTCATCGAGCAGCGTCGAGCCGCCGGCGGCAACACGTTCGAGTTCGGCCACGAAAAACGGCGCCAGCTCATCCCAGCGCCGCCGTGCCTCTTGCGCAGCGGCAAGCGGAAAAGGTGGCGCCATGCGCGAGAGAGAGGTGCTGATGTCATGCCATTCCATGAAATATCCTATCTGCCTTGCATGTAGCGCGCGAAAAGCGCTGGGTGTAGCTCGCGCAGTTTCCTGCGGCCTTCGACCAATTCGGAATGTCGCCCCTGGCGTTCGCACAATAGCAGGCCAAGCACGATGCGGGTGCAGTATTCGGAGCGCGTATTCGCGCCAGCCTGAGAAAGCCGCAGGCACTCCCCAAGCTGGCTGTCGGCGATGAGCGCCCAGGCAGGAAACCAGGTGAAATCCTCCGGCGTGCCCTCTCCCTCAAACTCAGCATCAAAGCCGCGCACGAGCCGGTCTAGGGCCGGCAGTTCGAGTCGCGGCGCCAGCATCTGCGCGCGCTGCGGAGCCATCCAGGCAAGCTCGGCCAGCAACGGCAGAATCGCATCAAAACCGGCTATGCGGCATCGTGCTTCGATCATCCAGACCAATGGGGCCGGCTGGCGCCGCCACGACTCTATGGCCTCGATGCATGCTGAAGCGTCCGTCCAACGCGCGGCGCGCAGCAACAAAGGAGCCGCATGCAGCGACTCGTGGCTGGAATCGAATGGATAGTCGGCGATGGACGCAGCCAACTCCACCCAAAGCGGAGAAAGCCATGCTTGCGCCTCTTTCCCGAACACTACATGCGCCGCGGGCGCAACGGCATCGTCCAATTCCTGCAGGATCGCGATGGCGACCTCGCGCGCAAGCGGCTTGGGAATCGGTGAATGCAATTTCTCGCATAGAAGACTTAAGGCCGGCAGTAGCGGATCGGCGCCGTATTCGGCGGTAAGCGCCGCCACCGCTTGCGCACCAGCGCCCGGGTCGCGTTCGCGCAAGGCATCGATGGCCGCGTTGCGCAAAACAACGTCTCGGCTATGCTCAAAGATGTCGAGTTGCATGGGCGTGATTGAAATGATTGCTGTCGTGAACTGATGGTGCGGATGCGACACAAATCTTTGAGGCTAGACGAACTGGGCGCTCAGACGATTATGCCATCGCCGGGAGGACGGAAACTACATGCGAGCAAAAATCGAAAGCGCGACCTAGCAACGGGTTGGATGGGCGAGGAAGTGGTGATGGGCAACTGCCGGCCGTGACCTGCCCGTAGAGCCGCTCACCTCGAATTCCGGCTCATGACTGGAAGCTGCCGCTGAGTTCTTCTGGCCCAGCGGCTCATGCCGACCCAGAGCCGACCCCTGACTTGTCGCGACGCGGATGTCCGGAGTCGCAAGTGAAGGGGCCAATTGCTCGCATCAGTTCATCGACGAGCTTCCGCACAGCGCCGATGAATTAAATCACATGACCGCTCTTGCGCGGCGCTACGATGCGCATCACGCCGTCCTTGCCAAGGACGAGAAGACAAAAAAAGCAGAGTACGCGCTGCGAATTCGGGTAGAAAGGCACCAGATTTCGACGACATGCCCCGCATCCTTTGCGTCCTTGGCGGCAAAAGTGATTGTTCTTGCCTAATTTTACAATGGGCGCGCTCGAAAGGCGTACCGTAGCCACGGTGGGCTAGATGGAGCAGGTGAGTGGTGACTACATTTCCATTTTTAGGATAAATCGGCGACGGTGCGAAGCCAAGCGCGAAACTGTTTGATCCTTGGCTGATCCGCCTTCGTGCGGGAACAGACCAGGAAAAAGCTGAACGGTGTCTTTACGGTGTCCTTCAATGGTAGGACCAGCCGCCCGCTCCCTACATCGGGCTCGAGGTAGGCGCGCTGTGCTATGGCGATTCCCAGACCGTCGATGGCGGCCTGTAGCGCAAGAGTTCCATTGGAAAATTGCTGCCTGTTGCCGGGTTGCGCTCCTTCGAGACCGACGCCCTTCATCCAGACCGACCACGCATCCGGCGTCATCATCGAGTGCAGTAGCGTCTGGCGGAGAACATCCGCCGGGCGCTTGAGTGATCGCGCAAACGAGGGGGCACAAACCGGCACCCATTCTTCGCCAAAGATGCGGTCTGAGACAACGTCATTCCAATCTCCGAGGCCGTGTCTGAGCGTGAAGTCCACACCGTCCAGCGAAATATCGTCTGCCCTCGTCGTTGTCGTGATTTCTACTTCGCTATCTGGGCACTTGCCCAGGAAACTCGCCAGGCGCGGCATGAACCACCGGATCGCGAAATTAGGCAAGAGTTTGAGCTTTAGCTTGCGTCCCCCCGGTCGGCGCATGATCTCGGAGAGCGCCCGATCGATTTGGCTGAACGACTCCCGAAGCACGAAGTGCAGGTGGCGCCCTTCGTCGGTCAGAGTCAAGCCCCTGTTTGCGCGCACGAACAGTTCTACACCCAATTTAGCTTCCAGTATGCGTACCTGCTGGCTCACGGCGCTTGGTGTGAGAAAAAGACCTTCCGCCGCTTTCTTGACGCTCAGATGGCGCCCCGCCGCCTCGAACGCGCGCAACGCGACGAGGGGAATTTGATGGGGCTTCATGGGGAATAGTTTAGCAGAACTAAACCCTGATTTAAAACAAACTGTTTGTGAGACCGAACCACCCAGACTAAATTCACAACCGTGCACAGCATTCTTCAGAGACCGAGGAATTGTGCGCGCTAATCACCTACAAAAGGGGGGATTACCGACCATGGATCAATTAAAGGAATTTAATCATGAATAGAGCAGAAGCAACAGAGGCTCTTAAGCTTCTCAAGAGTTTTGAGGAAAAGCTCGACAAAGATTCGGGGCGTACGCAAAAGCCTCGCCGCACGGGAATCACGATGTCTCTGGTATTTGACGTGGTGAGTCATGGTCCCCGGTTCTTCGAACCGTTTCAGGGGCTGGTGGACCGCATAAAGCTCCTTGACACGCTTTGGCATCATGACCCGCGCGTCGTTATCGAGGCGGTCGCCGGGTATCGGGCCATGAACATGGATGTCGCAATGGGAGGGACGCAGTTTGAAATCGCGAAAGCCCAGGGCGGCCTGAAGAAATACATCAAACTAATGAAAGGTATCGGCGTCAACGAAGTCGAAGTGGAAAACCACGCCTCCGGGGCCACGCTGGCCGAGATGCAGGATGAAGTGAAGATGATGAAGGACGAGGGCTTCATTGTAGTCGGCGAGGTCGGCAAGAAATGGTGGTGGAAAGATCCTACCCGAGTCTCACGCGATCTGGTTTCAGTGGAACGGACGATCGAACAGGCGCTTGGCTTGATCGAAGCTGGCGCTGACTTTCTGTATTGGGAGGGCATGATTGTGCGGGCGCTGATCGGCCCCCAGCTCGAAAACACAAAGGGCCAGCAACAATTGCGCGAAGTCGCGCAAGCGATCGATCCCACCAAGCTGATTCTTGAGTTATGGGACGATCGAGGACAGTGCAATCACCCGCTGATTGCATGGCTCGTGAAGGAGTTCGGACCGAACGTCAACTTGGCGAACATCAATCCGCAGGACGTAAAGTGGATGGAGTGGATCCGACACGGCATCATATTCGAGATGGATCACCCCTATATGCGGTGGTCGGCGGACCCCAGCCAAGCGGCCCACTGGTGGCAAATCGACGGTCCGGATTACAACGTCGATTTGCAGCGCGGCTACGCCCTCAAGCCGGCATGCTAATGAGGCGGTCGACTGGAAATTGACGTACCTCCCCAACCAGATAGGATATTCGATGAAATACGCCTTGGCTTTGATCACCGCTCTATGCATGCTCTTGTCCGGGGAGGTAACCGCCCAGAGCTATCCGTCCAAGCCGGTGAAGATCATTGTGGGTTTTCCGCCTGGACAGGCTGCCGATTTGATCGCCCGGCTCCTCGCCCAGTCGCTTCAACACAATCTCGGCCAGCCGTTCATCGTCGAAAACCGTCCCGGTGCGGCGACCATTATTTCTCATGAGATCGTCATGAAATCGCCCGCTGACGGTTACACGCTCATGATGTCTTCAAGCGGGGCGCTGGCGGTCAACCCGGCGCTGTATTCGAAGCTGCCTTACGATCCGCTGAAAGACTTTGCGCCGATCGCACTGGTCGCCACGGGGCCGTATTTTCTCGTAGCGTTCCCTGACTTCGCCCCGAGCACCGTGAAAGATCTCGTCGCGTATGCGAAAGCAAATCCAGGCAAGATCAATTACGCCTCGTCCGGCAGCGGCATTACCAACCACCTCATCATGGAGATGTTCAGGAAAGCCGCCGGACTCGATCTCAACCACGTGCCGTACAAAGGCTCCGGCCCGGCGCTCGTAGATCTTATTGCCGGGCGGGTGTCGCTGATGTTCGACACGGGACCGGCGGTGCTGCCGCACCTGCGCTCGGGGAAACTCAAAGCGATCGCGGTCTCGAGCCTTGAGCGCTTTGCCGCCGTCCCCGAAGTGCCGACGATGGCCGAGTCTGGCTTACCGGGCTTCGCTGCAGTGGGATGGGCCGCACTGGTCGCGCCGGCCGGCGTGCCTGGAGAAATCGTCACCAGGCTGAATGCCGAGGTGACAAAGTTCCTCGCGAATTCCGACACGAAGCAGAAATTTGTGTTACTCGGCTTGGTGCCGGGCGGTGGTACGCCGGAGGTGTTTGCCGCATTCCTCAAGTCCGAAGTTCTCAAGTGGGGAACAGCCGTGAAGGAATCCGGCGCGCGCGCCGAGTGAGTACGCCATAAGGATCGACATGACTTTCTTTTCGAAGCTGCAGGTGCTTGATTTCACGGGGGAGCTTGGGCCGTACACGGGAAAGATGTACGCGGGGCTCGGCGCGAACGTGATCCTCGTGGAGCCGATCTCAGGAAGTCCGCTGAGGCGCATCGGCCCTTTTTACATGAAAAGGCCGGGGACCGAGACGAGTCTGCCCCATCTGTATTTCAATGCCGGCAAGCGCGGTTTGGCGCTAGATCTCACTCATGAGCAGGGAAGGCAAGTCTTCCGTGATCTCTGCGCACGTGCCGATCTTCTCATCGAGAGCTGCGCTCCAGGCTATCTCGACGGTATGGGTCTCTCCTATGAAGTCCTGCGCAGGAACAACCCAAAGCTGGTCCAGACATCGATTACACCTTTCGGCCATTCCGGTCCGTTGTCGGGGGCTGTCGGCGCGGACCTCACATGCGCCGCGCTGAGCGGGTTTCTCCATCTCGCGGGCATAGACAACGAAAAACCGGTCCGTGCGCCGGACAACCAGAGCTACCGTATGGCCGAAGCTTACGCGTCAGTCGGAAGCGCCATCGCATTGTATGGCGCCCAGCGAACGGGGCAAGGACAGTTCGTGGACGTGGCATGCGTAGAGGCCTGCGCGATGGCGCTGGAAAGTTCCCCGCAGCATTGGAATCTGGAAGGAAGAATCCGCCGCGGCCGAGGCCGGGAAGCGGCGAGTGGGTCGATTCATCCGTGCGCGGACGGTTACGTGGTGCTGGTTGCCATCGTCACCAATAGCAAGGCGTCGTGGGATGCGTTCGCTAACTGGATGAGAGACGAAGACGTCGAGGACTGGTCGACATTTGCGAACGACAAGTGGCTTGACAGCCGCTATCGCAAGTCCCAGGAAGGGTACGAAACCCTTTGCCGGATATTCGAGAAATACGCCGCCACGCGCACCAAATTTCAGCTTTACGAAACGGGGCAAAAACACAATGTCGCCGTCAGTCCAGTCAGCAACGGAAGGGATCTTCTGGAGAACCCGCAGTTAACCCATCGCGGTTTCTGGCAACGTGTCCGGAATGAGGCGCTGGGTGGTGATGTCGTCTATCCCGGCGCGCCCTATGAATTGGGCGAGATACAGTGGAGATTCGGGTGCAATGCACCGAGGCTCGGAGAACACACCTCTGTAATCCTTCGTGAACTGGGATTCCCTCCTTCCGACGTCGGCGAGTTTAAGAAATCGGGAGCAGTCTATGCAGAATAGCGTTATGGGAATGCTCGATGGCATTGTCGTTTGCGACTTTTCATGGGCCGGCGCCGGCCCGATCGCCACGGCCGTGCTCGCCCAGTGCGGAGCAGAGGTCATCAAAATCGAAAGCGCGAGCAGGCCGGACCCGACGCGCTCGAGCGAGCCATTTAAGGACGGCATTCGGAAGGGCCTGAACCGAAGCGGATATTTTGCGAATCGCAATGCCAACAAGAAAAGCCTCGCTCTGAACATGACTCATCCCAGTGCTCGCGATGTCGCGGTGCGGCTGATCGCGAAGAGCGATATTGTGATCAACAACTTCCGTGTCGGGCAAATGGAGAAGTGGAACTTAGGGTGGGAACGCGTCAAGGAGATCAATCCGCGCGCCATTTTCGTCACGATGAGTCTGCAGGGAACCAGCGGACCGCACAGCCGCTACATGGGATACGGCGTCAACCTGAACGCGCTATGCGGGCTGACGGAAAGAGCCGCGTTTCCCGGCGTGCGCCCGTTCGGTACCGGCACAAACTACACCGACCACGTCATCGTCCCGGCACACACGCTGTTCGGAATCATGGCAGCCTTGCTGGAACGGGAAGGAACCGGGCGCGGCCAGACAGTCAGCATCTCCCAGCTCGAGGCGGCCATCAGCATGGTGCCTACGGCTCCGTTGGCGTACTCGACGAACGGCGAGACAGTCGGGCCTCTGGGCTATGGCGATCCAGAGGCCGTGCCGCACGGCGTCTACAGAACGCTCGGCTACTGCGGGTGGATTGCAATAGCGGTCTTTTCGGACAACGAATGGACGTCCCTGAAGAAAGTCATGGGCAATCCGATATGGGCGGAGGAGGATCGTTTCTCGACGTCCCAGGCGAGGCGGCTGCATGAGGACGAGCTCAATGGCCGGATCGAGCAATGGACTGCGACCTGTTACGCCGATTGGCTGATGGACGAGCTGTTGCGGCATGGTGTCAAGGCAGGCGTGGTGAAGGACGGGCGAGAAGCGGTCGAGGACGAGCATCTTCGGCGCAGGGAATTCTGGAGGTATCTGGAGCATCCAGAGATGGGCACAACCTTGTACAACCGCGCCCCGATTGTGTTCTCGGATACGCCATTGTCGACGAAGACCGCGGCCCCTTTGATCGGACAGCATACCGAAGAGGTGCTGGCCGGAATGCTCGGGTATTCCGCAGAAGAGATCGAGCAGTTGTCCCGGGAAAAAGTTCTGATTTGAGCAGTCAGGCGGTTTGCAATATCCAGCATGGATACACCTGATTTTATAGAGAAATTGTGGAGGTAATAGATGGATTTTTCATTAACCCAGGAAGACCTGATGCTGAAAGACACGGCGCGACGGTTTGCCACAAACGAGTTGTTGCCTTTGGACAAGGTGCTGCTCGAACGGGAATTGCGCATGTGGACGGATGGGGCTTCGCCGTTGCCCGAGGAAGACCATGCGAGGCTGCTCCGAAAGTCCAAGGAACTCGGATTCTGGGGAATCGACGTTCAGGAGAAATTTGGGGGACAAGGCCTCGGGATGTTCGCCAAGACCCTGGTGGTCGAAGAGCTGTCCAGGTCGCTTGCCGGATTTTCCCACCACGCGTTCACCTTGCCGCCGGATGCACCGAATCTGTATTACCTGCATGAATACTGCACGCCGGAACAGCGCGCCAAATATTTCATGCCGTTCTGCAATAACGAGGTGGATTCGGCGATGGCGGTTACGGAGCCCGGCGCTGGCTCCGACGTGAGCGGGCTTAAGACGACGGCGGTGCGCAAGAACGGCAAGTGGGTGATCAACGGTTCGAAACTCTTCATCAGCAAGTGCGACAAGGAGAAAGTGTTTTTCATCCTCATCGCCGTAACCGACAAGGACGCCTCTGCAAAGGGAAAATTCACCGCGTTCCTGCTGGACAGGAACGCCCAGGGGCTGCGGATCGGCCAGATGACTCCGGTCATAGGGGCGATGCCTACCTGGTCACTGTACCTCGACGACGTAGAGGCCGGTGACGATGCCGTCCTGGGGAAAGTTGGGGAGGCTTTCGTACCGCTGCAGAATCGATTCGGAGTGCGCAGAATTGAACTGGCAGCGCACTGTACGGGGATGACCGAGAGACTCATCCAGATGATGATCGATCAGGCCAATAACCGGATCACCTTCGGAGAACCGCTGGCGCAACGCCAAACCGTACAGAACTGGATCGCTGATTCGACCATCGAGCTGGCGAGCGTCCGGTTCATGCTCTACCACGCCGCATGGAAATCCGATCAGGGACACAGAGACCTGCGCACGGAAGCGGCTGCGCTCAAAATCGCCGCCACCGAGATGCTGACGGCGGTCGCGGATCGGGCGATTCAACTGCATGGTGGCATGGGGCTTTCGCGAGAACTCGGCATTGAGTACGTCGCGAGAATGGTGCGGATATGGAGAATCATCGAAGGGCCATCCGAAATCCATCGCGTCTCCATCGCAAAGAAGCTGCTCAAGGAGGGAAGGCCCTACGATCCTTTTGTCGCCGCCGGCAGCTAACCAACAATGTCGAGGCCGAAAATCGAATGAACGGAAGTTGTCATGGCGGTTGGCGAGCGGCACGCTCCCGGAAAGCGGCGCCTTGATCATTGCGGCACTCATAACTTTCAAGGGAAACTACGCTGGCACAATACGAGCCCGAGCTGTACTGCCATGAAAGCATATTGCTCCTTCAATTCGCTGGATTCTGCGTTCAAGGCGAAATAGACAAGTCGATTCCAGGGTGGTGCTTGAACCGCCTGCAAAGACGTTTTCGTGACCGAATGGGAGAAACCGTGCGATTGAAGCTTTCATTGACCGCTAACAGCCGGACCGTTTCGAGTGAAGTCGTGCCGCGTACTCTGTTCGTTACTTTCATCCGCGAACGGTGCCGGCAATTACGCGGATGACGCGTCGTGCTGCCTTATAAAGGGTAGATTTCTAATCCACAACGTTAATAGGAGACAGTTCAAATGGACACCCAACTCATCATTGATAACAAGTTGACCGCGGCTTCTGGTGGCGCCACGTTCGCTCGCCGCAGTCCAACGACAGGCGATGTAGTTACGCGCGCAGCAGCAGCCAGCGTAGCAGACGCTATTGCAGCCGTGGACTCAGCGCAAACCGCCTTTCGCAGTTGGTCGACAACTGGGCCCACGGAGCGCCGACGAATTCTCCTCAAGGCGGCTGACATTTTGGAATCCAAGACAGCAGAGTTCATATCGGCGATGGCGCAAGAAGTTGGAGCATCGGAGCTGTGGGCAGGCTTCAATGTAATGTTGGCTGCAAATGTGTTCCGTGAAGCAGCCTCGTTAGCAACACAGATTCAGGGTGAGACCATTCCGACCGATAAGCCTGGGGCACTGTCAATGACTGTGCGTCAACCCGTCGGCGTCATCTTGAGCATTGTTCCCTGGAACGGCCCGGTGGTGCTCGCTGCGCGTGCCATTGCCTATCCGTTGGTGTGCGGAAATACTGTTGTTTTTCGTGCCTCTGAAACCAGTCCGAAGACGCACAGCCTCGTGGTCGAAGCCGTGATGGAGGCGGGCTTGCCCGCGGGCGCATTGAATATGCTGACCAACGCGCCGCATGACGCAGCCGAAGTCGTCGATACATTGATAGCGCACAAGGCCGTACGCCGTATCAATTTTACGGGCTCGACCCGCGTAGGCCGAATCATCGCGGAAAAGGCCGGTCGTCACCTGAAGCGTTGCCTGTTAGAGCTGGGGGGGAAATCACCCCAAGTTATTCTTGACGACGCTGATATCGATGAGGCTGTGAAGGCTGCGCTTTTCGGTTCGTTCCTCTATCAAGGTCAGATATGCATGACAACAGGCAGGATCATTGTCGACGAAAAAATTGCCGATGCTTTTGTCAAGAAATTCGCCGCCAAAGCACGTGAGTTGCCGATGGGCGATCCGACCAAGGGTGCCGCCTGCGTTATTGGTCCCCTGATTGTGCATGAATCTGGACAGCGCTTGAATACCATGATTGATGACGCTCTGGCAAAGGGCGCAACGATCCGGGTGGGTGGAAAGGCAACGGGTGCCATGATGCCAGCCACAATCATTGATGGCGTGACCTCCGAGATGCAAATTTACGAGGAAGAGTCCTTTGGCCCCCTCATTGCCATCGTCCGCGCTAAGAATACCGAAGATGCCGTTCGACTTGCCAACGATACCGCTTATGGCCTTTCTGCTGCGGTTTTTGGTCGTGATGTCACCCGTGCGCTGAATGTCGCCATGCGCATTGATGCCGGGCATTGCCACGTGAATGGCTCAACCGTACAAAATGAATCTCAGGCGCCTTACGGCGGCACCAAGGACAGCGGCTACGGCCGTTTTGACGGCCGCGCAGTCATCGACGAATTTACGGAACTCAAGTGGATCACTATCGAACCGTCCGTTCAGCAGTATCCGTTTTGACCCGCACCAAAAAAAGCCAATTACCTTAGAAAGAGAGAGAATTGCCAACTGTTGATGATGGGTTTGGGTTTAGAGTGAGTCCCACGGTGCACACGCCGGCATCGCCACCGGATACGCGTGGGGGAAAGCCGGCGCAGAGATGCGAAGGAGGAGAATGATGCTCGAAGGCTGCGTATTCTGGCCCGCCGAATTTGCGGCGTGTTACCGCGCCCGCGGTTGGTGGGAGGGGGTCACTATTTCGCAGATGCTGGCGCGCAGCGCGAAGCGCAGTCCAGCGAAAACTGCCCTCGTCTGCGCCGGGCAGCGTCTAGGCTACCGCGACCTGGTGCAGACTTCGGATCGGCTTGCCTGCCGCTTCCTCGAAGCAGGCATCGAACCGCTTGATCGCGTGGTAGTGCAACTGCCCAACGGCCCCGAGTTCGTCCATACTTATTTCGCGCTGACGCGAATCGGCGCCATTCCAGTGATGGCATTGCGTGCGCACCGACATACGGAGATTCGCCACTTTGTGCGCGCTTCCGGTGCAATCGCTTATGTGATTCCGGACCGGATAGGCAGCTTCGATTACCGGACGATGGCTGCGGAAGTCCAGAAGGATTTTCCAAGCTTGCGAACCGTGTTCGTATCGGGCGAACCCGCGACGGAACAGCGGGACCTACGCGAGATGATTGCCGAACCCATGTCTGCGGAGGCGATCAGCGCAGCATTGGCAACGCTGCGCCTCGATCCGTCGGAAGTGGCCACCATGCTGCTTTCGGGCGGTACGACTTCGCTCTCCAAGCTCATCCCGCGCACGCACGATGACTACGTGCTCAATGCGCGGCTCTGCGGTCGTGCCGGCGGTTTCGACGAGAGCACGGTTTTCATGGCCATCCTGCCGCTGGGGCACAACTACAATCTGGCCTCACCGGGCATGCTTGGTACCTTCTACTACGGTGGCACGATCGTGCTCGCGTCCTCGGGCGACCCGGCCGAGGTGTTCTCGCTGGTCGAACGCGAGAAGGTGACGACGATCGCCGCCGTTGTTCCTCTGATCTCCAACTGGCTCAATTCGCCGGTGCCCGATGGTTACGATTTGTCGTCCTTGAAGGTGATTCAGAACGGGGGTGCCCGCCTGGCACCAGAGTTACGCAGCCGGCTTCGGGCCCGCTTCGGTTGCGTGCCACAGGAGATTTACGGCACGGCTGAGGGACTGATCAACATGGTGCCTTTGGATGCGCCAGACGAGTACCTGTTGCACAGCTCGGGTGTGCCCGTCTGCGAGGACGACGAAATTAGGGTCATCGACGACACCGGGAACGAGCTACCCGACGGCGCCCAAGGCGAACTGGCGACGCGGGGTCCGTATACCATTCGCGGTTATTACCGGGCTCCAGACAAGAATATCGAAGCATTTACGCCGGACGGCTTTTACCGCATGGGCGACATCGTCCGTAAGGACGGTCGCTACATCTACACCGAGGGCCGCAAGAAGGACCTCATCAACCGGGGCGGCGAGAAGATAAGCTGCGAGGAGGTGGAGAACCTGATTTTTGCGCACCCCAAGGTGAAGGCCGTCACGCTGGTGGCCATGCCCGACCCGGTGTTTGGCGAGAAAGCGTGCGCCTTCGTCATTGTGAAGGAAGGGCAGAGTCTGGAATTCGCGGAATTGATTGACTTTCTCAGGCAACAGAATATTGCCAGCTTCAAGCTGCCCGAGCGGCTGGAGTTGGTGAGCGAATTCCCGGTGAGCCCCGTAGGTAAGATCTTGAAGCGGCAATTGCGCGAGGCGATCGCCGAGAAGATAGAAAACGAGAAAGCCGGCGGCGCGCCTACTTGAACCAATGGGAATGGTTGCAACCAAATGAAGATTCGCATCATTGGCGGCGGCCCGGCCGGTCTTTGTTTCGCGGCGCTCATGAAGCGCGACGACCCCGTGCACGACATCGCGATCTACGAGCGCGGTCCCCGTGAGGCAACTTGGGGTTTCGGCGTCGTCTTCTCCGACCGAGCCCTGGAATTCCTGCGCGCCGACGACGTGGACCTCTACCGTCTGCTGTTGCCGCACATGGAAACCTGGTTCAACCTGACCATCGTTCACAACGACACGCGCATCCCGATCAGCGGCAATGGCTTCGCCGCCATCGGCCGCCTGCAACTGCTGTCCCTGCTGTATGCGCATGCGGAGAGGCTGGGCGTGCGCATCGAGTTCGATAGCCCGGTCGAGACGCTTGCCGACAGCGAGCACCTTGGCGGCGCAGACCTGATCGTCGGCGCCAACGGCGCCGCCTCATTCGTGCGTCAGGAAAACGAAGCGCGCTTCGGCACCACCTGTGACTGGCGCCCGAACAAATTCATCTGGTACGGCACGTCCAGGGTCTTCGACAGCCTTACCCTGACCTTTCGCGAAACTGGACACGGTGTGTTCTGCGCCCACCACTACCGCTACAGCTCGGCGATGAGCACGTTTCTGGTCGAAGTGGAGGGGGAAACCTGGAAGCGCGCAGGTTTCGAACGCATGAGCGCGGCTGATACCAAGGCCTATTGCGAGCGTGTCTTCGCCAAGGATTTGGAGGGGCATCCGATCCTGTCCAACAATTCCTACTGGCGCAACTATCCGGCCATCTGGAACGAGCGCTGGAGCTTCGACAACGTGGTGCTCTTGGGCGATGCGCTGCGCACGGCCCATTTCTCCATCGGTTCCGGCACCCGCCTCGCCATGGAGGACGCCGTCGCTCTGTGGAAGGCATTGCGCGAGAAGCCCCGCGTGCTTGAAGCCCTGGCTCATTTCCAGGAACTACGCCTGCCACCGATGAAAAAGATCTGGGACGCCGCCAACGTAAGCCTGCGCTGGTACGAGCGCATGGGCGAATACATCAAGCTGGACCCGGTGGAATTCGCGTACAGTTACATGACGCGTACCGGGCGGGTGAATCACGCCGAGGTGCGCCGCCGCGATCCCGCGCTTGCCGCGGCCTACGAGAGGCTGCATCCCGAGGTGAACGCGTCATAAGCAGCGCCAGCGACGCCGGGTCGGGCGTACGGCCTGCGGCAGTCTTTGCGCAGCATGGAATTGTCTTGTCTAAAGGAAGAAATGATGAAGCCGGGTGAATTGAAACTGCCGTACCTGTTCCAGCCCGGGCAACTGGGCCGGTTCAAGATCAAGAACCGCATCAAGTATGGCGCGTGCTGCGTGTCCAATTACAACACCCGCGACGGTTACATCACCGAGCGCGAATTCGCGCGCATGCGCGTCATCGCCCGCACCGGCTGCGGCATGATCACCAACCAGGGGGCTTATCCGGATCCCCTCGGCGAGGGCAAGGCCTATTTTCGCCAGGTGGCCATCTTCGACGACAAGTTTCTGCCGCAGTTCGAGCGCATCGCCGCCGACATCAAGGAGCAGGGCGCGATGGCGATCCAGCAGATCCTACATGCCGGGCGCTATGGCGGCATAGACCTGGGCTATTGCATTCAGCCCTCGGACGTTCCCCAGACCCTGCCGCATTTCCGCCCGCCCAAGGTGATGACCAAGGCAGAAATTCGCGACTGCATCCGCCAGCACGCCGAAGCGGCCAACCGAGCGATACGCGCCGGATTCGATGGCACCGAGGTCACCAGCTTCATGGGCTACCTGCTCGCCAATTTCAATTCACGCTTCACCAATCAGCGCACGGACGAGTACGGCGGCTCGATCGAAAATCGCGGCCGCTTCATGCGCGAACTCATCGACGGCATCAAGCAGGCGACACCGGACAATCCGCTGGTGGTGCGCCTGAACGGCGCCGAGCTGATGGACAAATGGGGCGGCAACAGCGAGGACGAATGTTTCGAGTTGATGCGCCAGGCTGCGGACGCGGGCGTGGACATGATCAGCGTAACCGTCGGCTGGCAGGAGGCGCCGGAATCGTCCATCGGCCGAGACATCCCGCCGGGATACTGGAACTATCTCTCAGAGCGGGCAAAAAAGACCTGCCCCAATACCGTGATCACTTTCGGCAATCGCTTGCCCGATCCGCGCATGGCCGACCAATGTCTGCGCGACGGGATCTTCGATTTCTGGGAAGTCTGCCGGCCGCTGCTGGCCGATCCCGACCTGATCCACAAGGCAGCCGAGGACCGTCTCGACGAGACGCGCCGCTGCATCGGATCGCTGAACTGCCTGTCACGGCTGTTCCGCGACCTGCCTTATACCTGCACCATGAATCCGGCCCTGGGCCACGAGGTCGAACCCGAATATCAGGTGACGCCGGCGACGGTGAAGAAGAAGATCATGATCATCGGCGCCGGCCCGGCCGGCATGGAATGCGCGATTACGGCGGCCAAGCGGGGCCATGACGTCACCGTGTTCGACAAGGCCCCGCGCGTCGGCGGCAATCTCTACGCCTATGCCATGAACGACCTGGCGCGGCCCGACGATCTGCTCTCGGTGATCTCTCACTACGAGGTTGTGGCGAAGAAGCTGGGTATCGAGATCCGCCTCAACACCGAGGTGCACGCCAAGTTCATGCGCAGCGTGCTGCACCAGTACGATGTCTGCGTCATCGCTGCAGGGGCCAGCGCCGACCGTTCGCAATACGCAAACATGGAAGGTGCGGACCTGATGGTGGATGCGCTTGACGTCGCCCATGGCCGCGTCGCGGCCGGCAAACGTGTGGTGGTGGTCGGCGGCGGCAAAGTCGGCCTCACCCTCGCAGAGGCGCTGCGCAAGAACCATGGTGCCGAGGTGACGGTGGTCGAGCGGAACAAGCGCATTGCCGGCGACGTCAAACCCTCGTTCAAGTGGCGGCACGCGTCCTGGGTGGAGGAGCTGGGCATTCCATGCCTGACCTCAAGCCGGCTGGTCAAGGTGACCAAGGACGGCGCGACCGTCCGCGACGGCAAGGGTATCGAGATCGTCCTCCCCGCCGATACAGTGATCTTCGCCGACGGTGCGAAGCCCGCGCACGAATTGTTCCATGAATTCGAATGGATGGTGGACGAACTGCACGGTGTCGGCGATGCAATGATTCCGCGCGGCCTGGAACAGGCGATCCAGGAAGGGTTCCGCCTCGGCGTGCGACTGTGAGCCCGCTGCCCGATGTGGTCACTTGGAGTGCCGCAGCGGCTCGCCACAATGAGTTGTTTGCCGCCCTGACTCCTGGCGCCCGCGTAGGCCTCGTGGCACGGGAGGCACCTACGTCCATGCTACTTTGGGAGGCAAGCGACGCGGGTATCCAAGCGCGCGCTGCACCTTTCCCGGGATATTTTGATAGCGGCGCCGACATACTGCTCTCCGCCGATGCGGAAGCAATGGCGGCAATTCACGCCGCCGTTGATGGACAACTGTTTTACGTAATGCGCGCGGGCATTCGCAGTGGCGACATCATCTGCTACATGCTGAGCCGACGCTGTGAGCTCGAGGTCCAAGGGTTCGATGACCTGCTGGATGCGCTAGGTTTCGCTTTTATGGGTGCTTGCCGATGATCTTCTTCAACCCCACCGGCGCCCCCGAATTGGCCTGCGATTCCTGTGGCTGCCGCTGGTTCGACCGAATGAGGGGTGCCTGCTACGAATGCGGAACACCGGTCAGTGAGGAATCCCAGGCCGAGTATAGACGGACTTTAGAAGCGTTCGCTCTGCAGCGGAGCAAGGAGATGAGGCCGAAATAAAGACGGGCAACGCGTTTCCCTCTGGCGATTCTCACGTACGCCATTTTCGGAAAAGTTGGTATCCGGCCCTCTGAGCCGTTATGCTTGCTTGCTGTCGAAATCCCAGTACGGCTCTGGACCGAATCGCTCGGCGAGGAAATCGATAAAACTGCGCACCTTGGGCGGCAGGAATTTTCGATTGGGGTAGACCGCAAAAACAGTGAGGTCGTCGACCTTCCAATCGGAGAGAATGCGCACCAGTTTCTTCTCCCGCAGCGCCTCGTACACCATGAAGGTAGGGTGCAGAATCACGCCAAGGCCCTCGATGGCGGCAGTGCTCAGGATGTCGCCGTTATTGCCGCGCAGATTTCCGGAAATGCTTACCTTCCGTTCCACGTCCTTGCGCCTGAAGCGCCACTCGTTTTGCAAGCTCCAATTGGCGTAGGTAAGACAATTGTGGTCGCCGAGTTCCTCGGGTGATTTTGGTGCCCCGTACTTCTTTAGGTAACCGGGAGAGGCACAAGCGACTATGCGCGCGGGAGCGAGCTTGCGCGCTACCAGCCCTGGCTCGATACGTTCAGCAACACGGACCGCCAGATCGAACCCCTCTTCGACGAGATCCACTACGCGGTCGTTGAGGGTGACGTCGATCTGAACGCCAGGGTACCGCTGCAGGTATTCAGTGACAGCCCAACCCAAGTGACGCACGCCAAATGCTTGAGAAGAGGTCACCCGCAGCGTTCCACGCGGAACCGATGCTTCCTGAGCTACTGAGGTTTCGGCTTCCTCGACCATGGCGAGTACCTGGGTTGCTCGCTGGTAATAATCGGTGCCTGCCTCGGTGAGCGAGAGCTTGCGTGTGGTCCGGTTGAGCAGCCGCACGCCCAGATGCGCTTCGAGCTGTGCCACGTAGCGCGTGGCCATGCCTCGCGATAGATCCAGTTTGTCCGCTGCGCCGGCGAAGCTCCCAGCGTCCACTACGGCGGTAAACAACTTCATGCTCGCTACGATGTCGATAGTCATGACTGTTCAATGTTATTAAATAGTGAATTGATATTCTGCTAGTTTATTTCCTGCTGCGCAATTGATTAAATGCACACATCGGATGCCGGAATGGTTCCGGCACAGATACAAACCACTCTACGGAGGCTGCACATGAAGGTCACATTGATCGGCACAGGCAACATGGGTTCAGGTCTGGCCAAGCACATTTCGAAGGCAGGACATACTCTGATCATCGCCGGCCGGGACGCATCCAAAGCGCAGGCGCTCGCGCAAGCGAACCGCGCCGAGTTCAAGGGAACGAATGCCGCCGATGGCGCCGATGTCGTGATCGTCGCCACTGCTTACGTCGACGCCGTCACCGCGCTGCGCGCGGCCGGCGACCTCTCCGGCAAGGTCGTCATCGACATCACCAACCCGCTCACCGCCGATTACATGGGCCTGACTATAGGCCATACCACCTCCGCGGCCGAGGAAATCCAGAAGGCCTTCCCGAAGGCCAAGCTCGTCAAAGCCTTTAACACGGTATTTGCACAGACTCTGGCGGCCGGCCCGTCTCTGGGTGGAGAAACCGTTCCGGTGTATTTCGCCAGCGACGATTCGGCGGCCAAGGAAACCGTCAAAGCGCTGATCCAGAGCATCGGGTTCGCTGCGGTAGATGCCGGTGGCCTGAAGAACGCGCGCTATCTCGAGCCCCTAGGCGGTCTAAACATCTACTTTGGTTACGGCGCAGGCAAAGGCACTGCCATCGCCCCCAAGTGGATCGGCATCCAGTAACAGAGCACCAGCGACTCACAACCCGTTCATATCAATTGAGAAAGGATCAAGTCATGAAAACCACCTTCCGCAAGACCCTGATCGCCGCGACCGTGATAGCGCTAACTGGCACGGCATTCGCCCAAACGTTGGCCGGAAATCCGACCACGCCACCTCCCGCGCATGAGAAGCAGGCGCCCGCAGTGGAGCGCAATCTCAAGGTGTTCGATACGCTCGATTTCGACGTGTTCAGCAACCAGAAATGGGACCGACTGGGCGAAAGCCACGCCAAAGACATCGTCGTGACCTGGCCCGACGGCCATGAGACCAAGGGCATCGATAAACACATCGAGGACCTGAAGGCGCTGTTCGTTTTCGCACCTGACATCACCATCAAGGTGCACCCCATCCGCTTCGGCTCGGGCACGATGACTGCGGTAACGGGTGTGATGACCGGCACATTCACCAAACCGATGCCGATTGGCGATGGCAAGACGATCGAACCTAACGGAAAACGCTTCGCGATCGGCATGGCCACCATCGGGCACTGGAAAGGCAAGACGATGGACCACGAGTGGCTGTACTGGGACAACCAGGACTTCATGAAACAGATCGGGCTCGCACAGTAGCCGCGCCTGAACGGCATCAACCAGTCGTTTAGAGTTTTTCCATTCAATTTCACTTGCAGAAAGGATTCACATCATGAGCCAACTATCGTCAACCACGCTTCAACACGCCGGCTTCGGGCAATCGAACGCGAACCAAGTGCTGGCGCCGGCCCTGGCCGATTGGGTAGCGGCGCTCGGCCGCGTCGGCCTGGCCGCACTTTTTCTGTGGGCCGGCTACGGCAAACTCGTCCACATGGACGGCAACATCGGCTACATGAAAGCCTTCGGTGTGCCGGCACCCGAACTGCTCATCTGGCCAGCTCTCTTTGCCGAACTCATCGGCGGCGTGATGCTGCTCGTCGGCTTGAAGGCGCGCTGGGCGGCGGTGGCTTTGATCGCGTTCACGCTTCCGGCAACCTTCATCTTTCACGCCTATTGGGCCGTGCCGGCCGACCAGGTGATGAATGCGCAAATTCACTTTATGAAGAATCTGGCGATCCTCGGCGGCCTGCTGACCGTCGTCGCGCACGGTGCCGGGCGCGTTGCGCTCGATCGGGCGTAAGCGAATCTGCCTGAGCTCCACGCAAAGACCAATCGAGAGACTTAGCATCATGAGCTTGCCCACGCTATTTATTTCCCACGGCTCGCCGATGCTCGCGATCGAGGACAGCCCCGCGCGCCGCTTTCTGCTGCAACTTGGCAAAACGCTACCGCGACCAAAAGCGATCATCGTGGCCTCCGCCCACTGGGAATCCATGGGAGGCCTCGCGATGCGAACCCAGCAGAGACCGTCAAGCGGCTGAAAGCGGATATTAAGTCGGCGCAGGGCCTGATGTTCGTCACGCCCGAATACAACCGCTCTATCCCGGGGGTGCTCAAGAACGCGATCGACCATGCCTGACGTCCATATGGCCAAAGCGTTTGGTCAGGCAAGCCGGCTGGAGTGCTGGGCGTGTCGGTCGGCGCAATCGGCACTTCGCTGGCGCAACAGCATTTGCGCAATATCCTGGCCTACCTGGACGTGCCGACTCTGGGCCAACCGGAAGCCTTCATCCAGGCAAAGGAGGTTTTGTTCGACGCAGCCGGGAATATAGGCGCAGACAGCAGGCAATTCCTGCAGGGATGGATGGATCGCTACGTCGCGTGGGTGAAAAAGCACACCGCCTGAGACACTGCACGCCTAGATCCCACCAGAAGTTCATATGAATGGCCGACCGCCGCCGGAATCGAAACCACCTCGCACGAGAAATGAGGTGGTGCCGGACTTCGAAACGGCAATCCGCCTGACGTATTTCAATATCAGATCCGGCGTCGCAAACAGCGAAGCAATCACGGTGCTGCACATCGGCGAGGAACAAACCGTCGTCGCCAGCGGAAGCGGTGTGGAACCGGCAGTGATCGCGCTCGCGCTCGGTTCACGAAGAATCGCAACCGATCACTTCAAACACGAGCCACCGACAGTAATCGAAATGGAAAATGCCATTCAAGCCGTCGAGGATGAAGTGGCACGAGTACGGCCGATGATGGTGCGCGGTTCAAAGCTATTCACGGTGGATGCCGTGATTCGAGATATTACGCGTCTCGCTGGAGTTGCCGATAGTGCGGAACACACGCTGTCGCTCGAAGCGATAGAACGGAAATTTGATCGACTGGCTGCGGTAACGCTTGGAACGCCGGCTTCGCAGGAAGGTATTCCGAGCAGTGTAGCGTTCGCCGCAACGCTGCTGATCCTCCGCGAATTTATGCATCACCTGCGATTCTCGTCCATCATTGTGAGCGAATCACCCTTCCGCCAACGCTCCCACATTAGCGCTTTCTGCGTTTCCGTGTAATAGATCCTCTGTCTTTGCTTCATTTGCAACACTCCTTCTGCTTACGCAGTGTCTAGTGTGTTGCATCCACCGGTTGAATCCGCAGACTGTAACCTGCCACTTGGTCGCTCCATTTCATGGGTGCTTGAAGGTCTGCGACTGGCCGGCTGCTGAAGTACGTCCAGCCAGGGCCGGTGGCCGCAATCGCTGCGCAGCGAGCATCGGGGCAGGAAGCCGTGGCCGTCTGCACCGGATCATAACCGATCGGTGAGTGTCTTCTGCTCGGCCTAGACGCGAACCGGAGGCCTAAGGATTGCGAGGGTGTCAGCGCTTCCCCCCCGCCATCTGTGCGCTCGCGCGCAAGGCGCGCAATCTCAGCGTGGCGATCGGACCCAGCATGGCTCCGAGACCGAGCGCGCTCCAGGCCCAGCCCCAAGCGCCGTCGGCGCGCCCCCCTCCCGCGCCCTGCCCTAGATCCAGCACCAGGCCGAATACCCAGGGACTGATGGCGCCGAAGCCGAAACCCAACACCGAGCGCAGTGCCCAGGCTGCACCCAGGCAATGTCCGGGCACTAGTTCGGTCAACGCGGTCGAATAGATCGACGAGTCGCCGATCGCGGTGAGGTTGTAGGCGATGGCCACAGCGATCACGATCCAGGCCGGCGCCGCGATCAGCCAACCGAAGGTGAAAGAACAGACGAGGCTCGCGAGCGACATCAGCAGGATCACCGCGGTGCGGCCCCAGCGATCCGAGAGCACGCCGCCGCCGATGCTGCCCGCCATGCTCATGAGATAGGTGAGCGCGGCAAACGCGATGCCGAGGCCGGCCATGCCGCTGCCACCCTTGCCGCCATAGGCGAGCACCACGCCGAGATAGGTCGGCAGCCAGGCCCACATGCCGAGCAGTTCCCACGAATGGAACACGTAGGCCCACACCGCGAGCATCGCCGGTTGGTTGCGCCACACCTCCGCCAGTGCGCGCAAGGGATTCGAGTACCCCGCCGCATGCACCACGTTGCGCGTGCTGCGCAGCACCCAGGCCGAAAGGACGCTGGCGACGAGCGGTCCGAGGGCGCAGGCGATGAGCGCGGTACGCCAACCTGCGGTGACCACCAGCACGCTGGACATCCACAGCGACAAGGCATAGCCGAGCGATGCGGCGGCAAGGTAATAGCCCATCACGCGGCCGCGCCGCACCGCCGCAAAGCGCTCGGCGATCAGGGTCATGCCGGGGGTGTAGGAGCCGCCTGAACACAGTCCGGCCAGACCGTGCAGCAGCAGCGCCGAGACGAAGCCGTCGGCGAACACGGCAAATGCCAGGCCGCTGGCGCAGGCGGCGACGCTGGTCGCGAGGTAAGTGCGTTTGGCGCCGTAGCGATCCGCGAGAAATCCGATCGCGAACAGGGACACGAGATAGCCGACATGCCAGGCCGACTGGACCAGACCGGCTTCGGCCGAAGACAGCCCCCAGTCCTGCTTCAGCAAGCCGAGCGCAGCCGAGTAGGCGACGAATATCAGCGCGAATCCGGCGCGTGCCAGGCACAGCGAGGCGATCCACCCCCCGTCGGTCACGATCTAGTCCCGCAGGCGCAACAGCACCGGCTGATGATCGGAGGCGTCCGTGTCCGGGTCCACTGCGACGTCTTCGATGCGATCGGCGAGGTCCTCGGTGACGAAAATAAAATCGCAGGCGAACGCTTCCGGCCACTGCTCGTGGTCGTGTACCCCGAGGGTATGGTCGTGTGCCCGCTCGCCGTGGCGCACCTGCCAGGAATCGCGATAGCGAGGCGTGCCATCCGCATACGGCGCGACGATGCGCGCATGCAGCGGATCATCGGCGCGGAAATTGAAATCGGCGGTGAGTACGGCCGATGCCGGCCGCGGCATGGTCGCGAACGGCCCGCCTTCCTTGCGCGTTTGCTTGCGGTCGCCGCCGTGCGCGGCGGCTTCCGCATGCAGTTCGCGCAGGCGGTTCACTTGCTGCCGGCGCTGGATCTCGGAATAGTATTCGAGGTGCGTGGTCGTCACCCGCACCGGTCCGAAGGGCGCGGCGAGCACCGTCTCCAGCGCGACGCGCTGCATGCTCGGCAGCGCCGCATCGGCCGGCCACGGCAACAGGTGCGCAAACACCTGCACCACCGGATAGCGCGTGAGTATCAGATTGCCGAACTGGCGTCGCTTGCCGGCGGCGCCGAGCACATCGGTGGCGATCCCCTCCACCGCGGTGAATCCGGGCAGCAGGCCGCAAAGCAGCGCGAACTGATCTTCGCCGGACGATCCGGGCATATCCGGAAAATTGCGCGCCACTTCCTGCAGGCACAGCACGTCGACATCGGCCATCTCGAGGCAGGTATCGACGATGCGCTGCGGATCCACGCGCCCGTCACAGCCCCGGCACCACTGGATGTTCCAGCTTATTAGATTCATGGCAAGACCGCGGTAATGGATCGTATCGGTATTGTAGCGCCTAGCCCCGGTCGATTTTCAGCACGCGGACCCGGATCAGCCATTTTTGCGCTTCGACGGCCGCAAGCACCATCATCCCGGTCGCGCCGCACCACCCCAATTCGAAAGCGGTCAAGGGCTCGGTCTTGAAGATTGCGTTGGCGGCAGGCAGATAGACGACTGCGAGTTGCAACACGATCGTCAGCGCCACCGCTGCCAGCAGCGGGCGGTTGGAGCACAAGCCCAGGCTCCACAACGAGCGGCGCTCGGAGCGCACCGCGAGCGCGAGACCCATCTGCGCGAAAGTCAGCACGCAAAACGCCATGGTTTGCCAGCGCGGCGAGCCGCCGTGAAACGCCCACGCCTGCGTCGCCAGAGTCATCGCGCCGATCAGGATGCCGATCCACAGGATGCGCTGCCACAAACCGCGTGCGAACACGCTCTCGGCGCGCGGCCTGGGTGCCTGGCGCATGACGTCGGCGTCGGCGCGCTCGGCAGCCAGGGCAAGGCCGGGCAGCCCATCGGTGACCAGATTCACCCACAGCAGATGTATCGGCAACAGCGGAATCGGCAGACCAAACACGGGCGCTGCGGCGATCGCGAGAATTTCGCCGCTATTGCCGGCGAGCACGAACAGCACGAAGCGCCTGATGTTGTCGTAGATGCGCCGGCCTTCGTGCACGGCGCGTACGATGGTGGCGAAGTTGTCGTCGAGCAGCACCATGTCGGAGGCCTCGCGCGCCACGTCGGTGCCGACGCGACCCATGGCAACGCCGATGTCGGCGCGTTTCAACGCCGGGGCATCGTTGACGCCGTCGCCGGTCATGGCCACGCACTCGCCGTGTTCCTGCAGCGCCGCCACGATGCGTATTTTCTGTTCCGGGTCGACCCGCGCGTAGACGCGCACCTCGCGCACGCAGGCGCGAAGCTCGGACGCGCTCATCGCCGCCAATTCCGTTCCGGCGACGACTCTGCTCCCTTGCCCCGTGCCTGCCTCCGCCGCGATGCCGAGTTGGCGCGCGATATGCGCAGCCGTCGCCGGATGGTCGCCGGTGATCATCACCACCGCGATGCCTGCGTCCTGGCACAAGCCCACCGCATCTTTGGCTTCCGGCCGCGCCGGGTCGATCAAGCCGGCGAAACCCAGGAATTCGAGCCCGGATTCGATCTGTTCCAGCGCGCGCAGCTGCGCTGTGCCGTCGAGGCGGCGGCGGGCGAATGCGATCACCCGCAGACCGTCGGCGGCCATGGTGTTGGCGCGCTGCAGCGCTGCCTCCAGCGCCAGACTTCCGGCGGCGCCGTGCGCGCCGACGCAGCGCGCGAGCACCCGCTCCGGCGCGCCTTTCACCAAGGCGGTCAGCTCCGCGCCGTGAACGTGCACCGTGGTCATCATCTTGCGCGTCGAATCGAATGGCAGCTCGGCGATACGCGGATATTCGCGCTCCAAAACGTCCTTCCGGAATCCGGCGGCATGCGCCGCCGCAAGCAGGGCGATTTCGGTCGGATCTCCACTCCAGGCGTCCGGCGCATTGCCGCGCGCATCGTTGTTGAGCGCCGCCGCGCGCAACAAGCACTCCGCCTCCTTCGTGGCAGCAGCCGCGATCGGCGCGACCGCTGCCGACCCGGCGAGGTAGATCGATTCCACGCGCATGCGATTCTGCGTCAGCGTACCGGTCTTGTCGGAGCAGATGAACGACACCGAACCCAGGGTCTCGACCGCCGGCAGGCGGCGAATCAGCGCCTGATTGCGGACCATTTTCGCCGCCCCCAGCGCCAGCGCCACGGTCACCACCGCCGGCAGCGCCTCCGGCACCGCGGCCACCGCGAGGCTCACCGCGGTCATGAACATCAGCAACATCGATTCGCCGCGCAACGCACCGAACGCGAACACCAGCGCGCAAATCGCCAGGGCCGCATAAGCGAGCCGCGTACCGAGCACCGACAGCCGCTGCTGCAGCGGCGTGCGCGCTCCCTCCTCCTGGCGCAGCAGGGTGGCGATGCGCCCGAGCTCGGTCGCCATGCCGGTGGCGAAGACGAGCGCCCGCGCGCGGCCGCGAGTGGCCACGGTGCCTTTGAACGCGAGATTGATGCGCTCAGCCACTCCCAGGGCTGGATCGGCAAGCGCATCCACCTGCTTCTCCACTGGCACGGACTCGCCGGTAAGCACGGATTCGTCGACGCCGAACGCAGCCGCTTCGACGATCCTGACATCGGCCGGAATCAGGTCGCCCGCCTCGAGAATGACGACATCGCCGACGACCAGTTCCGCCGCATCGATCTCGGCCGGCACGCCGGCACGCAGCACCCGCGCGCGCGCTGCCGCCAGGCGTTTGAGCGCCTGCATCGCCTGCGCCGCCCGATACTCCTGCGCGAAGCCGATACAGGCATTGACCACCAGGATGGCCACGATCGCAAGACTGTCGACGCCTTCGCCGATTGCAGCCGACACCAGCGCCGCCGCCAGCAGCATCAGGATCATGAAATCGCGGAATTGATCGAGCAGCATGCGCCATGCCGAGCGCGGCGGCGCCTGTTGCAACAGGTTCCTGCCTTGGGCAGCGAGCCGGCGCGCGGCCTCGTTCGCGGTCAGGCCCTGCGACAGCGAGGTCGCGAGTTCTTGTTCCGCGGCCTCGCGCGCGAGGCAGTGCCACGCTCGTACCGAAAAAGCTGTCTGCAATTTATGCGCGACGCCGGCTGCCCGGCCGCGCTGCGGACACACCCGATCTTGCGCGCCAGGACGCAAGCTCGGCGAGATGCTTCTCCGGCTTCGCGCGCACGATTTCGACCGCGCCGGCATAGATGCCGCCACCGCCGCCGTCGAGCGAAATCAGCTGGCCCTCGCGCAGCGCCTTGCCACCGATGTTGCAGCTGCGCCTGCCAAGATCGATGGCGAGTTCGCGGCAACCGACCAGACACACCTTACCCATTTGCCGCGCAATCACCGCCGCGTGCGCGGTACGGCCGCCGCGCGCGGTAAGTATGCCGGCCGCAGCGGCGATACCGCTGACGTCTTCGGTGGCCGTGTCCTCACGCACCAGTATCACCGCTTTGCCCGCCGCCGCACGCCGGCGCGCCGTTTCCGAATCGAGCGCGATTTCGCCGACGGCGACACCGACCCCCGCCGAGATCGCCCGCGCCAGCAGCGCCTGGCCGTTCTTGGTGCGGATCGATTCGGTCACGATCGCTTCGAGCTTGTAGCCATCCAGGCGCTTGAGCGCCGACGCAGGATCGAGTAGGCCTTCGGCAACCATTTCGACCGCAACGCGCAGCGCCGCGAGCGGCGTGCGCTTGCCGCTGCGCGTCTGCAGCATGAACAACTGTCCGTTCTGCACCGTAAACTCGAACTCCTGCAAGTCGCCAAACTCGGTCTCGAGGCGCTTGCGCATCGCCTCGATCTGCAGCATCACCTCGGGCAGCAGCGCACCGATCTGCGCGCGGTCCCCGACTTCGTGGCGACCCGACACCACATCGTCGCCCTGGGCGTTGAACAGAAAATCCATGTACAAAGCGTTCTCGCCGGTTGCGGGATCCCGGGTGAAGGCGACGCCTGACCCGGAAGTGCCGCCGCTATTGCCGTACACCATGGTCTGCACGCACACCGCGGTTCCGGACGCGCTTTGAAGATGGTGGATGCGCCGGTACTCAAGCGCCTTCTTGCGCGACCAGGAACGAAACACCGCCTCCACCGCCGCCGCAAGCTGGTCCAGCGGCGCCTGCGGAAAACTCTCGCCGGTCAGCCCGCGATAGCGCTCGAGCGCATCGTTGGCGAGATCGCGCAGATCCCTGAAATCGAGTTCGGCCGCGCTCGCCACGTGCGCGGCCTTGAGCTTGCTTGCCAGCGCCTGATCGAAGGCATCGGGTTTGGCGCCGTGCACGACTTCGGCGAAAGACTGGATCAGTCTGCGATAGGAATCCCAGGCAAGGCGCGGATTGCCGGTCATGCGCACCAGACCGGTCACGGTGGCATCGTTCAGGCCGACATTGAGCACCGTGTCCAGCATCCCCGGCATCGACACCGCAGCGCCAGAGCGCACCGACACCAGCAGCGGCCGGCGCTCGCCGCCGAAACTCAATCCCGACAGCCGTTCGAGTTCGCGCAGATTGCCGCGCAGCAATTCGCGGAAACCTTCCGGCAGCGCGCCCTTGGCTGCGTAATAGTCGCGGCAGAACACCGTGGAGAGCACGAACGCGGCCGGCACCGGCATGCCGATGGTCGCCATGCGCGCGAGGTTATACGCCTTGAAACCCATCTCTTTCGGCGTCACGTCTCGCGCAATGGCGCTGCCCGGCCCGATCAAATAGACGCGCCGCTCGCCTTCCCGGTTCGACGCCTTATCGTGGTGCTTGTGCTTTGCCATGCTCGCCCAATTACGATATGAGGGGATAGGTCCCCTCATGCTCCCCTATATCAGGTGCCATTTCGATCATCCCGAAATGGCATCCCTCTCGCCCAATTACGATATGAGGGGAAAAATCCCCTCATGTTCCCCTATATTGGATGCCATTTCGATCATCCCGAAATGGCATCCCTCTCAACTCGCCGCCACCGCGCCCATCACGTGTGCCCTGAGTACCAGGCCGCTGTGCATCAGCGCGTCGGCCGCCTCCTCCAGGTTGCGCGCCACCTCGGCGACGACGAACAGGCCGCGGGCATCGTTTTCGGACGAGAGCAGCGCCGCTTTGATCGAACGCTGCGCCTGGTCGCTCTCGTGCTCGACCGCCGTGATCCGATGCACCGCCTCGAGAAAATCGCGCATGTCGTCACGATCGCCGCCGCGGCGCACGTAGCGCGCGGTAGTGAGCGCCTTCAGGTATTCCTGCGCCCCGCGGACCAGCAGATCGGCGAGCGCGCGCAGGCGCGCATGCGCTTCTTCGGGCGCGCTATGCAGCCGCAACAAGGTGAAATGAAATGCCGCATCTTCCAGGCTGTCGGCGACGTCGTCGGCGGCTTCGAGCAGGTCTTTGAAAAACACGGCGCCGGCGGCATGATCGACCGCAGCGCGCACCCGATTCAGCAGGCCGTCGGCTGCGGATTCCCAGAGCTTCGCACGCTCGGCGATGCGCTCGAGGGAGCCGTTGGCGCCGGCAAGCTGCAGTTGCAGCACGCCGTCGCGCACGCCCGACGCCAATTCAACCAGCAGCGCCGCATGCTCGCAGGCAAGCTCGAACAAGTCGCGCTCGGCGCTGTGAAAGTAATTCGCTAGTTCTGCGCGCACCTCGTCGCGGATCAGCGAGTCGGGCTTGGCCGCCAGCACGCCTTCGGCGCAGGTTCGAACGACGAACTTCAGGAATGCGAGCGCGCGCTCGCGCCCCAGCATGTCGCGCAGATCTTCGCCGAAACGCGGCGGCCCTTTGACTGCAAACTGCATGGCGTCGTAGATCAAGGTGTCGCCGCCGACCTTGAGAAAGGCCATATGCCCATAGCCGTTGTCCGCGGCCCACTTGAGCACCGCAATGCCGTCGCTCTTGCGCACAAAGGAGCGCAGGCGCTTGCGCGCGCGGTTCCAGTCGATCAGGAACACCAGGCGCGAGCCGAGGAAGGCCAGATACTGTGCGAGTTGGTCGCGCTCGCGCGCCGTGAAGCTGCCGACGCACAGGTGATAGATGCCGCCCTCGTTCAGTCCGTTTTCCCGGCGCGACCGGGTTTCATCCCACTGCACCGCGAATTTTTCGAACAGGCTCTGGAAGAACAACAAGCGCTCCAGGTGCACGTCGGAATAGGTAACGGTGGCGGCCAAACCCTCTACATGGACCACCAGGACGTGCGCGTCGGTGGTGCCGATATCGTTTTGCAGCACCAATTGCTTGCCGTTCAGTGCCGCGGTGGTGCCCAGGCCCGGATGGTCGAGCTTGAGCGCCTGGGTCGAATTCAGGCCGCGCATGAACGCGCGCACCAATTCCTTGTCCTGGGCGCGCAGGCCGTAGACGCGCGCGCCGTCCACGCTCTCGCGCGACAACTGCCCCTGCAGCCGGTTGAGCGCCTTGTGCAGATCCATCACCAGCAGGTGTGCGCTATCGCCGCGTTTGCGCTCGCCCGAGGCCAGGGCGGAAATCAGCGCCGCCGGCAATTGATCCTTGCGCGCCTGGCGCAACAGCTTCGCCGCGGCTGCCAGGCGCTTGCGATAGTCATCCGCGCCCGTTTCCAGGCCGAGTTCCTGCGCCAGATCTACCGGCGCCAGCATCTCGGCCAGGCAGGTGCCGATTCGAGCCAGCAGCAATCCCGCGCCCGGAATGAGACAGCGGCCTCCGGGCAGACCGCGGCTCGCTGCGATCACGCCATCGAATTCGGTATCGGCGACGCCGCTCGCCTCGCGTTCGCGTTGCAGGTCCGGCGGATTCGCCGCGGGCTGCACGCACTGCTCCCGGGCCAATTGCAGCAGGGTGAAGAAATACTTTACCCGGTCGTTCGCTGCCAGCCCACTTTGCACCAGGCCCGGCAACAGCAAGCGCTTCTCGCCCAGCGAACTGATGATCTCTTGCTTAGTGGTCATGTGTCGGTCTTGAGGCCTGACGCGACGGCCTAGACTCGGGTCCGTCGCTACCTGATCACATGATGCCGCCGCTCACCGGGCGAGCGATTGACCAAAGTCAAACAAACCTCCGCGGGCGACGGGTCAGAGCGCGCGGCCGCGTTTCAGCGCATCGAGGTTGACACCCAGGCGCGCCGCCCCGCTCAAGGCCTCGGTGGCTTCGCGGACCTCGTCGTAGGTAAAGGGAAAGTGCTCGCGGCTAGCTCCGAAACCGAGCAGCACCAGGTTGGCCACCACGGGGTCGTTCATCTGCCGCGCCACGCCATCGGCGTCGCAGCTATGAATGTTCACCCCCATTTCGCTCAGCAAGGCAGCCACGCGGCAGTCTGGAAATGCCTGTGCATCCGGCGCATTGACCACGCATACCGCGCCCCTGCCGTTGCGCTCGGAGTGAAGATAGGGCAAGGTGCGATGCGCTTCGATGCAATCGAGTCCGAACAGCAGGTCGGCGTCGCCTTCGCATACCAACGGACTCTTGAAGTCGCCGATCTTCAGATGCGTCATGACCGAACCGCCGCGCTGGGCCATGCCGAATGTCTGCGAGCCGAATACCGGCAACTTTTTGCGGCGCGCCATTTCGGTAAACACTTTGGCGGCGAACAGCACCCCCTGTCCGCCGACGCCGGCGATGATGGCCTGGCATTTCATACGCGTATCCCAAGCGGCTGCGTCGGCCGCGGCCGTATCGCGCCTTGCGCGCAAACCTGGATACAAATGCCGCAATCGATGCAGGTGCGCCGGTCGATGTCCACCAAGCCGTCCGGCCCGCGCTTGAGCGAGGGACATTCGAACCAGGTGGTGCAATAGCCGCAGGCAATGCAGACGCCGGTTTGCGGCATGCTGATGGCGCTGCGCGGACATTCCGCCTCGCACACGCGGCAGGCGGTGCACTTGCTCGCGTCTATGCGGTAGGCGCCGTCGACTTTGGTGATGGCGGCGCTCGGGCAGACATTGAGGCAGATGTCGCAATGGGTGCAGACGCCGCAATGGAAACAGCGTTCTTTGGCCTCTGCCGTGGCCTCTCCTGAGCCGAGCCCGAAATTGACTTCTTCGAAGTTCCAGATCGAATCGTTCGGCGCGCGATGCCGTGGCTCGGCGCGCGGCGTTTTACGAAAGAACTGCAGGTTGATCGCCTGCGGACCCGGCACCGGCGTGATCTGGCTGGCGCGCACCGACGCACAGCCGGCTTCGCGTCCATAGGCGATGGCGGCGGCGATACCGGGACCGGCGGCGAGTTGCAGCGCCTCCGCGTCGTGCGTTTTGCCTCCGAGCTGCGCGTCGATCGCGAGGGCGGCCCGTTTGCCGGCGTTGATGGCACCGACCACGGTGCCGGCGCCACCGCTAGAGGCGTCGCCGCCGGCGAAGATGCGCGGCTGGCGGGTCCGTCCCCAGGCGTCGACCGCCAACCGGCCGTGGTCGGCGAGGTCCTGCTCTCCGAGGTAATCCAGGTCTGCATCGCCGCCGATGCAGACGAGGATGCTGTCGGCCTCGTTGGTTTCGGTCCAGAAGTTCGGGCCATCGTCGCCGCTATCGGACTTGGGCACGGCCAGATCGCGAAGCCGCAGTCTCAGATTGCGCGACTCGCCTGGTTCGAACATGACCGGCACCACCTGGTGATGAAACACGATGCCCTCGTCGCGCGCGGTGCGCACTTCTTCCGCAATCGCCAGCAGCACGTCGTAGTAGACATCGACCGCAGCCCCGTTGCGCCTGGCCGTGCGGGCGGCATCGACGGCAGTGTTGCCGCCGCCGATGACGGCGACGCGCTCGCCGAGCGCGGGCGCATTGCCCGAGCGCACCTGATACAGGTAATCGAGACCGACCAAGACGCCCGCGCGTTCCTCGCCGGCAATCGCGAGTCGCCTTTGCCTCCAGGCGCCGGTGGCCAGATACACGGCATCGAAACGCTCCAGTTCCGACCACGCCAGGTCCTTGCCAAGACGAACGCCGGTGTGCACGATGACACCGAGCGAGGCGAAAACCTCGAGTTCGCGTTCCAGCACATTGACCGGCAGACGGTATTCGGTGATCGCCCAACGCAGCATGCCGCCGATGGCCGGCAGCGACTCGAAGATCTCGACGCCGTATCCCAGGCGCGCCAGGTGGTAGGCGGCGGCCAGTCCCGAGGGCCCGCCGCCGACTATGCCCACGGTCTTGCCCAATGCGCGCCCTCTGGCAACAAAGCCGGCGGCAGAACGTCCGCGGTCGCCCGCCATGCGTTCGATGGCGTTGATCGCCAGGGCGCCGTCGTAGGCGTCCCGGTTGCAGTGGCTCTCGCACGGGTGCGGACAGACTCGACCCAGGGTCGACGGAAACGGATGCTCCGCGTACAGGGCACGCGCGGCCTCGTTCCACTTTTCCCCGGCCGCCAGCGTCATCAGCCGCTCGATGTCGTTCCCCGCAGGGCAGGCCTCGGAGCAGGGGGACAAGTGGTCCTGGTAGCGCGGCATCCACTGCGGGTCAAGCGCGGCGAGGGTTCCCGCCGCACGCGGACGCGGTCCATGGTGCACCTCGACCGGCACGGGCGTCCGGTCCGGGCCCAGGCCTTTCATTTGCGTGACGCAGACATAGCGGGCGATGACGACCGCGACGCCTCCATGTTCGCTGCGGGTGTAGTCCAGCGCATCGAGCAGCGCGCGCTGAAAGCTGGCCAAATCGTTGGGATCGGCGTGGGCGAGGTAGCCGATACCGCAGCCCCTGATCAGGGACTCCAAATTGATCATGCTCCCGGCATGGCCATCGGCCGTCTCGCCGGATTCGGCGGTCGGCTGCATCCCGGTCATGCCGGTGGTGCCGTTGTCCAGGACCAGAAGCACGAAGCGCGCGCCGTTGTACACGGCGTTCTCCAGCCCCGCCGCACCGGAATGAAAGAACGTGCCGTCGCCGATGGTGGCAAAAATCGGCGGCGTCTTCCCGTCCTGGGCATAGGCATGGTAGAAACCCGATGCCATGGAGATGGAAGCGCCCATGTCATGCACCGTGTCCACCGCACCCTGATTCAAACCCAGCGTATAGCAGCCGATGTCGCCGGGGAAAATGGCGTCGGGAAACGCGCGCCGCAGCGAGTAGAACGCGGCGCGGTGCCCGCAGCCCGGGCAAAGGGTCGGACCGCGGACCGGCAATTCAAGCCCGGCCACCGCCGTCTGCAGTCGATTGGGGGGGCGCGCATCGGCCACCAAGCCGGCCTCGCGGGCCGCGGCGACCAGCACCCTTTCGATGACCCCGGGCGTCAACTCGCCATGGGACGGAACATGGGCAGTGAGCCGCCCCCATACCGGGATCGACTGCCGAATCTGCAGTTCGATCGCGGCATCGGTTTCTTCAAACACGATGAGACGCTCGCAGCGGCGCGCAAAATCGTCGACCAGCGCACGCGGCAGCGGGTAGGCCGTGGCGATCTTCAGGACCGGGCACGTTCGCGCCAGGCCGAGAGACGGCATCAGGTCGTTCAGATAGGCGTAGCACACACCGGCGGCGACAATGCCCAGCGGCGCACGCTGCGCCGTCAAGTCCGGCGGAAAGTAGGCATGATTGCCCTGCCAGGTCTCGAACTCGCTTTCGATCGCCGCCAGCTTCTCGTTGAGCTGCCGATGCAGTTGCATTCTGGCGCTCGGCGTCGCCGCCCAGCGCCGCGGATTCTTCTCGAAGTCGGCGCTGCGAAAGGGCGCATTGACCGGTTTGCATTCGATCGTCTGCTCCGAATGGCAGACGCGCACCGTGGGCCGCAGCAGCACCGGTATCTGATGGCGCTCGGAAAGCGCGAACGCCTGCGCCACCATGTCCTTGGCTTCCTGCGGACTGGACGGGTCGAGTGCTGGAATCTTGGAGAACAGCGAGAACAGGCGGGAGTCTTGCTCAGTTTGCGACGAGTGCAATCCGGGATCGTCGGCGACGATCAGGATCAGTCCGCCGACGACGCCGATATAAGCCGCGGAAAGCGCCGGATCCGCCGCCACATTGAGGCCTACCTGCTTCATGGCGACGGCCGCGCGCTTGCCGGAATAGGCGGCAGCCAGCGCGGTTTCCAGTGCCACCTTCTCGTTGGTAGACCATTCGGCGTAGAGCGTGAGTCCAAGCTCTTTTTTGAACTCGACCACCGCCGGCAATATTTCGGAACTCGGCGTGCCCGGATAGGCCGTGATGAACTGGCAACCGGCCTCAACCAGGCCTCTCGAGATGGCCTCATTGCCCAGCAAAATGCGATGGTCCACTACTTTCACGTCCATGCTTTGCTCCGTCTCGCTGTCAGCCACGCCCGCGCTCAGTCTCCCAAGGGCAGATAGCGCACCGCCAGCACACCGTCGATGGCGGCGATCGAGGCGATGGTCTCGGCCGGTACCTGACTGTCGACGTCCACCAGGGTGTAGGCGATATCGCCCTGGGCCTTGTTGCTCATGTTGTGGATGTTCAATCCCGCCCTGCCCATCGCCGTTGAAATCTGGCCCAGCATGTTCGGCACATTGGCGTTGGCGATGCCGACGCGATAGCGGGACTCGCGGTCCATGCGCAGGTTCGGAAAGTTCACCGCATTCTGGATGTTGCCGTGCTCGAGGTAATCGCGCAGCTGGTTCGCCACCATGACGGCGCAATTCTCCTCCGCCTCGGCGGTCGAGGCGCCCAGGTGCGGCAGGCAGACGACCTTGCGATGGCGGATGCTCCTCGGTCCCGGGAAATCGCAGACGAAGCAGGCGAGCTTCTCGGCGTCGAGGGCTGAGAGCACCGCCGCGTCGTCCACCACGCCTTCGCGCGAGAAATTGAGCAGCACCGCCTCCGGCTTCATCTGGCCGACGTTGTCGGCGTTGATGAGCATGCGCGTCGCCTCGAGCAGCGGCACGTGCAGGCTGACGAAGTCGGAATTGCGCAGCACCTCGCCGACGCTGCCGGCGCGCTTGACCTGAGCCGGCAGTCTCCACGCGGAATCGACCGTGATTTCCGGATCGTAGCCGGTTACGTCCATGCCCAGTTTGATCGCGGCGTCGGCGACCAGGCAGCCGATCTTGCCCAGGCCGACGATGCCCAGCGTGTGGCCTCTAAGCTCGATGCCGGCGTAGGCCTTCTTGCCGTCCTCGACTTTCTTCTCCATTTCCGGATCGGCCGGGTCGAGCGCGGCGACGAAAGACAAAGCGTCGCGCAGTTTGCGCGCAGCGATGATCATGCCGGCGAGCACCAGTTCCTTCACCGCGTTGGCGTTGGCCCCGGGCGCGTTGAATACCGGCACGCCGCGCGCCGACATGGCCGTCACCGGAATATTGTTGGTGCCGGCGCCGGCGCGCCCGATGGCGCGCACGCTGGCGGCGATGTCGAGCTTGTGCATGTCCGCCGAGCGCAGCATCACCGCGTCGGGCTGGGCGAGGTCCTTGCCGATGCGATAGCGCTCTGCGGGCAGGCGCGCCAGGCCCAATGGAGAAATCTGGTTGAGGACCAGCACCTTGAAGATTTCAGCCATGATTGTTCTCGAACTCCGCCACGTAATCGACCGGGGTCGCGACGCCCTCGATCGCGGCTGCGCCGTAGATGGAGGCGCGCATGCCGCCGACCGAGCGATGGCTCCGGCAGAACCGCCGCGCGTGGTGCGCGCGGCTGGCGTCTCAGGCGACTTTGGGCAGGCGCTCGAGCGCGGCCTTGATCGCAGCTTCCGGATAATCGTAATCCTCGAGCTTGCCCGCCAGGTACCTGTCGTAGGAGGCCATGTCGAAGTGGCCGTGGCCGGAAAGATTGAAGAACAGGGTCTTCGGCTCCCCGGTTTTCTTGCAGTTCAGCGCCTCGTCGATCACGGCACGGATGGCGTGGTTCGACTCCGGCGCCGGGATGATACCTTCGGCCCTGGCGAACTGCACCCCGGCGGCGAAGGTGGCGACTTGCGGAACGGCCACCGCCTCAAGCAATCCCTCCTTGAGCAGCTGCGACACCAGCGGCGAATCGCCGTGATAGCGCAAGCCGCCGGCGTGAATCGAGGGCGGCATGAAGTCGTGACCGAGCGTGTACATCAGCATGATCGGGGTATAGCCCGACTCGTCGCCGTAGTCATAGGCATAGTGTCCCTTGGTCAAGGTCGGGCAGGAACTCGGTTCGACCGCGACCAGGCGCACTTTCTTGCCCGCCGCCTTGTCGGCGAAGAACGGGAAGGCCACGCCAGCGAAGTTCGAACCGCCGCCGCAGGGAGCGAAGATCATGTCGGGATAGACGTTGATCTTCTCGAACTGTTTCTTCGCCTCGAGGCCGATCACCGTCTGGTGCAGCAGCACATGGTTCAGCACCGAGCCCAGGCCGTATTTGGTATCGGCGCGCCCCGCCGCCTCCTCCACCGCCTCGGAGATGGCGAGCCCGAGCGAGCCGGGGTTGTTCGCATCCCGCTCCAGGGCATTGCGTCCGGCCTGTGTAACATTGGTCGGGCTGGCCAGGACCTCGGCGCCCCAGGTCTGCATCATCGAGCGCCGGAACGGCTTCTGGTCATAGCTGACCTTGACCATGTAGATGCGCAGTTCGATTTCGAACATCTGCGTCGCGAACGACAGGGCCGAACCCCACTGCCCGGCGCCGGTCTCGGTGGTCATGCGTTTGATGCCGGCCTGCTTGTTGAAGTAGGCCTGCGGCACGGCCGAGTTCGGCTTGTGCGAACCGGCCGGTGAAACGCTCTCGTTCTTGTAATAGATTTTGGCCGGCGTACCCAGCACCTTCTCCAGCCGCGCCGCGCGACACAGCGGCGTCGGCCGCCACAGGCGATAAATCTCGCGCACCGGTTCAGGAATCGGGATCCAGCGCTCCGGCGACATTTCCTGTTCGAGGATGGGCATGGAAAAGATCTGCAGCATCTGCTCCGGGCCGACCGGCTTGCCATCCGGCCCCAGGGGCGGCGCAGGCGGGTTCGGCATGTCGGCGACCACGTTGTACCAATGGGTCGGCATCTCCGACGCGTCGAGTATCACTCTGTTTGCATCCATTTCGATCCTCCTGGTTATGAACTACGTCCAAAAACTCTCGGGTCATGTAACGTGTATACAGAATACATAGGGTGAATTCTTTCACGTCGATCTACGGATGTCCACCTAGATATTGACAAACGCAAAAATTGATTCGCGATTTTCCGTGGTGCACAGGCAAAATGGATATTGCGCTGCACAACAGCAAGCGACCAGAGATGCGACCGATTCGCATATGGATCGCCCCGGTCGTTGCCGGCTCAGGCCGCTCCACCAACAACCCACAAGACCTCGAGCTCAGCCGTCGGTGAAGCCGCTTCTGGTCAAGCGATACGCGTTGCGACCCGGGAGCAACTCAAGCCACCCGCACTCGATAGCAAACTGCAGGCCGGCTTTAAAATCCTTCGGTCGGTAGCCTCTTAGCGGCCACAGGGTAAGAAAATTCTTGCGACGCAGAACGTCGCCCGGACGCAGGCTATAGTGCGCAACAAAAATTGCCAGAATGGCGTGTGCGCATTGCTCCGGTGTCGGTAGTGTTGCCATGGGCGTTTCCGATTCCAATCCTGAAATTGACAGCTGCCACCGATGCGCAGCCAATCACCGGCAAGGACCCATACTATACTCGACCTTGACCCATGACTTGCACTCGAGGCATCCGGTTTGCTGACTCCCGAAGACGCGACACCAAGTTAGATCGCTGAAGTCCAAATATGGCGTAAACTTATCCTTTTTAAAGCAACGGAAGGTTTCCATGCTCGGTGTCACCGATTACGGCGCTTTTGTGGTCGCAGTCATCGTCTTTCTGCTGATTCCCGGTCCGGGAAATCTGGCCTTGATTACCTCGACTGGCAAAGGCGGCATCCGAGGCGGCGTGGCAGCCACTTTCGGCGTGATCCTGGGAGATCAGGTCTTGATGTGGCTGGCAGTGGCCGGCGTTGCTGCGTTGTTGAGCACCTACCCCGCCGCTTTTTATGCGGTGCAGTGGCTGGGTGCGGCCTACCTCGCCTGGCTCGGCGGCAAGATGGTGCTGGCCAAACAGGGTGCGGCACCGATACTGCACATCAAACCGCACCACTATCTGCGCCAGGCACTCATGATCACGCTGCTCAATCCGAAGGCGATCGTGTTTTACATGGCGTTCTTCCCCTTGTTTGTCGATCCAGCCCGCCATCAGGGGCTGATGACATTTGCCTTCATGGCGCTGAGCATCGCCGTCCTGACTTTTGCTTATGGCGTGACGGCAGTACTGCTCACCCACTTTTTGGCCGAGCGTCTGCGTGCCAATCCGTTGATATCACGTTCACTGGAGAAATTGGCCGGACTATTCTTGATTGGTTTCGGCATCAAGCTCGCCGTGAGCCGTTAATCCCGACGCCTATCCCGGCATCGGGTTCGTGCCAGAATCCAGTCCTGGCGCCTTGAATGAACCCGGGTGCAGAGCCGGACCGCAACCGGCACCGGTCCTGTTTGGATATTCGGACGCGCTGACGCCGGCTCGACATTGCGTCGGTTTGCCGTCAATCGACAACGTCGCTGCGCGCAACCACGTTTAGTATGCGGCGCAGACGACCGTTGCCTGCCGCGTCGCCAGCGCACGATCGTTCGCATATTTGCCATGAACTTATTCGTCCAATTGTTTCCCATCATTGGTTTTTTCGCGGCCCACGTCAGGTTTTCCCCTGCGCCCGATCCCTCCGTATTGTTGTTACGCGCGGAGACGCCAAGCCCTGGCATGGGATATGCATATCAGTTTTGTCTGCCAGTCCCTTCTTGGATGGGAGGAGATCATGCTACGAATCGTTTTGCGTTTCGAAAAGATCATCGTGCAATGTTGGCAATCAGCGGCAACCAATGCCGGCGCAGACCAAGGAGACCGCTGATGCCCCGCAGACTCTATCTCGCCTGGCGCTTGTATTACGGCCTTAACTATTCCTGGCGCCTCGCCTGGCATAAAGCGGCATACCAGCAGGTTTTGTAAGACTTCCAAAGGCGCGTCGTGCCGTTCGTTCAGGCAGGCGGTGGGCAGTTCGGGAGCGAGACCAACGGGCCCTAGTTCCTGCGCGCCAGTGCGGTCGTCACCTCGGTGAGCGTGGGCGGCTTGGCGGCATCCTTGAACCCTTCCAGCCTGCGATAGATGTCCGCCGCGGCAAGATGAAAACCCGCAGGCAGTCCTGCCGCCTCGAAACTCGCTGCGATCTCCTCCATCTCCGCGATCCAGCGCCAGGCCTTGCGCGCGCTCACAGTGACCAATTCCGAGCGCTTCGGTATATCGGGCAGCGAAATCTTCCATTCCGAGAGCAGCGCTGCATCCACGCCTTCCTGGATCGCCAGTGCGCGTATGTTGGCGAGCAAGGCCGTCGCGCCCTTGTTCCAGGCGGCGTAGCAGACCTTGAGCGCAGAAGCCGCGCCCACCGGCCCGTCGAGCGCGATCGCGCGCATGATGCATCCCTCGAACAGCGCCACGATCTGCGCGCTGCGGCCGCCGCTTACATAGAGCCTGACACTGGCGCCCGGAATCGGCGGCGGTCCGATGATGCCGGCATCGACATAGGCCGCGCCCGCGGCCTCCACCACGCGCCCTACCTCGCGCGCCGTCTGCGCCGAGACCGCGTTGGCATCGACGTAGACGCCGCCAAAACCACAGGCCGCGACTGCACGCGCCAAATCCATGGCCGCATGCGGCGGACAGACGGAGAACACGATATCAGCCGCCGCTACGGCGCGCGCAAGCGTGTCGACCTCCTCGAGGCCGGCGTGTTCGGCGCGTTTGCGCGTCGAGCCACCGCGACCGGCAGAGACCCAAACGACGCGATGTCCGCGGGCGACGAGGCCGGCGCCGATCGCCGCGCCCATCTCGCCCGGATGCAGCACGACTATGGTCTTGTTTGCTGGTGTCTTGCTTGTTGTCATCGCGTTCATCGTTTCAGTTCCTCGAATGGCACGGCACGCTACCCTCTTCGCCCAGGTCCCAGAATACGCCAGCCATGATCGCCAGCGCTTGCCGCGCCACCGGCGCGAGCAGGTGTTCGTTTGGCGCGTGCTGCGAACAGGCGGCATAGGAATGCGGAATCCATATCGTCGGCAAGCCGAGAATGTCGGCGAACACATCGTTCGGCAAAGACCCGCCGAGATTGGGCAGGATCGCGGGCTTCTCACCCACCGTGCGCGCGATCGATGCTGCCGTCCACTGCACCCAGGGATGGTCCGGATCCAGGCGCGTCGCTGCGAAAAAGCCGTCGCGCGCGGGCGTCACGCGCACTTTGTCATAGCCATTGCGATCCAGATGCCGGCGCAGCGCCGGCACAATATCGGCCGGGTCCACGCCGACCACGTAGCGCAACTGGCAATGCGCGGATGCACGCGGCGGGATCGCGTTGACGGGCTTCTCAGGATTGCCGGTGACGAAGGCGAGCACCTCGAAGCTGCACCAGCCGAACACCCGCTCCGCCGGCGTAAGCCCGGGCTCGCCCCAGTCCGCGTCTATGCCCGGTCCGTCGCCGCCGCCTTCGACGACGAGATCGGCGAGCGCCGCGCGCACCGAGGGCGTGAGCGAATCGGGCCGCCACTCGGGGACGCGGATGGCGCCGTCAGCATCGGTAATCGAAGCGATCGCGTGCGCAAGCACGATGCCGGGGTTGCGCAGCAAGCCACCCCAGTTGCCGGAATGGTGTCCACCTTCGCGCAGGTCCACGCTCAAATCGAAGTTGAGTGCACCGCGCGTGCCGAGGTAGAGCGTCGGCCGCCCCGGCTGCAGCCGCGGCCCGTCCGAGGCGATGAGCACGTCGGCGGCGAGGCGTTCCTTGTTTTGCGCGCACACCTCCCTCAACCCCTTCGATCCGGTTTCCTCGCCGGTCTCGAGCAACAGCTTGGCGTTGAACCCGAGGCGTCCGCGCGTCTTCAGCACCGCCGCGAGCGCACCCAGGTTGATGCTGTGCTGGCCCTTGTTGTCGGCGCTGCCCCGACCGTAGAGCCGGTCGCCTTCGCGCTTGAGCACCCAGGGATTGAGCCCCGCGCGCCACTGCTCCTCCTGGCCCCTGATCACATCGCCGTGGCCATAGCTGAACACGGTAGGCAGCGCCGCGTCCTCGGTGCGCGCGGCAATCAGGAACGGCCCGCCCTTGCCCGCAGGGTTTGCGAGCAGCGTGCAGTGAAACCCCAGGCGCTCGAGGCCGGGCCGCATCTCGTCCTCCAAATACGCGAGGAGTTCGGCGCCACGCGCCGGATTCTGGCTCTCGGTCGCAATCGCGACGCGACGGGCAAGATCGGCGGCGAAGCCGCCGTCATCGAAGTAGCGCTCGGCCTCCAGTATCGCTTCGGCTCGGCTCATGTTGCTTCTCCTCATGGGCGGTTTCAGCATGAAGGAAACCGACTTTGAATCGGGGTGTTCGTTGGTACAATGAAACCAGCGAACGCGTAAGGAACTGCCAGCCTTTCGGCAAATTCAATTCTTTAGAGCCGGCGTGAAATTCTAACCTGCGAATACGCCCGGCGGAATCCATCGTAATCTTCGGGGAGAACAAAAATGTTGCGCACCAGGTTTACACAAATGTTCGGGGTACAGCACCCGATCGTGCAAGGCGGCATGCAGTGGGTGGGGCGGGCTTCGCTAGTCTCCGCAGTTGCCAATGCAGGTGCGCTGGGCTTTATCACCGCCCTGACCCAGCCGACGCCGGAGGATCTGGAACAGGAGATCAAGCGCTGCCGCGACCTGACCGATAAACCGTTCGGCGTCAACCTGACCATCCTTCCCGCGCTGAAAGCCCCGCCCTATGCGGAGTACCGGCAGGCGATCATCGAGTCGGGCGTGAAGATCGTCGAGACGGCTGGCTACAACCCCCAGGAGCACATCGCCGAACTGAAGAAACACGGCATCAAGGTGATCCACAAATGCACCGCGGTGCGCCATGCGGTGAAGGCGGAGAAGATAGGCGCCGACGCGATCTCGATCGACGGCTTCGAATGCGCCGGCCATCCGGGCGAGGACGACATTCCAGGTCTGATCCTGATCCCCGCCGCCGCGGATCGGGTCACCATCCCGATGATCGCCTCGGGCGGCTTCGGCGACGGTCGCGGCCTCGCCGCCGCGCTCGCCCTGGGCGCCGAAGGCATCAATATGGGCACGCGTTTCATGTGCACCGTCGAGGCCCCGATCCATCAGAACGTCAAGGAGCAACTCGTCGCCAACGACGAGCGTTCGACCGACCTCATCTTTCGCACCATGCACAACACCGCACGCGTCGCGCGCAACGCCGTCAGCCAGGAGGTACTCGCAGTCGAGCGCAAGGGCGGCGCGACCATCGACGACGTCCGGCATCTGGTTGCCGGAACGCGCGGCCGGGCAGTTTATGAAGGGGGCGATCCCAATTTCGGCATCTGGTCGGCAGGCATGGTACAAGGCCTGATCCACGACATCCCGACCTGCGCCGAACTGGTCGCGCGCATCGTCGCCGAGGCCGAGGCGATCATCGCGACGCGCTTGGCGCGCATGATGAGTGCGTAGGGCAGCTGATAGGCGTTAAACCCTGTCGCTGCGGAGTTTTGATTTTGAGCGGATTGCCGATTGCGTGCGGATGGAACAACCTTCCGCGTCGATCGACGTCGGACGCCACATGGAACAGCCGTACTCGCACTTGCGCGGACGGCGTCCCGTCCGCGCAGATCGCCGATTGCGCGCGGACGAAAAGCCGTCCGCGCACAATCGACGATCTTGAATAGAAGCAAGCCCAAGACGCTGTTGCTTTTATCAATAACCGTGGAATTGGTACGGATGCGCTTTTCATCCGTACCAATCCCAAGGTTGGCGCGCGGAGCGCGCAATGCTCGCGCTTGGCATGCAACAGCCTATGAAAAGCGGTAGGCAATGCTCTACCTGCGTTCCCCAACGATACCCGAACTTGCCCCGACTACCGCCGCCTCAGCGCGCCACCGGCTTGGCCTGCCAGATCTGCTCCGCGTATTCCGAAATGGTGCGATCGCTGGAGAACTTGCCCATATTGGCGATGTTGAAGATGACTTTGCGCACCCATTGATCCTGATCGCGGTAGGCCGTCTCGACCGCCTTCTGGCAAACGAGGTAGGACGCATAGTCCGCCAGCAGCAAGTAATGATCGCCATGCGTGAGCAGGCTATCCACGATGGGTTTGAACCGGTCGGGGTCCTCCGGCGAAAAATAGCCGCTGGCGATCATGTCGATGGCGTGGCGCAATTCGCCGTTCGCATGATAGTAATCCGTCGCGCGGTAGCCACTCGTGCGCAACCGGGCGACTTCGCCGGTGGTCAGTCCGAAAATGAATATATTGTCTTCGCCCACCTCGTTTCCGATTTCGATATTGGCACCGTCCAGCGTCCCTATGGTCAGCGCCCCGTTCAACGCCAGTTTCATGTTGCCGGTGCCTGAAGCCTCGGTACCGGCAGTGGATATCTGCTCCGACAAATCGGCCGCCGGAATGAGATTTTCGGCGACGGAAACGCCGTAATTCGGCACGAATACGAGCTTCAGCCGTCCCTGTATGCGCATGTCGTTGTTGACGATTTCGGCGACGTCGTTGATCAGCTTGACGATCAGTTTGGCCATGGCGTAGCCCGGCGCCGCCTTGCCGCCGAAGATCACGGTGCGCGGCGTCATGTCGATGTGCGGGTTGTCGCAAATGCGTTTGTACAACGTGACGACGTGCAGCATATTGAGCAGTTGGCGCTTGTATTCGTGCATGCGCTTGATCTGCACGTCGAACAGCGAATCGACGTCGATCTCCAGGCCCAGGGAAAGCCTGAGCTCCTTCGCGAAGCTTTGCTTGTTGGTGCGCTTCACCGCCGCGATTTCCCGGCGGAACTGTGCGTCGTCGGCGAGCGGTATCAGGCGCCGCAACTGGCTCAGGTCCTTGAGCCAGCCGTCGCCAATGCGCGCTGTGATCAAAGCCGAGAGCAGCGGGTTGGCCTGGTTCAACCAGCGGCGGGGCGTGATGCCGTTGGTCATGTTGATGATCTTGCCTGGAAAATAGCGGTCGAAATCGGCGAAGATGGTCTGTTTCATGAGCTCGGTGTGGATTTGCGCCACGCCGTTGACCTTGTGGCTGCCGACGATCGCCAGATGCGCCATGCGCACGCGCTTGCCCCCTTCTTCGCCGATCAGCGACATGCGCCGGCGCAATTCGTTTTCTCCGGGAAAACTGTGCATCACTCCTCTGAGGAAGTGCTCGTTAATTTCGTAAATGATCTGCAGGTGCCGCGGCAGGGTTTGCTCGAACATCGCGACCGGCCAGGTTTCCAGTGCCTCCGACATCAGCGTGTGGTTGGTATAGGAGAAGGTGCGGGTGGTGATGTCCCAGGCCTTGGCCCATTCCAGATGGTTGACGTCCACCAGAATGCGCATCAGTTCGGCGATGGCGATCGAGGGGTGGGTATCGTTCAACTGGACCGCCACCTTGTCCGGAAGCTCGTCGAAACCTTTGTGCAATTTGCTGAAGCGGAACAAGATGTCCTGCAGCGATGCGGAAACGAAGAAATATTGCTGCTTCAGACGCAGTTCGCGGCCCATGGTGGTGGAGTCGTCCGGGTAGAGCACTTTCGACAGGTTCTCCGATTCGTTCTTGTCCTCCACCGCCTTGATGTAATTGCCTTCGTTGAAGTACTTCAGCTCGAAGTCGCGCGACGCCTTGGCCGCCCACAAGCGCATGTTGTTGACCGTGGATGTGGCAAAACCGGGAATGGGGGTGTCATAGGCCATCGCCATCACGTCTTCGGTGTCTACCCAGTGGTGTCGCAGCACGCCATCTTCGTCGGAGAACTGCACCACCCGGCCGCCGAACTTGACCTGAAACAGCACTTCCGGACGCGCAAACTCCCAGGGATTGCCGTAGCGCAGCCAGTTGTCCGGATGCTCCACCTGCCGGCCGCCTTCGATGCGCTGTGAAAACATGCCGTACTCATAGCGGATACCATAGCCATAGCCGGGCAGATTCAGCGTCGCCATCGAATCCAGGAAGCAGGCCGCAAGCCGCCCGAGGCCGCCGTTGCCCAAGGCGGCGTCCGACTCGATTTCCGATACCTGCCGCAAATCGACGCCGTGTTGCCGCAAAGCCTGGCCGCATTCCTTGTCGAACCCAAGGTTGAGCAGGCCGTTCATCAGGGTGCGTCCCATGAGGAATTCCATCGACAGGTAATACACCCGCTTGGCGTCTGCGACGTAATAGCTGCGCATGGTTTCCATCCAGCGCTCGATCAGGCGGTCCCGCGTCATGAACGCGGTCGCATAGAACCAGTCGCGCGTGGTCGCGGTGACGGCATCCTTGCCTACCGAAAACACCAGGCGGTGGGCGATGGCCTTGTGCACCGACTCGACATCGACGCCGGCGAGCTGGCCGTTGGATAGGGCTTGCAGGAGCTGCTTTGGCACGATGATCTCCAGTTGTTGAGTCTAGAATCGTTAATTTGTTTGGAGTCGATACGCGTCTGTATCCAGAGCGCGATCAAGCCACCTCGGCGTCGAGCGCGATCTGGCTCCCTTCCCTGGCCAGTTCCGCATCGTTCAGGACGACGACGGGCAGTACACGGGTATTGAATTCGAGGGCAAAAGACATGCGCCAAATGCTTGCAGAAAGAAGCTCCGGGCCGAAGCGTTTAGTGTAACTCTACCTCAGCCCGACAGCCCCGGTTTGACATTCGTCATCTCGCGCCGCGCAGCAGTGCTGCGCGCACCAGCGGCAGCCGGTCGTTGCCGAAATACATGTCGTCGCCGTTGACGAACAGGGTCGGCGAGCCGAACCCCCCGCGGCGGATCAATTCGTCGGTGTTGGCCTTGAGCTGGTCCTTGATCTCCTGCTTCGCGATGCCGGCGAACAACGCCGCCGCATCGATCCCGGCGCTTGCACACACCTCGGTCAGCACCGCATCGTTCGAAATATCCCGATCGTCGCGCCAGTAGGCCTCGAATACCGCTTGCGCGAACGGTATCAACCTTTCTTGCGGTTCGAGCAGGATGCAGCCGCGCATGGCCTTGACGCTGTTGACCGGGAACACGCTCGGCGGGAACTTGATGCTGAGACCGGAATGCCGCGCCCAGTCCTGCATGTCCTTCAACTGATAAGCCTGCTTCACCGGCACCGGATTGTCGCGCGTGGCATAGACGCTGGGGTTGACACTGTTGAACACGCCGCCGACCAATATCGGGCGCCAGCGCAGGCTCGCGCCCAACTCGGCGGCGAGCGGCTGGACGTTATGAAACGCGAGATAGGTCCAGGGGCTGGAACAGTCGAAAAAGAATTCGATCATCACGGGTCCTCGGGTGAGTCTCAGCTTGGTCTATGTGCGCCTGCGCGCACGCTTTGCGCGGTCTGGCCGAACAGGGCGCTGCGCGCTTCGTCGTCCATGTTCGGCAGCCGCAATTCCTTGCCCAGGGCGAGCCCGCGCGTCGCGCCGGGGCGCTCGAACAGCATGTTGTACCAGCGCTCGAGTTGCGGAAATTCTGAGAGCGTTATTTGTTGCGCCTTGTGCGTGCGGATCCAGGGGAAGATCGCCATGTCCGCGATCGTGTATTCACCGCCGGCGACGTAGTGCCGGGTGCGCGCGAGCTGCGCATCGAGCACGCCGTACAGGCGATTGACCTCCTTCGCGTAGCGTTCGAGAGCATAGGGTATTTTTTCCGGCGCGTAGAGCAGGAAATGCCCGTTCTGCCCGGCCATCGGCCCCAGACCGCCCATTTGCCACATCAGCCATTGCAAGGTCGCGTGTCGGCCGCGCAGGTCGACGGGCAGGAAGCGCCCGCTCTTCTCGGCGAGGTAAATAAGGATCGCGCCGCTTTCGAACAGCGCGAGCGGTGCGCCGCCGCCGGGCGGATCATGATCGACGATGGCCGGCATGCGGTTGTTCGGACTGATCGCGAGGAACTCCGGGCTGAACTGTTCGCCGCGCCCGATGTTCACCGGCTTGAGCGTATAAGGCAGGCCGCATTCCTCGAGCATGATGGACACTTTCCACCCGTTGGGCGTAGGCCAGTAGTGCAGGTCGATCATCGGGACTCCCAATGCAGGCAGGTCAGCCGTGGTGCAGCGCCTCCGCGCATTTTACTCGGCGCGGGCGACAGTTTCGTTGTAAATGCGCGCCAGGCTGGGTCGGGCGTACATGCCTCCGATCGTCTCCGCCAACGCACCGGGATCTCGGGGAAAATGGGACACCATGTTTTCGGCGCTTCAGAGCGAAGGCACGGCCATCAAGCGCCGCGCATGCACGTGCCTAGCTTCTTCGACCGCCAGCCCTTCCCGGATCCGTTCCAGCAGCAGCGGCTTCTCCTCGGGAAACTGATAACCCTCGTAACCCTGGCGAAACAGCAGTCCGCCGCGGCGGTCCGCCCAAGCGTTCATCGCATGATCGAAGCAGACCTTCGATGTCACCTCGAGGCCGCCTATCGTCACTGCCAGTTCCTGCAGCCGCTCGTGCGGCGAGGAAAGTTGCAGGCGACCCTGCGCCACCTCGTCGTAGAGCGGCGTTCCCTGCCGGGGCACCAGCGGCCGCGAGCGAATATAGTGGGGATTGATCGCCGACAGCACGCGCGCCGTATTTTCGGCGTGCTGCCGCCAGCGCTCCCTTCCGCCCAGATCCGGCATCCAATACATGGATACCTGAAAGCCTGCGGCGACGGCCTTGCAGCCGCCTTCGATCTGCTCGGCGCCAGTGACCCCTTTGTTCACCAGAGTCAGCACTTCGTCATCCCCGGTCTCCAGACCGATGTGCAGGCGGTCCAGGCCGGCCTCGCGAATCCTCTGCAGTTCCTCCGGTCCTCTTTTAGCGAGCGTTTTCGAGCGTGCATAGGTGGTCACCCGGGTAAGGGAGCCGAGAGTCTGCCGCAGGTGCTTCAGCACCGCCATGAATTCGCGCGGCCGCATGCTCATGCTGTCGGCGTCCTGCAGGAAGGCCGTCCTGCCGCCGGAAGCGAGCCAGTTGAACGCCGTGACGAAGCTTTGATTCCCGGCCAGATCGCGCCCCGCCGCGAGCAGGGCGGCCGCGAACTCGCGGGTGATTTCGCCGCCCATCCCGAGCTTGCGTGAAACCGCCGTGATCTCGTCGCGGATCGCCGCCACCTGGTCGATATCGGCGGTGATCTGCGCGAGCGGCCGATAGCCGAAGCGCTGTCCCTTGTACATCTCGCAGAAGGTGCACCGGTTCCACGGACAGTTTTCGCTCACGCGCAGCAGCAGGGAGGCACTGCCGCCCTCGCTTGGCGGCCGGTACGCCCCGATGCCGAAGGAGAGCGAGCGCAGCCGCGCGACATGCTCCCCAAGACTTTGATATTCCGCCGACATCGCCACGCCCCTCCGGACTCGCCTTGTTCATTGGTACCACGGACGCCGCCGGAGTGCAAGCAAAGGGCACTGCGTGCGAACCCTGCGATGACGATCGCTGCGACGCCCCTCGCAGCCCGTGCCGGACATTGTTCCGCTCGCCGTTCCGGCTGGGCGCGAAACCCAATATCCGGAGCGGTACCCGACCCCAGGCGCATTGGGGCCCGCACCCGAAGCGAATGCGGGTTTTACCCCGCTGTGATGCGTCGGCCCGAAGGCTAAAGTTCGTATCAAGGCCGGCGCGCATTTCTGATCGCGGCACGGTTCTTTGTCGTGACATGGCGTAGTGGTTCGAACGGCGGCGTGCGGGAGACATTATGGACAATCAAGAGTGGTGGGCGGCGAAACGCGAGGCGGCGGAGTTCTGGCGCAAAGTAATGGCGAATCAAGGCGGCGCACGCGCGCCCAACGGCCCGGTGCGCGGGAGCGGTGCCGTACAACGGGCGCACTACCCGGAGTTCGGCGCCCCGCGGCAGCGACGCGTGCCCAACCTCCATTTGTGCGCGATGCTTTGACCTTCAGGACCCATGCCTCGCGGCGCCGGATGCGAATGTCAGGAGAGCGTTGCGCCGCCGTGGCGCGCGAGGTGAAAAGCCGCTTCTGACACCATTCGTTCGACGATGACAGCTGCCGGTTCGATGGCGTGGATCAGGCCGGCGGCTTCCCCAAACCAAACGCCGGTATTGTCGGGATCGCCTTCCGCGAAGGCCTGTCGGTAGCGGGGTCCCTCCACGGCGACATTGGCCTCAAGCTCGTCTTCACGACCATGCCAGCGATCGGTGAAAGCATTGCGACGAATCCGTGCGGTGAATCCCCGCGGCCAGGGAATCTGCCGGGCAATGTCCGCCACCCTTGTGCGCAGCGTTCCGTCGCCGTTCGATTCCAAGATTGAATGGTGGTGAGGCTCCTTCACCAGCGCTTCGTTCGCCGCCCAGAGACGTGTGCCGACGAGAACGCCATCGGCACCGAGCATCAGTGCGGCGGCGAGACCGCGTCCGTCGGCAATGCCCCCCGCGGCAAGGAGCAGCGTGTCGGAACAATACGTTGCGAGAAAATCCGCGACTTCCGGCACGAAGCTCAGCGTACCGCGCAGCGCACCGTGCCCCCCGGCTTCGGCTCCTTGCGCCACGACGATCTCGGCACCGACATCGACCGCATCTTGCACGTGCTCCATATTTTGACACTGACAAATCATGACCGTGCCGGCGCCACGGATGGCGTCCACGAAGGGTCGGGGGTCGCCGAAAGACAGCATCACTGCGGTCGGACGATGCTGCAACGCGTCCGTCAACAGGGATGGGGACTTGCGCAAGGACCATGTTATGAAGCCGACGCCGACCCGTTGGTCGCCGGCCGCATCGAACTGATCCTCGATCCAGGCCGGGTCCCCGTATCCGCCGCCGATCAGGCCTAGGCCGCCTGCGCGCGTGACGGCTGCGGCCAATGTTCCGCCGCCGGCAAAGGCCATCGGGGCCGATACGATTGGATACCGGATATTTAGCGCACGCGTGAGTCTGGTAGAGAACGTCGTCATCGATGACCCCTTCCTGGGACCGGTTGTCCGTAGTTGTTCCTCAATTAGACTGCTCAAAGACCGTCTGCGCAAATGAATGTTGCTGCGCGGTCAGCTTCGACCACGGTGCGCGGCTTGTGCCGACCACCCCGCGAGTTGAGCCGTAACCGGTCGGCTGCAAATATCCCGCCTGTTTTCAAATTCGGACATCGGCGAGTATGGGCAAGTATCTGGGGCGATACTACAATCGCGGCGATGGCTACGGCCGGGAACAGATGCGGCAGGTATTGAACGAGCTGGTCAAAAGGATACCTCGACATGGCGCAAGCAAACTCCAAACCACTAGCTGGAAAGATCGCGCTGGTCACCGGCGCGAACACGGGCATAGGGCGGGTCACAGCCGTAGAGCTTGCCAGGCAAGGCGCTCACGTATTCGTCGCGTGCCGCTCCCCCGAACGCGCGCACGCCGTACTCGAGGAGATCCGCGCCCAGCCCGACGGGGGAAAAGCCGAGTTGCTGTTGCTCGAGCTCGGCGATTTCGCATCGATACGCCAATGCGCAAAGACTTTCCTCGCGCGCGGCCTGCCGCTGCACCTGTTGATCAACAATGCGGGCTTGGCGGGCGCGCGCGGCTACACCAAGGGGGGCTTCGAGCTCGCTTTCGGCGTCAATCACCTGGGGCACTTCCTCCTCACCCAGCTGCTCCTCGATTGCATCAAAGCATCGGCGCCCGCGCGCATCGTCACCGTGGCGAGCAAGGCGCACTATCGTGCCCGGGGCATAGACTGGCAAGCGGTTCGCGAACCCACGCGCACTGCAACGGGCTTGCAGGAGTATGGTGTCTCCAAGTTGGCAAATGTCCTTTTCAGCGCGGAACTCGGCCGCTTGCTCGCGGGCAGCGGCGTCACGACCTATTCCCTGCACCCGGGCGTAGTAGCCACCGAGGTTTGGCGCTCAGTGCCGTGGCCGCTCGGCTGGCTGCTGAAGCTTGCGCTGATTTCCCCGCAACGGGGAGCGCAGACCACCCTGCACTGCGCGACTTCCGCAAGCGCCGCTGCACAAACCGGTCTCTACTATGACGAATGCCGTCCCAAATTTCCTAGCCGGGTCGCGCAGGATGCGGCGCTAGCCAGAACCTTGTGGGAACGAAGCGAACAGTGGGTGCGTTGAACGCTCGCGCACCACCCCCGGTGGTGGCGGCCGCGGGTAAGTTGGCGGCGGGGACGGCAGGTAACCGGCGAGCGGTCACCGCAGATTGAGCGCGCGCGCAGGGCCGGACATCGTCTGGCCTGACATCGGAACGCGACCGCGTTCCGGTCATTACTCCTCGATACTCCAGATGGCCCGCGTCCCTGCAATCGATCGTCGGAAGTAACCCTCCCCACTTTTGACTCAAATCAATCTATTTCTTGCGTAAAGGCGCAGTGTGAGAATTTTTCCCGACGCTGGCCGGCGAAAACCCCTATGGCTCTAAATATATACTGGTGGCAGTCGCTCAAGATCAGAGTGACGCTGTTCGCGCTGGCCATTTTCCTGATCAGCATATGGTCGCTGGCGTTCTACGCCGGCGGCATGTTGCGCGCGGATATGCAGCGCCTGTTGGGCGAACAGCAATTCTCCACGACTTCCATTCTGGCCAATGGCATCAACGGTGAGTTGAAAGATCGAATCGATGCGCTGGAAAAGGTTGCCAAGGCCATCGACGCATCCTTGCTCGCTAAGCCTGCGGCCCTGGAGAAGCTCCTGGGAGATCGCCCGATCCTGCAAATTCTATTCAACGGCGGCACCTTCGCCACCGGGCTTGACGGCACGGCAATTGCCGATTACCCCGTAGTCGCAGGACGGGTCGGCACCAATTACATCGACAGAGAATCCATTGCCGTTCCGCTCAGGGAGGGGAAATCGGTAATCGGTCGGCCGGCCATGGGCAAGACGCTGGGGGCTCCGATATTCAGCATCGTGGTGCCCATTCGCGACTTTCAGGGCAAGGTGATCGGCGCCTTGTGCGCGACGGTCAACCTGGGAATACCCAATTTTCTGGACAAGGTAACGCGAAGCCACCACGGCAATACCAGCGAATATCTGCTGGTCGCGCCGCAGCACCGACTGGTCGTCACCGCAACCGACCAGCACCGCGTCATGACAGCGGTCCGCGACCCCGGCAGCGACCCCTTGGTCGATCGCTTTATGCAGGGCTACGAGGGTACTGGCATTTTGGTCAATCTACATGGTGAGGAAATGCTGGCCTCCGCCAAAGGTATTGCGGTCGCTGGCTGGTACCTGGTTGCCACGCTACCCACCGTGGAAGCGTTTGGCCCGATCCGCGAGATGCGCATGCACCTGCTGCTGGCGACACTCTTACTCACCCTGCTCACGGGTGGCGTCACCTGGTGGATTTTGATACGCCAGCTTGCACCGATCCTTGCCACGGTCAAGCGGCTTACTGCCCTCTCGGACACAAATCAGCCCTGGCAGTCCCTGCCCATCGCAAGGCGTGACGAAATCGGCGAACTGATCGGCGGCTTCAACCGTTTGCTGGACGTCCTGGCGCGCCGGGAGGATGCATTGAAGAAGAGCGAAGTCCGCCACCGCACCATACTGCAGACGGCCATTGACGGCTTCTGGCTGGTGGATGCGCAAGGGCGCTTGATCGAGGTCAATGAAACTTACTGCCAGATGAGCGGTTACAGCGAGCGAGAACTTTTGACCATGCGAATTGCGGACCTGGAAGCCGCAGAATCCGCGGACGACGCCGCCGCCCATATGCAAAAGATCATGGCGCAGGGCAACGATCGGTTCCAGTCGCTGCACCGCCGCAAGGACGGGAGCGTGTTTGACGTCGAAGTCAGCGTCCAGTTCAGATCGTCCGAAGGCGGGTGGTTTTCCGTTTTTGTCCAGGATATTTCCGAACGCAAGCGCGCGGAATCGGAGTTACGGGAATCCGAGGCGCGCTTTCGCAGCTTGACCGAAATGTCCACGGATTTTTACTGGGAGAGCGACGCTGAGCATCGCCTGACGACGCGCACCGAGAGCAAGCGGGAGGCAGCCGAAGGGGTGTTCCGGCTCGCCTCGCCGATCGGCCTGCGCCGCTGGGAGTATTCGTCGCTTGCCCCCGACCAAGCAGGCTGGGCGGCGCATCGGGCGGTCCTCGACGCCCATTTACCGTTCCGGGATTTCGAGATTTCGCGGCTCCGCGCCAATGGCGCCGTGCACCATATCGCGGTCAACGGCGATCCGGTATTCGATGCTGCGGGCAATTTCAAGGGCTACCGCGGCGCCGGCGCAGACATTACCGAGCGTAAGCAGGCGGAGGCGGAAATCCGTCGCATCAATTCCGAATTGGAGCAGCGAGTCGAGCAGCGTACGCACGAATTGCGGGTCGCAATTGACGAACTTGAGTCATTTTCGTACAGCGTCTCGCATGATCTGCGCGCACCGCTGCGGGCAATCGAAGGATTCAGCAGCCTGCTCGAAAAGGAATACGCGGCAGTGCTGGATGAGCGTGCCAGAGATTATTTCAAGCGCGTGCGCGGCGGCGCCGCCCGGATGGCATGCTTGATCGACGACCTGCTCAAATTATCGCGAATATCGCGCCAGGAACTGCATCGCGGGCCGGTCGATTTATCGGCACTGGCGCGGGAAGCGGCGGAGGAGTTGCAGGCCGCTGAGCCGGGGCGCCGGGTCGAGTGGGTGATTGCGCCGGACATCAGTGCGAACGGCGACCCCGGCTTGCTGCGCATAGCGCTACAGAATTTGATCGGCAACGCTTGGAAGTACAGTTCGAAGTCGGAAAACGCGCGCATCGAGTTCGGAATTGGTGAAAGCGGCGGCAGGCCGGCCTATTTCGTGCGCGACAACGGCGCCGGGTTCGACATGGCCTACGCGGACAAGCTGTTCGGCGCATTTCAGAGACTGCACTCGCCCGGGGAATTTCCAGGTTCTGGCATTGGCCTGGCAACCGTCAAGCGAATCATCCACCGCCACGGCCGCGAAATCAGTGCGGAGGGCAAACCAGGCGACGGCGCCACGTTCTATTTCACGCTGTGACGATCGCTGCCCGGAGCGACTGTACCAAGGCGCGTAGGATGCTGCAGCGATGAATCCGCCGCCTGCGTTTCCCTGGATTCCTGTTGTGTTCTCGCTGGCCCCATTGGGAATGGCGCTGCTCGCCTGGTCTGGCCGTGTGCGCTACCGCCATCGGATGGCGCTGGTCGGCATTCCGATGGCCGCATCTGCCGCGCTGCTCTGCGGAACGGAGATTGCGCGTCTCCTATACGGCCAAGCCGACCCGCTGTTCCTGGCTCTCGAGTGCGCTAGCCTGCTGGCCTTGGCGGCACTCGTCCTGCTCCTCAGGTCAAGGCTGGCGCAATCCCGGGAGCCAGGCGGGTTCTACCGCGACGTGCTGGATTTTCTTGGGATGTGGCGCTGGCACCCGGCCGCGCGCTTCGCGCTGGCGGCGCTGTTGGTGCTGCCCCTTGCCTGGTTGGCGCTCGTCAATCACTGGATGTTCGACACGTTTGCGAGCCTGGGGCGACGGGCGCTGGCGCACGGCGACGTCCAGAACGCGCTCGACGGCTTCGCGGTCGTGGTTCAGTACGCCCTGGCGGCGGGAACGCCCGCGCTGTTCCTGTTCCACTTGCTGTGCCGGCGCTGGTTGCGGGGGCCAGTCCTGCCGTGGCTATTCCTGCCGCTGTTGTTCGTGGGGATTGCGGCGGAGATGGTCGTCGTCCTGACCTTCGCGCACTTTTCGCGCTGAAAGCCGGGGCGGCGCGATGACGGGAGTAATGACGACGCTCCCGCAAGCGCCAGAGGCGGTCCGCCACGCACGTTCCACAATGCGGTCGTTCCAGGCGATGTGCCCGAGCGTCGCGTCGGAGTTGACGCCGGGCGTGCTGCTTTTGGGGCAACCCGATGCATGTTTTTCTGGGCCGTAAGCGGCTGACTGTCCGAGCCTAGCGCGACACGGGCTTTGACAGGTATTCCGTCGACTGCGCCTCGCTCTTGAGCGGTGTGACCTTGTCCGGATCGTAGCGAATCATCAGGTAGTTGATGTGATCGTCGATTTTCGTGAACCAGTGGCCCGTGCCTGCCGGAATTACCAGGACGTCTCCGGCTTTGATCTCATGCGCCACGCCGTTCCGAATATCCGATCCATTGTTACCCGGTCCGTTGAATTCGACAACGGTTCGCATCGTCGCCGGGCGCCGCTTCCTGTTGACGATATCCGGACCTAGGACGATCGTGGCCGAGCCGGAGATGACGTGATAGACCTCGCTGACCTGGTCATGTTCGGCGACCGAGTCCGCGCTGGGCTTGTCGAGTTTTCCCCGATAGACCATGCCGATGCCGACATGGGCCTTTCCGATATTGATGTCCCTCATCTGCTGATCGATAAGCCGCTCCGCCATCGCTTTCTTCGTATAGGCCTCGAGCTCGGACAGCGGGATGACCGTGCCGGGACACATGCTGCAGGTCGGCTGCGGGTCGGTGGGATTGATTTTCTCTTGCGCCATCAGTACCGCAGGAAAACACGCGGCCGCGACTAGTCCCAACAGAAAGCTCTTCATATGTTCCTCGTCATTGTTGGAAGACGTCTTACGAAAGAATAACGTGCTCAAGCGCGCAAGCGAACGAAGTATCTTCGCGCTCTGCAGCCCTGTCAAACGGCCTTATTTGTCTTCGAGTCCGTCTTCCCGCTTCCTGGCGCCGCGCGCGCGCAGCAGCCACAGCAGCGCGGCCAGGATCAGAGCGGCCATCAGCCAGCGCATTGCGCTTGCCAGGGTGGCTGCGTCGGGCACGGGCCAAGGGAACTGGCTCAGGCGCCCGCCGCGCTCCAGCATCCAATGCCACCCGGTGTGCGCCACCAGCGCCGAGACAATGATGATGCCGATGCGCTCGGGGAGGATATGCCGGAACGCGAAATCGAGCAGCGGCACCAACAGCACCAGCACCAGCAACTGGCCGAGTTCGACGCCAAGGTTGAACGACAGCAGCGCAGTCAGCAGGTGCGCCCCTGCGAACTGCAGCGTATCGCGCAGTGCAAAGGCGAAGCCGAAGCCGTGGACCAGGCCGAATGCGCAGGCGATGAGCCAGCGCCGGCGCGGATCGCTGCCGACAATGTTCTCCAGCGCCATGTAGAGGATAGACACCGCGATCAGGGTTTCGACCAAGGGCGGAAACCACAGGCCGTCCGGGGCGAAGCCGAAGGCGGCGGCGATCAATGTGATTGAGTGCGCCACGGTAAAGGCGGTGACGATCAATGCCAGGGTGCGCAGCCGTCGGAATGGAATGACGAGGCACAGTATGAACAGCAGGTGGTCCTTGCCCTCAAGGATGTGCAGGAAGCCGGATTCGACGAAGCGCAGGGCCGCTTGCTGCCAGCGCGGATCGAGCCGCACCAGGCCGGGATTGCCGTGGAATTCGAAGGCGCGCGCCGCGCCCTCTGGCGGCAGGAACAGCAGGGCGGTGACGACCTGCAGCCCGAGGCGCGCAAAGCGCGGATGGATGGAAAACGCGGCGCGGTCGGACTGGATCGGAAATTCGAACAGCACGTCAAGCAGGCCCTGGTTCCAGTAGAGCTCGAGCGTATCGGGCAAGCGCGGGCCGGTCAGGTGCGCCAGCGCCTTCTCATAGTCGGCGAAGGACTTGTCCGAGGGCAGGGACACGCGTGCTTCGACCAGCCGCGGATAGGCGAGGCGTTCATTCTCCTCGTAGACGCTGATATTGTCGGCCAGCCACTGGTTGGCCGCGGTGCGCAATGCGACATCGGCACGGGCGAGATCGAGGTAACCCGGTCCGCGCCGCGGAAAATCCACTTCCTGCATTGCCGCGAGCGGCACCCGCATCAGCAACTGCAATTGCCGGCCGGCAGGCTTCAGGAAGGCCTGCAGTTTGACGTCGTTGGGGATCTCATGCGCCAGCGCGCCCCACGGCGAGAGCGCGGCCAGCAGCAGCGACAGCATCAGCGCCAGGCGGCGCGGGATGCATAGGCTTGGGTGAGGCTGCACGGGAGTGATTTCCCTGGTGAAAACCCGGAGTGGGCCCGGACATAGGGTAATAGCCGGGATGCCGCCTGACAAGCGCAAACGAGTCTGCGTATAATCATTTCAGGCGCATTGGGGTGCGGTCGTTTCGGATTCACCCGGCTGGCCGGCGCACACGACGATAACGCGCGGGGGATGAAGATATGGGCTCTATCAAATCCAGACGCAAGTTGTACGCAGGCGCCGGCATTGGCGCGCTCATCGCCGCGCTCGGCGTCGGCCAGGCTGTGCTGGAGAACAAGGCCGAAGCGCAGGCGCGCACGGTGCAGGCGCCGATGTTCGAAGTGGATCCGCTTTGGCCCAAACCCCTGCCCAACCACTGGCTGCTCGGCATGGTGATCGGCGTATGGGTGGACGACCAGGACCACGTGTGGATCATCCATCGCGGCGCGGCGACCCTTAACGACAACGAGAAGGCGCTCGACCTGAAGGTGGGCGAGTGCTGCACGGCGGCGCCGCCGGTACTGGTATTCGACCAGGCGGGCAGCCTAGTGCGCGCCTGGGGCGGACCCGGGCCGGGTTACGAGTGGCCGGACTCCAACCATGGCGTGCACGTCGACTACAAGGGCAATGTTTGGATCGGCGGCAACGGTCCCAAAGACGCGCACGTGCTCAAATTCACCCGCGACGGCAAGTTGCTGCTGCAGATGGGCCACCACGGCAAGAACGCGGGCAGCAACGACCTGGAAAATTTCGGCCGCGTGGCCAAGATCTGGGTTGATCCCAAGACCAACGAGGCCTACATCGCCGACGGCTATCTCAACAAGCGCGTCGCCGTGCTTGACGCGGACACCGGCAAGATGAAGCGCTACTGGGGCGCCTACGGCAACAAGCCGGATGACGCCAATCTCGGCAAGTACGATCCCAAGGCACCGCCGGCCAAACAGTTCCGCAACCCGGTGCATTGCGTCGAGCGCACCTACGATGGACTGGTCTACGTATGCGACCGCGCCAACGACCGGGTACAGGTGTTCCGCCCCGACGGCAGCTTCGTCAAAGAGGCGTTCTTTGCCAAAGAGACGCTGGGCTCGGGCTCGGCCTGGGACATCGCGTTTTCCAAAGATCCGGAGCAGCGCTACATCTTCCTAGCCGACGGCACCAACGAGAAAGTGCGCGTGATCGTGCGCGAGACCCTGGAGGAAATCACCAACTTCGGCGACGGCGGCCGCCAGCCGGGGCAATTCTTCGGCGTGCACAGCATCGCCGCCGACTCGAAGGGCAACCTCTACACCACCGAGACCTATGAGGGCAAGCGCGTGCAGCGCTTCGTCAACAAAGGCATCGGCACCGTAGTCGCCGGGGCCCAGGGTGTGGTCTGGCCGAAGGCAAACTAATTCCGACAAGGCAACAACGGTGGCCGCAACATCCAGGTCAGCGGCTTAGTGGACAGCGACATCTCCATCCTGCGCGTCGACGGCGGCCAGATTGGGAACACCGGCTAGTCGCTGGTGTTGCCCGGTCGCCCAGCGCGGATGCGCGCGCTGCGCGCGGCACCAACGAGAAATTCGAGTTGTGTGCGTCAAGTTGTGCAAATTGGTGATCGTGTCAGCGGTTGCTCCTTTGTTGCGCAGTCGGGGTCGCGAAGGGCGTAGTCCGTAGCGGCGCCGACTGCGCGCGGCCGCTTCAGGCGGCCAGTCTCAGCAACTCCTTCTTCTGCTCCGCCGCGAGCATCATGTTCAGATATCGCTTGTCTGTCACGACTGAGACGAAGATGCAGCAATCGACATGCCACCGTCGGGCAGAGGCGATCACGTCGGTTGAAACAATAACGGGACTTCTGATCTTCACTGGATAGGTCTTCGATGATGTCATAGCCCATTGCAGTTACTACTGAATGCAGTGCGCTCGGTGCAATTCCGCCGATCAGGGGTTCTCCCATTCGTGCAGCCAACTTGGCAACCCATCGCAATTCTGAATGCTTGTCAGCATCAAGCGATTCCGGCGTGACCGAGTAGTCCAGAACGATTTCACTGCCAGGCGCGGCATATTCGGCTATGGACAAGAGAGTACCCGTGGTCGCCTGGTGTGTGAGGTAGTGCGTGGTACCGAGCCAAGAAAAGAACGCGGGCGCATCCCTGCGAAAACCAGATGCTGCAAGTGCAGTGGAAATGCTCTGACGCTCGAAGTCCACTCCGACAAATTCAAGAGCGGTGGGGAGCGATACGTTCAAGCTTTGCAGTCGTTGGCGTTTTGATGCCTGTGTATCCGGGTGGTCCAATTCAAGAATTTGCAATATAGAGGCTTCACGTTGAGAGTGCCGCAAAGAGAAGGAATCCAAGCCTGCACTAATGATCACGTACTGATCGATTCCGCGCTTCATTGCAGCGGCGAGCGTGTCTTCCGCGTACCTGCTTCGAACCAATACCTGCGCGATAACCGGTGATAGTCGCTTGAGGAGGCGATTGAACATCAGCCAGTGGGTAAACCTGTTCGACAACGCAAATCGCCAAAATCGACCGGTGAGAGAGTGCGCGTAGTTGTCCTCCAGAATTCGCGGCTCAGCGTACAAGGTATGGCTTGCCCTGAATGCCGCCGCTACTTCTGCGGTTCTGCTCGCTTGCCCCGATTTCATTGGAGAGCCTCTGTGAGTGACGCTAATTCGATCGATTCAGTTTGCATGAAACGCATCATATACTCGTCGAGTTGCTGCCGAACCTGGGCGCGGAAGATGCAGGCCCTCGCGAATGGTGGCTGAGCGGTGGGCCGCACCCTGCGACTGGGCACCCAGGACGCCGACGGTGGCCAATGCCCGCTCGCGCTGGCGAGTACTCGGTCGCCAGCGACGGCTGCGGAGAGCCGGAGTCTTCGGGCATTGCTTCTCGCCAGCGACTAGATAACCATCAGGTCGCGACCCACCACAATCTCGCCCTTGAAGTGTTTGCGGACGTCCTCAGTCCACATCGCGTCCGTAATCGAAGGGTCATCGCCCGGGACGAAATGGTGCAGCACCAGCTTCTTCACGCCCGCAGCGGCGGCTACCCGCCCCACGTCTGCAGTCGTGGTATGGCTGGCGACAATGTGCTCGCGCAGGGTTGCGGCGTTGTTGGCCCGCTTGAGCAGGGCCTCCAGACCCGGCAGATGGAGAACTTCGTGGAGCAGCACGTCGGCCCCTTGTGCGAGCGCTATCAGTTCCGGAGAGTAGTTGGTGTCGCCGGAAATGACCACGGACCGATCCGCGGTGTCGAAACGCAGGGCGAAGGCGTCTTTGATCGGAGGATGACGGACACGGGTGGCCGTTACCCGAACCTCCGCATTTTCCATCACCAGTCCGTCAGCGTCGAATTCGTGCGGCGCGATCAACTGGCGCAGATCGGGCCTGCCTTCGTCGTCGATGCGTATGTCGATATCGAACTGCATCGACTCGAAAAATGCAGCGGTTTGCCGATTCATGGTGTTGGGTCCGTAGGCATCGACCCGGTGCTTGAGGCCGCTCGCCCAAGCGTTATAGAGCAGCGGACCATATTCGAGATTATGGTCGGAATGCATGTGCGTCAAAAAAATGTAGCGCAGCGTCTCGAGCGCCACGCCGGCTTTCAGGAGTTGCGCCGAGACGCCATAGCCGCAGTCGATGACGTAGGGCACGCCTGCAATCTTCAGCAGCGTTGCGGGGTTCTTGCGCGCGCCGCCGACCCGCGGTCCCCCTTTGGTGCCGAGAAGGACGATCTCGGTGCGCGCTTGCGCCATCGCCTACTCGGCCTTGATGTTGTTCTGGCGGATCACGGCCGCCCATTTCGCGGTGTCGGCCTTGATCACGGCGGCGAATTCGTCCGGCTTGTTGCCGACGACATCGAGCCCCAGCGCGGTCAGGCGCTCGCGCACTTCGTCTTGCGCGAGGACCGCGACCACATCGGCATGAATCTTCTCCACCACCGTCCTCGGCGTGCCGCCGGGCGCGAACAGCCCGGCCCAGGCGTCGCCCTCGGTTCCGGGGTATCCCGCTTCCGTGAGCGTAGGCACCTGCGGCAGAACCCGGCTGCGCCGGCTGCCGACGACGGCGAGCACTTTGAGCCTGCCGCTTCTGGCATGCGGCAGCGTTGCCGCCAGGGTGTCGTACATGAACTGGATCTGGCCGCCCAGGAGGTCCTGCTGCGCCTGCGCATTAGCCTTGTAGGGTACGTGCACGACATCGATCCCGGCCTGGTCGCGCAGCAGCGCGCCGGAGAGATAGGGGATGCCGGCGTTGTTGCCGGCGCTCGCGTAATGCAGCGCGCCGGGCCTGGCCTTGGCCAGCGCCACCAGTTCCCCGACCGAATTGGCCGCAAGCAATGGGTGGGCGGCGAGCACGATGACGATCGTCGCCACCTGCGTGATCGGCGCGAAATCCTTGATCGGGTCGTAGGACATCTTGGCGAACAGCGCCGGATTGATGGTGATCACGCCGGCGTTGGGGATGAACAGCGTGTGGCCGTCAGGCGCGGACTTGGCCACCACTTCTGCGCCGATCCGGCCGTCGGCGCCCGGGCGGTTCTCCACCAGCACCGGCTGACCCCAGGTCTGCGACAGCTTGTCGGCGATCAGGCGCGCCATGATGTCCGAGGAATTGCCCGGGGAACTCGGCACGATGATGCGCACCGGTTTGCCCGGGTACTGGGCCTGCGCGCCGGCGGCGAACGCCAGCGACAGCACCAGCACGGAGAACAAATGGCTGAGATGCATGCGACCCCTCCTCTCGGTGCGCGGCCGTGTTTCGGCCCGGTGGCCAAGCCGGATTGTAAGTCAGATCAGGCGGGCGACGACATCGAGCGGGCCAGGGCGCAATGTTGCTGCGGCTGGCGGTCCGCCGAGCGCGCGCAGAGCCTTGTTGCCGATCAAGCGCATCGGGCGTGAACCAAGCTCGAACAGATGGCGGTTTACACGGGCCCCGCGACAATGTACACTTGATCTGTACATAATCGAATCTTGCCATGTCCACTCCTCCCAAACTCGAAGTCAACGTCACCGACCTCCGCCAGAACCTTCCGGCGTACCTGGCCCAAGTGCGCAAAGGCAAGGAGATCGAAGTTACCTCCCGCGGAAAGGTGATCGCCCGCATTGTAGCCGGCGGTGATCCCCGGCAGGAAGCACGCGAGCGCCTGCTCGCCGTGCGCAAGCACTGCCGCGTCGGCGATGTCGTCAGCCCGAGCGGCGCAAAGTGGGACGCGGAGCGTTGATCGTTCTCGACACCCATGCGCTGATTTACGACGCGCTGACGCCCGCCCGCCTGTCGGCCCGCGCCCGCAAAGCCATCGCGCTCGCTTTCACCGGGCGCGAACTCACCTGCAGCGACATCAGCCTGTGGGAGATCGCGACGCTCATCGCACACAAGCGACTCGACCCCGCGATGGATGCGCGGCAGTTTCTGCATGACCTGATCGCGGCGCGGCAGGTCCGCGTGCTTCCGATTTCGGCGGAGATCGCCGTGTTGTCCCAGTCCGATGTTTTTTCCCGTGGCGACCCGGCGGACCGGCTGATTGCAGCCACTGCCCTGCTCCACCGGGCGCCGTTGATTACATCCGACGCGAAACTGCGCAAGCTCAAGGACGTCGCCACGATCTGGTAGGCCAAGCCGTCGCTGCGGGTGCAAACAGGGCGCAGAACCAGCAGCGACGCGCGTCTTCGGCTTTTGCCCCGATTCAGCGCCGCGCTTCGAACCGCGCGAACGGCTCCTGCGCATACACCGCGCGTCCACCATCGTGAGAAGCGAGCGTATGCCGCCGGCTTCCTCCACCGTCACGCTGAGACCATCTTTCGAGAGCAGCGCGAGGTCGGCGAACTTGCCCGGCGTCTGCATGCGCGCGAAGCTCAGTGTCCTTTCGTCAGTCGCTCAATAAGTTCCGCGTGCTGCGGGTAACAGGCGGATAGCTGCTGCCGGTCGGCCATTTCAAAATCGGCAAAATCGAATCCGGGAGAGACCGTGCAGCCGACCAGCGCAAACTGTTTTCCGGCAAGCTCCGCCCCGAACCAGCACCCGGCCGACACGACCACCTGATAGAGATCGCCGGCGGCGCAGTCTGAACCAAGGCGCCGCGCGCTATAGCGACCGTCGGGGAATATGGCATGGATCAGAAGCGGCGAGCCGGCGTAAAAATGCCACATTTCATCGGACTTGATACGATGCAGTGCAGAAAACTCTTCCTCTTCGAGCAGAAAGTAGATAGCCGTAGACAAGACCCGGCTGCCGTCAAACCGTTCCGGCAGCGCCTGTGCAGACACCGATTCCGTGGAGCGGTAGGTTTCCCGAAACCAGCCCCCTTCCGGGTGGCGGACGAGCTCCAATTGCGTGATAAGCCCCTGTGCGCTCGGCGTCGGCATGGTTCTCCTTTGCTTATGATATTGCGCTACCACGCAATAGCATCCGGTCAACAATGATACCGAACCTCCGGCAATCAACGCGGTCGGGCGCCGGCACTCAGCTCACCGCCGCGTGCACCGCCGCGCGCGCCCGGTCCACGTCGGGACTGCGATACTTCGCCTCGGGGATCTGCGCGAGCGCGGAAACATGCAATTCGCCCGGTGCGAGACCGTAGTATTTCTGGAAACTCATGATCAGCGGGCGCCACTTGTCCGGATCGACGCGGTTCGGCTCGCCCTCGGCGAGGATGGCTTGCTCCAGGTGCACCCGCTGGATGCGCAGTTCGAACGCCACCACCCGGCCGCGCAACAGCTCGTCCGCGGCGGCAAGGCCGTGCTTCGATTCCACCACGGCTTCGAGCTGCACCGGGCATTCCAGCACCCGCGGCGCGGCCACGGTTTCGGAGGCCACCGGCGTGAAACCGGCGATACCGAACTTGTCGCCCACGTGGCGGTAGCCGCGCGCGAGTTTGCCCTGCGGCACCGGGTTCGAGCCGGTGGTCAGCGCAAGACGATCCACGCCGCCGACCTCGCTTGCCGAGGGCAGGTTCAACACACATTCCCCCGTTCGCAACAGGTTCTGCGTCGTCTTCGACTGCGCCCCGATGCCGAGCATGCAGCGCCATCCCAGCCAAAATGCCGAGGACAGCGGCGCGAGGTTGGGCGTGCCGTCTTCATTGGTCGTGCTGATGAGCACCACCGGGGTGCCGAAATACAGGATTGCCGGTTCACTTGTAACGTGCATGTTCGTACTCCCGTGGGATGCGGGTTGAAGGTTGATCGAGCATGCATCCCGGCGGCACTTTGGACTGTAAGCACGCCGTTGTCTGGCCGGTTTCGGACCTCGAACGGAGAATCTTGTGCGCTCACGGCCGGCCTGCAAGCCAGTAGTGACGCGGGTTTCCGGTTTGTTGCCGCTGCCTGGCCGCTCGACCTAAATCGCGTCCGCGCCGAAATCGGCGAGCATCCGGGTCGCCCAGGGGCCGGACTATACGCGGCTGAGGTCGAGTACGCGAACGTTCGAAAGACTTCCGCTCATAATGGAATTCCAGTTTAGGGCCAAGCTCGACATTTGGTGCTATCTTACTAGATGCCCTGCAGCATAGACTTCGTCACCCAGGGAGGCAGACATGCCGATACGATCGAAACTTTTCGCGCTGGCCTGCACGCTCGCCGCCACCGCGATTCACTCAAGCGCCTGCGCGCAGGGCGCCGACGCGATGGCATGGCCCGCCAAGCCCGTCACCGTGGTGATTCCCTACCCGCCCGGGGGCACCAGCGACGTGGTCGGCCGCCTGCTCGCTCAGCGTCTGCGCGAAGAGCTGGGAGGCGTATTCGTCGTCGAAAACAAAGCGGGCGCCTCGACCGCCATCGGCGCGACCTATGTCGCACGCGCACCCAGAGACGGCTATACGCTGCTGCTGTCGGCGGGTACCACCTTCACCGTCATCCCGCACCTGAACGACAATTTGGCGTACAAGCTCGATGACTTCGAGCCGGTGGCGGCAGTGGCCACCGTGCCGTTTGCATTCGTGGTCAAGAAAGACTTCCCGGCCAGGAATCTGCAGGAGTTCGTGGCCTATGCAAAGGCCAACCCGGGGAAGATCAACAACGCCACCAACGGTCAGGGCAGCATGGTGCACCTGCTGGGCGAACTCATCGCCAATGATCTCGAGGTGAAGATGGTGCAAGTGCACTACAAGGGCGCCGCGCCGGCCACGACGGACATGATCGGCGGCGTGGTCGATTCGAACGTGGAGGCGCTGACCAGTGCCGTTCCGAACGTGAAGGCCGGCCGCTATCGCGCGCTCGCGGTGCTGAGCTCCGAACGGCTGCCGTTGCTGCCCGAGGTACCGACGTTCCGCGAGCTGGGCTATCCATCGATCGTGGGCGAAACCTGGTATGCCGTGTTCGCGCCTGCGGCAACGCCCAAGAGCGTCATCGACAAACTCAACGCGGCCTTGAACAGGATCACCACGTCGGCGAGCTTCGGTGAGTCCATGCGCAAGCTGGGCAACGAGCCGAAGTCGAGCACCCCGTCGGAGCTGCGCGAGGTGACACTGCAGCAAAGCCGCAACTGGGCCGAGATGATCAAGCGGCTGAACATCAAGGCGGAGTAGACAACTGCGCGCCGAGGCAAACGGGGCGGAGAACCAGTAGTGACGCGGGTTTCCGGCTTGTTTGCGGAGGAAGACGCTTAAGCCGCCAGCCTCATCTCGGCGGCGACGACGTCCCACACCACCTCTACGCGCTGGTCGTTGCGGCGCTCGATCAGGCCGAGTTCAATGAGGCGCGTCACGTCGGTATGCACGTTCTTGTAGTGGCGCGCGAGGCGCCGCGCGAGCTCGTTGATCGACAACGGACCGTCGCGCTTCAACTGTTCGAGCAGCGTCCAGCGCGCGGGCGTGAGGTTCTTCAGCAGCGTCGGCAGGCTCTCGAAGCTGAGGCGCACTTGCGCCGCGCGCACGCCGCCCTTCTCCGCCTGCCGCCAGGCGTGTTCGAAACGGTCCAGCGAATCTTCTACGCTACCGACCGAGACCTGAATCTTCTGAACCTTCTTCATCTTTACCTCCGTACCTTCTCATGTCGGCTTCGAAATCGCGCCGCAGCTTGGCCAGGGACACGAAACGATAAACCATCTCCTTGCCGCGAACATGACGGTGATCGCCCTTGCCCGTCTCGTTGTCGTAGCACACCAGACACTTCCCACCCCGACCGAAATAGAGCCGATACTTGAGCGCGTGCGGGCGATCGGGTGTTGCGCGCGGCAACTGCCAAATGACCAGTTCGACGATTGCGCCGTCGTCGCGCACGATCTTTTCGTCCAGCACCAGGACGGCTCTTCTGGCTGATGTCGCCATATGGCTTAATATACCATAAGCGGCGAGGCGTCGCCAAGGAGAAGAGAAATTGAGTCCAACCCATTTCTTCCCCACCCTTTCTTCCATCCGAGGTCCGAATCCGGCCAGACAACGGCGCCTGCGCGGCGCAAAGTGCCGCCGGAATGCACGCTTTGAACCCTCGACCCACATCCTGATGGAGAACGACCATGCACGGTTCGAGTGAACCGGCAATCCTGTATTTCGGCACGCCGGTGGTGCTCATCAGCACCACCAATGAAGACGGCGCGCCCAACCTCGCGTCGATGTCCTCCGCCTTCTGGCTCGGCTGGCGCTGCATGCTCGGGCTCGCGGCGGAATCCAAGACCGCGCAGAACCTGCTGCGCACGCGTGAATGCGTGCTGAATCTGCCCTCGGCAGACCAGGCCGGGGACGTGAATCGCCTCGCGCTGACCACCGGCTCGGACCCGGTGCCGCGGGGCAAGCGCGCGCGCGGCTACCGCCACGTCGTCGACAAGTTCGGCATCGCCGGCTTCACCCCGGTGGCTTCCGAAACCGTGGACGCGCCGCGGGTGCCGGAATGCCCGGTCCAGCTCGAAGCCGTGGTCGAAGCCAGCCATGGCCTTGCCGCCGCGGACAAACTGCTTCGCGGCCTCGTGCTCGCGTTGGAGGCGCGCATCCAGCGCGTGCACCTGGACGAGGCCATCTTCGCCGAGGGCGAGCACAAGTGGCTCCGTTTGTTTGAACAACTTTCCCCGATTTATAAGTGGACTCCGGGCGAATTGCGGAAGGTGCAGAGTTGTGCACGGCGGCGGGAGGCGCTTGCGACGAACCGACCGACGCGGTGTGC
>Ga0334722_10000382_pt1 | contig 67087 bp, 64 predicted proteins | sample C3_bottom_MG_FD_207210 | JGI IMG/M metagenome (GOLD analysis project Ga0334722, IMG submission 207210) | Sediment microbial communities from Yellowstone Lake, YNP, Wyoming, USA - C3_bottom | ecosystem: Environmental > Aquatic > Freshwater > Lake > Sediment | place: USA: Wyoming | collected... | reverse complement strand
AGGGATCAAGTACCGGGGAAAGGAGCAGACACGTAAAACAGGCAACGATAATTTTTTTCATAATCAACCTCCGGGTGGTGAAGACAGGTGCAGGGGACAAGACCCCATTGCTCTACCTTATCACAAAACAGGATAGCAGTCCACAGACTCTCTGCGTTGCGGGTTTGCCTATTTAACCGGCGGGGTGTTAGTGTAACGCATGGGCTTTCCGCGCATTGTGCAGGTCGGTTTGTGCGTATCCCGATGGCAGAAAGCAATGCCGGATGAAAGGCGAAAATGACCTATCGTGAAAAGTGTGATGCGAAACTCGAGCGGACACAGCGGAAAGAAGACTCAGGACTTATCTCCCGTCGTTTTCCCGAGGTTGCGAGCATTGTTGTGGACATGGAACACCATCGAAAGGGGATAGACGCGATTCTCCTTTTGAGGACCCTTTATTATTCATCCGACAGTCATGCCTATTTTCATGTCGAATGTCTGAACCAGGACTGCAGCGACTGTTCTGACGGGTTTGACCTGGAGAGCGTCGTTGCCTCGATGATCAGAGGCCGCACATCAACGAGGCACGGGGCGCTGGATTGCGAGGGGCATGGTATTATGTCCAGCCATGTCAATATTACCTACAAAGTTACCATCCAGTATAACTAGAGCCTGTCCTGGATCCCCCGGTCAAGCCGGAGGATGACACCTTCACACCAGTCAGCTAATACCAGCCAGCAAGCTATTCAGTTAGCAGGCTGGCAAGCTCATACAAGCTATTATTTGGTAATTAATTAGCCAATTACTGTCATTCCGGCTTGTCCGGAATCTCCCTCATGACTTGAGGATCATCTTGTTTACTGCCGACCGGCTTTCTCCTATCGAGGTCACCCTGACTGCGGCACGGTCACGTATCGGACATTTATTTTCACAGATCCCGCAGCCGATGCAGAGATTGGGGTCCACGTAAGGTCTCTTCAGCCTCTTTGTCTTTCCGTCTCGCGTCTGCACCTCAACCGTCTCAAACCAGATTGCCTTCGGAGACGTGGGGCAGACCTCTTCGCAGACGATGCAGTCGATATTCATTGCCCAGGGCAGGCACCTGCCTCTGTCGTAGAACGCGGTTCCGATTTTTAACGGTTTCTTAGAAGCATCTTTGCCAAGCTTTTTTTCAATTGTCAGCGGCGCGATTGCTCCGGTGGGGCATACACGGCTGCAGAGGACACAGTTATATTCGCAGTATCCGATGCTGTTTATCAGCATCGGAGTCCAGAGTCCCTCAAGCCCTGCCTCAAGCAATGCAGGCTGTATGACATTTGTGGGGCAGACTTTCATGCACGCGCCGCACTTGAGGCACCGCCGCAGAAAGTCCACTTCAGGCAAAGATCCCGGAGGTCTGATAACTTCAGGCCGCGGCGCAGTCCCCGACCCGAGGGTGCTCCGCATCACCGGAAAGAGAACAGCGCCGGCAAGGGCAGTCTCGATGATTCTCCTGCGGCTTATATCAACAGGCATATGGGCTGCACTTGCCGTCCGCGGCAGACCGTAGTGAATCGCATTTTCAGGGCAGTCCCCGATGCAGTTCATGCAGACATGGCATTCGGTGATACGAAGGGCTGCATGGGGATCGCAGCCGCCGTGGCAGTTGCCGAGACATTTCTTGCAGTCGGTACAGCGCTCGACATCCCGCCATATCCGGAACATCGGCCTGAAAGCAAGAACCCCCAGGAGCGCTCCCAGAGGGCAGAGTGCCCTGCACCAGAACCGCGGCAGAAACCTGTTCGCCATGATTACCGCGAGGAAGATGATGCCGAGAAAGGTGCCCCCGTTGAACAGAGGCTGTTTGAGGTAGAGCCACCCGCTCCTGAAGTTAACGGCAGGGAATACTGAGACCGTAAAGGCCCTGGTTATGAACGGGATAGGATCGAGCAGGCCGATCTGGAGAGAACCGAGGGCTGCCACGGCCGCAAACAATGCGAGCAGATAATATTTGAGCCGGTAGAGCGTGCGATAGGAATTCAGTGCAATGGTGTCGACGGCCCTTAGTTTATTGAAAATGCTTCCGGTTATCTGGTTGATAATGCCCAGGGGACATATCCATGAGCAGAAAAAACGACCGAAGAAGAGTGTGCCGATTATGATAAAAAGTGAAAGAGCAAGCCCCTTGTAAACCGTCCCGCTGGTGAGAAAGGAGGCCAGAGCGGTAAGAGGGTCGAGCTCAAGGAATAGCGGGGTTTCGTAGCCCTTCATCCGCCGGAAGCCGGTGACCCAGAGAAGCAGCAGGAAGAGGACAAGGAAAAAGGCTGCATAGAGTCTTCTTATATTTCGGAGGGTCAGAAGCCGTGCGATCACAGGGTCATCTCCGCCACGTTCAGAGATTGCCAGTCTGAAATCCCGAGTCCTCTTTTTTCTGCCACCTGAATGAACGGAACATCCTCAGGTTTCAGGTCAAGGAACCTGAGGCCGTATGACTCGACAGCCACCAGGTCGACCCCGGCGATGACTGTATCACCTGCTGATACGTCCGCGAGGTTGCCGCCGGTGGGACCGTTTCTCCTGAGCACCCGTGTCGCATCCAGAAGGGTGAACGTCGGTCTTATTGCCGTGGCGAGGTCTGCGATCGCGGTGTTGATGTCCTGATGCAGGCGGTTCCTCTGTCCGCCGAGGGACCCGTAGAGGTTTTTCATCCCCATGGTGCATTTGCTCAGGGAATGATGTTTCACTATCGGCAGGTTGATGAGCTTGTCTGCCTGGTGATAGAAGCTGCTGACCGGCCATACCCCGAGGGATTCACCCTTGAGGTCAGTCGGGACAAAGTCGTTTTCGGTCGTCAGTCTGATTTTGCCTCCCGACCTCTTGACTGCCTCTTCGATCCCGGAGCGGGCAAAGCACCGGTAGGCGTCATTGACCGGGACATCGGTGACCCAGACCTCTGAGGCGCGGGCCTCCAGGCAGAGTTTCACGACAGCTGCAACAACCAGCGGATTGGTATTGGCTGCCTGCTCCGGCTGCCTGTCCCATGCAACATTTGGTTTTATCAGGACCTTTTCCCCTGGGTTGATGAAGCGGGTGATGCCGCCTATATTGTCTATTGCAGCGCGGACCATCCTGTCTGCATCTTTGCCATGAACCACCGCCAGCTGCGGGTAGACCTTCGTATCTGCTGTCCGGTAATCCCTGAAGGTGAAAATCTTCGTGTCGCTTTTCCTGACAGGCTCTTTGCTGTAAAAGACATATCCCCATACCCCCGCTGCAGCGGCCATCCCGCAGGTCGCAGCTGTCCTGAGCAGAAAGTCCCTTCTGCTGATGCCGGGTTCTCTCCTGTCATTCTTCGAAGGCATAGTTCATCTCATCCATTCCGCTGTAATTAACATATAATCGGGGCTTAATATCGGAAAAAACAGGAATGCCGAAAAGATTCTGACCGCAACACATTACAGTCCGTTCATGGGGCCTGCCAACCTTTTTTCGGATGCAGCTCATGGATATGTCTGCGGTCACGTGTTTCATAATGAGATCCTGTTGCGTTGCAGAGTCTTTGAGGTATTTCTGTTTTTTTCCATGCGCTCTCAAAATCATTTTTTACCCTTGGCAAAATATTTTACAACTGCTTCGTCATCAGTCCCGAAGACGCCAAAGATCGCATCTGAGGATGGGATGAGAAACCAGTTGCCTTCGTATTTATCCGTCACCCTATAGAACTCCAACCCGTCTCTGATAGCCCTTTCGTACAGCATGCCGGACTTTTTGAAGTAGTCAAAAAATGAGGACTGAAGAGTCTTGACCTGCTCTGTGCTGCCTGCCCCGCTGCCGGCCATGAGTGCCACCGTGATCTTCTTATCTCCTGAGCTGTATTCCCTCTCGATAACATTGCGGAGGAAATCAAGGCCCCGGTAACCTTCCTTTATGAACCGGGTCTTGTTAACCTTTCCCAGGTCAGGGAGCCTGGAGAATACGTCGAACGAATCTTTCCCTGCAGGGGCGGCAGGAAGTGTGCCGCTGAACTCCCGGGCGAATTTCAGCAGCGGCGCCTTCGGGTTGTAGGCAGTGATCTTCACATAATATCTGCCCCTGATGAAATTTATGCCTCCCGGGTTCCCGAAACCCATTGTTCCCACAGAGACCGGCTTGGCGCTGTCTCCTGCCTCATCCGAGAGGACCCCGAAGGCCTGGATGCTGTTGCCCATGTCAAAGACCTCAGCCTGCAACTCAGCTTCGGATGTCTTCGAATCAGCTGCCGCGTAGTCTATGAGCGTGAGTCCCGCAAATCCCGCGCCGATGAAATACTCCGCGTGGCCGTCTACGTGTTCGTAGAGATTGTCGCTGGTATAATGCCTCTCCCTGCCGATCTGTCTGAAGCCCGAGATCGTTTTTGCCGCATCAGCCGGCAACGGCTTTTCTCCTGCAGCGATATCTGCCGGGGCGGCCGGTACATTCTGCCCCTGGGCCTTTAATTCGGTCATTGTTTTAAAGTCGATCAGTGCAGGGTCATAGTGCTGGCCCCTGAGATACAGGATTATCGCAATGCACGGCAGCAGGCAGAGCAATAAAAGCCGGTAAATCAGCGGTGCAGCATTCATCAGGCTATGGACGACCCCGGAAAAGACATCAGGTCATGGGCATCGCTGAGCATCTCCTTTACCGGGAGGCCGTGCGGACATTTTGCTATGCAGACCGGCTGGTCGCAGCCGGGGCAGGGGGCCGCATTTTTTGAAAGAGAGGCATAGGACTGCATCGCCCTTTTTTCCATGCCGTAATCCCTGAAGTACATACGGTATCTCAGCACCGTGGCGATCTCGACTTCGGCAGGACAGTATCCCTCGCACTGTCCGCAGCCCGTCCTGCAGTAATCGGCAGTGTAGAGAGCGGCATATTGATCGAGTATTCTCTGGTCAGCAGCAGTGAACTTTACCCCTGAGGCCTTGAGATAAAGTTCAATATCCGCGGCCGTCTTCATCGTGATGATAAGACCGCTGATCTCCGGGTGCTTCAATACCCATTTAAATGCTGCGTGGGAGAACTCCCCCCCTGCTTCTCCGAGTTTCATTTCCTTCGCCCCGGCAAGGGTCTTCATGGCGATTACGCCGACTCCCTGTTTATGGGCCTCTTTCATTACGTCGGGCAGCTTTGGAAATTTCATGAAATTGAAGGACGGCTGGATCATATCGAAATGACCTGATTTTACCGCAGTCATGAGCAGCTCTTCCATATTGGTTGGGCCATGCGAAGAGGTCCCGAGGAAGCGGACCTTGCCTGCTTTTTTGAGTTGGGAGTATGCTTCGAGCATTTCAGGGTCAAGGAGTCTTTTCTTTTCCGACTCAAGGTCCTTGCTCATCTCGCCGATCGCGTGGACAAGGACAAAGTCGAGGTGGTCGGTCTTCATTCTGGAGAGGCTTGCCTCGACCGCTGCCATGTAGTCTTTCGTTTTTGTCCCGCTTGGGAGATGGCCGGGATAGGGCAGGGGGTTGCAGAATTTTGAGGTGAGTATTATCTTGTCCCTTTTCAGTTTCGGCATAGCCTCGCCTATGGTCTTCTCTGACTGGCCGTAATCAGGCGCGGTGTCGAAGTAGTTAATGCCGCTGTCGACTGCGCGGAGGACCATGGATGCCGCAGAGAGCTTGCCGGCGCCGAAGGATATATCGCTCATCTTGAGCCCGGTCCTGCCGATCGTACGATAGTTTTTTACTGAGTGAGATTCCGGTGCTGTCTCCGGGAACGCAGGTGAAGGGGAAACAGTCATCGCGGTGGTGGTGAGTGCGGCAGCCTTGAGGAAATCCCGACGTTTCATGATGAGCCTCCTGTGTTGTTTAACGCTCGACGCCTGTATCAGGTCCTGATGCCGGCTTAATAGTAGCATACAAAATCAGGCAGGCTTTGTGAAGATTAAACAGCAGAAACCGGTAATTATTTTGGTTCTCTGGTCACGGGATTGGGCAGGTTCTCATTCCTCTTACGCTACACTGCTGCCATATGCGAATCGGGAAGAGCCGGAGATCTCAATCGAACGGGATACCGGTCTTTCCGGCTATGTCGCGCAGATCGTTAACGACGGCGGGCAGCAGGGGGATGCCCTGTTTGGTCCGGATCGCCTCGGCCTCGCGCTCGGGGTCGCCGGGGATGATTGTACCGGGCGTGCCGGGGGCGGTCCTGGTAAGGCGGAAGACGTGAATCCATTCGTCGATCTGTCTTTTGAATTCATCAGGATCGATAAATCCGTCGATGCGCAACGCGCCGAAGAAATGGCCGATTCCCTTGCCCACGCTCCGGCCCGGGATCTCCTGGCGGAGAGCAAAAGGCGGCGCAAACGGCCCCCAGTTTGCCCCGCTTAATACGCAGCAGAGGATGTCGACCATTGCGGCGAGGCAGTAGCCCTTGTGGCCGCCGTGTTCGCGGTCGCCGCCAAGCGGTATCATGGCGCCACCGTCGATCATTGCGTGCGGATCGTGTGTGACCATCCCGGCCCGGTCAATGGCCCAGCCGTCGGCGATCGTCGTTCCCTTGCGCAGCGCGATCTCGATCTTGCCGTAGGCCGTGGCGCTGGTCGCCATGTCGATCACGACCGGCGGTTCATGCAGTGCAGGAAAGGCGATCGCAATCGGGTTCGTCCCGAGCATCCGCTCGGCCCCCCAGAGCGGAGCGACGAGCTTCGTCGAGTTGGTCATCGCCCATCCGATCAGGTCGCGCTTCAGGGCCTGGAGCGGGTAGTAGCCTGCGATCCCATAGTGATTGGTGTTCCGGACGCTCACCCAGCCCGAGCCAACCGCTTCAGCCTTGTCCATCGCGATCGCGTTGGCCTTGGGACCTACGATCAATCCCAGGCCGTTGTCGCCGTCAACGGTCGCCGTGCTCGGCGTTTGGCGGACGACCTGAATCACAGGGCGCGGGTTAATTCTCCCGAGCGTGAGCATATCGAAATAGCTGTGAAGCCGGGCCACCCCGTGCGAGTCGATACCGCGGAGATCGCCGGTCACGAGCACGTCAGCGGCGAGCCGGGCATCCGCCCCGTCCACGCCGAAGTGGATGAACACGCGAGTCGCGAATTCGTGGAGCCGCTCGCTCGGGTATGTTTTCAGTTCAATAGCGTCCATCGCGTCCCGTATGCCCTGCCATGAGTAATACTATCATAAAAAAACGTCTATACCAAATTAAAAGACCTGGTCCCAAACTTCACAAGCCGAATCATTTGGCAGATTTCGGACATCAATCTGGTCTGCAGCAGGGATTGATATATCGAATCAAATAGCGTATCCAATCCATACATATTCCTATCTCATGATAATAAAAAGTGTATCCAACAGATACACTTTTTTATAGAAACTCAAGCCGGGCAAAACAAAGCATTTCCATGTTCCTGCATAGCCTGCGTGGCTATATCCCTGTTATTTAAAACAATTTATCCTAAAAAAGGTCTTTCAGATCTGTTGTTTTATCAATGTCTTCGCTCCTGGCATCCCGATTGCTGACCTAAACATTAATATGAGAGTCTGTTTGTGCCAGTGAAACGTGTATAAAGCTTGTACGTTTTCAGGCTGCAAAAGGCGAGAATTGGAGGCCAACATGAGATGCGGACAAAGAGAGCAGTTTTGCAACAGGTCTGATCAGAGATTTCTCGTGTACAGCCTGGGCATTACAACGGGCATCAAAACCACAAATGACAGCATCATCAGGGATATAGGCCCTGGAGGCCTTTCCATAATCTCGACCACAAGGATTGATCTCGGAAGATATTACACACTAAGGATAACGGCCAGGAATATTTTTGCGACTATGAAATGCTTCGCGATATGGTCCATATTGAGTGAAATTAAAAAGGTAGATGAAACAACGATATATCCAATATACATGGCTGGCATGAAGTTTGCCGATATCTCAGAATCTACGAACAGAGAGATCATGAATCTATTGTCGAATATCAAAAGATATGCCGCATCCTCCGCGTTGGACGACCTCAACCAGCTTGGGGAGATGCACCGCCTGGTACCACATGGCGACAGATTAGTTATGCCGCCTGAGGTTGCACCTTGCGGCCCCACCCGCGCAACAAGAATTAAATGAGATCATCAGCTAATGATTTATTGCTGAGATAGATTCGCAATTTTTCTATGGCTGTTAAATTTGGCAAAAGGCTTGGCGACAGAAAGGCCAACCGCAAACGACTTGTTCGCATTTAAAGCGGCAAGATGAAATGTTTTTTTTTGGACAAGCTACCAGCTGATATGTTATCTCACCGGTCCATCCGGTTCCCCTGATCCGTGCGTTTGAGGTTCACCATGTCGAACCCGCGTTCCTTCAGACGGCCGATGATCTCTTGGTACCGCTGTTCCTCCATCTTGGGCGTCCGCGAAAGTATCCAGAGGTACTTCATGGACGGCGCCGAGACCACGGCGAACTCGTAGTCCTTGCCGAGGTCGATGATCCAGTAATCGCCACGGAAAGGCCAGAAGAACGAGACCTTCAGCTTCGCATTCGTGATCCGGTCCACGACCCAGGCCTTGCCTTTTGCCGTGTCCACCTTTCCGTCCCGGAGGCAGCTGTTCAGCACGTCGATGGTGCCGTCGTCGCGGAGGCGGTACTCGGCCCGCGAGTCGGTGCAGCCCTTCTGGAACCGCTGGGGAAAACTCGCGATCTCATACCAGGTGCCGAGGTAGCGGCCTAGGTCCACCTGGGGGACCACCGTCAGGAGCGACGGTTGGCTGTTCGTGGCGCAAGCGCTGAGAAGTATGGCGAAGACAAGGAATCCAGGTTTCATAATGACCTCTCTCTTCTGTTGATAGTGTAACGCCGCGGCGAGGGACTCATTACAGCGACCCTCTCGACAGCGTGGTTGGATCACGGGGTCGGGTTTCTCGCGCTACGCTTCCCGACCGACCTGTTATTTCCCCTGTGTTTTAGCATCAGGTTTCTCATTCCTGATCTCACTCATGACCTTGGTCGCGCAGTCGGGGCAGATGCCATGTGTAAAAGATGTGTTTGAATGACTGCTGATATAGGATTCGATCTGCTCCCAGTAGTTTTTGTCATTTCGGATTTTCTTGCAGTAGGCGCAAATGGGCAAGATATCCCGTAACTGTTTAATCTCGGATTCGTGAGCCGCTCGAAGCGTTTGCTGTGCCACTATCTTTTCAGTCACATCGATACAACTTCCGATATATCCCTTAAAACTACCCGCGGCGTCAGAGTAAGGCGCCCCCCGGTCGAATATCCACCGATATACCCCGTCATGTCGACGAAGCCTATATTCCATCTCAAATATTGTTCTCCGGTCGAAATTCTCTGTGTATATTTTCAGACATTTGTCAAAATCTTCAGGATGAACCCCTTCCGCCCATCCGTTACCCCTTTCTTGTTCAATTGACCGTCCGGTAAATGCCAGCCAAACATCATTAAAATAATCACACTCCATCGTCAGTGTGGAACGCCAAATCATTATCGGAGCCTTTTCAACAAGCAGTTGATATTCCTCATGGCTAAGTTCCGTTTTCATCAAACACCTCGCGTAATCGTTCTATATTGGCATGATTGAGGCTTAATATTCTTTTTTATGCCGCTTCTATGTTTGCCGCAGTATATTCTTGAAAAACCTTCCTGTCAACAAAATTTCTCCAAAATGATCAAAGGGGTTTTGTTCTATAATATTGCCTTTTGACATCGGATTAGACCGAGAGCTATCTTAATCATATTTCCAGGACCCGCGAGGACTGGCAGGTCCAGCAGGCCGAAGCTGCATTGAGACTCTTTGGCTATTATCTGTCTACCATGATTTATACATATGTCGCGGGGTTAAACGTTCCTGGTGTGAAAAGTCGGCTGGATTTTTGATCTTTCTTCATTGATTATCGCAAAACTCCAATTATAATAGAGTCATGACACAGCGGCCTTGCAGGAGGGAACAGCATTGAAATCCGGGACGAAGCGGGTTGTTCTGCTCTGTTTTTTGTTCTGTCTGGGTATTTTCCAACACGCGGCTGCAGAGGAATTCCGCGAGGTGACACAGGACCGTGTTCTGCAATTTCCGGCGGACTTTTATTTCAGGCCGGACTATCGCCTCCAGTGGTGGTACTTCACCGGGCACCTCTTTGATAAGGATGGTCACGAATTCGGATACGAACTGACTTTTTTTGTTGCAGGTGTCCAGAGGCGCGAGTTCAGGTCCAGCTTCGGCGTTAAGGATATCTATGTCTCCCACTTTGCGATTACCGATGTTTCCGGAAAGAAATTCTATTTTTCTGACAGGTCTGACTCCGGCGCATTTGGCTTTGCCGGTGCGGAGCAAACGCGGCTGAAGGTCTGGGTGGCCGGCAACCTGATGGAGGGGAAACCTGAGAAGATCCGGCTGCATGCCTCTGGTGAGGGCATGGCTGCCGACCTGGTCCTGAGCCCGGTCAAGCCCCTTGTCTTGCACGGCGACAAAGGATATTCCCGAAAGGCAGAGGATTCACCCCTGAGTGCCTCGTGGTACTTTTCCTATACGGATATGGCAACAGAAGGGACCCTGAAGACCGGTGACGCAGTCAGAGGCGTATCAGGCAAGAGCTGGTTCGACCGGGAGATATCGGCCGGCAGAATGGGGCAGGGGCAGAAGGGGTGGGACTGGTTCAGTATTCAGCTCGACGACGGAAGGGAGATCATGCTCTATAACATGAGAAAGGCCGACGGGACAATAGACCGGTATTCTTCAGGTACCTTTGTTCACCGGGATGGCAGCTCCAGGCATCTGGCATCAGCGGATTTCAGCATAACCGTTCTGCGGCATTATACGTCTGTGCAGACAGGCGCGAGGTACCCTGCGCTCTGGGAGATCAGGATACCTTCAGAGGGTCTCGTCCTGAAGGTTACACCCCTTGTCGAGGCACAGGAGTTCGTCGCGACCCACTCTACCGGAAACCATTACTGGGAAGGGGCCTGTGCGGTTGCCTCCGTGGATGGTTCGACTGGCGGAAGGGCCTATGCAGAGATGACGGGTTACTGATGATACGGCTTCAGACAGTAGAAAAATATTACGGAGAGGCCCACGTTCTCAGGGGGATAACCTTTGAGGTCAGAACGGGTGAGTTCATTGCGATTACCGGCAGTTCGGGTTCCGGCAAGTCTACAATCCTGAACCTGATAGGCGGCATGGACAGGCCGGACGCCGGGAAGATCATTGTTGACGGTGCCGAGATTTCGGCATATTCTGACGAGCAGCTGACCTTGCATCGCAGAAAGAAGACAGGGTTTGTATTCCAGTTTTTTAACCTCCTTCCGAACATCACGGTTTTTGATAATGTCAGGATCCCGCTGCTGCTGAACAACGTAAGCAGTCCTGACAGGGCATATTGGTACCTGGAGCGGGTGGGACTCGGCGGCAGGGAAAAAAGTTATCCCTGGCAGCTCTCAGGCGGAGAGCAGCAGCGTGTTGCCCTTGCCCGTGCGCTCGTCCACGACCCGGAGATAATCCTTGCGGACGAGCCGACCGGCAGTCTCGACAGCAGGACCGGGGCGCTCATACTGGAACTCCTGGAGCAGATAGCGGAAGAGACCTCCAAGACGATTGTTCTCGTCACGCATGAAGAATATGTGGCGCGGCATGCAGACCGGACCGTCAGGATCAGTGACGGTGTGATCCTCACATGACACTCCTGCAGCTCATAAGGATGATCGTCCAGAAGAATATTCGGGCTGAGAAGTTCCTGTCGGTGCTGTCCATAATCGGAGTGGCGCTCGGCATAGGTCTTTTCATCGGGGTGAAGGTCGCCTCAGACAGGGCATTGCAATCGTTCGAGGCCGACATCAGGGGGCTTAACCCCTATGCAAATTATGAAATCCTCGACAACGCGGGCATTGATTTTCATGAAGAGATCTATAAAAAAGTCCGGGAGGTGAACGACAACAGCTTCCCGGTCCTTGAGGTGAAGGGATATCTGCCGCAATTAAAAGAGACCATCGACCTCAAAGGCATTGATACGGTGCGGGCTGTAAGGTTTCTCAAATTAACGGCAGGCCTCAGGACTGGTTTTGCCGACTATTTCAGGGAGCTGCATGGGGTTGCGGTGACGCAGGCCTTTGCCGCAGGCCATTCCCTGAAGATCGGGGACAGCCTTCAGGCGCTTCTGTACGACGGCGCGTTTGAGCTGAAGATCGTTGATATTATTGATGTTCCGCTGCTGGCCCCCAACACGCTGCTCATGGATATCGGCAATTATCAGGAGTATTTCGGCAAGAGCGGGTATCTTTCCCGGATTGATCTTGATGCGGACCCGGCGACTGCCTCCAGGGTGCAGGCGATTCTCCCTCCGTCTCTTACCCTTGAGAAGAAGGAGCAGCTGGTCAAAGAGCAGCAGTCGCTGATAAGATCGTTCAGGTATAATCTCCAGTTCGTGAGCCTGATTGCGATTCTGGTCGGGATCTTCCTGCTTTATAACACAATATTCATCTCGACGGTCAAGAGAAGGACCGAGATCGGGATACTCAGGGGACTCGGCATCGGGAAAGGGACGGTGGTGCTCCTCTTTGTGCTCCATGGGCTCTTCCTCGGGCTGATCGGCTCGGTGCTGGGAATCTTGTTCGGACAGGCGGTGGCCTGGTTTGCTGTAGGCGCCGTCGAGAAGACCATAACATCCATGTACGGAACGATAACGATATCTGGCCATATACTCTCGGCAGGAGATATGCTGCTTGCCCTTGGCCTCGGCCTTTTCGTTTCTTTCGTAGCCTCTGCTGTTCCTGCCATGGAGGCGGCGCGAATCAGGCCGAATGAAAGTTCGCGGGAGGGCACCGGGGAGACGAAGCAACGGCGGCGCAGTGCATATTACCTCTGGGCCGGCCTGATTCTGGTGGTACTGGGCTGTGCTGCTGCCTATATCGATTATCGCGGCATGCCCTTTGATTTTCCCTTTCTTGCCTATGCAGGGATACTGTTCATCCTGCTCGGTTTTACCATACTTGCCCCCGCGTATCTCTCCCTGCTCCTGACTGCTTTCAGCAGACCCCTTGGAAGACTTTTCGGCCCGGCCGGTATTATTGCACTGGGGGATATGCAGGGGAGCATCTACCGTTTTGCCGTCGCCCTGATGAGCGTTGCGGTGAGCAGTGCCCTGATCATCTCGCTCTTTACCCTCATCTATTCTTTCAGAGGTTCTCTGATGGTCTGGATCGAGAAGAATATCTCGGCCGACGTCTATATCAAGCCCACAGCCTGCAGGGCCAATTTCTGCTATTTCCCGCTTTCTGACGGGCTTGTCCATATTGTTGAGGCCTTTCCCGGCGTAGCATTTGTAGACAGGTTCAGGACCCTTCAGCTCGACTTCAGGGGAAAAAAGATTGTCGCGGGTTTCGGTGAGAGGGAAGAGCTGCTCAGGGATAAGAGCCGGAAAGAAGCCGGCGTTGAGAAAAAAAATCAGAAAAGACAGATAGGGGTCTCGAGCTATCTTGGGACAAAATATGGCCTGAAGGCGGGCGAGACGATCGAGATCCTTACGCCGGCCGGCAGGGTTCCGTTCATCATAAGCAATATCTTCAGCAGCTATTCAACTGCCTCGGGTTTTGTATATCTCGACAGGAAGTGGCTGAAGGAATACTGGGGCCTTGATGATGCCACCCAGCTCGCCCTCTATCTCGATAAGGGAGTCGATATCAACAGTTTTATCAGGAGACTCAATGACGCCGTTCAGCCCAAATACTCAGTCGAGGTCATGAACAACGGGGCATTACGGGAGCGCGTCCTGGCCATATTCGACAGGACTTTTGCCATCACCTATGCGGTCGAACTGATTTCGATTGTGGTGTCGTTGATGGGGGTGATCAATACCCTGCTTGCCCTTGTCCTCGAAAGGAAGAGGGAGTTCAGCATCATCAGGTACCTGGGGGCTGACTGGCGCATGCTGCGCGGCATGCTCGTGCTGTCGGCAGGCGTCGTCGGGACTGCGGGGATCGTTTTGGGGGCAGTCATCGGACCTGTCATGAGCATCATATTCATCGAGGTGGTCAACAAGATTTCCTTCGGGTGGGAGATCCATTTCCGCCTGCCGGTCTTCTACCTTTCACTCCTCTGCGCGGGTCTTTTCCTGACGACCCTCATTGCCGGTCTGATACCCATGCAGGTGGCACGGAAGATCGACCCGAAAAGGTTCATCAGCTTCGAGTAGACCTTAACGGTGCGTTGCATCAGCCAGTGGCGTCGCGGCGGGCCATGCCCTGAAGAATTTGCGTATTCGTTCTGCATTTGCCCCGACGTCGCTTTTTCCGACCCGGGACAGGGACCTCACATCGATCCTGCTGCCCTTGTCATGGGTAGATATTCTTATCACGATATCGTCTTTGAAGCCGAACCAGAAGGTAGTGTCTGTTGCCTCAATAAGGCCTTCTGAGGGACTCGCGCTCACAATCTCCCAGCGCATGCCTCGCGCTGTGGCCAGGGCGAGTTCAAAGGCTTTTTCAGGCGGAGCCTCAACGAGCAGCGGTCTGATATACGGATAGGCCTTCTGCTGCTGTTCTGCAACCTCTCTCCCCCCGTAGACCACCGGGTTGGCCGCATCCTTTCGCATCGGTATTACTGCAGTAAACTGAGGGGGATTTTCTGTGTCGGTGGTGATGTCATGGATCATGGGCAGTGCGCGTACCGCCAGCCACATGCGCAGGGGCACGCTGACGACGGCAAGGGCTATCGCAAAAGAGATGAGGAACAGTATGAAGGCCTGTGACGATCTTCCGCCGGCAGGGAAAAAACAGCCGATGAGAGATATAAGGCCCATGAAGACCTCTGCATATGCTGTCCACTTCAGGACCACAAAGCCGGTGCGGAATCCCCACCAGCCCCACCGGGTCCCGAGACCCGAAAGTGCGGAAGACAAGGCCAGGGTTATGGCAAGCACGACACAGATGCAGGCAAGGATAAACCATCGCTGCTGCAGATCAGTCATCATAATAAGAGTATATCAGTCTTTTCCCTGAAACAATATCTTTTTGGTCCGGGCCGCATCTGCCTGCAGACCGGCCCGGGAGCCGCAACGGTCGATCTTCAGCAGGTCTTCGGCCGTATCCACGTCAGACAGCCCGGCAACGGGTCCCCAGGTCAGTCCCGAGTTTCTGATGGCATTGACGGTTTCTGCAAAGACCTCGCCGGTTCCCCAGGACATATCCTGAAATATGCCGGCATGCAATGTCTTCATGCCGATGAGATAATAGCCTCCGTCATTGGCCGGTCCAATCACCATATCGCTCAGCTCCAGTTCCCTGAAGGCCTGACTGATTATCTGTCTGTCAAGGCGGGGGATGTCGGAGCCGGTGATGAGCGCCTTTGCAGCTCCCATAGCAAGAAGATCGCTCAATGCATTTGCCATGACAGCGCCGATATCACCGCCTCTCTGGGGAAACAGCCGCTCTCCGGGAAACCATTGACTGAATGCCTGCTTTCTGCGTTGCGGGGAATAGAAAAGCACCCGTTTATATTCAGACCCCTGTGGCGCGGTCTGACGCATTATCGCTTCGACGAGGCTGCGGTAATACCGGGCAGCCTGTTCATCGCCGATACCCTGCGCAAGGCGTGTTTTGACCCTGCCGGGTTCAGGGAACCTGCAGAGGATCCCATAAAGATTTCTGTGTGTCACGGGCAGCTGTTTTCCTCGGGGCTGTTTGATCATCCGGCCTTCTTTGTAAACGGCATGAGCAGGAGGTGCTGCAGTTTCAGGCTGTCCAGATTTCTGTATGATGCCATGCCGATGACGATCCTGTCCTGGTCAATATTGATCAGGAATGTGCCGAAAATACGGTCCCACACGGAAAAGATCGTACCATAGTTTGAGTCCCTCTCCCGTATCACCACCGAGTGATGGATCCGGTGCATGGAGGGCGGAACGAACAATATCCTCAATATTCTCTCGAACCGGAGCGGTACCCTGAGACTGCTGTGGTTAAACTGGGCGGCAAGGACCAGGAGACCCTCAAAAAGCGCAACAGCCATGATATCCGCACCCAGGAAGAATACAAGTCCGATTTTTATGACTGCTGAAAAAGAGAGTTCCCCGATGTGGAACCGCGTGGCGGTTGAGACGTCCATATTGGGGTCGCTGTGGTGGACACTATGAAAACGCCATAATAAAGGCATTACATGGTTAAGAAGATGCCATATATAGAAAATGAAATCCATGAACGCCAGAGTGAGGAGCATCTTTGCCCAGGAAGGAAGTGAAACCATATTCAGCATACCCGCCTGCCGTGCAGCAACCTGCGCAGAAGTATTGAGTATTACCGAAGTAAATACCAGGTAGAGTATGATGCTGTTTATAAGCGCCAGTGAAATGTTCGTGCCCAGCCTTGATGCCTTTGGGACTGTGGGCGGACGGTATGGTCTGGACCACTCCAGGAGAAGAAAAAAAAGGAACCCTGCCCAGAAACAAAGGGTCCTCAGCGCGTAGATGTCTGTCCCGTCCATGACTGTAATATAATATATATAGACTGCCTGCTGCCAAATCCGGAGCATTGCAGGGCGCTGACGGATGATGTATCATGCAGGGATAACGACGAACAGGGAGGATGTCATGGTGGAAGACTGGATTGCAAATGCCTATGGAGGGTTGACGCGCCGGGAGTTCCTGGCCGGCCTGGCTGTTGCGGGGGTGACGCTTGCAGGCTATTCGCTTGCTGCGACACCGGTGGCGGGCGAGGTCATAACAACGACGACAGACGGACTTGTTGCAGCCGGCGCCAGGGTAGCCTCGGGAGATTTTCAGTTCCCGGTTTATGAGGCACGGCCGGCGGCTGAGGGGAAATATCCCGTTGTTCTCATAATCCCGGAGATCTTCGGGATGCACGAGCATATCAAAGACGTCACGCGGCGTTTTGCCAGGGAGGGCTTTCTGGCAATGACGTTCGAGCCTTATGCGAGGGAAGGGGGGGTGTCGCAGCTGTCAGATATGGCGGCGGTCCGCAAGGTGGCCGATTCGGTCCCTGACAGCCGGGTCATGGCAGACCTGGACGCGCTTATGGGCCACGCCCAAAGGCATCCTGCGGCCAGGGCGGACAGGATCGGGGTGACCGGGTTCTGCAGGGGCGGTTTGTATACGATGCTCTTTGCTGCCCATAATCACTCGGTGAAGGCGGCGGTCGCATGGTATGGACAGATCCGGCCTGCGATGACTCCCGGTATCCGCACAACCGGTCCTCTTGATGTTTCAGCAAAGATCGCTGCGCCTCTTCTCGGTCTCTACGGGGCTGAAGATCTCGGCATCCCGGCAGCAGATGTCAAAGAGATGGAGGCTCTGCTGAAGACTGCAGGCAAGACGGCCGAGTTCATTGTCTATCCCGGCGCGCCTCATGCATTTTTCGCAGACTATCGTCCCAGCTACCGGGCAGCAGCGGCAAACGATGCCTGGGGACGCTGCCTGGCCTGGTTCAATAAATATCTTAAGGGGTAAGGGGCCCGGGGGATCGGGCAGGCAAAAAAGTCAGTTGCTGTGCCGGACTTTGAAAAGGCGATAGACGATGCTGTCAAGTTCGTCCAGAAGTTCCTTGAACCGGCCGCCGTAGCTCTTTTATTTTGAGAAGAGATCACCCCGCATTTCCTGGATTGCGGCATCGTTGCAGCGTTCACAGGTAATATGTCCCTGCTGTAAGGCGGTGGTAAACCCTGATCCGAGTTTTCTACTTTTCGATCCCAACTCTTGCCGTTATTCCTTTCGTGTAATAATGTTTTATCTCATTCATTTCGGTGACAAGGTCTGCCGCCTCAATGATCCTTTCATCCGCATATCGGCCGGTTATCACCAGCTCAATGCGCGCCGGTCTTCTTTTGATGAATTCAAGCAAGGTATCAGCACTGATCAGGCCGCGCTTGACAGCGACATTCACCTCATCGAGAATGATAATATCATAGTCACCCGACAGCATAATATTCCGCGCCGTCTCGATACTCTTTTGCGCCGCTGCAATATCCTGGTCGGTTACCGGACGATTCAGGATAAGTCCTTTTCCATACTGTTTTATGGCAATGAAGTCACTGAACCGTTCAAGGGCCCGGTGCTCGCTGCACTTTCTATTCTTGATGAACTGGACAATGAAAATTTTTTGACCGGCGCCTGCAGCCCGCAGGGCAAGGCCAAGAGCTGCGGTTGTCTTGCCCTTGCCGCAGCCGGTGTAAACCTGGACAAAGCCCTTACGCATAGGTCCCCCCGAAGAGACTGACGTAAAGCGGCACCACGTCAACACTGTGTATGGCCATGACTATGGTCACGCCCTTGTCCCTGCTCAGCAACGTCGGGAGGTGCATCATACGGTACTCCCTCACGGGATCGAGGCCTGCTGTCGGCTCATCGAGCTCACGGACCAGTTCGACCGCCCTGACTTCGTCGGTGGTCTCTCCCTGTAAGGCTCTCTCCAGCTGCGTCATTGTTCCTCCTGCAGTTAACAGCGATTAGTACAAAAAAAATCCTCAAGACATTAAAATGTCTTGAGGATTGCACCCTGCTTGCTTCATCCTCACCTTCTATCCGCGAGAAGGTAACTCACTACGGTCAATGCGCCTGCGCGCTGTTTCGTACCCGGATAATAAACATTCAGGCAGGTCTTCTGGCTCTCCTGATCTTTGCCAACCTTCCCATCCCGGTTACGGGACAGTGGCATACTTCCAGCAAAGATGTCTACTCCAATGCTCCGGAGTCAGGATTACAGCGGCGGGACCGCTCCCGGTTTGGATCGTCTCCTCACGGGATTCCCTTTTATGCCTTGCGGCACCTGAAACTTAATTTTATAAAAACACACAATCTGAAACTTTGTCAACAGGGGCAGCAGCAACAATGACTACCAGTGTCTACCCGCAAGGCGGGTTGATGATTAACCGGAGCTGTTTTTCGTATTTTTATCTTTTGAGGCCTTTTTTCCCCTTGCCGCTTTATTGGTCTTTCTTCTCGAGGTCACATGCCAGGCCCTGAACAACCGCTCCAGCCTGTCCTTATACACCAGTGAGAAGAATATAATGACTACAGCTACTGCCAGCAAAACTGAAAAACGGTAGTACTGCTCATGCCTGATAAAGTTCCCTCCCAGCGTCAGCAAGCCGGTTCCCGCAAATCTGCCGACAGTGCTGATGAGCAGAAACTCCCTCGTGGTAAGATGTCCGAGGCCAAGGATGTAACAGAGCAGATCCTTGGGGGTACCGGGAATCAGAAAAAGAAGGAAGACGAGAAAGGCCCCTTTATGATGGAGCAGGTAGTCGTATTTGGCGATGGTCTTTTGGCTGACAAATTTTTCGACAAACGGCCGGCCAAAGACCTTCGACAGCCAAAAGGCGATGAAGGAGCCGAGCGTGAGTCCGATGGTGGACAACAGAATACCGAGAGCAGGACCGTAAAGAAACCCGCCGAGTAAGCCGGTTACTTCACCGGGGATGGGCGCGGCCACAACCTGGAGAACCTGAAGGGCGATAAAGCCGAGGAACGACAGCGGGCCGAGGGAATCAAGAAACGAGAGCATCCTCTCCTTGTCCATGAAAAAATGGAACGTCCCGGTCCTGTATAAAATATAGATGAAAAGAAAAAACAGAGTCAGAACGGATAATTTAATCCATATGACTCTGCTTTTATTCTTATTCTTCTGGCTAACTATTTTTCACTCTTTTCAGTTGCTTTTTCAAGAAATGGTTTAATCAGGTCTATGGGCACGGGGAATATAATCGTCGAATTTTTTTCCGTAGCTATCTCGGTCAGGGTCTGCAGAAACCGCAGCTGCAGTGCTCCTGATTCAGAGGCAATGATCTTTGCAGCGTCAGCCAGCTTCTGCGAGGCCTGAAACTCTCCTTCAGCATGGATTATCTTGGCCCTTCTTTCCCGTTCAGCCTCAGCCTGTTTCGCGATGGCCCGCATCATCTCCTGCGGCAGGTCAACATTTTTGACCTCGACCGACGTTACCTTGATTCCCCAGGGTTCGGTCTGAAAATCGATGACTTTCTGAAGCGCCGCGTTCACCTCGTCCCGCTTCGCAAGAAGATCATCGAGTTGGCTCTGCCCAAGGGTACTCCTTAGCGTTGTCTGTGCGATCTGGGAGGTAGCATAATAGAAATCCTCAACCTCGGTTATTGCCTTGATAGGGTCTATCACCCTGAAGTAAACAACCGCGTTGACCTTGACCGTGATATTGTCCCTGGTAATTATGTCCTGCGGAGGGACGTCCATCGTCACGGTCCTGAGGCCGACCCGGACTAGTTTGTCTATGCCCAGGGGAAGGATTATGACAATACCGGGCCCCTTTATCGGAATTATCCTTCCCAGTCTGAATACGACCCCTCGTTCATATTCCTTCAATATCTTTATGGCACTCCAGAAGAAATAGAAGACAAAGAAAATGACGATCAAAAGACCAAGCCCTACAGGTGGTATTCCCGGCATAAAAACCTCCATGCTGTTATGTATTCACTTCAGTAAGCCTTCGGACCTTCAGTCGTAATCCGGATACAGTCCCGACCACAACCCTTTCGCCACGCAATATCTGCGTATCTGCATAGGCAGACCACAACTCACCATGTAATAATACCATACCCTCGTCTTTGTTAATATCAGTATGTGCAACGCCTTCGGTGCCGATAAGACCTTCCGCACCGGTTGTCGGCTGCCGTCTTGACGCCTTGATTACCAGCCCGACCACCACGACAAAGAAAACTGCCGTAGCAGCAACTGCCGGCAGCACCACCCAGAGGGAAAGCCGGATAAACGAACCGGGGGTCTCAAACAGCATGAGCGAACCGATCGTCATCGCGATAACGCCGCCGATTGCGAGCAGTCCGTGGGAAATGACCTTCACCTCCAGGATAAAGAGACCTACGGCAAGGAGAATCAGCAGAAAGCCTGCATAGTTCACAGGCAGGGTCTGGAAGGCATAAAAGGCGAGAATAAGACTGATGCCGCCGACGATGCCGGGGAGGATCGCTCCGGGAGAGCTGAGTTCAAAAAAGAGGCCATAGAACCCGAGGAGCATAAGCATATAGGCCACATTCGGATCAGTAATAAAGGCCAGGATTTTCAGTCTGAGACCCCCTTCCTCCCGCACGACTTCAGCGCGGGCAGTGCTCAGCTTCCGTTCGCCGGAGGCGGTCCTGACTGTTTTGCCGTCTATGTCCGCAAGAAGCGACCTCAAATCGCGGCTTATCAGGTCGATGACCTTTTCGTTCAGGGCCTCTGTCTCGGTAATGGAAACGCTCTTTCTGACAGCCGCTGCTGCCCATTGGGAGTTTCTGCCCCTCTGTTCCGCGATGGACTGCAGATAGGCAGCTGCGTCGTTCTCAGCCTTTTCCGACATGGTCTTGTCCATGGTCCCGCCGACGGCAACAGGATGAGCGGCACCTATATTCGTTCCCGGCGACATGGCCGCGATATGTGCGGCCATGGTAATGAATACGCCCGCAGAAGCAGCACGGGCACCTGCAGGGGAGACAAAGACAACAACCGGCACACCACTGCCCAGGATATCCCTCACCATACTGCGCATCGACGTATCCAGCCCGCCCGGGGTGTCGAGCTCGACGACCAGGGCCTCCGCATGAACAGCGGTTGCCTTGTTAATGCCGGTCTTCAGAAACTCTGCAGAGGCCGGACCAATTGCCCCCCTGATTTCCATAACAACAACCTTCGGGGATTGCTCTTGCGCAGGACAGCTGTTTGGGTAGATGAAGGCAAGCAGTGCTGCCATGAGAAAGGTGATTTTGATCAGTTGTTTCATCTGATCATATTATACCCGAATATGGCTTTCAGGCTAAGTACAATCAGTTAGGGGACATTGAAAGAAATGGCGGGAGGAAGAAATGGCTCCCGAGGCAGGATTCGAACCTGCGACAGGGTGATTAACAGTCACCTGCTCTGCCAGCTGAGCTACCCGGGAATATAGACCTGTGCAATCTGCTGTCTGCTACATCACAGCTTCTTTTTATATCAAATATGGGAGAACTTTGTCAATTTATTTAGCCGGTATCGAATTATTTTTTAACGTGATATGGCATCATGAGCCGGGGAAAAAGGCTACCAGCGCAGCAGCGCAGATGCCCACGTGAGGCCGCCGCCGAAGGCCTCAAGCAGGACATAATCCCCGTCTTTGATCCTGTCGGATGTGACCGCCTCATCGAGCGCGATCGGCACCGACGCGGCAGAGGTATTTCCATATTTCTGGATATTCAGAAATACCTTCTCCATCGGCAGGCCAAGCCTTTTGGCTGTCGCCTGTATGATTCTCAGATTCGCCTGGTGCGGTATCAACAAAGACAGCTGTGCAGGGGTAAGATTGTTCTTTTCCAGGGTTGCTGCCGCCAGTTCTTCGAGCGTCCTGACAGCGACCTTGAACGTCTCGTTGCCCTTCATCTTGATGCTGTGCAGTTTCTTGAGGATCGTTTCCCTTGAGCAGGCTGCATGTGAGCCCCCACCCGGGAGCATGATAAGGTCCGAGAGGTTTCCGTCTGAATAGATGTGGGTTGAACAGATACCGCGCTTTTCCTTGGTCGGTTCCAGGATCACTGCCCCGGCGCCGTCACCGAAGAGGATGCAGGTTGTCCGGTCCTGCCAGTCGGTAAACCGGGAGAGGACCTCCGCACCGACCACCAAGATCCTCTGGTGCATGCCCGATTTGATCATGCCATTGGCCACGTGCAGACCGTAAATGAAGCCGGAACAGGCAGCCCCGAGGTCAAAGGCCGCGGCATTTTTTGCGCCGAGCTTGGCCTGGAGCAGGCAGGCGGTCGACGGGAAGGGCATGTCGCCGGTGACCGTGGCAACGATGATCAGGTCGATATCTTTCGGTTTGAGCTGCGCCCGCTTCAGCGCAGCCAGCGATGCTTCGTAAGCCAGGTCTGATGCAGCCTGACAGTCGTTGACGATTCTGCGTTCCCTTATTCCGGTCCGCTCGGTAATCCAGTCGTCTGTCGTATCAACGATGTTTTCAAGATCCTGGTTTGTGACGATATTCTCCGGCAGATAGGACCCGGTGGCAACGATTCTTGCCCTGAGCATGAATTAATGCCCCACGGGAGAGGCGGACGAAGAGGACTCTATAGCCTGGGCTATTGCCTCATAAACTCTTTTTTGGGAATAGTCCGCCGCCACTCTCAGCGCGTTTTTGATCGCCTTGGAGGTTGATCGGCCATGGCTGATGATCGAGGCGCCGTTGATGCCAAGAAGAGGTGCGCCGCCGTATTCGTCATAATCCGTCCGCTTCTTGAAATTTCTGAAGGCAGGCTTCAGCAGCAGATAGCCGATCCTGCCGGCCGATCCTGAGGTTATCTCCTGTTTCAGCATCTTGAGTATCGCCTCTGCAAGTCCTTCGCTCACCTTCAGTGCGATATTGCCGATGAAGCCGTCGCAGAGAATTACATCCGCCTTGCCGGTGAACAGGTCTTTTCCCTCGACGTTGCCGATAAAGTTCAGAGAGGTATTCTTGAGGAGCTTGAAGGCCTCCTTGGTCAGTTCGTTTCCCTTGGTGTCTTCCTCTCCGATGCTCAGCAGGGCCACCTTCGGCTCACTCCTGCCGAGGACCAGTTTGCAGTAGGTGTTGCCCATAAGGCCGAACTGCAGGAGGTTCTCAGGCTTGCAATCGACATTGGCGCCGACATCGAGAAGGATAAACGGGTCCTTCAGTGTCGGCATCAGGGTGGCGATCGCAGGACGGTCAACTCCCTTCGACGTTCCGAGCAGGAGCAGGGAGGTCGCCATGACAACACCGGAGTGCCCGGCGCTGACAAAGGCATCCGCTTCGCCGGCCTTGACCAGGTCTATGCCTATCCTGATGGAAGAGTCTTTCTTCTTTCTGATGGCAGCCGAGGGGGCGTCATGCATCTCGATCACCTGTGATGCGTGACGAATCGTGAGACGGGAAGGATCGAACCGCTTTCCCCGCAGTTCCTGGCGGATCAGCGGTTCGTTCCCGACGAGTATAACGTTTATGTCGTTCTGCTCACTGACAGTATCGAGTGCTCCTTCGATGTTGATGGTCGGAGCATAATCACCCCCCATAGCGTCAAGAGCGATGAGCATTGTCTATTTTTCGACGATCTCGAGGACTTTATTACCGTTATAGGTACCGCAACTCGGGCAGGCCCGATGGGGTTCTTTCATTTCTTTGCATTCCGGGCAGACGCCAAGATTCGGGGATTCGCCTTTCCAGTTGGCCCTCCTCTTGTCTCTGCGTGCCTTCGAATGTCTGCTTGTTGGATTTGCCAATGTCTACTCCTTTCTCTTTTCAAAATATTTCTTAAGGACTTCAAGCCTTGGATCAACCGTATCGTTACTGCAGGTGCAGCTTCCTTTGTTGAGGTCCGTGCCGCAGTGCGGGCAGATCCCTTTGCAGGTCTCGCTGCAGAGCGGCTTCATCTGGGAATCCAGAATGATCTGTTCACTGAGGAGTTCCCTCAGGTTGATCTCGTCGTCCCGGTAAAAACCCATGTCCAGCTCATCGGGGTTAAGCGCGTGCCGCGTGGTCTGGCCTTCGCCGGTAACCTCTTCGGCAGGATGGTAGACTACGTTAACCGGGATGTCCATCGCCCGCCTGAACGGCTGCAGGCACCTGCTGCACTCAAGTGCGACCTGTGTGCTGAGTGTTCCGCTGATCATAACCTCGGTCCCGGTCTTCATCAGCTCAAGATGCGATACTACGGGGGCGACTACCGACCCGTCATCAGGTGTCAGTCGCTCTTCCAGGTCAACAATGAGACCTTCTTCCGGTATATCTGCAATCAGGATTTTCATAACACATCGTCACATTAACCATAGAATTATAAAGATATTTTCGGGAATAAGTCAAGAAACATACGGTTTGTGACGCACAACCAGCCTGATCTTCTTTTGTGATTGAACTTTCATGTCCGGTTATTATTTAATATCTGCATGACAGAACTTACACCGCTGATGAAACAATATTTCAGTATCAAGGAACTGCATGAAGACGCAATCGTGCTCTTCAGGCTTGGAGATTTTTATGAGATGTTCGGCGCTGATGCTGAAAAGGCCTCCCGCATACTGCAGATTGCTCTGACGACGCGCGAAAAAACGAGCGATAACCCGATACCCATGTGCGGCGTTCCCTATTTCGCGGCAGAGTCGTACATAACGAAACTGATACGCGCAGGCCATAAGGTCGCCATATGCGAGCAGATGGAGGACCCGAAGGAGGCGAAGGGTATTGTTGCCCGGGAGGTGGTCCGGGTTGTCACCCCGGGGACGCACGCTCCTGAGAACCCGAAGGAAAACAATTTTATCGTGAGCATTTTTCCCTCGGGCAGGGTGCACGGTGTTGCTGCCGCCGACATTTCAACCGGCGAGTTCGTTGTCTTTGAGACAGAAAAGAATATCGAAGACGAGGTGAGCAGGTTTGAGCCGCGGGAGATCCTGCTGCCGGCCAGCGTCAGGGAGAATATCCACTACCGGGAGGTCTTCCCCGGGTATTTCATCTCAGGGATAGACGATGCGCATTTTGACTCTCTGGACGCCTACCGGGCCCTGCTGCGCCATTTCAGGGTTTCGTCTCTCGAAGGGTATGGCTGCGAGGGAATGCCGGCCGCGATTGCTGCTGCCGGGGCCCTTATCTCTTATGTCGAGGAGACTCAGAAATCGTCAGCCGCATTTCGGAAGATCACGGCAGTGCGACAGACCATGCATATGTTCATGGATGCATCGACACAGCGCAATCTGGAGCTGACCCATAACCTCAGGGACGGCTCCCGTGAGGGCACGCTCCTGTGGGTCCTCGATGAGACCCTCACCCCGATGGGCGGAAGGGTGATCAGGGCCGCACTCCTTCGACCTCTTACCGATGTTGACGGGATACGGAGCAGGCTGGATTCTGTCGAGCACCTCGTGACCGACTTCGAGCTTCTGGAGGAGCTCCGCACCGCGCTGAGGAAGATCCAGGATATTGAACGGCTGGCCACACGGGTGACGGCAGGCACGGCGAATGCGCGGGATCTTGTTGCCCTCAGGCAATCACTCGAAACGCTTCCCAAAATACGGAAATCTCTGGCAGCGGCGAAAGAGCCGGGAATAAAGTCCGCGGCCGGCATGATAGACGATTTCAGTGCAATACAGCAGCTCATTGAAAGGGGTATTGCAGAAAGTCCTCCGGCGACGGTCCGCGAAGGCGGCATCATAAAGAAGGGTTTCAATGCCGATGTCGATGCGATCCGCGAGGTGTCGACCCGCGGCAAGGACCTGATTGCCGATATAGAGTCCCGGGAGAAGAAAAGGACAGGCATATCCTCGCTGAAGATCGGCTACAACAAGATCATCGGCTATTTCATCGAGGTCACGAAGTCGAACCTGGAGCTGGTGCCTGACGACTTCATCCGGAAACAGACGCTTGTCAGCAGCGAGCGTTTTGTGACCCCTGAGCTGAAGGAATACGAAAGCCGGGTCCTGGGCTCGGAGGAGCGGCTCAAAGGTCTCGAGCATGAGGTCTTTCAGGAGATCCTCAGGACGGTGGCCCAGGAGGCAGGCAGACTCCTTGCGGCCTCTGAAGCCATTGCGGCCATAGATCTGCTGGTATCTCTTGCGGTCACGGCAAAACGGTATAACTATGTCAAGCCCGCGATCCTGGAAGACGATGTCCTCCGCATCGAGGACGGCAGGCATCCGGTGCTTGAGCGCGTTCTCAGCGGCGAACGGTTTATCCCGAACAGCACGGTCCTTGATACGAAGGAGGATATCCTCCATATCCTGACAGGACCGAATATGGCCGGCAAGTCTACCTATATGCGCCAGGTTGCGCTGATAACCCTGATGGCCCAGATGGGCGGGTTTGTCCCTGCGTCCGCTGCGTCGATCGGTGTTGTCGACAGGATATTTACGCGTATCGGCGCCTCTGATTTTCTTGCGAAGGGACAGAGTACGTTCATGGTCGAGATGATCGAGGCCGCCAATATCATCAATAACGCCACATCCAGAAGCCTGATCATCCTTGATGAGGTCGGCAGGGGTACCAGCACGTTTGACGGGATCAGTATTGCCTGGGCTATCGCAGAGCATATCCTCCGGCAGATAAAGGCACGGACGCTGTTTGCCACTCATTACAATGAGTTGACCGAGCTGACGCTGACCACCGAGGGGGCGAAGAATTACAATGTCTCGGTCAGGGAATGGGGCGATGAGATAATATTTCTGCGCAAGATCGAGGAGGGGCCTGCGGACAAGAGCTACGGCATCCAGGTCGCGCGTCTTGCCGGACTGCCGGACAGTATTCTGACCCGTGCCAAAGAGGTTCTCAATAATCTTGAGAAGGAAGAGCTCAACGAGAGCGGCAAGCCGAGGTTTGCCGTCTCAAAATCAAAAACAAAGAGGCAGAAGACTCAGCTCGACCTTTTTGCGACACCCCGGGATTCGGTTGCGGATGAACTGGCGGAAATCGACGCCGGAAAGCTCAGCCCTGACGAAGCGCTCCGGCTGCTAATTGAGCTTCAGCGCAAGATAAAATAGAGACGATGTATAAATTTATGATTTGTCATCCTCGGGCCTGCCTGCCGGAAGGCAGACAGGCTTGACCCGGGGATCCAGAACATACTAAAAACGCTGGATTCCCGATCAAGGACTTCGGGAATGACGGACAGAAAGTGGACGTTAGGAACAGACGCTAAATAGTGATTTCGCCGGCGCCTGTTTAATGCTATAGTTATACAAACACTGCTGATTCAGGTCGGTCCTGGCACGGCGGGAAATGCCGGGGTCAGGCATCTTAAGAACATACGTAATTTCAAAGGAGGAATCATGAACCCTGATGATCTCAAGTACCACAAAGAACATACCTGGGTCCGTATATCGGGCAAGAAAGGGACGATAGGCATAACTGATTATGCGCAGGAGGCCCTTGGCGATATCGTCTATATTGACCTCCCCGAGGTCGATACGCCGGTTGAGGCCAACAGCGAGATATCGGAAATCGAATCGACCAAGGCGACCTCCGCCGTCATCTCTCCGGTTGCAGGCGTGATCGTCAAGGTCAATGATGATCTGGCGGAATCTCCTGAAGTGATTAATGAGGACCCCTACGGCAAGGGCTGGATTGCGGTGATAGAACTGGAAAACCCGTCAGAGGCGGAAGACCTTATGGACTCCTCCGAATATGAAAAGTATGTCGAGGAGGAAGCAAAATAGTGGACATTGCGGTCCTTGGCGCCGGGCCGGGGGGCTATGTTTCTGCCCTCAAGGCTGCGCGGCTTGGGGCCCGGGTGACGCTGATTGAAGACCAGGAGGTCGGAGGGACCTGCCTCAACTGGGGGTGTATCCCGACGAAGACCCTGGTTGCTTCGGCTGATCTCCTGGCAAAAGTCAGGGAGATGGAGACGTTCGGCCTTGATCTGCTCGGCAGCGTCATGCCGAACATGGCCAGGATTGTCGAACGAAAAAATAAGGTCGTCAGCACACAGGTGAAGGGTATCCGCTCTCTTCTGAAGAGCAGCGGCGTTATCCTCAGGGAAGGGCGCGGGGTGCTGACATCGCCGCATGATATCAGCGTTTCAGCGAAAGACGGTTCTTCATATACCGTGACTGCGGACAGGATAATCATCGCTACCGGCTCACGTCCCGCACAGATTTCGGCATTTCCGTTTGACGGCAGGAATATCATCTCGTCGACCGAAGCCCTGGATCTCAGCGAAATTCCGCAAAGTCTCCTGATCGTCGGAGCGGGAGTCATCGGCTGCGAATTCGCCTGCATCTACCGGGAGCTTGGCTCAGAGGTGACGCTGGTCGAGATGGCGGCAAGGGCGGTGGCGACCGAGGACCCTGAAATCTCGGCGCTGCTGGCGCGCGAACTCAAGAAAAAGAAGATCGTGCTCCTGACTGATGTCAGGGTCGACAGGGTTGAAGTCAGGGAAGACGGCGTTCATACCTTTTTGTCGGACGGGAGGGAACTGACGGCCGAAAAAGTTCTGGTCTCGATCGGCCGGGCGTTTAACAGCGAAGACCTCGGGGCAGAGGTCATAGGGCTCGCCAGGGGCGCGAGGGGAGAGATTATCGTCAACGATAAAATGGAGACGAATATCCCGGGTGTTTACGCGGTCGGCGATGTCACCGGAGGCATGCTCCTTGCCCATGTGGCCTCTCGTCAGGGTCTCGTGGCTGCACAGAACTGTATGGGTGCAGGCATGAGCATGGATTATCGGGTTGTCCCTGCGGCGATTTTCACGTCGCCGGAGATAGCCTCTGTCGGCCTGCGGCAGCATCAGGCTGAAGAGCAGGGAATAAAGATTCGGGTCGGACGGTTTCAGTTCCGCGGACTGGGCAAGGCACATGCGATCGGCGAGATAGCCGGATTTATCAAGATCATTGCGGAGGAACAGACGGACAGGATCCTCGGTGCCCACATCCTGGGACCCCATGCCTCTGACCTCATTCACGAGATGGCGGTCGCAATGCAGAACGGACTGACGGCCAGGGATATTGCGCAGACGATCCACGCCCACCCGACGCTTGCAGAGGGCCTGCTGGAGGCTGCGGAAGACGTCCATGGCGAGGCGATACATGTGCCGCAGCATGTCCCCGGGAAATAGATGTCCGCACAAGACCGGATGATTCAGAAAGACCTGCCCGAGGACTGGGTTGCGAATTCCAGGAACAAGAACAGCCTGCTGTTTTGTGAGCTTGACCTTCTGCTCCGCGCGCTCGACCGTTTTTTTACGATTGAAAACCTGACTGCCGCGAACGATGAGCTTACCACCCGGAATTTCTACGACGAATTGACCACGGCCCGGGATGCGATACTGCGGGTGCTCAGCATACTCGAAGTCGTGATACCGGAGAGCAAAAAAAACGCTTACTGGTTCCAGAAGTTTGCCGAGTCAAAATACCTGAACGCCCGGGACAGAGATTCATTCCGGGAAAACCTGTATAAGCAGGACAATCCGGAAAAAGGGCTTTACCTGCTGTATGATTCGTTCATCAACCTCAAAGGGGTCCTTGCCGATATCCTCAGGTCGGGCACGATATCCTATATGGGCTTTACGAATATCGGACATATGATCGACAAGGAGATACGGGAAAACAGGTACTTCAATCCGTTTGCGAAGGATTTAAACCCTGAATTTGACGTGATCAGCAACGCCGAGATATCGGAGATCGTCAAGGGGCTTACCGACCGTGATTACAAAAAGCATATCTCGATCATCTTTCTCTACCTGTTCCGTTTTCTGCGGTACCTCGGCTTTATCGATGTTTCTGCCCAGCGTGCTGTTTCACTGCATACCTCGCTGATTATCCTGATACTGCTGAGGTCAGAGATCAATACCTTTCATACCTATATCGAACAGACGATCAGGAAGATCACGGAGAAGGACCTTGCAGACCTGCTGAATGCGCTGTCGTATCAGTTTTCGATGGAGAGCCGGCGGGTTTTCCATCAGGAGCTGCGGGACATCCACCGCAAGAAGGCGACGCCGCATTTCAGGGGCAAGATAGAGAACAGTCACGGGATTCTCAGGAATTTGACGGAACAGTGTATTGTCCAGCTTGCCGACTATTTCAAGCCGGGAACGTGCGGTGAGGAGCTTTTTGTGAGCTACCTGACGAAGGTGCAGCAGTCGATACGCCTCCGGGAGGACATTGTTGTCCTGCACCGGTTTGTCGTTCTCATCGAGACCCGCGCAGCCAGACCTGCCGAAAGGGTGCGGGCCTTTGAATCGTTGAAAAACTATATGGTCTATTTCGAGAGCTTCACGTTCAGGCTGCTGCGCCACGATGACTACGAAGAGTTTGCACGTTTTTTCAGTGATATGCATGCGGTCAAACAGGAGACGATTTCAGGGGAGGGATACCGCAAGGTCATGGATAAGATCGCCTACTTCAAGATTTATCTCGAGACAACACTCCGGCATATAGAGAACCGGTCCGAACTCGGCGGAAAGAACATAGACATGGAACGGGTGGAAAATCTTCTGGGCCAGTATTTATAATCATACTACATTAGATATGGGAGGTGTTCATGGGTGAGATTGTCGATGTCATAGCGCGGGAGATTCTCGATTCACGGGGGAACCCGACAGTAGAGGTGGATGTGTATCTGGAGAGCGGTGCGGTAGGACGGGCTGCTGTCCCTTCCGGTGCTTCGACCGGAAAGCGCGAGGCGCTTGAACTGAGGGACGGGGGGAAGAGATTCCTGGGAAAGGGTGTCCTCAAGGCGGTTAAGAATATCTTTGAGCAGATTGCGCCGCGCGTCAGAGGGATTGAGTCGACTGAACAGGTTTTTATCGACAGCCTCATGATCGAGCTTGACGGTACTGAAAACAAGAAGAAACTTGGAGCGAATGCGATCCTCGGGGTCTCGCTCGCTGTTTGCAAGGCGTCGGCCGTGGAGTCCGGCCAGCCGCTCTACCGGTATATCGGCGGGCTTAACGCGAAGGTGCTGCCGGTGCCCATGATGAATATTCTCAATGGCGGCGCACATGCAGACAACAACCTTGATATCCAGGAGTTCATGATCATGCCGGCGGGCATGGCTGACTTTTCCTCTGCGCTGCAGGCCGGCACGGAGGTCTTCCACACGCTCAAAAAGATCCTGAAATCAAAGGGACTGAATACCGCGGTCGGCGACGAGGGGGGCTTCGCGCCGAACCTCAAGAGCAACGAAGAGGCGATCAATCTTATCATCCAGGCGATCAGGGAGGCGGGCTACACGCCGGGCAAAGACATCTTCCTCGCACTGGATGTCGCCGCTTCCGAGTTTTATGACAAGGGACACTATGCCTTCGAGGGCAGGAAGGTTTCTCATGATCACCTGATCGACTACTATGGCAGCATCATCTCGAAATATCCTGTGCTGTCGATAGAGGACGGTCTTGCCGAGGGGGACTGGGAAGGGTGGGGCACCATGACGGCAAAGCTCGGGAAGAAGGTCCAGCTTGTCGGTGATGACATCTTCGTGACGAATACGAAGATTTTCGAGAAGGGTATCGAAAAGAAGGTTGCCAATTCGATCCTCATCAAGCTCAACCAGATCGGGACGCTCACCGAGACCCTCGACGCGATCGAGATGGCCCGGACAGCGGGGTATACCGCAGTGATATCGCACCGGTCGGGCGAGACCGAGGACACCACGATTGCGGACCTTGCCGTGGCCTGTAACACCGGCTTTATCAAGACCGGATCACTTGCCCGGAGCGAAAGGGTCGCCAAGTATAACCGTCTCCTGGTGATCGAGGAGGAGCTTGCGGAATCGGCTGTCTACAGGGGCCGCAAGGGGCTCTACAACCTGAGGTAATGAACAACAACCTTCTCAGACAGCAGGTGGTCACCGAGGTGAAGAAGAAGCGTCTGATCTTCTTCACCTTCGTGCTGCTCAGCTTTGTCTATCTTTCGATAAATCTGGTCTTCGGTGATATGGGCTTCTTCCGTTACCTCGAGCTGAACAAAACGAGAAGGACCCTTGAACATCAGCTCGTCGAGCTGAATAAACAGAATGAAGAAATCAGGACGCAGATAAAGCTGCTGAAGGAGGACCCGTTCTTCAGGGAGAAACTTGCCCGTGAGGAGTTCGGTCTGGCACGGCCGGACGAATATATCTTCAAGTATGACCGATAAACCGCTGCACCTCGCCGTTATCTGGCATATGCACCAGCCTCTCTATAAGGACCCCATGACTGACTTTTACCGTCTTCCCTGGGTACGGCTGCACGGGACCAAGGATTATCTCGATATGGCAGAAATCCTCAGGGAGTTTCCCCAGATCAGGCAGAACTTCAATCTGGTTCCCTCCCTCCTCGAGCAGCTGGTGGACTACACCGATAACAATGCCAGGGATGTCTTTCTCGAAATAAGCAGGCAGAAGGCAGCGGAGCTTACCGACGACGAAAAGATTTTCATGCTCGAAAATTTCTTTCTTGCGCACTGGGACAATATGATCAGGCCCTTTCCCCGCTATTATGAACTGCTGGTCAAGAGGGGAACCCATCTCATCAAGAGCGACCTTGTCCGTGCAATCAAGTATTTCACCGAGAGTGATTTCCGCGATCTCCAGGTCTACTTCAACCTCTGCTGGATCGATCCTCTTTTCAGATCCCGGGATCCGTTTCTCAGAACTCTTGTGGAGAAGGGCCATAACTTTACCGAGGAGGAAAAAGAGCTGCTTTTTGAGAAGCAGATGGCGATACTGAAACAGATCATCCCCACGTACCGGGAGATGGCCGCCACAAAGCAGATAGAACTCTCCTTTACCCCGTTTTATCACCCGATACTTCCTCTTATGTGCGATACGGACATTGCACGGGTAGCCATGCCGAATGTAAGGCTGCCCCGGCAGAGGTTCAGGCATCCTGAAGACGCGGAGAGGCAGATAGTCATGGGTCTGGATTATTTTGAAAAGGTATTCGATTACCGGCCGGCGGGCATGTGGCCTTCGGAGGGGTCGGTCAGTGAGGAGGTCCTGAGGATCGCGGCACGGCAGGGGGTCCGCTGGGTCGCCACGGATGAAGGTGTCCTCTCGAACTCGCTTGGCCGGAGGTTCCGCGACAATACCGGGAACCTGGCAGAGCCGTCTTTGCTTTACCGCCCCCATTCGTATGAGGACGTATCGATCGTCTTTCGGGACCATCAGCTTTCCGACCTGATCGGCTTTGTCTATTCGCAATGGGACGCCAGGAGCGCTGCAGAAGATCTTATCGGACGGCTGCTGCGAATCAGACAGGGTCTTCCCTCCGACAGACCCCATCTCGTCTCCATCATCCTGGACGGCGAAAACGCCTGGGAGCATTTTAAGAATGACGGTCGTGATTTCTTTCTTTATCTGTACGAGGGCTTAAGCAGGGAGGAGAGGATACGGACGACGACGGTCTCTGACTTTATTTCCACGCATGGCAGGGGCGACCAGCTCGACCGGCTGCACCCCGGGTCCTGGATCAATTCGAATTTCGGGATATGGATCGGCCACGAGGAGGACAACCTGTCCTGGGACTATCTTACCGAGACCCGCGACGCACTCGCAGAATATGAGGCGGCCCATCCGGGGGCGGACACGCAGAAGGCCTGGAAATCCATCTATGCTGCCGAAGGGTCCGACTGGAACTGGTGGTATGGCGACGAACACACGACAGAGACGCAGGAGGAGTTCGATGAACTCTTCAGGCTGAACCTCATGAAGGTCTATAAAGAGATCGACAGGGACGTCCCGGCGCAGCTCTTCGTCCCGGTCCTGAGGGAGGACAGAGGGGTTATCCCGGCGTTGTCGATCAGGGGCTTTATCAGGCCGAAGATCGATGGACTCGTGACCAGCTACTACGAGTGGTACCAGGGTGCACAGGTCGATGTCAAGAAATCAGGCGGAAGCATGCACAAATCAGAGAGCCTGATCTCGACGATTTATTTCGGCTTTAACCAGGAAACACTCTTCCTCCGTATTGACCCGAAGGGGACCTTCGAAGAATTTGATGAGGATATGGAATTTTCGATCATTACCGCTGCACCTGCCGAGATACGGATAAGATCTCCGTTACGGGGTGACCGGATAAAGGCCGGCCTCTTTGAGAAGAACCCGGAGCACAACGCGGCGAAAAACACGGACCCGTGGATAAAGATAAAAGATCTCGAAGAGGTTGCGGTAAAGGAGATCTTTGAGATCGCTATCCCGTTTGCCGACCTGAGGGCTGTGGAGAAGGATGAGATCAATATCTTTATCTCGATACGCAAGAACGGTGAGGAGGTCGAGAGATGTCCTTGGAGGGGGCATATCAGTCTGACGGTGCCGACAGCCGACTTTGAAGCAATGATGTGGTACTGATGAAGAAGGTCCATCTTAAACGGTCCAGGAGAATACTGCACGGCCACCTCTGGATATTCTCAAACGAGATAGAGGAAAATCTCCGGGATTTTGTCCCCGGCTCGCTGGTGCAGATCTTCGACCGGAAGGAAACCCTGATCGGCTCCGGGTACATCAATCCGAAAAGCCTGATAGCAGCCAGGGTGCTCACGCGGGAAGACATCCCCCTTGACCGCACTTTTTTCTCAAACAGCCTCAGGCGTGCCATAGACCTCAGGGGCAATATTCTTGCAGATGCTGTAAACTGCCGGCTTGTCTTCAGCGAGGCAGACTATCTTCCCGGACTTATTGTAGACCGTTACGGGTCGTGCGTCGTTGTCCAGTTTCTGACCGCCGGTATGGAGCAGCAGAAAGACCTTATTCTGGACCTGCTTGATGAGATCCTGAGCCCCGAGACGATTGTGGTGAGGAATGACAGCAGGTCGCGTCTGCTCGAAGGACTGCCCCAGTATAAGGAGTTGCGCAAGGGCGGCCTTGAGCCGCTGCCGGTTATCGAAGAAGAGGGTGTCCGCTTTACCGTTGACCCGATGGAGGGCCAGAAGACCGGTTTTTTCCTTGATCAGCGCGAAAACAGAAGCGCCTTTGCGAGGCTTGTGAAGCACGGCCGCGGTCTTGATCTTTTTTGCCACACGGGGTCGTGGAGCCTGCGGTTGGCTGCAGCAGGCAGGGTTCAGGTGACCGGAGTCGATTCCTCTGAACGTGCCGTCAGACAGGCAGAACAGAATGCCGCCATGAACAACCTGCAGGAGAAGGCAGGGTTTGTCATCAGCGATGTCTTTGAATTCCTGAAGAGACAGGAAGCGGCGGCAGATGCCTGTGATTTTATCGTCTGCGACCCCCCTGCCTTTGTCAAGAGCGCTTCAAAGATCAGGGAGGCGGTCCGCGCCTATACTGATCTGAATGCCGCCTGCATGAGGCTGCTGAAACCCGGCGGCCTGCTGGCAACCTCATCCTGCTCCTACCACCTGCAGAAGGATATGTTCATCGAGCTGCTTCTCGCTGCCGCACACGCATCAGGAAGGAGTCTGCGGCTCCTGGCGATGCGGTCGCAGGCCATGGACCACCCGGTGCTGCTTGCCATGCCCGAGACAGAGTATCTCAAATGCGCATTTCTGGTCGTGGATTGATTGGAGACTGTCTATAATGTGCACTTCTTGCCTGTCATTCCCGAAGTCCTTAATCGGGAATCCAGTGTCTATAATAGTTAACGGTGCATTGCAGGAGATAGAAACACCTCAAACGTCCTGCAATGACAACATGATTTGATCATGGATCACGCAAGCGCAGCTGTCAGGGTACATGAATTTTGGAAAGAAGGCTGGCAGGCTGCATGAAATGACTTTAAGGTGTTGCAGGCAGGACTTTTTCGGCATTTCTATCTCTTGAGATTTGAACATCTTGTGCAGCGGTTAAGGATTACGTAAGAAATATACCATGCCAAAACGATACATAAAATATATCATCGTTATACTGCTTTCTCTGGGTTCCATTCTCTATGGTCTTTGGGACCGGAATGTGAACGGCGGTACGAAAAAAGAGAATTCTCCTGGCAGGAGCCTGGTGAGGGTTGACCGTGTCTCTGACGGCGATACGGTCAGTGTCATGGTCGGCGGCAGGACAGAGAAGGTGCGGCTGATCGGCATCGATGCTCCGGAGATGGCCCAGAGGCCGTGGGGGAAGAGGGCGAAGCAGCACCTCGAAGAGATCATTTCCGCGTCCTCGTGGAATGTTAGCCTCGAACGGGACATTGTCGAGAGAGACAAGTACGGCAGGCTTCTCGGTTACATCAGGACCTCAGACGGCAGGCTGATCAATGAGATGCTGGTCAGGGACGGGTATGCCGTGCTCTATACGTTTCCGCCGAATGTGAAATATGTTGATCTGTTCACCGCGGCGCAGCGCGAGGCGCGGGAGAAAAAACTCGGCATCTGGAGCAGAAACGGCCTGCGACAGAATCCGGCAGATTTCCGCAGGCAGCATCCGAGGCATAACTGAAGAGCAGGGTAAGGATTCGTGACAAATACAAAATATTTGTCTAACGTCATTTGGATATCCGTTGTGCCCAGAGCATAAAGATCTCACCCAGCGTTTTGAGCACGATGATGGCGATCAGTCCAGCCATGGGGTTGGGACTTTTGTCGGCAATAAACGGCGCGAGCATGACCAGAAAGAAAAGCAGAAGTATCCATCCGCCTCCGCTGTAGAAGAGCGGCTGTCGGATGCCACCGCCTAAGACACCTGAAGCCATCAGTTCCTGTATCGTGCGAGACAGCCGCATCACAAAGATGCCGACAACCGGCCAGAACTGAATAACCTTTGCGGCCTGAAAGGAAGATCGGGTCGTTTCCAATAGATCCGAACTGTTCTTATCACGACCAAAGATCAAGATGGTTAATAAACCAAAGAAAAAAAGAAAAACAATCTCAATAAAGAGAACACCCTTTTGCACTTTTTTGGGAATGAAGAAGCTCTTGATCGAATCCATCAGGACTACGATTGCGCACTCTGCAACAAACAGCAGAATTAATCTGAAACTGTTCCAGTCATGATACCAGACGTTATAGAGCGGGATCATATTGGTAATTATGATCATCAGTGATTGTGACCAGGGATAAGCTCGTCGCTGTTGCATGCGGTTTATAAATTCTTAGTTCGACGCGCAGGTAAGCGGCTTAACCGCCTGGCCTGCTGGTTAGGGATAATCATTTTTGATACTATCTCGATCTCTTTATCAGCCGCTTCACAACCACATCGACCTCTTCTATATCTGGATTTCTGATCCTATCTTCATTTTCACAGGCTACCGCCGGCCACGATCATTAACAGAAATGTTGAATAAATCCTGTCTAACAGCTCCTTACGGCGCAATTTTTTCCCTCTTTATCGCATCCGCGACCTTCGCAACCTTCGCCATCTCTTTAACATCATGCACCCGGACGATATGTGCGCCATGCAAGATTGATGCAGTTACGGCTGCTGCGGTCCCTTCGATCCTTTCGGAGGGTGGGGCGCCATTCAGTATCTTACCGATAAAGGCCTTGCGTGAAGGGCCGACGAGAAGGGGTTTTCCAAGAGCACTGAACCCGGAGAGGCGGTTGAGGATCTGCAGATTATGTTGAAAGGTCTTGCCAAAGCCGATGCCGGGATCAAGGATGAGCATTTCTTCTGAAATACCGGCCTGGACAGCCAGCCGGATGGATTCCCTGAAGTAATCGGTAATCTCCGGTATCAGGGCTGCATAAGAAGGATTTGTCTGCATATTTTTGGGCGTCCCCTTGATATGCATCAGGACAACCGGGACTTTGTATTCAGCAACGATCTTTGGCATCTCAGGGTCGAACCTGAGGCTGCTGATATCATTGACGATTCCAGCTCCGGCATCCAGTGCCTGTTTCGCCACTGCTGCCTTATACGTGTCGATGGAAATTGGAACCGAAACCCTCTTTGCTATGGCCTCAATGACCGGTACCGTCCGGCGTATCTCCTCGTCAAGTGCAACCGGGTCAGAGCCGGGCCTTGTTGATTCGCCCCCGATATCAATGATGTCAGCCCCTTCGTCGACCATCAGGAGCGCATGATCGACTGCTCGTGCAGGATCAAAATGCCGCCCCCCGTCAGAGAACGAATCAGGGGTAATGTTGAGGATGCCCATGATATGGGTCTTCCTGTCGAAGTCGAGTTCAAAATGTGACCAGGTCAGTTTCATGGATTCGCTGTCTTCCTCAGAAACGGAAACGGCGGGAAAAAGCTCCCGCCGTTTCTGAATTGTTTGACCGTGCCGCGGCTATTATGCGATGCCGGTGCAACCGGTTTCATTGCATTCGGCTTCGGGCTCCGATGACTGCTGGTGTTTGTTCTCATCAGCGAGCAGTTCATCGATCTCAGGGCCGTCCATGGTCTCCTTTTCGAGAAGACGCCGCGCAAAGGCGTCAAGCAGACTGTACCGTTCCTCAAGCAGCTTTTTTGAGACTGCATAGGCCTCGGTGACGATCCGCTTTACCTCTTCATCGATGTCTTCCGCGGTCTTTTCACTGTAGTCCTTATGCTGGCCCATTTCCCTGCCAAGGAAGACATGCTCCTCTTTCTTGCCGAAGGTTACCGGTCCGAGCTTATCGCTCATGCCCCATGATGTTACCATCTTCCGGGCAAGGGCAGTGGCACGTTCGAGGTCATTACCCGCGCCCGTTGTCATCTGTTTAAGAGCAATCTCCTCTGCGGCGCGTCCGCCCATCAGCACCAGGAGCTGCTTGTTCAGGTAGTCCTTTGAATAGGTATATTTGTCATCCAGAGGAAGCTGCTGGGTTACGCCGAGCGCCCTGCCTCTGGGTATGATGCTGACCTTATGGATCGGGTCTGTCCCCGGTGTGAGTTTGGCCACAAGGGCATGTCCCGCCTCGTGATAGGCAGTATTCTTCTTTTCCGTGTCGCTGATGATCATGCTCTTTCTCTCGACACCCATCAGGACCTTGTCTTTGGCTGCCTCAAAATCTGCATTCTCAACCTTAGTCTTTGCCTGTCGTGCAGCGAGCAGGGCCGCCTCGTTCACCAGATTGGCAAGGTCAGCGCCGGAGAAGCCGGGAGTTCCCCTGGCTATGCGGTCGAGATTAACCATTTCGTCAACAGGGATCTTTCTGGTATGCACCTTCAGTATCTCAAGTCTTCCCTTGACATCCGGAAGAGAAACAACGACCTGCCGGTCGAATCTGCCGGGCCTGAGCAATGCAGGGTCGAGCACATCCGGCCTGTTCGTTGCTGCTATGATAATGACCCCTTCGTTGCCTTCAAATCCATCCATCTCTACCAGCAGCTGGTTCAGGGTCTGTTCGCGTTCGTCGTGACCGCCGCCAAGCCCGGCGCCTCTGTGCCTGCCGACGGCATCGATTTCATCAATGAATATGATGCAGGGCGCGCTCTTTTTTGCCTGCTCGAAGAGGTCTCTCACCCTGGAGGCTCCGACGCCGACAAACATCTCCACAAAGTCAGAGCCGCTTATGCTGAAGAAAGGTACTCCCGCCTCGCCGGCGATGGCCTTTGCGAGCAGAGTTTTGCCGGTACCGGGCGATCCGACCAGAAGAACTCCCCTGGGGATCTTGCCTCCGAGCTTCTGAAATTTCTGAGGGTCCTTGAGAAAATCTATGATCTCCTGCACCTCGGCCTTCGCCTCTTCAACCCCGGCGACATCGGCAAAGGTGACCTTGACCGATTTTTCCGAAATCAGGCGGGCCTTTGATTTGCCGAAGGACAGGGCCTTGTTGCCGCCGGATTGCATCTGGCGCATAAAAAATATCCATATCACCGCGATGAAAATGATCGGTCCCCAGGTGAAGAATATATTCACATACCAGGGGTTCTGGTCGGGCGGCTTTACGGTTATCTTGACGTCCAGTTCCCGTAACTTTTCCACAAGCTGGGGGTAATCTGTGTAATAAGTCTTGAATTTCGTACCGTCCTTGAACCGGCCGGTGATCGAATTCTCCTTGATGGCCACCTCGTCGACCTGACCTTCCTCGAGCTTTGTCAGGAAGTCCGATAAAATAATATCTTCCAGGTTTTTCTTCGGTGTGTTCAGAAGATTAAACAGCAGGATGACCATGATGCCGATCAGCAGCCATATAAATATGCTTCTATATACGTTCAATGTTAATACCTCCGGATATTTCGTCTATTTTACCACATAGAATTAATATTTATCAGAATCAAAAATTGACAAACCTGTAAAAAAGTCAAACTGAGACGGGTTTGTAAAAAGCTCCGGAGGCAAGGCGCGCAAGAAATGAGGAATGAGGCGTACCTACCGGTACGTCGCAGTGACGAGTTTCGAAGCGCAACGCAGCATGCGGACTTTTTACGAACCCGTCAGAGGTTGAGCCCGAGCAGTTCCCTTTGAACGGTCACCAGGTGAGAAATGCCGCTCTGGGCAAGACCTATAAGGCTGTCGAGCGTGCCGAGAGAAAAAGGGCTGCCCTCGGCAGTCCCCTGAATTTCGACGATATCCCCTCTGCCGGTCATGATGACATTCATGTCAACGTCTGCAGATGAATCCTCCTGGTAACAGAGGTCCAGGAGCGGCACTCCCTTGACAACACCGACACTTACCGCAGCAAGATAATCGCGCAGCGGGTTGGTGGAGATACTGCCTTTTTTCATCGCCTGACCGATAGCGTCACAGAGGCACAAAAAGGCCCCGGTTATGGCCGCGGTCCTGGTCCCGCCGTCTGCCTGAATGACGTCACAGTCGATCCAGATCGTCCGCTGGCCGATGCGCTCAAGGTTGACCACAGACCGGAGTGACCTTCCGATGAGGCGCTGAATCTCATGGGTTCGTCCGCTGACGCGGCCGACAGAGGACTCCCTCGATGTCCGGACCTGCGTGGCCCTCGGGAGCATCGAGTATTCCGCGGTGATCCAACCCTTATTCTGGTCCTTTAAGAATGGGGGGACCCTCTCTTCTATGGTGGCATTGCAGATCACCCGCGTATTGCCGAGTTCAATCAGGACTGAACCTTCGGCAGTTCCGATAAAATTGCGGGTTATCTTTACCTCTCGTATTTCGTTGTCCTGTCTGCCGTCAGACCGCATCTGTCATACCTCCGATTCAAGTTCAATTTGTTGTATAAAGCTGATACTGCTGCCGAGAAACCGCTCCCCGACGCGTACGAATTTCTCGGGGGAATCAGTCACGTAAAACTGTCTGCTTCCCTCTTCCTTGCCTTCCCGGAGGAGCGAATGTTCTCCGAGTGCCGACCTGATGGCTGATGCGGTCTCGATCGCCGAGTCTATCAGCGTCACTCCCGGTCCCATGATCTTCGAGAGAATTCCCTTCAGGAGGGGATAATGAGTGCAGCCCAGGACAAGCGTGTCTATACCTTTTTCCCGTATGTCCCTGAGATAGGTTTCTGCGGTCAGTTCTGCGACTGCTCCTTCGGTCCAGCCCTCTTCGACAAGGGGTACAAAGAGCGGACAGGGCAGGCTGAACACTTCAATGGCAGTGTCAATCGATCTGATGGCCGCCGGATATGCATTGCTCCGGACGGTTGCATCAGTGCCGATGACGCCTATCTTTTTGTTGCGCGTCGCTGCGGCTGCTGCCCGTGCCCCGGGTTCTATGACCCCGATGACCGGGACCGGTACGGACTTTCTTACCGGCTCCAGGCTTATCGATGAGGCCGTGTTGCAGGCGATGACCAGCAGCTTGATTCCCTTCGAAAAAAGGAAGTGCGTATTTTCGAACGAATACCTGGTTACGGTCTCGGGCGAGCGTATCCCATAGGGCACCCGGGCAGTATCTCCGAGATAGATCGTGCCCTCCCCGGGTAATCTGCGGATGATCTCCTTCAGAACGGTCAAGCCTCCGATGCCTGAATCAAAGATTCCGATCGGCAGGTCGCTATGGTTCATCAGAAATGGTGACCTCTGGCCTGACCTCTGAACTGATGGTGTTCTTCAGCGGGTAGCGCAGCAGCACATGACCGCCGAGGGTCTCAATCTCCTTGCCTTCGACCAGGACCTTTACATCCTGAATATCAGGGATGTTTGCGACTACTGTTTCATAGAGTCCTTTCAATAGGAGATATTCAGAGAGCGCATCAGAGTGGAAATTCCTCCGCAGCTCATCAGAAAGGTCGATATAAAGGATCTGCGTTGCATCCCGGTAGAGGCCAAGGATTTTCACATGCGCCGGGATGACCGAATCTTCCGCATTGACCGGCAGCTTGAAATATTCTTCGATGACTGCCTCGGCGAGGGCAGACGTCCGAATCCTCCGTGGTATTGACTTCTCTGCCACCTCAAGACGGCCTCCAACAGGATAAGATAGCCTGATGGTAACAGCGTCAATTTGCTGCCCTTGCACCGCATCACGCGATTCGGGCTGAGACGGTGACTTCTGCTGTTTGGTTATCGTAAAATTACGAAAGAAATAGTAGCCGCCGGCCGTAAGGCCAATCAGGAGGACTGCGGCAATTCCCCAGGCGACTATCGGCTTGTTATTCATAGGCAGTCACTCCGCTGAGCAACGTTCTTGTCATGCGGTCGCGCATTTTCTGGTCATACGTGCTGTTTCCTGTCAAAGGATATTCAATGATTACCGACGGAGCGTCGAGAGACGTGAGGAGGGGTAGTGGCAGTTCACGGAGGACTACGGTCCCCTTGAATTCTTTCCGGATCGCTGTGCCGAGCATCTTTGCTATTGTCCTGCTCTTTTCAAGATATCTTCCCTGTTTTGACGTTGCGCTGTACATTCTGACTGCGGTATCCGTATTGGGTTCGTCCGCAGTTGATGTATAGAGTGCCCATTTGTCCGTTGCCGATGCGTGCAGGGAGATAAACAGGTCAGGTTTTTTTGCTGATGCAAAGCTGATTCTCTCCTGAAGCGACAACGGCTGATCGGTCTTCCTGGTCAGAAATACCGTCAGACCTTTTTTTGCAAACACCGTGCTGAGGTCTTTTGCGAGGGCAAGAGATATGTCTTTTTCCCTGGCCTCCTGCCGCGCAATCCCCTGGTCATAACCTCCGTGGCCCGGGTCGATCACCAGAAGTTTAAGGCGCTTCGTTTTCTCCGGGGCAGGGGGTGGAGCAGTGGTCTGCTGCTGTTTCTGCTGGGGTGCCTGTGTTGCCGGGGTCTTTGAAATGTCTGTGGCAACAGGATCCTTCGCGTTCTTCTGCGCCGGCTGCGGCCCTTCCTGCGGCGACCTTGCATCCGGTTTCGTATCCGGTTTTAAAACTGTCGGGGACTTTGACACTGTCCTGAGGTCGATAACGATCCTTGAGGGAGAGGTCAGCTTATAGGTTCTGATATCGGCTACATCCCTGAGATTGATAACGAAAAATCTGTCCTTGTGCACGGTCTCATAGGGAAAGTCGGTCTGTTTCCTGATCTGGACCGCTGAAGGAAAATCAATCCTGACTCTCGTAACCGAGGTAATCGTGTTGGCGTTTTTGATGAGCTCGTCCTGGGCTTCGAGCACGATCCTGACCGCGTTTTCCTGTTTCCCGTAGCGAAGTATCACTTCTGCCGCATTTTCAGCAGAGAGAGAGCCGACAAAAAGGAGCAGGAATGCAAGGGGAATCAGAAACCATTTTTTCATAGTATTATACATTCTCCACATATAATGACGCTTTTTCAAGCAGCAGGTTTGGCTGCCGGACAATCTTTTGGTGAGCCGTTCCGTGCCTGCTGCGACCTCTCCCAACCGTCAATAAAAAGGGGAGCGGATCGGTGAACCCACTCCCCTTGTGCGCCGATAATGAATACTGCTCTATGCCTTCCTGCTCAGTCTGTGTACCGCTTCGACCATGTACTGGGCATTTTCAACAGGGGTTTCAGGCAGGATGCCGTGGCCAAGGTTGAAGATATGCCCGCTGGCTCCTTCAGCGTTGTTGAGGACATCCTGGACCCGCTCCTCGATATGGGCCTGAGGTGCAAAGAGGACGCAGGGGTCGAGATTGCCCTGGACCGCTGTTTTTTTACCGATCTTCTTGACCGCTTTATGCATGTCGACACGCCAGTCGATGCCGATGACATCAGCCCCGCATTTCTTCACGATCTTGAGAATCCCGGCGCAATCATTTGCAAAATAGATGACCGGTACGTCGAACTTTTTGAGTGCCTTGACCGCCGTCTTCACATACGGGAAGATCACGTTTTCGTAGTCATAGGGGGCCAGGATGCCGGCCCACGAATCGAATATCTGGACTGCCTGTGCACCGGCCTTGATCTGCGCGGTGAGATATTCGATCACCGTGGCGGTAATCTTCTCAAGAAGTTGATTGAAGAGGCCCGGGTTCTGATACATCATTTTTTTTGTATGCAGAAAGTTCTTCGAGGAGCCCCCCTCTACGATATAGGTCGCAAGGGTCCAGGGCGCACCCGAAAAACCGATGAGCGGCACCTTGCCTGCAAGTTCGCGGCGGAGTATCTTTATCGTTTCGAGGACGAACGGCATGCTGTCTTCGGTATCGGGGATGACCAGCCTGTCCACCCCTGCCTTAGACCTTACCGGCTCTCCGAGGACAGGACCTTTTTTATCCGTGAACTCCAGGTGCATCCCCATTGCCTCGACCGGGATCAGGATATCAGAGAAAAGGATGGCCGCATCGACCTTCAGGATATCGACCGGCTGGAGGGTCACCTTTGCCGCAAGCTCGGGGGTCTTGCAGAGAGTCAGGAAATCGACCTTTGATCTGACTTCCTGGTACTCCTTCAGATAACGCCCTGCCTGGCGCATCAGCCAGACCGGGGTATGGGCAACCTCTTCACCCCTGCATGCCTTTAAAAACGTATCGTTCATTTTTCCGCCTTTCTTAATTTCATAGGAGTATAACCACAGAAGGGTTCTTCAGCAAGGTAATCGCCACTCACCGCATAGGCCCGGGCCCGGCACCCGCCGCAGACATTCACGAACTCACACGCCCCGCACCTGCCCTTGTATGATTTGAAGTCCCTCAGATTCTTGAAGAGTTCGGAATTTTCCCAAATATCCCTGAAGGACTGCGTGCGGATATTGCCCGCAGGGAGGGGAAAATAGCTGCAGGGCAGGACATTGCCGTCGACATCGATCAGGCAGATCAGCTGCCCGGCAAGACACCCCTTCGACCCGCCGGTAGAGAATTTGAGAGTCCGGCGTTTGAACGCCTCCCCTTCCTGCTTTGCCTTCTGGAGCACGACCCGGTAGTAGTGCGGCGCGCAGGTAGGTCTGACCAGCATCAGGTCTTCTTCCTTTTCCATATCGTAGTGCCAGTCAAGGATGCCGTCATATTCTTCCTTGCTTATCAGTTCTTTCATGATATCTTCGCCGCGGCCAGTCGGGACGATCATGAACATGTACCAGGCGGTGGCGCCGAGGTCTTTTGCGAGCTTATAGACCAGGGGGATCTGCTCCTGGTTTCTCTTGGTAAAGGAGGAATTGATGATAAACTCGATGCCATGTTTCTTGAAGAGCCGGGCAGCGTTTACCGTGCCGGCAAAAGCACCCTCCTGATTTCTGAAGTCGTCATGAACAGCCGCGTCCGCACCGTCGAGACTGAGTGATACGATTCTTATCCCGGAGGCCTTTATCTTTTCGCAGACTTCGTCATTAACGAGTGTGCCGTTTGTCGCCAGGCACATGCGAAGACCTTTGCCCGTCCCGTACTGCGCGATATCAAAGACGTCGGCGCGCGAAAGAGGCTCTCCGCCCGACAGGACAACGACAGGGCTCGCATAGCTGACGATATCGTCCAGTATCCGGTATGCCTCCGCAGTGCTGAAGTCGGGATGGCCCTTGGCCTCCATCTCCGAGGAAGAACGGCAGTGTACGCAGCGGAGGTTACATCTCCTCGTGATTTCCCATGCTATCCATTTTGGTGCAAATTCCATTGTCTATCCTTTTTGTCTTTGTCCGTCATGATTAGTGTCGTCATAGTAACTCCACTTTTTGCCGTCATTCCCGAACTTCTTAATCGGGAATCCAGAGTTTTTATTATGTTCTGGATCCCCTGGTCAAGCCTGCCTGCAGGCAGGCTTGACCAGGGGATGACAATCTTTAATTTATTTCGAAAAAGACCGTCTATATTATACCTTTGCGGCTTCTCTTTTTTCATCAAAGATATAGGCTTCAATTGCTGACAGGAGCGGGGCGAAGGTGCTGTTGTCCACTGCCGAGACGGCAATCGCATGAAATCGCTGTGACAGGTACGCTGTTTCTTCAGGAGGGATGAGGTCTGACTTGTTGAAGACGAGCAGCGATATTTTGTCCTCGAGGTGCAGGTCTTTGAGGATGGTATCAACCGACGTCATATGCTGCTCGAACCGCTGGTTCGAGATATCGACAACATGCAGCAGGAGGTCGGCGTCTTCAAGCTCCTCGAGCGTGGACTTGAAGGCAGCCACAAGGTCCTTCGGCAGGTCCCTGATAAACCCGACGGTGTCGGTGATGATCACCTCGCGCTCGTGGGGAAAACGAAGCCGTCTGCTCGCGGTGTCGAGGGTCGCAAAGAGTTTGTCTTCGACAAAGGTCCTGCTCCTGGTCAGGGCATTCAGCAGGGTCGACTTCCCGGCGTTGGTATACCCGACGATCGAGACGATCGGGACCTTGTTTTCGACACGTCGTGCCTTTCTCTGCCGCCGCGCCTCTCCAAGGCTCTTCAGCTCCTTTTCGAGAAGGGTGATGCGGTCACGGACGCGTCTTCGGTCTATCTCCAGTTTCATCTCTCCGGGGCCTCGTCCGCCGATGCCGCCCATGAGTTTTGACATGGCGGTCCCCTTGCCGCTCAGTCGCGGCAGCCGGTATTTGAGCTGGGCCAGTTCGACCTGGACCTTCCCGTCTCTGCTGTGAGCCCGGCGTGCAAAGATATCCAGGATAAGCTGTGAGCGATCGATTACCTTTAATTCGGTGAGTTCGTTGATTGCCTTGATCTGTGACGGGTTCAGGTCCTGGTCGAAGATCAGAAGCGTCGCCCCTCGGTTCATTGCCGTTATGACGAGGTCCTTCAGCTTGCCCTCGCCCAGAAGATACCGGGGGTTGATCTGTTTTGGTCTCTGGATCACCTTTTCGAGGACAGTAACATTACTCGACCGGGCGAGCTCAGCCAGTTCGTCGACAGAATCCTCCTGGTCGTGACGCGCATCGGTCGAAACGCTGACGAGTATTGCCCGCTCATCACTTGGTTCGCCGCGCTGTTGCCCCTTTTCACTGCCATATTCGGGGCCGTATTCGTGTCCACGCCGTTGCATGCCCGGGCCGGGCCGGAGCTGCTCTTTGCGTTTTACTGCCCCTGAGATGACAAAGCCCTGAGAGCGTTCGAACTCATCTTCCAGCGCTGCAATGAAAGGGATGAAATCAAAGTCATGGTTATAAAAGTCTTTCGGAGACTGCAGCTCGTATGTCTTTTCCCTGTCTGTATCCGGGGTCGTCGTCCCTGACTGCGGCACGAGGTGGCCGATATGCAGGTGCACCGGCTCGCCGCCGCGTACGCCTATTGCCGCGATCACGTCAAACCGAAGGAGTGAGAGGTCGGTGATATCGTCCTTGTTCAGAGGCTCGTCGTTGAGGTGTGTATGTATCAGCCGTAATCCTCTGAGCGGGCGCTTGCCAAGAGGATAGTCCTCAAGCGGGGGGATAAAGATGCCTTTTGCATCGCCGACAATGACATGGGTGATGGCCCCCTTCCGGTTTGCCAGTATCCCGATCTGCCGGTTCAACTCATCCGAAAGTCCGGCAAGGTACCTGCCGAGTTCGGCCGTGATGACCTCTCGGTGAAGGCGCCGACGGTAGATTTTTTCGAGCGCACTGATCTGGCTTCCCTTGAGGCCGCTCAGTTTTCCGTAGAGTAAAGGTATTTAAGACCTCCCCGGGTCATGAGAGTAATTGTGCATATGATCCATTGTAGCACATGCCCGTGCAACTGACGAGAATATCCAGAGGGTCGCAATAATTCCGTGAAGTGTCCCAGACAGGCATGCAGAAAAAAGGCCGCCGGCAACGCCTTCAGGAATGAAGCGGGATGAAGACTTTTACGGTCGTCCCCTTGTTTCTGGAACCGCTTATATCGACGCTGCCGCCGAGAAAATTGACGCGCTCCCTCATCCCGATCAGTCCTATGGACGTCGGGCTTTCAATCTGCTTTTTGGTTATGCCCCTGCCGTCATCGCGGACCGTCAGTACCAGCCCACGCCCCTTTTTTTCGAGATCCACCGAGATGCGGCCTGCCTTTGCATGCCGTACGATATTCGTGAGCGTCTCCTGGAAGATCCTGAAGATAGCGGTCGAGATGTCACGGTCCAGGGTCATGTCAGCAGGCCTGATCCTGAGTTTGCAGCGTATGCCCTGCCGCTGTTCGAACTCCTCTGCCTGCCACTCAAGGGCAGCGGTGAGGCCAAGGTCATCGAGAAGCCCCGGACGCAGTTCGGCTGCTATCCTTTTGACCGTCTGGATATTGAGGTCTATCAGGCGCGACATGTCATGTGCCTTTTCGATCAGCGTTTCCTGGTCCTTCGTGAGTCTTTTAGCCAGCCAGGACAGATCTATCTTCAGTGCAGTAAGCGACTGTCCGAGCTCGTCATGGATTTCACGGGAGATCCTTGTCCGCTCCTCTTCCCGCACCGACTGAAGGTGCGCAAGCAGGACACGGAGCTGTTCACGTGACTGGCACAATTCCTCGTCGGCCTTCTTCCGTTCGGTTATGTCCTGGGCAATCCCCAGGATCAACTGGGGCCTGCCGCCAGAGGTCTCTTTAAAGATAACGTCCCTGCTCAGAAACCACCGCCACTCCCCCTGGACATTTTTCATGCGATACTCCGACTCAAGGATATCCTTATACCCGGCATGCTGGAACCGCTCCTGCATTTTTTCGAAGATGCGGGTGTCGTCCGGGTGGAGGACCGATTGGAAAAACTGGCTGCCGATCTGATTTATCTGGTCCACTGAATAACCGAGGAGATTTGTGATGCGGGGGTTGATGTAGATGTTCCGGTTCGCCATGACATCATAGATATACAGGAGGTTCGGGGTAGCGTCCGTTATCCTGTTCACAAAACGCTGACTTTCAACCAGTTCCTTTTCCATCTGGATGCGGCGCATGATCTCAGCCCTCAGATCCTTGTTCACCTTTCTGAGTTCCTGCGTCCTTCCGGTGATGGTACGGTCGAGATAGTTCCGGTATTCTGTCAGCTCCTCTTCGATCCTTGTCCGGGCCTGCGTCTCCTCGTCGAGTTTCTGTTCCGCGCGGTTCAGTGCTGCAGTCAGCTCGGCAACGTACTTCTCCAGCGGTCTGATGCGAATTCTGTCGCCGGGGGGATCTGGCTTATTCACGGTTCATGAGTGCCGGCCGCTATTCACGAGGCTGGAGACGGACGCCCCTGATTTCAACTCCGGAACCCTCCCGGCGAGGACCGAGGGTATGGACGCGGTAGGAACGCTCTGAAGAAGAGGGGTCCTGGTCGATGTAAGCCGGGATCTGGGTTTCAGCAGCCATCGTATATTCCTGCCCTCCGGCCCTGCGATATACCCTGAACCCGGTGATCCAGGATTCAGCAGGCAGGTCCCATGACAAAAAGACCCGGTTTTCAGACGCAACGAAACGAAGTCCATGCAAAGGTCCGGGAACGAATTCGCCGGGGTCCACGACGATCTCAGCCGACGCGGCACTTTCGTTGCGCGTGGCGGCATCCGTAAGGCTCCGTACGGTGTAATACACTGTTTTATTCAGCAGGAGCGAATCGGTGAAAGACGGCGATGTCAGAGGAACAGGGTTTACGGGTACCATCCCATAACGGCCGGGTTCTTCAGACTTGTAAACATTGTACATCAGCCCATTGCCCTGCGGCTGCCATTTCAGTTCAAGTGCCGTGTCCGTTACCCTGAATGTCAGCCCCTGAGGTATGGGCGGAACACGGCCGGCTGTAATCAGGACCGTGTTTGAATCCTGGCTGAAGACACCCCTGTGGTTCATGGCAACGACTTTGTAACGGTATTGCGCGCCGGGCTGTATCTCCCCATCAACGTAGGAACGCGCGCCGGCCTCAGTCCAGCCGATCTTTACAAAATCCGATCCTGCAGCCCTGAGTATGGCAATCTGCTGCACGGTTATTTCCTTGTCCTTTGGAAATGCCCAATGGAGCTGTATCTTATCTTCGCGGATGATGGCAGTCAGGCCTGACGGGGCCGCCGGTTTATCATATGATTTAAGAGTGGGGGCTCCCTTCTTTCCGCATCCGGATATCAGCAGCGCGACGCTGAAAAGAACAAGGAAGACCGTCCGCGGCACGGAGGTTCTTCTCACTTTTTTTTCAGTACGTTTCTGTAATGCCGTATCTGCCTCCTGACCTCTCCTGGTGATGTTCCGCCATACGAGGTTCTCACTCTGACGGAACTGGCCGGGTCAAGGATGCTGTATACATCCGCCGATATGGCAGGGGAAAAAGACTTCAATACAGCCAGGTCTGCCGACTCAAGGCCGATGTTATTTTTTATGCAGTGGAACACAATCTTCCCGGTTATGGAATGGGCCTCCCTGAAGGGGACCCCTTTCCTCACAAGGTATTCTGCAAGGTCCGTTGCTGTTGAATACCCTTCTCCTGCAGTGGCCTTCATGCGGGCGGTATTGAAGGTTATCGCCGGCATCATGCCGGTCATGACCGCAAGGCATGAACTGATCGTATCTGCTGTGTCAAAGACCGGGAGCTTATCCTCCTGCATGTCACGGTTATAGGCGAGGGGCAGTCCCTTCATCAGCGTCAGCAGTGAAATCAGGTTGCCGTATACCCGGCCGGTCTTGCCCCTGATCAGTTCGGCGACATCGGGGTTCTTCTTCTGGGGCATGATGCTTGAGCCGGTCGTAAACCGGTCTGATATTTCGATGAACCTGAACTCCTCGGTAGACCAGAGCACCAGTTCTTCAGCAAACCGGGACAGATGCATGATCAGTACAGCCGACGCGGCGAGGAACTCCACCGCGAAATCCCGGTCAGAGACCGCGTCGATGCTGTTGATTGCAATCGCCCTGAACCCCAGCTGCTTCGCCACCATTGCCCGGTCGGTCGGCAGTGACGTGCCTGACAGTGCGCAGGCCCCCAGCGGCATGACATCCATTCTTCTGAGGCAATCGGAGAACCGGTCCCGGTCCCTGTCGAGCATTGCCACATAGGCAAGGAGGTGATGCGCCAGAAGTACGGGCTGTGCCCGCTGCAGGTGCGTATATCCTGGCATGATGACGTCGGCATGCTGTTCCGCGATCGTGACAATGGTTTCTTCAAGACCCTGTATCAGGGAGATGATCGACCTGATCTCATCCCTGAGATAAAGTCTCAGGTCGAGCGCGACCTGGTCATTGCGCGAACGGGCTGTGTGCAATTTCTTCCCCGAGTCGCCGATCCTGCTGGTGAGGTTTGACTCAATGTTCATATGTATATCTTCCAGATCCGTGCTGAAGGTGAAGGCCCCGGCAGTGATATCTGCCGCAATACTCTCCAGCCCCCTGGTGATTTCATCCGCCTCCTTCGCGGTAATAATCCGCTGCGCTGCCAGCATGTGTGCGTGCGCAATACTTCCCTGGATGTCATGCCTCCAGAGCCTCCGGTCAAAGGATATTGACTCGGTAAAGGATTCGACCGCTGCAGAGGTGGGTTCCTTGAACCTTCCGCTCCATAATTTTTCCTTCGGTTTACACCGGGTCCTGTCCGTTCCAGCGGTCATTTCTTTATTGAGTGCTTTTTTCAGGGGCTTGACCATGGGCTTGCCTGTCGGCTTCTTTGGGGTCTTTTTCACGCGTATCTCCCTTCGGTCCGGTGTATAATAGAGCAATGGATACTATGATAAATCAGTCGTTGAGACAATTGCAAAACCAGATGGAGACGATCATTCGTGGCAAGACCGATGCGATTAAAATGGCGATAGTCACGCTCCTTGGGAAGGGACATCTGCTGATTGAGGATATACCCGGTGTTGGCAAGACGACCCTTGCCTCAGCCCTTGCAAAATCGACCGAATGCTCGTTCAGGCGGATCCAGTTTACGAGTGATCTACTGCCGACTGATATCATCGGCGTCACGATATTTAACCAGGAGACAAGGGATTTTGAGTTCAGGCAGGGGCCCGTATTTTCTAATATCGTCCTTGCCGACGAGATCAACAGGACGAACCCGAAGACCCAGTCGGCGCTTCTTGAGGCGATGAGCGAGAAGAAGGTCTCTGTTGAGCGGCATACCTTTGTGCTGCCTGATCCATTCATGGTCATCGCAACGCAGAACCCGATAGAGTATCACGGCACCTTCCCCCTGCCCGAGAGCCAGCTCGACCGGTTTATGCTGCATATTACGATCGGCTATCCTTCCCCGGAATACGAGCGGCAGGCAATACTGACGCAATCGAGTTTTGCACTGCTGGAAGATCTTGGTGCGGTGGTATCACGACAGGAGATCGTGAGGATGCAGGATGAGGCCGAGAAGGTATTTACTGACGACAGTGTCGTTGATTATCTGATGCAGATCATTGCCGCTACCAGGAGTTATCCTGCAATTCGCCTCGGCGCGAGTACGCGCGGAGCCCAGTTTTTTCTATCGGCTGTCAAGGCGCATGCCTATTATGAAGGGAGGGATTTTATCAGTCCTGATGATGTCAAGGCACTGGCACCACTTGTGCTCGGACACCGGATCATCCTCAAAAACCGAACGGCTGTTGCCGAGGCTGAACTGATCATCCGCGATATTGTCGACACACTTCCGGTCCCTGTTTAACGGGACTTGACTGGGGGTTAGGGCTGGCAATGGCTGTTGAGATGAAGTCGACGAAGGAAGGACGGCGGTCCCTGCTGGCCGCGGTGCTCATCGGGGTTGCTGCCGTCAATACCGGGAACAACCTGATCTACCTGGTTCTGTCACTCATGCTGTCCTTTCTCCTGCTGTCGTATCTTCTGCCCAGGCTCAATCTTTTGCGGCTCAGACCGGATATCTTCCTTGACGGACTGATATATGCCGGAGAGACCGCGCACGCCCGGGTTACTGTTTCCAATGACAAGAGACTCATCCCGGCCTATTCAGTGCATGTCACGTCTTCCATTCTTCCTGGTGCGGTCTCCATTCAACACCTGACCGGGAAAGGTTTTGTTGAAAAACCGGCCGGGGCCGTGTTCGACAGAAGAGGGCTGTATCCCACGGTTATCCTCACGCTGGAGAGCAGCTTCCCCTTTATTCTTTTTTATGCGAGGACGAGGGTGGAGCTTGTAAAGGATGTTGTCGTTTATCCTGCTTATTATGCTAAAGATCTGAAGACCGGCACTCCCCTGGCAGCAGATGGGACCGGAAGGATTCGGTCCTCAGGGATTGGGGACGAGATGGTCAATATCAGACATTTCAGGGATGGCGATGATCCACGTCAGATCAGTTGGAAGGCCTCTGCCAAGAGGTCCAGCCTGATGGTCAGGGAATACAGCCTGCGTGAGAGTACCAGGACGACGATCGTGCTCGTTAACAGTGCCCGCGAGGCTGCCGGAGATTTTGAAAAGGCGGTTTCAATAGCGGCAGCGCTGGCCCGTGATTTCATCGAAAAGGGCGACTCTGTCCGGGTAGTCTCGGGCAGTGCCGTGGTGCCTTTTGGCTTGGGTTATGATCATCTCCTTCGGATTCTGGATATGCTTGCGCTGGTCCGGGAGGAGGACCCCGACCAGGGGGGAGCGTTGCCTGATCAAGAGGGGGGCGTTATCCTGGTGCTCAAGTCTGCGGAAGTCAGGGATCACGTCGTCCTTCCTCCCGACGGACGGATAATCTATGCCGATACTGTATAAAGTCCTGACAGCCCTCCTGGCCCTCACCGGCTGCTCCAGTCTGGCAATCACCGGTCAGATCAACCCGGTCATGTCTTTGTCCGCCGCAGCCCTCATCCCCGGGTACTACCGTTTTTTCAGAGGGGAGAAACATGCACCGATTCTGGTCATCGGCATGCTCTCTATAGTCGAACTGATCATATTTCTCTTCGATTCCTTTGCCGTGACTGGCGATGTCTTTATCGCTGTTGCCCACCTGACCATAGCCTTTCAGGCACTCAAGAGTTTTGACCTGAAGGAGCCCTGGGATCATCTGCAGGTATATTTTGTTTCGCTACTCCAGCTGATCATTGCCTCGGAACTGACAAGTTCCCTTGCCTTCGGTGTAGTCTTTGTCGTATTTATGATCCTTCTGGTTACGGCTATGGTCTTTTCTCATTTCCTGAAAGAGGGCCATATCAATCAGACGCTGGTCAGAAGACCGGTCTATGTTATATCGGTTCTAACGATATGCCTGACGATTCTTTTTTTTATAGGACTTCCGCGGGTTACGTACCGGTTTCTCAGTAAAGGCCATGCGAGGGGCATCCATACAACGGGGTTCTCCGGGCAGATGGACTTTGGTTCTCTCGGGACGGTCAAACTCGATCCCACGGTGGTGATGAGGGTGGAACTTGCGGGCCGGGAAGACGGACCGTTCTATTGGAGGGGCAGCACGCTTGATATCTTCGATGGGATTACCTGGCGAAGCGAGCAAAAGACAAAAACCCGGATCCGCAAGACGGCAGATGAGTTTCTCCTTCTGCCCGTGGAGACGGGCACCGTGGCGGAGCAGTCTGCGGAGAAGGGCCCTCTCGTGGAGCAACAGATCGACCTGGAGCCCCTCGACTCCGACGTGATCTTCGGTCTTCCCCTGATCAGCAGTATCAGGACAGATGCCTATTTCCTGTCGGTGGACTCGGCCGGCAATATCTCGCTGCCGGGCAAGGCCTCGCGACGGATCAGGTATTCAGTATTCAGTACCGTTTCGGATGCTATACCCGGACCTGTTGATTCGCTCTATCTGCAGGTTCCTGCCGGCAGCGAACGAATAGCTGAACTGGCGCGGAGTTTCATACGAAACGCCCGGGATGATGCCGGCCTGGCGCACGCTATTGAAGAATACCTCAGGACAAATTATGTGTATTCTCTGGATGTTTCTCCCCCTTCCAAGGGCCTCAGCCCTGTTGAAGACTTCCTCTTCAGGGCAAAGAAGGGTTACTGTGAGCACTATGCAACTGCCATGGTGCTGATGCTCAGAACTGTCGGCATTCACGCGCGGGTCGTAACCGGGTTTTTCGGCGGCGAAAGAAATACTTACGGAGGCTATCTCATTGTGAGGCAGAGCGACGCGCATTCATGGGTCGAGGCCCGGGTCAACGGGAAGTGGAAGCGGTATGACCCTACGCCCGCTGTTGCCGTGCCGCAGCCCCGGCCTTATACCCTGTTCTGGGATTCGGTCAAGATGAGATGGTCCAGATACGTGGTCGGCTTCAGACCTGAAGACCGCAGTGTCCTTCTCGGCCGGTTGGTCTCCGGTTCTGGCGGGATTGGGAGACTGGTCGGGCTGGCAGACGGGGGAATCGCAAGTGTCCGGCATGGTCTTATGCTGCTTGCCGGGCTGATCGTCATCCTGTCAGCTCTTGTGCTGATTCAGCTGAGAAGACGCAGGAGAGGCTACCGGAAGGTGACTGTGGCATATATGAAAGTAAGAGGCGTTCTGGCCAGAAAGGGTATCCGCATGACACCGTCCACGACTCCGACTGAGATTGAGGAACAGGCAGCTCACTCCCCTTTTTATATGCAGCTCAGGGAGTTTCACGCGGCATACAAACGTGCACGGTTTGGCAGGGGAGCGGACGAAGAGGCTGTCCTGCAACAGGCACGCAGTCTGATCAGGTTGATGGGCAGAAAGCAGGAGGCCGGTTCAGGGAAATGACGAGAGAATGAGTTGGGCAATAGGTTATACTATCAGCCGGAAACTAATATCAGAATGCAGGAGTTCACCGCATGGTAAAAAATGATGTCTGGATAAGGACAATGGCATCAAAGGGCATGATTGAGCCCTTTAACCAGGAGCAGGTCCGGAAAGGGGTCATCTCCTCCGGCGTAAGTTCCTATGGATATGATATGAGGATTGCTGATGAGTTCAGGGTCCTGCGGCCGACCGCCGGCATGGTGATAGACCCGAAGCATTTTGATGATGTCTGCATGGAGGATTACAGGGGAGAGGTCTGCGAGATACCTGCGAATTCCTATGTCATATGCAGGTCTCTCGAGTATTTCAGAATACCCCGTGAGACGCTCGCCATCTGCTTTGGAAAATCGACCTATGCGCGGAGCGGGGTGCTCGTGAATGTGACGCCGCTTGAGCCGGAGTGGGAGGGGTATATAACGATCTCTGTCTCGAATACCGCCCCGGTTCCTGTCCGTCTGTATGCAAACGAGGGCATCGGCCAGGTGGTCTTTCTTGGGGCAGAGGAACTCTGTCAGACGTCGTATGCCGACAAGAAGGGTAAATATCAGGGCCAGAAGGGCATCGTGCTTTCGAAGGTGGAGGGCAAGTAGCTCGTGAAGCAGGACTGCAAGGTGATAATTGCCCTCGACGTAGATGAACAGGATTATGCTCTTGAAATTGTAGATAAATTGGGTAGTTGCATAGATATATTTAAAGTAGGACTTGAGCTATTTACGGTTGCCGGGCCTACAATACTTGATGAGATTCACCGCCGCGGCAAGAAGATATTCCTCGATCTGAAATTCCATGATATCCCGACAACGGTCTCCAGGGCAGGGGTGGCTGCTGCCAGAAAAGGGGTCTTCATGTTCAATGTCCATGCCTCAGGCGGCACAGATATGATGAAGAAATGCAGGGACGATGTTGTCAACGTCTGTCTGAAGGAGAATCTTCCACGGCCCAGAATGATTGCGGTGACCGTGCTGACAAGCATGTCTCAGGAGGTTCTGAAGGCTGAACTGGGTCTGCAGCACAGCCTTGCAACGCATGTCAGGCATCTCTCCGGCATGGCACTGAAGGCGGGAATGGATGGCGTGGTAGCCTCCGGTCACGAGGCTGTTATGATCAGGGAGCATTGCGGGCATAAGTTTCTGATCGTGACGCCGGGTATCAGGCCGTCCTGGGCAGCGGCAGACGATCAGACCAGGATTATGACCCCTAAAAAGGCCATAGGTGCCGGGGCGGATTACCTCGTGATGGGTCGCGCCATCCTGGGCCACCCGGACCCGATAAAGGCGATTGAACGCATCCAGCAGGAAATCTCCGGCTCGTGACCCTCATGCAGTCCAGTCAATGACACCTTTCTCACCCGTTTTCAAAGAAATCCCGTATCAGGACCCGTCGATTGTTTATGAGGCTGTCAGGTCCCCAAAAAGTCTGCTCTTTGAGAGCGTCAAAGGGCCGGAACGTATTGCCCGCTATTCGTTTATCTGTATCGATCCGTATCTCGAACTGACGCTGAAAAATGGCTGTATCGAGATCGATATCGGGGGCCGCAGGACAATATCCTCACGCAAACCGCTTGAGAGGCTGCGGGAACTGCTGGCGTGCTACCCGCAGAATCCGGCAGCCGGGCTTCCTCCGTTTCAGGGCGGGGCCGCGGGTCTCTTCTGCTATGACTTTGTAAGGTACCTGGAGCGTATTCCCGATAACACCGTGGATGACCTGAAGCTGCCGGATGCCCATTTCTTTATGATCGACAGGCTGATCGCCTTTGACCACAGGGAGAAGAAGGCCTGGATCCTTGTCTGTCCCGGTGCGCGGGAGACGGTCCTGGGATACTCGGAGAGCATCAGCACTGAGCAACAGCAGCTGGCTCAGGCAGAGGTCGATGCCGGGATGATCTCTGAACGCCTAACTCGGGGAATCACCAAAGGCATTGATTCCAGGGATACCGGAGAGATCATTCAGGAGGGGTCGGGCATAGAGGTCACGTACGATGTCCGGAAGGAAGACTATATCTCCATGGTGAAACGGGCACGGGAATACATTGCTGCAGGCGATATATTCCAGACCAATCTCTCTCTCCGTGTATCGGCTGATATTGCCGGGTACGATTCCTGGCAGATATACAGGATACTGCGGGAGATCAACCCTTCGCCCTTTGCCGCATATGCTGATTTCGGTTTTTATCAGCTGGTCAGCTCATCACCTGAGAGGCTGGTCCGGGTCAGTGACGGTGTTGTGGACACGAGGCCGATAGCCGGAACAAGGCCCCGCGGCAAAGACACGGGAGAGGATGAGCGGATGCGTGCCGAGCTCCTGCTTAATGAGAAGGAGAGGGCCGAGCACATCATGCTGATAGACCTCGAACGGAACGACATCGGACGGATTGCCGATTACGGGTCAGTGCATGTCGATGAGCTTATGGCGACCGAGGATTATTCTCATGTCATGCATATCGTCTCAAATGTCGAGGGCAGGCTGGCTGAGGGAAAGGACTGTCTGGATGTGATTGCCGCTGTCTATCCGGGAGGGACGATTACGGGTGTTCCGAAGGTGCGGTGCATGGAGATTATCGATGAGCTGGAACCCTTCAGGCGGGGGCCGTATACCGGGTCCCTGGGTTACATCGGGTACAACGGCAGCATGGATCTCAATATCATCATACGGACTTTTCTGATCAAGGACAACAAGGCCTATATCCAGGCGGGTGCCGGGATAGTCGCTGACTCAGATCCGGAGCGGGAATATTATGAATGTCTCAAAAAGGCCGAGGCCCTGATCAGGACTCTCGAGCGATTGACCTAGCTCCATCGTTAATTCGCACCAGACAGAAACACCTCAAAAAGTCTGCAATGACAACATGAGCTAATCCTGGATCACGTGACCGAAGGCAGTGCCTTGCGCGAGTTCCGGAATAATGCTGGCAGGCTGTATGAAATGGCCATAAGGTGTTGCAGGCAGTCTTTTTTCGCTATTTCTGTCTGCTGCGAGTTGTTGCTTATAAACTCTACTTTTCTATGTCATTCCCGAAGTCCTTAATCGGGAATCCAGCGTCTTCAGTGTGTTCCGGATCTCTGGTGCAATTTTTAAGGTTGATGCACGGGGTCCCCTCCATGCTTATTGACTCATCCGTACAAAACTTATTATTATATTCGCTTACATATCATGATACAGGTAAACAGTTTATCAAAGGCCTACGGCCGGCAGACTATCCTTGACGATATTGACTTCACGGTCAATCCCGGCGAGCGTGTTGGTCTCGTCGGCAGAAACGGCCACGGCAAGACAACGCTTTTTCGTATGATCCTTGGCCAGGAATATGCCGACGAGGGAGTGATTACAATCCCTAACGGCTACAAGATTGGCCATCTTTCACAGCATATTGCTTTCACCGAGAAGACAGTCCTTAAAGAGGGATGTCTCCTGCTGCCGAAAACGGACGACGGCAGGGATGAAAGCTACAAGGTGGGTGCGGTACTCCATGGGCTCGGTTTTTCGAATGAAGATTTTGATGCAGATCCAGCATCCCTCTCCGGCGGTTACCAGATACGGCTGAATCTTGCGAAGGTCCTGGTTTCAGAACCGAACCTTCTGCTGCTTGATGAGCCGACAAACTATCTTGATATTGTATCGATCCGCTGGCTGATAAAATTCCTCAGGTCCTGGCCGAACGAAATGATCATAATTACCCACGACCGTGAATTCATGGACAGCGTGACGACGCATACCCTTGGCATCCACAGACAGAAGGTTCGGAAGATAGAGGGCTCGACCGAGAAGCTCTACCAGCAGATCCTTATCGATGAAGAGGTCTATGAAAAGACCCGCATCAACGACGAACGCAAGCGCAAAGATGTCGAACAGTTCATCAACCGCTTCCGTGCCCAGGCGACCAAGGCCAAGGCGGTCCAGTCACGCGTCAAGGCGCTGGCGCGGCATGAGCAGCGCGAAAAGCTGACTGACATACAGAGCCTCGACTTTGCCTTCAACGATGCCTCGTTCACCGGCAAGCAGCTGATTGCGGCCGAGGACCTGTCATTTTCCTTTGATCCTGCAGCAGATCCCCTTATCAGCCACCTGGATTTTGCTGTTGGAAAGAATGACCGCATCGCGATTATCGGAAAGAACGGCAAGGGCAAGACAACCCTCCTGAATCTTCTTGCCGGCGAACTCGAACCTACCGACGGCGTGATAACGCGGCATCCACAGCTGAAGACCGCCTTCTTCGGCCAGACGAACATCAACCGGCTCGACCTCTCAAAGACGGTCGAGACTGAGATCATGGATGTGCATCCTGATCATAACCGGGGCGCGGCCAGGAAGATATGCGGTGCGATGATGTTTGAGGGCGACATGGCCATGAAAAAAATCAGTGTGCTCTCAGGCGGAGAGAGGAGCAGGGTGCTCATGGGAAAACTGCTGGTCTCTCCGGCCAACCTCCTCCTGCTCGACGAACCGACGAACCATCTCGATATGGAGTCGATCGACTCTCTGATAGAGGCGATTGAAGCCTTTAAAGGAGCGGTGGTCGTCGTCACCCACAGTGAACTGGTCCTTCACGCCATTGCGACGCGGCTGATTATATTTGACCGCGGTGAGATCAGGGTCTTTGACGGGACCTATGAAGACTTCCTGAGCCGGATCGGCTGGAGCGACGAGGGTGCGGTTGCGGCTCAGAGCGGCCCGTTAGAGATTGTAAAGGGAAAAAGCCTCAGCAAAAAGGAAATGAGGCGGCTTCGGGCAGAGATTGTTACGAACCGTTCGAAGATACTCAGTCCGATGCAGAAGCGCATCACTGATATTGAAGAGATGATCAGCGGTTTTGAAAAGCGCATTGAAATGGATAACCAGTCACTCGTGGCTGCTTCGACAAAGGGAGACGGCCGGGCGATCCGTGACCTGACCAAGGCGATCCATGAGACCAAGGAACATATAGACAGCCTTTTTGGCGAGCTGGAAGAGATTACTGCCGAGCACGACGCAAAGGCAAAGGAATTTGACGGCCAGATGAATGAACTTCAGGACGCGGGGTAGGATTTTCCCGGTTTATTTTCGCCACGCAGTAAAGACGTATCCAATGCATGTGTAAGTATTCTGCAGGGTAATCCCTATGCGGTTGCCCTGCCTGAAGATTTTCATTGACTGCCACCTGACTGCTTCTTATAATTTGTTACATGATCATCAGACCTGAACATCCGGAAGACATCAACAAAATTCGCAGTTTAAACGTGCTGGCGTTTGGTCAGTTTCTGGAAGCGATCATTGTCGATAAATTGCGGGAAAACTGCCCCGGGATTCTTTCGCTTGTCGCGGTTGAGGATGAGGAGATCATCGGCCATATTTTATTCAGTCCTGTTTCTATTGAAGGCCCTCACGGCAGCATCCAGGGCATGGGGCTTGCCCCGATGGCTGTTCTGCCGGATATTCAGCGGCAGGGCGTTGGGGCCCGGCTGATTCAACAGGGTATAGATGAACTTCGGAAAGTCCATTGCCCGTTTATCGTTGTCCTTGGCCATCATGAATATTACCCCCGCTTTGGTTTTGAACGGGCGTCGGCCTATGGCATCAGATGCCCGTGGGAGGGTATCCCGGATGAGGCCTTCATGATTCTCTGGCTTGACAAAGCAATGGCCGGAAAAGTTTCAGGCCTTGCTAAATACAGGGATGAATTCAATGAAACGGTCTGACCGCTGAGCTCCGCAGGAGAGGGCTGAAATGTCATTATAGAAGCAAAAGGCAATTATTCGCTGTCCGTGGGTTGACCTTGGCAAGCCTGACTATGTCGCCTACCATGATAAAGAATGGGGAGTGCCGGCATTCGACGACAGGGTCATCTTCGAATTTCTCACCCTCGAGGCTGCCCAGGCCGGGCTGAGCTGGTACACGGTTTTGCGGAAGAGACCGGCCTACTGCACGGCATATGATAACTTCGATCCAAAGAAGGTGGCACAGTTTGACGAAGCAAGGATCGAGGCATTAATTCAGGATCCCGGGATAATCAGGAACCGCCTGAAGATCAGGTCCTCAGTGAACAATGCCCGCAGGTTTCTCGAAGTCCAGAAGGAGTTCGGCAGTTTTTCAGAATATATATGGAGGTTTGTGGGGAACAAACCAAAGATAAACCTTATAAAATCCGTGAGTGACTATGCGGCGACAAGCCCGGAGTCAGACGCCCTGAGCAATGATCTGAAGAAGCGCGGGTTTAAATTTGTGGGCTCCACAATCTGCTATGCCCATATGCAGGCCACCGGGCTGGTGAATGATCATGCAATTGGTTGTTTCAGGAGAAATGAAATAATTGAAGGATACCCCTAAGTGTCAGCCCTGGATCAGAATGTCGAGGGTTCTTCAGGTGGGAGTTCATTCTCATCGAACGGCATGATCCCCAGTTGGGTCATGATCGACTCTATGGAGACGAGTAGTTCCCGATAGTCATAGTCCGGCATTTCGTTGTTGGAGGCATAATCGACAAGGCTGTCGAAGGCCGGATAATCAAACTGTCCGTCAAGGATGCCGGAGCGGACCAGAACGGGATAGAGGACCTTGTCCTGGCGCAGGTCTTCGCCTTCAATAATCTTCAGCCCGGCGCGCCGTTCGGAAGCTGCCGCGTACCATTCCATTCCGAAGACAACGGCATCGTACAGGGTCAGGATGCCGGCCGAGATCTTCCCCTGCCGGAGCCGCCGCCTGCCTGCCCGTATATGCAGGCGGGCCCGCTGAAAGGCCGCCTTTTCAGGGCCCAGTGCATTTTCGTCCATCAGTCCAAAATGAGGCATGGAATCCCCCTTCTGTTGTGTGTGGTCAGTGCGGAGGAGTCCGCATTGTTTCATCATACAATATCTTGCCGACCAGAAAGTCGGCCCAGCTTATGCCGATATCAGGGAGGGTCGACTTGATCAGCCAGTCGGCCGGAGGTATTCCCCGTGCCATGATCTCTGCAATGCTGTAGTGGCCCATCAGGACGGTTCCATAGATCACAAGCAGCCCGTTCAGAAGATAGCCATAAGCAGCTGTCCTGCGCGACAGAAAGAGGCCGGTGACGACGACCACATCGATCAGCGGCAGGAGGAAGGCCAGAAATTTTGTGCTGTCGACGACGTATACAGCAGGGACGGTCTTGTCCGGTACCATGAACCGGTGTATCCGGTAATGCAGCATCATGCCGGAGAGCGCCAGGAGCAGGAGTGCTGCGAGGAGTGCCTTTCTATTCATAATTCAAAAGGGGAACCTGACCATATGGCCCAGGTATAGTGTGAAGAGGACCGCAGCAATATGGAGTATCCACCAGCCCGGCCTGTAGCGCATGAAATACTGAAGCATGGCTATTTCCAGAGTATCTGCCCGAGGGCATATACAGCCGAGATACCGAATACATGGATCAGCCACCACCCGGTACTGAGAAATGATGCCTTCCTTGAGAGTTTATCACCTGTCATTGCATCCCCCTTGTCGTGCTTATTCCGTACGTTATCATATCCGCATATGCCTGATCAAGACCGGTCCGGCAGCATAATTTTACAGGTCTCTTGACGGGCAGAGGTCCCTGAGGACGCATTCTGCGTGCTTCGGTTTTCGCGCCTGGCATATACTCCTGCCGTGCAGAATGAGCAGATGAGACAGATTGGCCCACTCCTTTTGGGGAGCCTGTGCCATCAGGTCGCGCTCGATCCTGACCGGGTCGTCGCTTGAGGAGAGGCCGAGCCTCTGAGAAAGCCTCCGGACATGGGTATCGACCGCTATCCCTTCGTTGACGCCATATATGGTCGAGAGTATGATGTTGCCTGTCTTGCGGGCAACTCCGGGAAGCCTGGTTATTTCCTCCATGGTTTTTGGTATTGTCCCGCCGAACTCCTGAAGCACCATTTTTGCCGAGGCCTGTATGTTTTTTGCCTTGTTGTTAAAAAAATTGACCGAGTTGACGTTTTTTTGCAGGTCTTTGAGCGGGGCGGAGGCAAAAGCACTGATTGTCGGGTATTTGGTGAAGAGGGTTTCAGTGACCTTGTTTACCTGTGCATCGGTCGTCTGTGCGGACAGGATCGTTGCGGCAAGCAGCTCAAAGGGGTTGCTGAAATTCAAAGCGGTCTGAGGATTCGGGTATTCCTTTTTGAGCTTCCTGATGATCTGGAGAAGTTTGCTTTTGCTGTCCATGATCCTCCCTCCCTGCAATAGCCAAGGCTGCGCAGCTCGTTCCTTGACTGTGAGTATGATATCATACCAATTATTATTAAAACGAACACCAAGGGGTATATATGGCTGAAATTGAATTGCCTGATCCGGAAGAACTCGAGGAGATGAAAGGGAAGACATTTACAAAGAGGGTCGCACTGACAACGGCGATCTTTGCCGTGATCCTTGCGATCACGTCTCTCGGGGGCAACAATGCGATGAAGGAGATGCTGCTTGCGCAGCAGCAGTCTTCTGACCAATGGGCGTTTTATCAATCAAAGGTTATGAGAGAGCACCTCTATAAGCTGCAAAAGTTTCAGTTCGAAACAAACCTCCTGGAAAAAAAGAAATCAATGTCCCCTGATATGGTGCAGCACTATACCGACGCCATAAAGAATATGGACGAGGAAGAAAGCAGGTACCGGAAAGAAAAAAAGGCGATAGAGACAGAGGCAAAAAGGCTGGAGACAGACCGTGATGTCAATAAAAACAAAGACCCTTATTTCGACTATGCAGAGGTGCTTATCCAGATCTCGATCGTGCTGGCTTCAATCTCGATCCTTGCGGGGTCACACCAGATTTTCTATGCGGCAGTTTTTTCGGCATTCTGCGGGAGTCTGTTGAGCCTGAACGGTTTTCTGCTGCTGGTCCGCATTCCGTTCCTTCACTGAGGAAGCCGGAAACGGGGCAGGGTTTTTGTTGCAATGAGCGGAACAGGGGGGTAAAATTACAGAATGGTTGCCCGGGACAAAAGAAACTTCAGGAGATACCAGCAGGCGCGGGAGGTTCCGATAACCTTCAGAAACAGGGTGATCAGGGCCCGGATGCTCGACTATTCTCTGGACGGTGTCGGCGTCTTTGTCGAAGGTTCTGCTGCCATCAGCAAGGGCGATATTGTCAATATAACGCTGCATGACCCTGAGACCGCCATTGGCGGGGAGGTTGTCTGGTCCTGTATCGAACGGACCGGGCTGAGGCTGGGAGTGCGGACAAAGGGCTTGTTCAGCGGACTGATTCATGATTTCAGATTCTCGGATACGCTGACCGGCCTCCATCGGAACAGGAAGACCGGTATCATGACGATACGCTACGGCACGGTCATCAAGAAGATATATATCCGGGACGGGGATATAATTTTCTCGGCCTCCAACCAGCAGGAGGACCGGCTGGGGGATGTTCTCCTGACTCAGGGGAGGATAACTCGTGAGCAGTATGAACGCACGGTCGAAGAGATGCGGAAGACCGGGCAGAAGCAGGGAGTGACGCTGGTCAGGCTCGGGTATCTCAAACCGCAGGAACTCGTCCCGGTCGTCAGGCAGCAGGTCGAGCAGATCATTCTCAGCCTGTTTACGCTTCAGGACGGAACGTTTGAGTTCAAAGAAATGCCGCTCCCGCCTGATGCGGTGATAACGGTGAAGCTTTCCCCGGCTAATCTGATTTATTACGGGATAAGACGGATGGACGACACCATCGATATGCTTTCTGAACTTCCGCGCCTGGACAACATTCCCATGCTTGCAACAGACCCTGAGGACCTGGTTAAGGACGTTCCCATGGACAGTACCGGCAGACAGGTGCTGGCCCTGATCGACGGGAAGAAATCGTTCAGCCAGATTCTCCGGTCATCGGCCGTAAATGAAGACGAGACTGTCAAAACACTTTATGCCCTCTACTGTGCGAGACTTCTGGTTGTGAATCCTGGGGAAGCAACCGCCGTGCCGGTCGAGCCGGAGTTCGCGTCTGACAGAGCGGCGGGGATTGACGTGACCGCTGACCGTGGTGGTGATTTCCCTGATGAGGCGGAAATTCATGCCATGCATGCTTCCTGTAGGCAGACCGGGTATTACGGCGTACTCGGCCTCAGAGATACGGCAACTCTCGCCGAGATAAAAAGGGCTTATTACACAGCGGCAAAAAAATATCATCCTGACATACATTTCTCTCTTTCCGATGCTTCGGTCAAGGAGAAACTGAGTGATATATTTTCCTATATCTATGAGGCATATGCCACCCTGTCTGACCCGGCAAAGCGGCGTGACTATGATTCAGGTAAACACCTGAAGATTGAGGCAGTGACAGATACCCGGGTGCAGGCCCGGATGAAGTTCGCCGAGGGCAAGGTTGCTTTCAGCAGCCGGAGTTACCGGGAGGCTGAGCAGCTGTTCGGCCAGGCGGTCTATTTCGAGAACGGAGTTGCAGAGTATCACTATTATTACGGATTGACACTTTTGAAACAGAGCAGGATGAAGCCTGCGGTGAAGGCCTTTGAGCAGGCACTCAAGCTCGAGCCCCTGAACGCTGATTATCATAGTGAGCTCGGTTTCGTTTTTCTGCAGTTGGGCTTTCCCACGAGGGCGAAGGGCTTTTTTGAAAAAGCCCTCAGGATTTTTCCCGGCCAGAAACGCGCGACTGAGGGCATGGCCGCAATTGCCGGACGATAGTCGGCATGGCGGTGGCGCTCATAACGGAGGCACCTGTTCCGGATTTGTCTCACCACTTGTTATAATGGTGCATGGCTGAAAAATTGAAAAGAACCCGCGAAGAGATACTTGCGGTCAGTGCGACGCTGGGCAGTATTTATCTCGGCCTGAGTCTTTATTCGTATTACCAGTGGGACCCGTCATTCCTTACCTATACCCGGAACCCTGCCCGCAATTACGGTGGCATGGTGGGGGCCTATCTGTCCGACCTCATCATCTCGCTCATGGGATATCCTTCATACGGGATCCCGGTCCTGATGCTGGTCCTCGCCGTCCGCTCAATATTTTCGCGTGAACACCACAGCACGCCTTATGCAGGTTTTGTTCTGTTGTTCCTGTCGTCATCCGTCATGATGGCGCTTCTCGGTGATACGTTCAATGTTCATTTCAACAACAAGCCGGGCGGCCTGATCGGGTACTTCGGTGCCGTGTATCTTGAGCAGTATCTCTCTGTGCTTGGGGCATATCTCGTTGGTTTATCGGCATTTCTATC
>Ga0334722_10000381_pt1 | contig 67260 bp, 72 predicted proteins | sample C3_bottom_MG_FD_207210 | JGI IMG/M metagenome (GOLD analysis project Ga0334722, IMG submission 207210) | Sediment microbial communities from Yellowstone Lake, YNP, Wyoming, USA - C3_bottom | ecosystem: Environmental > Aquatic > Freshwater > Lake > Sediment | place: USA: Wyoming | collected... | reverse complement strand
TGCGGCGGCGCCGTCAACATCTTCAGGCCGAGGTCGGTCGCTGAAGGCATGGGCCGCGCATGGTACCCGGTATGGAACGCCGGCTCCACCTACACGATGGTCGCGCAGGTCGGCGGCGAGCTCACCATGATGGAAAACCGCTTCGTGCCCGCCCGCTTCAAGGACGGCTACGGCCCGGTCGGCGCGTGGTTCCTGCTCTTCAAGGCGAAGGCCACCAACGCCCTCGGCGAGAACTACATGATAAAGAACGCCGAGATGCTGAAGGCATACCCGCCGTACGGCCTCGCGGCAGTACCGGCGACCTGCCTCAGGAACCACCTGATGATGCACGAGATGAAGGCCGGCAACGGTCCCATCTACATGGACACCGCCACCGCCATGAAGGAACTGGCGAAGAGCATGGACGAAAAGCAGGTCAAGCACCTCGAGGCCGAGGCCTGGGAGGACTTCCTTGACATGTGCGTCGGCCAGGCGGGCCTCTGGGCCGGCATGAACATCCAGCCGGAACTGACGGGCTCCGAGCTCATGCCCACCGAGCCTTACCTCCTGGGTTCGCACTCCGGCTGCTGCGGCATATGGGTCTCAGGCCCGGCCGACATGGCTCCCGCCGAGTGGCAGTGGGGATACAACCGCATGACCACCGTCAAGGGCCTCTTCACGGCCGGCGACGGCGTCGGCGCCTCCGGCCACAAGTTCTCTTCCGGCTCGCACGCGGAAGGGCGCATGGCGGTCAAGGCCATGGTCAAGTTCTGCCTCGACAACAAGGGCTTCAAGCCGACGATATCCAAGACCGGCAAGGAGCTTGCGGCCGAGATACAGAAGCCGTTCAAGACCTTCGAGGAGTTCAAGAACGTCACCACCGACCCGTACGTCAACCCGAACTACATCAGGCCGAAGATGCTCATGTACCGCCTGAACAAGATCATGGACGAGTACGTGGCCGGCACCTCCACCTACTACAACACCTCGGCCGCCCTCCTGAACAGGGCGCTCGAGCTGCTCACCTGGCTCAAGGAAGACGCCGAGAAGATGGCGGCTACCGACCTGCACGAGCTGATGAGGTGCTGGGAGAACTACCACAGGATATGGACCGCCGAGGCCCACCTGAGGAGCATACTGTTCAGGGAAGAGACCCGCTACCCCGGCTTCTTCTACAGGGCGGACTTCCCGAAACTGGACGAGACGAACTGGAAGTGCTTCGTCAACGCCAGGTACAACCCGAAGAGCGGCGAGTGGGAGATGAAGAAAGTCCCCCACAAGGACCTCGTTCCGAAGGGCTAATGTCAGGTTGTTTCTCCGGGCGCCCCGCAAGGGGCGCCCGGAAGTTTGTTTAATCGTCCAATCCGGTAATGTCCGGCGGACTCGATAATGTCCGGCACGGCCCCCCGTCAGTCGTCGTATTCTTCATGATAAAGCCGGTGGATCAAGACCTGGATATTATTGGATTGGATGAGCAGCCAGGCTCATCATGGTAAAACCCATAGAAACGGAGAAGCTTAGATGGCGGAGAACAAAAGCATTCTAGTCGTGGGAGGCGGGATCAGCGGTATATCCGTGGCCGTCGAAGCGGCGGAGGCGGGCTACCAGGTCTACCTCGTCGAGCGGAACCCCTACCTTGGCGGGAGGGTGGCCCAGTTGAACAAGTATTTCCCGAAGATGTGTCCTCCTTACTGCGGCCTGGAGATAAACTTCAGGCGCGTCAGGCCGAACACGGACATCAACGTGATGACGATGTCCGAGGTGACGAAGGTCGAGGGCGGCCCGGGGAACTTCAGCGTCACGGTCAAGACGAACCCCCGCTATGTGAACAGCAACTGCACCGCGTGCAACAAGTGCGCGGAGGCCTGCCCCAACGAGCGCGCCGACAGCTTCAACTACGGCATGAACAAGACGAAGGCGGCCTACCTGGCCCACCCGATGTCCTACCCGCTCAGGTACGCGATAGACAAGTCCGCCTGCACGGGCGACTGCGGCCAGAAGTGCAAGGAGGCCTGCAAGTACGACGCGGTCGAGCTCGACATGCAGGCGACCACGGCCCAGCTCAAGGTCGGCTCGATAGTCTACGCCACCGGCTGGAAGCCCTACGACATGGGCAAGCTCGAGATACTCGGGCAGGGCAAGGTGAAGAACGCCATATCGAACGTGATGATGGAGAGGCTCGCGTCGCCTTCCGGCCCGACCGGCGGCAAGATACTCCGCCCGTCCGACGGCAAGGAGGTCAAGAACGTGGCCTTCGTGCAGTGCGCGGGCTCGAGGGACGAGAACCACCTCTCGCACTGCTCGTCCATCTGCTGCATGGCATCCATCAAGCAGGCCTTCTACGTCAGGGAGCAGTACCCCGAGGACTCCAAGGCCGAGATATTCTACATAGACCTCCGCACGCCGGGCCGTTACGAGAAGTTCCTGAACAAGGCCGAGGCTGACCCGAACATAACCTTCACCAAGGGCAAGGTGGCCAGGGTGGAGGAGGACGCCGCGACAGGCGACGTGACGGTCGAGATAGAGGACGTGTTCGGCGGGACCAAGAAAAAGGTGACTGTCGAGATGCTGGTGCTCGCCACCGGTATGCAGCCGGAGCTTCCGGACGCGGCCGGTTCCGCGGCCTCGCTCTCGGCCGAAGGGTTCGCCGTCGGTGACCTCCAGAAACCCGGTATATTCTCCGCCGGAGTGGCAAAGATGCCGGTGGACGTCGTAACCTCAATCCAAGACGCAACTGGTACCGCCCTCAAGGCCATCCAGGCGATAGTGAGGAGTTAAGTCTATGGACAAGAAGATGGGAGTATACATTTGCGGAGGCTGCGGGATAGCCGACGCGGTAGACATAGAGAAGCTGGCCTCCATCGCCACAGGCGAGATGAAGGCCCCGGTCTGCAAGACGCACCCGTTCCTCTGCGGCAAGGAGGGCTCGGCCCTCATAACGAAGGACATCAAGGACGACGGCGTCAACACCGTCGTCGTGGCCGCATGCTCGGCCAGGGCGATGTTCGACGTGTTCTCATACCCGCTCGATATAGTGCTCGAGAGGGTGAACATCAGGGAGCACGTCGCCTGGAGCCAGCCGGCCGGTGAGATGAAGGCCGCGGCGGAAGGCGAAGAGCCGAAGCTCGTGTTGGACGCGGCCACCCAGATGATGGCCAACGACTACCTCCGGATGGGCATAGCCAAGGCCGCGAAGGTCGAACCGGCAACGCCCATGGTGCAGGAGCTGACCAAGACCGTGATGGTCGTGGGCGGCGGCGTGACGGGCATGAAGGCCGCGCTCGAGGCATCCAGCCTCGGTTACCGCGCGATAATAGTCGAGAAGACCGCGGCCCTCGGCGGCTGGGGCGCGAAGCTCCACAAGCAACTCCCGACCAAGTCCCCGTTCACCGACACCGAGTCCCCCATCGCGGGCGAGCTCGCCAAGCAGGCCGAGGCGGACTCCAACATCACCATCTACCTGAACGCGGAAGTCGCGAACACCTACGGCGCGCCCGGCATGTACGACGTGACGATCAACTCGGGCGGCAAGGAGTCCGTCGAGAAGGTCGGCACGATAGTCATGGCGGTAGGCTGGCAGCCCTACGACCCGGCGAACCTGGCCGACAAGTACGGCTATGGCAACCTCGCCAACGTCGTGACGAACGTCCAGATGGAAGAGATGGCGAAGGCCGGCAAGATAAAGAGGCCGTCGGACGGCAAGGAGGCCAAGAACGTGCTGTTCATACAGTGCGCCGGCTCCCGTGACCCCGAGCACCTGCCTTACTGCTCCTCAATATGCTGCATGGCGTCGCTCAAGCAGGCGGGCTACGTCAGGACGCAGTCCGGCGACTCGAAGGCCTACATCATCTACAAGGACATGCGCACCCCGGGGCTTTTTGAGAACTACTACAAGAAGGCCCAGGACGACCCGGGCATATTCCTGACCAAGGGCGAGGTCAAGTCCATAACCGACGGCGGGAACGGCGACCTCGTGGTAGAGATAGCGAACACGCTTATAGGCGGTGAGATAAAGATAAAGGCGGACATGGTCGTCCTCGCCACCGGCATGGTGCCGAACACCAAGCCGCCCGAGGTCGCATCCAAGGACCTCCCCATCAGGACGCTTTCGATGGACTACGCCGACCAGGCAAAGGGCATAGTGCCCCCGAAGCCCGCATCGGTGCTTAACCTCCAGTACAGGCAGGGGCCCGAGGTCCCGACGCTCGAATACGGCTTCCCCGACTCGCACTACATCTGCTTCCCCTACGAGACGCAGAGGACCGGCATATACGCGGCCGGCGCGGTAAGGGGCCCGATGTCCGTCGCGGGCGCGCTCCAGGACGCATCCGGCGCCGCGCTCAAGGCGATCCAGTGCGTCGAACTCACCTCCAAGGGCTGCGCCGTCCACCCGAGGGCGGGCGACCAGACCTACCCGGAGTTCAGGCTCGAGTCCTGCACGCAGTGCAAGCGCTGCACAGAGGAGTGCCCGTTCTCGACGCTCGACGAAGACGAGAAGGGGACGCCGAAGCCGAACCCGACCCGCTGCCGCCGCTGCGGCGTCTGCATGGGCGCGTGCCCGCAGAGGATAGTTTCCTTCAAGAACTACTCCGTGGACATAATCGGCTCTATGATAAAGGCCGTGGACGTCCCGTCGGATGACGACAGCCAGATGCGCTTCATCTGCCTGATGTGCGAGAACGACGCCTACCCGGCGCTCGACATGCTCGGCCTGAACAGGCTGACCTACCACAACAACCTCCGCATCATCCCGGTGAGGTGCCTGGGTTCGGTCAACGTCGTCTGGATTGCGGACGCGCTCTCGAGGGGCATAGACGGCATACTTCTCGCAGGCTGCAAGTACGGCGAGGACTACCAGTGCCACTTCATCAAGGGCTCCGAGCAGTGCAGCAAGCGTATGGACAACGTCCAGGAGACGCTCCAGAGGCTCTCGCTCGAAAAGGAGAGGGTGCAGCAGCTCCAGGTAACCGTCGCGGAATACGACAAGCTGCCCGAGCTTTTAAACAAGACCGTGGAAGGCATCAGGGCCATGGGCCCCAACCCGTTCAAGGGATTCTAAAGGACTGGTTACATCCACCCGCCCCTTTTCATTCCCCTCCCCACTCGTGGGGGAGGGGGCAGGGGGTGGGGGCTATAATAGGAGGATATTGAATATGAGCGGAATAATGGTTGAGCCTGATCTCAATTTCATCAAGGGCTTGACGGCCTCGGGTGCGGAGACCCTGAAGAAGTGCTACCAGTGCGCCACCTGCTCCGTCGTCTGCAACATAGCGCCGGAGGGGAGCCCCTTCCCGCGCAAAGAGATGCTCTGGGCGCAGTGGGGCCTCAAGGACAAGATAGCGGCCGACCCGGACGTGTGGCTCTGCCACAACTGCGGCGACTGCACCAAGCACTGCCCGAGGGGCGCGAAGCCGGCGGAGGTGCTGGGCGCGCTCAGGAAGGCATCCATCGAGAAGTACGCGATGATAAAGCCGCTTGCAGGCATCGGCGGCAACTTCATGGCGTCTTTCATCGTCGGGGCCATAGTCGTGGCGGCCTTGCTCGCATTCACCGGCCACTTAAACATTTTCGCCAACTACCACCAGGTGGATGAAAACGGGAAGGTAAACATAATCTTCAATAACTTCATCCCGACGCACAATGTGGACTTCCTGTTCATGCCGCTGTTCTTTCTGGCTTTGTTGACGGCGGGCTACGGCCTTATGAAGTTCTGGAACGACATCTGCGACCAGGCGGGCCTGGGCAAGCTTACCGGCAGGAACGCTCTCCCGAGCATACTCCCGACGCTGGTGCAGATAGTCAAGCACGACGTGTTCAGCAACTGCGGCTTGAACAAGGACAGGAAAATCCCGCACCTGCTCGCGCTGTTCAGTTTCATCGCGCTCTTTGTCACGACCAACTGGGCGGTCTTCTACCTGTATGTCCTCGGGTGGGCGCCAGGCTCGTACTCGTCACTCGGCAACCCGCTCAAGTGGCTCGGCAACCTTGGTGCGGTGATGCTGTTGGTCGGCGCCTTCTGGCTCATCAAGAACCGCAAGGCGAAGCCCGCGAAGGACGGCAGCACCGGCTCCGCGTTCGACTGGAACCTCCTCTACCTTATCCTGCTTATCGGCATAACAGGTATCGTAGCAGAGGTATTGAGGATCGCGGGCGCCGTGGTTCCAGCCCAGGTGACATATGTCCTGCACCTGATATTCATTGCACAGCTTTTCATCTTCACCCCGTACTCCAAGCTCGCACACCTGGTATACAGGACGACCGCGATGGTCTTCGCGAAGCACACGGGCAGGGAGCTGAAGACGACGTAGCCTTAGCGTGTTTGTGTAGGGGCTCGATTTATCGAGCCCGCGGGCGCAATTAATTGCGCCCTTACAAGAATATAAAAAGGGAAGGTCTTTCGACCTTCCCTTTTCTATGGAACTTGGGGGTCCAGGGGCCACTGGCTCCTGGTGGGGTACGGGGGCGACGCCCCCGGATTTATTTCTTCTTCGGCGCCTCTTTCGGCATCTGTGCCGCCATCGCCTGGGCCGCGCTCATCCTCTGCACTATGGGCACCGCGAGCTTCTTGACCTTGTCCGGTATCTCCTCGCCAAGTGTCCAGTAAAGCGCGGTCATGTACGTCGCCTGGCGCGCGACGATGAAGAAGTCCTCCGGGGAGACCTCGGTCTTCTTCGAGAAGTCCTCAAGCGCGTCCATGCTGTTCTTTATCTTTTCGCGTATCTCCTGCTCTGTCCTAATCAATTCGTGTTCTCCTTTCACTGCTCTCCGGTAAATCGTTCTATTGGTCACCCCCGTGAAAACGGGGGCCCAGCGACTTCAAAGCCCCTAGATTCCCGCTTTCGCGGGAATGACAGGTATTGGCGGCGTATATTACCAAAACAGGGGCGTTTTTTCAAGCATAATCACAGAAGCGTTATAGTCCCCTCGGCCTCGCCCATGTCGAAGACTGGGAGCTTGGGCGCGTCCTTCCCGAGAAGCTCGTTGACGATAGCCTGTGGCGCGCTTCTGTACCTCATCTCGACGTGGTAGTGGAGCGGCCCTTCGGCCTCCGCCGGGACCACGAAGCTGAACTCCTCTGTGACGTAGCCCTTCGGGCGTATCCTGTGGTCGGATATCACCTGTGCTGCCTCAGGCAGGAAGAACGTCGGCTTAAGCTCCTTGCCGCCGGTCCCGAGCACTGTCTTGTATACCACGGCGTCCGGCTTGATGTTGCCCTGTTCGTCCAGGTCTCCGGAGCGGTATACCACCGCGCCCTTATTGTCCGACACCGTCACGTCGAGCCACATCTCACGGACAAATGTAAGCCCGGTCGGGAGGTAGTGTCCCGCGCCCGAGTTCGTGACCTTTACCGGCATGCGGTACAGGCCGCCCTTCGATGCGGATGGGCTGCCGGTGAACTCGACTGTAACGGAGTGCTCCAGTCTCCCCTCGGCCATCTTCGCCTGCGGGTTGAACCCGAGCAAGGCGGTGACGGCGAGGTTCCCGCCGACGAAGTAGTGCTGCCAGATATGCGGCCGCTCCTTCGCGCCCATCTCCTTCGGCGCGGCATAACCCGGTATGTTCGGCCTGACGGTGCTGCCGGTCGAGGGGTACTCAGGCGTCTGCCTCATGTGGCAGTCCTGGCACGTGACCGTGGTATCCGGGTCGCCCGTGTTGTACGGGCCGGTACGCCATTCCGAATACGTGTTCTCGATAGACATCGTGTTGTGCGCGTGGTTCACGTCGTGGCACATCCCGCACATCTCGCCCCTCGTGTGGAGCTCCGAGTATGCCGTCTTGTGGAATGGAGATTCGGAGTCCTTGAACGGCCCGTACTTGGTCCCCGCCTCTCCCTTTGCCGCATCGCCTGGCTTAAGGATGAAAGGCCCGTTGCCGATCCCGGCCGACTTCTCGACCGAGTGGCAGACGTCGCATGATACTCCGGTGGCTTCTATCCCAGCGAGCTTGTTGGTATAGCGCGCCTGGTCGTCTGCCAGGTACCCGATAGGGGTGTGGCACCGCGAGCACATGGCGACCTCCGACCTCTGGTGTTCGTCTTTGGCGCCCTTGACGTACTCGAAATAGACCGCGAGGAAGACCGGGTCTACCCATGCGTTGGCCATCATCGAGCCCTTCCACTGGTCGTGTATCTCGGTGTGGCAGCCCGAGCATACGTCGGGTTCGTAAAAGTCGCCGACCTTGTGCGAGCCGGGCAGGTCGGGCACAGTCCACTCCATGTTCGACGGGGCGGTCGCCTTGGGCAGGACCCATATGGGTGTAGCCTTCTTGTGGCCCCTGGCCCATGCGGAATAGTCCTCTGCAATGGCCCAACCGGGCAGGATAATAATTAATAAAACTAAAAATACGGTCGGCTTCATGCTGGCCTCCTTGATTTTGGTGTGATTAAATAAAAACATCGGACGGGCATTTTGTCAAGAGAAACTGAAATAATTGCAAAGCGGCCAACTGGACAGACCCGGTAAATAGTGCTAACTTATAAATGTAGTCTCACCGATATGTTATATCCCTGATGTCAATAGCCCAGGAGGCCGGCATGGAGCAGACCGCGGCGGTAAACGTGGCAATACCGGTAGGGGAGAAAAAAAGCTTCAAGTCCGTCCTTTTTAACGCCACGCATAACCTCAAGATGGCCATGCTCGCTATATACGTATTGCCGCTGGTCGTCATCTCCTACCTTTACATGCAGTATATCTACCCCATGTTTACCGCAAGGGGCGACGACGTTATGGGGCTCGGCATATCGGCGGTGCTCACCTTCGCAGTAGTGCTTTCCATCCTCGGCATGTACCTGATATCCCGGACCGCGAAGGACAGCGTGCACACGCTAAAGAGCCTGAACGACAACATGGACAACCTGCTGTGCATGACCAAACGCTTCGAGGAGACCGGTTTCGTGGACACCCTGGCGGGTTCCGCGGCCCTGTCCGCGAGGGAGATGCTGAACGCGGAGGCGAGTTCGCTCCTGCTTTACGACGAGAGGGGTGACCTGCGTTTCGAGTACGTGGAGGGCGCCGCCGCCGCCACGTTAAAGGGTAAGGCGCTCAAGCTGGGCGAGGGCATTACCGGCTGGGCGGCCAAGGAGAGGCGTCCGGTAATAATAAACGACGTGCAGTCCGACCCCCGCTTCGCCACCCATTTCGACAAGTCGAGCGGGTTTGTCACGAGGTCCATACTCTGCGTCCCGCTCGCCTTCAACGGCAGGGACCTGGGTATAATCGAGGTCATAAACAAACGGAGCGGCCTGGGCTTCGACGAGCAGGACCAGGACGCCTTGGTGACGCTCGCGGGCCATGCCTCGGCATCCATATACAGGAACAAGTCATACGAGGAGATGAAGAACGATTTCGTGCACGTGACGGACATCCTCGTGACTGCCATGGACAACTACATGCCTGAAAAGAAGGGCCACGCACGGAGGGTTGCGAGGTATTCCGTCAAGATAGCCAAGGAGCTTGGCCTGAACGAACAGGATACGCGGAAGGTGTATTTCGGGGCGCTGCTGCACGACATAGGCCTATTGAAGATAGACCTTGCGGAATACCAGGACAAGGAGAAGTTCAAGCTGCACCCGTCCTTCGGCAGCGACATGGTGCGGAACATCGGGCAGTGGAAAGACGTCGCGTCGATAATACGCGACCACCACGAACGCTACGACGGAAGCGGATACCCGTCGAGGCTTTCCGGCCAGGACATCTCGCTCGGGGGGAGGATAGTGGCCCTGGCGGAGGCGTTCGACGTGATGACCAGCCGGCACAGCTATAAGGCCGCCATGAGGTTCGACAGCGTGGCGGAAGAGGTGAGGACGTTCGCGGGCTCGCAGTTCGACCCGAGTATCTCGGATGTGTTCCTGAAGTGCTTCAGAGAGGAAGACATTGCCGACGCCTGACCAGGCTAATTTTCCTTCAGGCGGCGTTTCAGCACCTTTCCCGTCGGCGTCATGGGCAGGGAGTCCACGAACTCGACCTGTCTGGGCACCTTGTACGATGCGAGCCGCCCGCGCAGGTATTCCTTTATGTCCTTCTCGGTAGGTGACGCGCCTTCCATGACGGTTATAAAGGCCTTCGGGACCTCGCCGTGGTGCGGGTCGGTGACGCCTATCACGGCCGCGTCCTTGACGGCGGGGTGCTTGTACAGCGCTTCCTCAACCTCCCTCGGGTAGACGTTCATCCCGTGCACCAGGATAAGGTCCTTCTTCCTGTCCACTATGAATATGTATCCGTCCTCGTCCAGGTACCCCATGTCGCCTGTGTGGAGCCAGCCGTCGACTATCGCCTCGCGCGTGGCGTCTTCGTTGCCGTGGTAGCCCTTCATCACATTGGGGCCTTTCACGGTCAACTCGCCGACCGAGCCGGACGGGAGCGGGCGTCCATCCTCGTCCACGGCACGTACCTGAACTCCGGGGAGCGGGAGCCCGGCCGAGCCCGGCTTTCTTTCCCGGTCTATCGGGTTGCAGCTGACGACAGGCGACGCCTCGGTCAGTCCGTAGCCCTCGATGAGCGGGAACGGGTAGTTCACGGCGAACCGGTCGAGGGTCTCCCGTGAGAGAGGGGCCGCGCCGCTTACGCACAGCCTGAGGGCAAGCAGCCTAAGTATGAGCTTCGGGAACTTTTTCATGGAAAGCAGGTTGTAGACGGCGGGTATGGCGACGAAGAAGGTCGCCCGGCCGAAAACCACCGCCTTGACGACCTTCGAGAACGGCTTGACGAAAGGGAGGACTATCACCCTGGCCCCGAGCGTGAACGGCAGCAGGAGGCAGACAAGGAACGAGAACGAATGGAACATCGGCAGGAAGAGCAGGAACCGGTCCTTCCTTGTCAGTTTGAACATCGCCGTGCAGGCGTCCGCGTCCGAGAGCAGGTTCCCGTGGGTGAGCACCGCGCCTTTCGGGTAGCCCGTGGTGCCGGAGGTGTAGAATATCGCGGCCGGCTCGTCGTCACGGCTACCAGAGTGGTCGTCATTGCGAGGTGTGCCGCCTGGGCCATTTATCTCCCCTCCCTTGACGGGAGGGGATGGAGGGGAGGGTGAAATGTTTATTCCCCGGTGTTTATCTATAAGCTCCCGGAACGATACCGCCCCGTCGCTCGCCTCGCCGACCGATATGAGGAGTTTCGGCGCGTGCTTAAGCTCCGAGACCCTGTCCTTGAACGCGGGATCGTAGATGAGCGCCTCTGCCCCCGAGTCTTCGAGTATATAGTCTATCTCGGTGGCGGTAAGGAAGGTGTTAAGCGGGACCGCGGCCGCTCCGGCCTTTACTATGCCGAAGAACGCGACTGGGAACTCCGGGCAGTTGGGAAGCAGGATTGCGGCCGTGCAGCCAGGCTTAAGCCCAAGTGAGGCAAGGCCGGTGGCCAGCGCCCCGGCCATATCATTGATTTCCTTGTACCTGTATCTCCGGCCTTCGAATACGACCGCCACCCGTCTTGGGTGGGCGGAGGCCGTCTGCGAGAGCCGTTCACCGAGGGTCAAGGCTCGTCCCCCTGCTCGGCGCTCGCCTCTTCGAGCAGCATGACCGCCTTCTCGGCGTCTTCCATGCGCACGTAGACCTTGACCTCGCCGAGCCTGCCGACCGATACCGGCAAGGGGGATATCCTGGACGACTCGACCCTGCACGGGAACCCGGAGCCCTCCAGCAGGCCGGCGACAATCGCGGCCTCCGACTCCTCATAGGTGGTGAAGATGTCCGTCCACCGTTCAACCGTCTTCCCGGTCATAGCGACCCCCTTTTATCAGCTGTAACGAACTTACACAACGGACGCATCGATGTCAACAGTAAATGCTTGAAATTTCCAAATTATAACTATATTATAACACCACTACATCTCTTGACCAAACAGTCATAATGCAGGCCGTCCCGCTTTTCCCACGGCAGGTTTGGCAAAAGCCGCCGCGTCTGGTATAATTTTGTTTTTATGAACTTAAGAAGGCTTTTCAGACTTTAAGGAGGGATTGAATGGTTACCGCGAAGAAAATGGAGAAGCTTCTGGCCGAAAGGCCCCGCCAGGTCGGAGACAAGCTGGGCGCCAAGTCCAAGGTCTGCCTTGTCTCGTCCGCCCCGGTCTTCAAGGCGCTTAAGGACCACAAGGTCATCATCATGGCCAGCAACATCCGGATAAGGCATTCCATACCCGGCATCATGCGGGCCGCGCAGGAGCTGGACGCGATTGTCGCGTTCGAGCTCGCGAAGTCGGAGGGCAACCTGAAGGGCGGCTATACCGGTATGACGCCCAAGATATATTTCGACACCATCATGGAGTATGCGGACAAGACGGGCTTCACGAAGCCGTTCTTCATACACGGCGACCACGTCACCACGAAGTCCAAGGCCCCCGAGGTGATAGAGGACTCGAGGGCGCTGATAGAGGCGGAGCTAAAGGCAGGCTACACGTCCATAGCCATCGACGCGTCTTTCAACGAGATACCTGACAACATCGTCATAACCACGATACTGTCCAAGGACGTGGTCGCGGCTGGCGCGGGCCTCGAGGTCGAGGTCGGCGAGATAAAATCCACCGGCTATGAAGGGGAGATAACGACCGTCGCGGAAGGCCTGGACTACATAAAGGGGCTTAAGGACAACAACGTCCAGCCCAACCTGCTGGCCATCAACAACGGCTCTAAGCACGGCAACTACAAGCCAGGCGAGGAGGTCCACATAGACCTGAAGCGGACCGGCGAGATATACAACGCCATCAAGGGCTTCGGCGTGAACATCGCCCAGCACGGCATAACAGGCACCCCGCTCGACCTGGTCGGCCAGTTCGCTGACTACGGGATAAGGAAGGGCAACGTCGGTACCAACTGGCAGAACATCGCGCACGCGGGCCTGCCTGCCGACCTCATGGCCGCGATGAAGGAATGGGCCGCCAAGGAAGGCAAGGACCTGAAGTTCGCCACCAGGCAGTTCTACGACGAGATAAACGGCGTACCCGCGGAGTACAGGATGAAGATAGAGGACGACTCCTACCGTTCCGCCTGCGAGTTCATCAAGGCGTTCAGGGCGGTCGGCACGGCTACGACCTTCCTCGAGCGCATGGGCTCCTGAGCCTGTTTGCATATAGTCAAAAAGGGAGGCGGTGGCAATCCACCCCTCCCTTATATTTTATCGGATGGATAGAGGCTAATATGAAAAAACTCGTTCTCTTGCTATCCCTGCTCCTGCTGGTCGTCCCGGCCTACTCCCACGCCGAAGACAACAACATAACCGCATCATCGAACATATCCGCGGTGACCGTCTACCCGGACCGAGCCCTTGTGACGAGGAAGGCCGTCGTCGCACTCCCGAAAGGCGCGTCCAATATCGTCTTCCCGGACCTGCCGGGCGAGGCGCAGGAAGACTCGCTCAGGGTAAGCGGCCATGGTAGCGCCGCCGTCAGGATAGGGACGGTGGAGAGCAGGAAGATATACCTCGAATCTCCGGCCAGGGACGAAGTAAAGAAGCTCCAGGACGAGATACAGGGCCTGAGGGACGAGGACAGGAGGCTTTCGGACGAGCAGTCGATCGCCGGCGACTTAAGGAAGTTCTACCAGTCCATCCAGTTCCACGACAAGGAGATATGGTCGAAGGAAATAACGGTCGGGAAACCGGGCGCGGAAGACTGGGCAAAGGTGGTCTCTTTCATAGACAAGGGGCAGAAGGATGCGGCCCTCGAGGCCTCGAATATAGAAATCAAACGGCGTGTGCTCAACAACAAAATAGACGCGCTCAACAAACGGCTCGAAGACCTGTCGTCTACGGGTTCGAAGCAGATGCTGTCCGTATCAGTGGAGGTGTCCTCCCAGGGCGAGGGGAGCCTTGAGCTTGAGCTGTCCTACGTGGTGATGGGCGCGACCTGGAGCCCGCTGTACGTCGCAAAGGCGGACACCGACTCAGGCAAGGTCGAGCTGACATATCAGGGGCAGGTGACCCAGAGGACCTCCGAGGACTGGAAGGACGTAACGCTGTCCTTGTCCACGGCGAGGCCGTCGGTCGGCGCCTCCCCTCCGGAACTTCAGCCCTGGTACGTTATGCTCTACGAGCCGGTCCGTACCTATTCGTCCGCAGTGGGCGGCATGGCGCTGGACGAGATGAGGCGGGAGTCTATGCCGATGGCAAAGGCGAAGGCCTTCGAGGCAAACGCGCCCGCCCCGCAGGCCCAGGCCGAGGTGATGACCGCGCAGGCCGAGGAGACGGGCGCATCCGTAATGTTCAGGGCCGCTACGAAACAGGACGTGCCAGCGGACGGCTCCGCGCACAAGGTGACGCTCTCGGTGGACACGTTCAAGTCGGACTTCGAATACTTCACCGTGCCGAAGCTTGCGCCATATGCGTACCTTAAGGGACTGCTGGTAAACGACAAGGACTACCCGCTCCTGCCCGGCCAGGCGTCAGTATTCCTCGGTGAGGACTACCTGGGCAAGTCCAACCTCCTGCTCACCGCGCCGGGCGAAAAACTTTCGCTCGCGCTCGGCGTGGACGAGGGGATAAAGGTCAAGCGCGAGCTTGTGGGCCGGCACGAGGAGGATACCGGCATTATCTCGAAGACCCGCCGGATAACGTTCGCGTACAAGATTACGGTCGAGAGCTACAAGAAGAACGCCCAGAAGATTACGGTGCAGGACCAGCTGCCGGTGTCTCAGCAGGAAGAGGTCGTCGTCAAGGAGATTAAAATTGAGCCCAAACCGGCGGAGCACGACGAGCACGGGCTCCTGACCTGGAAGATGGATGTCGCTCCGAAGGAGAAGAAGGAAATCCGGCTGGAGTTCTATGTCGAATTCCCGAGAGACCGTCAGGTGGGGGGGATATGATGTTCGATTACTTAACCGGCGCGCTTAAGGCCCGCAAAGAGTTCAGCGCATGGCAGGTGATGAAGGTGTCCACTAAAAGCCGTCAGCTTTTCCTGATACGTGACGGCGTGGAGTCTGTAAGAGACGTGGACACGGTCAAGTACCGGGTCGTCATACACCGGGAGCGCGGCGAGGACGGCAGGAAGGTGCTCGGCGAGTCCTCGTTCGTATTCATAGAAGGCGAAGACATCGGGCCGAAGCTGGACCTCGCGCTTACCATGGCGGACGGCGTCTCAAACCAGCCGTGGACCATGCCCGGCCCAGACCAGCGCTACATGGGCTCCGAGATAAAGGACAGCTCCATCGAATTAAGCCCGGAGAAGGTCATCGAGAAGATAAAGGAAGAGGTGCTGCACAGCGTGGACGGCCTCGAAGGGGTGCGGCTGTCGTCAGCCGAGGTCTTCCTCGACTGTCACGAGTACGAGTTCGTCAACAGCCTGGGCCTGAAGGCGGCGGAGGCCGACACCGAAATCCTTTTCGACTTCGTCCTTCTGACCGGCGAGGGGCACGACGAGGTCGAGTCCTCCGGCTTCAAGACGGTCCGGTTCTACAAGGACCTGAAGGTGCGCGATACCCTGAAGAAATACGCGGCCTATGCGAAGGACAGCCTGTCTGCTAAACTCCCGGAGAACGGGAAGTTCGACGTGGTCTTCGCCGAGGAGGCACTCGACACCCTGTTCAACACCTTCGTAGCCCACGCAGGCGGGTCGTCGGCCTACCAGGGCTGGAGCCGCTTCGAGAAGGGAAAGCCCGTCGTGGCCGAACCGGAGGGCGAGCCGCTTACATTGTACAGCAACCCTCAGCTTCCCGGGGGACTCAAGAGCGGCCCGTTCGACGAGAACGGCCTTGCGACTAAGCGGGTCGAGGTCATAAAGGACGGCGTCTTCAAGAAACGCACCCTCGACAAGCGGTACTCTGACTACCTGGGAGATGAGCCGACCGGCCCATTCGCCAACGTCGAGGTAGAGACAGGGCGGAAGTCCACGAATGAACTGCTGACCGAAGGGTGCTATTACCTGCTCAGGTTCTCGACGTTCGAGCCTAACCCCGTCACCGGCAACTTCTCGGGCGAGGTCCGCACCGGTTACAAGATAGTCGGCGGTGAGCGCATACCAATCAAGGGCGGGAGCGTATCGGGGTTGATACAGGACGCGTTCAGGCGCGCCTGGTACTCGTCGGAAAAGGCCACTCGCTCGGCGTACCGCGGGCCGGAAGCAGTCAAGCTTCTGGGCCTTGACCTCGCGGGCGATTAGCTGCCTGTACGCCCGATAAGCAGTAAGCAAGGAAGCGCAAATGAGACGTACCATCCTGTTCGGGATGCTTGGGGTACTGGCATTAATACCTCATGTGTTGTCAGCCATTCTCGTACTGTTGTCCGCAGGTATACCGTCCACCCAAAACCTGTTCCTCCATGTCAGAGACGCAAGTATGTACGGCGTACTGACGCAGCTGCTTCTCAAGGGCCATCTTGCCGGGGCCCTTGCCGTCTGCGGTATCCTGTGGCTGGCCTTCATCGCCTGGTTTGCTTGGAGGCTGAGCTTCCTCAATAAAAGATGCCTGAAGTTCTGGCTGATACTCGAGGAGTACCCCAGGACGCACAGGGGCGGCGTCACGGGCATGCTCGTCAGGGTGGCGGTCGCGGCACTTGTGTTCGCAGGCGGGTTCTGTTACTATTCGGTCGGCCTGGACGTCATCGACCCCGACTCTCTACTCCTTCTCAGTTCGTCTTTTTATGGTCCATACAGCGACCTGGCGTACCTCTCAGTCCTGTCGATACCTGTTTTTCCTCTGGCCTTTTCCATGGCCGGCTTTGCACACTCGGTAATAACATCCGTAAGCTTCAGGGAGTTCAGGGAAAAGGTCAGGGTCCCGCTGACTGGACTCGCTGCATTGGGCATTTGTCTGGTCGCTATTTCCGGGCTGATGGGACACCTGGACATGGACAAGGAACTGAAGGACATACCCGGCGTGAGGTCAAAGCCGGAGCCAAGGACGTTCGTGATGCTGCTGGACCGCCCTGCATTCATGCCATTAAAGGGCGTATTCTCCGACCTGGAGGCGACCCCGCTAAGAGAAGTCTCTTTCCCGTTCGGCAAGGAGAACGAAAGGGCCGTCAGAGGATACCTTAAGGCCCGCAAGGGACGCACCTGCCTGAGGGGCACGGCGTATAACTTCCTGATAGACGCCCGGATAAGGGAGCTCGACGTAAAGGGGGCGATGCCGCTTTATGATGAGTCTTTTGCCGTTACGCACGACCCGGGCAAGGCCATTCTGGCCATGGTCAGGATAGGGAACGGGCCGGCTTCCGATGCCAACAGGAAGATACTCGCGGACCTGAGCGACGAGTCGAAATACCGGGCATTCGGCCTCAGCGCGATGAAGGTCGGCAGGGCCTATGCGAAGTACGGCGAGCTTGAGAAGGCATGGTATTGGTACAGGAAGGGGCTTGCCACAAACCCGGGGGTTCCCAAGAGGGAAAAGGACTTCTATATGCCGCCAAAGGAGGCGCCGTTCTTCGGGTGCCGGATAACTGGCCGCGCCACGCTAAATGGCATGCCCGCCGCCGGGTTGAACGTCGGGGTGATGAAGACCAGTTCCGTTAGTAACATTCTCGACAAGAGGGCCAAGGGGATGCAGAATATCGGCCCGTTCTTCGACCTTATGGGTCTGGCAGACGGCACGACGACGGACAAGGACGGTTTTTTCTCGTTCGACAAACTGGGCGAGAACGGTTACGTTATCCTGCTGTCTCTGAAGGACGAGGACGGCAAAAAGTTCAAGGTCTTGAATGGCCCCGGCGTTATTACCGTCGCGAAGAATAAGCCCTACGCCGATGCGGGTACGATACGGCTGATGGAAAAAAATCCACTTCACCATCCAACCTCTCTGCCGCGTAGATAGCCTCCAACTGTTATTTGAAGCACATGTTTGCGGATTCGATTTGACAACCACTACATATTGTGCTATATATATACAAATGCGCTACATGTTGGATAAGCTGTGCATTCGCGGTGGATAAACCAGCCCTTGGTGTGGATAACCGGGGGATTAATTGTTAGTTATTCCCGCACCCTGTTAATTGTCATTCCCGCTCGTTCGGCTTCGCTCAGGGCAGGCTCCAGCGGGAATCCAGGTCTTTGTAGGGGCTCAATTTATTGAGCCCGCCATGGGCACGATGAATCGCGCCCCTACAATAACGTCGCTGGACCCCCGTTTTCACGGGGGCGACGAAGGAGGAAGCATGGATGAATTAAACGGGTTCGGCCTATCGCACGACGAGCCGGAGGAGATGGACCTCTTCGGGGGCGGCGAGACGACTGACATGGCGCTCTTCGTCCGTACGTCCAAGGACGAGGTCGTCACATGGGACCGCGGCCGCATCGTGGACGCTCTCGTGCTCGAGACATCCATTGACCGTGCGACTGCGGAGGCCATATCGAAGGATGTCGAGCGGACTATCACCGCCTCCCGGATAAGGCATCTTACCGCGCCCCTCGTCCGAGAGCTTGTGGACGCCCGTCTCATAGAGTACGGCTTGGAAGGCGCGCGTCGCCAGCACACCCGTCTCGGCGTCCCGCTCTACGACGTGGAGCGGCTCATCACCGACCCGAACAAGGAGAACGCGAACATCCCGCACGGCCCGGAGGCGACTAACCTCACGCTTGCCGAGAGCATAAAGAAGGAGTACGCCCTGCTCAGGGTCTTCTCGTCTGACGTGGCCGACGCGCACATGCGCGGCGACATACACCTGCACGACCTGGGCTTCGTGGACCGTCCGTACTGTTCCGGCCAGTCGCTCGAATACATAAAGAAGTTCGGGCTGTCCTTGCCTAACTCGATCTCTTCAGCAAAACCAGCAAAACGCCCCGAGGTCCTGCTCGCGCACATGGTGAAGTTCTCGGCCGCTCTGCAGGGCCACTTCGCCGGGGCGATCGGCTGGGACGCGGTAAACCTCTTCTTCGCCCCGTACATCGAGGGGATGGGCGACTCGGACATTCACCAGCTCGCACAGATGATAATATTCGAGTACTCCCAGCAGGCGGTGGCGCGCGGCGGTCAGGCGATATTCTCGGACATAAACCTCTACTGGGAGGTCCCGAAGCACTTCGAGGACGTGCCCGCAATCGGGCCCGGCGGCGAGTACACGGGCAAGAACTACTCGGAGTACGGCGACACGGCCAGAAAGCTCGCCTGGGCGCTCTTCGACGTCTACATGGAGGGCGACAGCGACGGTCGGCCATTCTTCTTCCCGAAGCCGTTAGTTCACATAACGGAAAAATTCTTTCAGACGCCCGGCCACATGGACTTCCTGACGCATATCTCGGACGCAGCGTCCAAGATGGGCAACACGTACTACGTGTTCGACCGGGGCGAGACCGCGAAGATTTCCGAGTGCTGCCGGCTGTCCTTCAAGCTCGAGAAGCAGGACTTCGAGGACGCGCGCCAGCCCTGGAAGATGCGGTACTCCGCGCTCCAGAACGTGACGCTGAACCTGCCCCGCATAGCATACGAGGCGGCGGGTTCCGACTCCGAGTTATTCCGGATACTCGCGGAGCGGGTAGATCTCGCGGCGAGGGCGCATATAGAGAAGAAGTACTTCATAGAGCGCCTGCTGTCACTGGGCGAGTCCGGGCCGCTGGCCCTGCTCACTATGAACAAGGACGGCTCCCCGTACCTGCGGATGGGCCGGGTGTCGTACCTTATAGGTATGGTCGGCTTGAACGAGCTGGTCAAGGTGCACACTGGCCGCGAGCTTCACGAGGGGAACAACCACCTGAAGTTTGGCCTGAAGGTTATCGCGCACATGAAGCTTGTCGTGGAAAGGCTCGGGAAGATGCACGGGATGCATTTCGTCCTGGAGCAGACGCCGGCCGAATCGACCGCGCACCGCTTCGCGAAGCTCGACCTCCGGTACTTCTCTCCCGCTTCGGGTCATGCGGTCAAGGGCGACATCTCCAAAGGGCAGGTCTACTACTCGAACTCGACCTACATACCGGTATCGGCCAACATGGGCCCGATAGACCGGGTGAGGACCGAGGGGCTGTTCCATCCGATGATAGAGGCCGGTGCGCTCACTCACATATGGCTTGGCGAATCGAGGCCTTCGCCTGCCTCGGTCGCGAACTTCGTGACCAAGGTTTTCAGGAACACGCTGAACGACCAGGTCGCGTTCTCGCCCGAGTTCACCTCGTGCGGCGGATGCGGAAGGACGTCGAGGGGGCTTCTCGATGCGTGCCCGTCCTGTGGCTCAGGAGAAGTCGAGGGCATCACCCGCATTACGGGCTACTTCACGAAGCTCTCGTCGTGGAACAAGGGTAAGCTGGGCGAGCTTGCCGACAGGTTCAAAAACGGGCCGTTCATCGAGACCAGGGAAAACGAGGCCGTCCTCGTAGGAGAATAGGAGGTTCGTATTTATGTCGTCAGTAAAGCTGTTCGTGAAGCAGGGTTGCAACAGGTGCCCGGCGGCGAAGGACGTAGCGGGCGCGCTGAAGAGTGACGGGGTAGAGGTACGGGAGTACGATATAGACGTTGCCGACGGGCTGGCCGAGGGCGTATTCTACGGCGTGATGTCCACCCCTACCATGCTGGTAGTGGACGCGGAGGAAAACCCCGTGACGTTCTGGCGGGGAGTGGTGCCGACTAAGGACGAGGTCAGGGCGACGCTCAGCCTCGTTACATAAATATCGCGCCCGCCACGCCCGCCCCGACGATGACGAACGTCGGGTCCAGTTTGGTGAAGGCCATGATTATGAAGCCCGCCGCGCCGATAATAATAGCAGTGGGCGTGACGAAGGACGGGCCGCCGAGCGTCATGGCGACCGCCGCGAGCATCCCTATCACGGCTGGCTTTATACCGCTGAACACCGCCGCCACGAGCCTCGACTCCTTGAACTTCAGGTAGTACTTCGTCACCTGTGTCACGACGATTACCGAGGGCAGGTAGCTGCCGGCGGTCGCGACGACCGCACCGGCCACCCCCATCACCTTGTACCCTATGAATGCGTTCATTATCGTGAGCGGGCCGGGCGTCACCTGGCCTATCGCGACCGCGTCCAGGAACTCCTTGTCGGTCAACCAGTGGAACTTAAGGACGAAGAAGTCGTGCAGGAGCGGGAGCATCACGTAGCCCCCGCCAATCGTGAAGAGGTTGACCACGAAGAGCACACCGAAGAGCGTGAGGAGCGTCATCTGGACCTCCCGTAGATGGCCCACCCGGCGGCCCCGGACAATGCGATGAGCGCGATGGGGTTGACCTTCATGAAGTGAAGCAGGACGAATGCGGATACCGCGAGCAATGCCGGCGTCCAGCCCTTTATCACCTGTTTGGACATCTTGTATATGACCGAGAGCAGAAGGCCCACCACCGCGGCCCCGACGCCTTTAAGCACCGGCCCCAGCATCGGCGCCTCTTTGTATTTCATGTAGAAATAGCCGAGGACGAGCACCAGCAGGAACCCGGGCAGGACCTGGCCCAGGGTGGCAGAGAGCGCGCCCTTCGGGCCTTTAAGGCGGTAGCCTACGAATATGCCGGTGTTGATTATCGGGGGGCCGGGCGTCATCTGGCCGATTGCAACGCCCTCGGTGAACTCCTCCTGGGACAGCCAGCCGTGCCTGTCCACAAGCTCCCTCTGGAAGAACGAGAGCATCGAGTACACGCCGCCGAAAGCGAACGCGCCCATCTTGAGGAACACCATGAATATGTGCCTGAGCGTGGGGCGGTGCTTTAAGTCGTCGGACAACTTCATTATTTTATCGCCTCCCTCAAGAAGCCGCCTTTTTCCGTCAGGAGGCGTACCGCGCCTGCACGTGTCAGGCCCTTCTGTTTCATAACCACCGCGACCTTCGCGCTTCCGCCGGACTTTTTAAGTAGCGAAAGCGCCTCGGCCTCAGCACAGCCGGTAAGATTGGCAATAATACCCGCGGCCCTCTTAACGAGCTTGGCGTTCGTCGGCATCACGTCCACCATCAGGTCGCCGTATACCTTGCCGAGCAGGACGAAACATGCGGTGGTTATACGGTTCAGCGCGAGCTTGGTAGCCGTACCGGCCGCGAGCCGGGTACTTCCCTGTATGACCTCCGCGCCGGTGGGTAGGTGAATTATGGAAATCCCCCCCTTGCCCCCCTTTGTCAAAGGGGGGATGGGGGGATTTAGGTCCCGCCCCCCGCACGTTATCATCCATATATCCGCGCCCCGCCTCCCGGCCTCTTCGAGCGCGGCGAGCACGTATGGGGCCGAGCCGGACGCGGATATGCCTACGACCATGTCATTTTCGCCTACCTTCAGCCGCGCCATAGCAGCGCGTCCAGAGACGGTATTGTCTTCCGCGCCCTCGACCGAAGAGTGGAGGGCCTTCATCCCGCCCGCCATCACGCCGACCACCCGGTCTGTACGGGAAGAAAAAGTAGGCGGGCACTCGGACGCGTCCAGCACACCGAGCCTGCCCGACGTACCCGCGCCGACGTATATGAGCCTGCCTGCCCGCCCGATTGCGCGTGCCGCGGCAGCCGCCGCCGATGCTATGACATCGCGCGCGTCCTCCACGGCCTTCAAGGCCCGTGCGTCGGCCTTGTCCATGAGTGCGAGTATATCCGGTGCGGATAGTTCGTCCAGCGGGGCGTCGGGCATGGTCAACTCGTTTGTCTGTTTTGGGAAACAATAATACGGAAAGTCGCAGGAGCATTATATAACAAACAACTGCGTGTATGGAAGCAAATTTGCATGCGCCAGCATTGCCGTTGACACGGGCTTTGCGGCTGTGTTAGAATCGGGCTCTGTGAACGGTGTATTTTATCCATTGTTTGCCAGCAGTTAGATGTCAAACGAAGAGAAGTTCAACAGGCTCAGGCAGCTTATCAAAGGGCTCGGCCCGTCCACAGTGGCGTTCTCCGGGGGCGTGGACTCGAGCCTTGTCGCGGCCGCGGCATGCGAGGCGCTCCGAAAGAAGTCCCTTGCGGTGACCGTCGTGTCAGAGCTCTGCCCGGACGGCGAGGCCGATGAGGCAGCCGCTACCGCACGTGTGATAGGCATAAGGCATATCGCCATAAAGATGGGCCTGCTCGACTGGGATGCAGTCGCGTCCAACCCGCCCGACCGGTGCTACCACTGCAAGCTGGAGGTCTTCGCGGCAGTGAAGGGGGTAGCGGCGCGGGAGGGTACAGGCGTCATACTCGACGGGACGAACGCGGACGACGCCGTCAGCCACAGGCCGGGCCTGAAGGCGCTCGAAGAGCTGCGCGTGATAAGCCCGCTTGCAAGGCTCGGCATCACCAAGGCCGAGGTCAGGGAGATAGCGCGCGCCGTCGGCCTGCCAAACTTCGACCGTCCGTCCGCGCCCTGCCTGGCGACGCGCTTCCCTTACGGGGTTCGGCTGACCAGGGAGGACATCGAGCGGGTTCGTTATGCGGAGGAGTTCATACGCTCGCTCGGCTTCAGGACGCTAAGGGTGAGGGACCACGGAGGCCTGGCGAGGGTAGAGGTGGAGCAGGAGATGCTCCCGAGGCTCGCCAGCAAGAGGACGAGAGAGAAAATTGTGGCCAAGCTCCTGTCGCTCGGGTATAATTACGTCACGCTCGACATGGAAGGGTTCAGGAGCGGGAGTATGGACATACGTGTTAAGGCTGACGAAGCCGAATGAAGGGACGAAGCCAAGAACTGGGGTCCTTGTAAATTAGATTGTCACCCCGTGCTCGACACGGGGCCCAGGGACTTTATATAAGACGCTGGATTCCCGCTTTCGCGGGAATGACGAGCTATTATAGTCAGATTCTTAGCGTTGTTTGGAATGACAAAATTTTCGAGGAGGCCGCATGTCCGGAAAAAAAGTTGCCGTATTATTGTCGCTGCTCTGCCTGTGCCTCGCCGTATCTCTTATTGCATGCAAGCAGAAGGCGGAGCAGACATCGGGAGGAGAGCCCGAAGGCGACCTGACGCAGAACTCGCAGCAGGTACAGATGCTGGAGGGGGCGCTTAAGGACGACCCGAACAACGCCAGCCTGCTCGTCCAGCTCGGGAACCTATATTACGACATGGGTAAAACCGAAGTGGACAAGAAGGGCCAGATGGCCGAGCCCGGGTACAACTGGAACAAGGCCGTGGACTATTACAAGCGCGCCCTCGCAATCAACCCGTCGGACGTGAACGTCCGCGTGGACATGGCGAACCTGCTCCGTTTCATGCAGAAGGGCGACGAGGCCCTGGCCGAGTACCGTCAGGCGATGAACATAGACCCCAAACACCCCCAGGCCAGGATAAACTACATCCTTGCCCTTGCCGAGCTGAAGCAGGACTACAAGGGCGCGATAAAGGAGTACGACGCGCTCCTGAAGGTCGCGCCTGAGCAGACCGCCAACGAACAGCTAAAGCAGGACGTCGATGGGTTCAGGCAGAAGATTAAGGAGGCCGGGAAATAAGGGCGCTTCTATTAATAATACTCGCCGTCTCGTTTTACATATTCCTGAAACGGCTCCTCGCGTACATGCTCTCGATGCCGTCCGGCGGAGAGGGCGGCGCCGCGGGTGAGGGCAGGAAGTTGGACGGCGACGAGATGGTGCAGGACCCGGAGTGCAAGGTCTACGTCCCGCTCGCACGCGCCGTATCCAGGAAGGTCGGCGGCGAGACGCTGTACTTCTGCTCGGAGGACTGCGCGAAGAAGCATGTGAAGAAACGAAAAATAGGAGATTGAAGATGAAAATTGAGGGTCTCCGAATTAAAAACTTTAGAATGTTCAAGGATATCGCGTTATCCGATATTCCTCAACTGTGCGTTTTTGTCGGGGCAAACGGAACCGGCAAAACAACTCTCTTTGATGCATTTGGGTTTCTTCATGATGCGTTGATACACAATGTTCGCCAAGCGTTACAAGTAAGAGGTGGTTTTAAAGAAGTAGTGAGTCGAGGCTCGGACGGCCCCATTGAGTTTGAGATAAAGTTCAGACAGGACAGCGGTCGCCCTCTGGTCACATATCTTTTGGCTTTTGGGCTTGATAATGGTATCCCTGTTGTCGAGTTAGAGGTGCTTAAGTATAGAAGAGGTAGCCATGGTCAGCCATGGAAATTTTTGGATTTTAGCAAGGGAACTGGCTGGGCTATTACCAATGAGGAGAATGCAACCGAAACGGAAATAAAACGTGAACAGCAGAAATTGGATTCACCGGATATTCTTGCCATAAAAGGTTTGGGGCAATTTCAACAATTCCCAGTAGTGAGCGATTTTAGGAAATTGATAGAGAGTTGGCATGTTTCTGATTTTCATATTAGTGATGCACGCCCCAGCCAGGATGCTGGTGTTGCGGAACACCTCTCAAAGCGAGGAGATAATTTGGCGTTAGTAGCCCAATACATGTATGAAAACCATAGACCTCAGTTTGATGAAGTGCTAAAGAAAATGGCACAGCGTGTACCAGGTGTCTCTAAGGTTGAAGCTGCGGAAACTGAAGACGGAAGAATCGTATTGAAATTCCAGGACGGCGCATTTAAAGATCCATTTATAGCTCGTTTCGTGTCAGATGGGACAATCAAGATGTTTGCATATTTATTGTTATTGCATGACCCTTATCCCCACCCGTTGCTATGCGTGGAAGAGCCTGAAAACCAGCTTTATCCTGATTTGTTGCTGGAACTCGCGGAAGAATTTCGTTCGTATGCTGAACGTGGCGGACAAGTATTTATATCTACCCACTCTCCAGATTTTCTAAATGGAGTCAAAATAGACGAGATTTTCTTGTTATCTAAAAGAGATGGGTTTACTCAGATTAAGAGAGCTGCTGACGATGAATTGCTGCATAAACTAGTTAGCGAAGGGGATTTGCCTGGATATCTCTGGAAACAGAAACTTTTTAAAGGATTAAGCGAATAATGGCTAAACTGGTTTTTTTACTGGAAGAGCCATCTATGGAGGAGGTTTTGACTGTAGTGTTGCCAAAAATACTTCCACCGACAACAGCTTTTCAGCTTATACCACATACTGGCAAAAGTGACTTAGAAAAGTCTATTCCCAGAAAATTAGCCGCGTGGAATGAGCCAGATGTAAGGTTTGTAGTTATCAGGGATAAAGACTCCGGTGATTGCGTCATCATCAAAAAGAATCTTGCGCAAATTTGTGCAACAGCAGGAAGAGGCGATACTTTAGTTCGTATAGTTTGCCATGAATTGGAATCGTGGTTGTTAGGAGATTTAGCTGCAGTAGAAGCTGCATACAATGTTAAAGGGCTGTCAGCAAAGCAGGGGAAAAGAAAGTTCAGACAACCAGATTTATTGGCAAATGCAAGCGATGAAATTAAGAATCTAATTCCAAATTACCAAAAAATAGCAGGTGCAAGAACTATAAGCCCTCACTTGAATATAGACAAAAATCACTCTCACAGTTTCAATGTTTTCATTAACGGTGTTCGCGGGTTAGTGTAATATTATGGTTGTGTTACAGCTGATTTAATGGAGGATATTACAGATGAGCTTTGACAGAGACCTTATCCGGTTCCCGGAGGCGATTAAAGACGAAGACTACGTGATAGCGACCTATTACCTTGAGACCCCGATGGACATATACCAGGCGGCTAACGCATTCGCGGCCGAGCAGTCCACCGGTACATGGCAGAGGGTCGGGTATGAGTCGGACGAGATGCGCGAGGTGCACGGCATAAAGGTCGTCGGCATCTACCAGCTCCCGTACGAGCCCACGGGCCCGAACCTCCCGACCGGGACGAAGATGACCGAGTTCGGCGCGGGCTCCGGCCGCATCAACGCCGCGGTCCTGAGGCTCGCCTTCCCGCACATAAACTTCGGGCCGAAGATACCGAACCTGCTGACCGCCGTCGCGGGCAACCTGTATGAGATGGGCGCGTTCACCGCGATTAAGCTGATGGACCTCGAGTTCCCGGACAGTTTCCTTAAAAGCTTCACTGGCCCCCGTTTTGGGATAAAGGGTACCCGGGACATCATAGGCGTTTACGACAGGCCGATAGTCGGCGCAATCATAAAGCCCTGCGTCGGCATATCGCCCAAGCAGATAGCGGAGCTTGCATACCAGGGCGCGAAGGGCGGCTTGGACTTCATCAAGGACGACGAGCTGATAGCAGACACGGCGTACAACTCCATCAAGGCCCGCGTCAAGACCGTGACCAAGGCCCTGAACCGCGCGTACGAGGAGACCGGCGAGAAGACGATGTACGCCTTCAACATAACCGACCGGATGGACAGGATAAAAGACCTCCACGACATAGTGGTCGAGGGCGGCGGCAACTGCGTGATGATAAACGCGGCGACCGCGGGTCTCGAGGCCATGCGCGAGCTTGCCGAGTACACCAAGGTCCCCATCCACTGCCACAGGGACTTCGCACCGATGTGGGCGCGCTCGCCCTACTTAGGCATTACCTTTGCCTGTCTGACCAAGCTCTTCCGGCTCTGCGGCGCGGACCAGACGCACTGCGGCGCGATATCCGGCAAGCTCTACGAGACGGACGAAGAGGTCATGTGGAACATACGCGCCTGCACGATGGACTTGGGGAAGATCGGGCAGTCCACCCCGGTGTCCTCCGGCGGGCAGTGGGCGGGCAAGACACCGATAAACAAGCGCAAGATAGGCCACCTGGACTTCATACACTTAGCGGGCGGCGGGATATACGCGCATCCGAAGGGCGCGGAGGCAGGCGCGAGGAGCGTGCGGCAGGCGTGGGACGCGACACTCGCCGGGGTTACGCTCGAGGAGTACGCGCAGGACCACGCGGAGCTCGCGCAGGCCATAGAGCACTTCGGGAAGCCGGTGTACTAATAAAGAACCCCCCCTCACCCCTACCCCTCTCTCGCGAGGAGAGGGGATATGTATATGGGGCATCCCTCTCCCTGCAATGGGAGAGGGATTATAGGGTGAGGGTGATTTAATCAATAAAAAAGGCCACGCATTTCGCGTGGCCTTTTTGTTTTCTAAGCGGGTACTGTTACTTCTTGGCCGGGGCAGGGGCAGGAGCCGCGCCGCCTAAGTCGGATATCGGGGTGTTCTTGGCGCCCGAAACCTCGTCCATGCTGTCGAATATCCTGAGCGCGGGACGGTTGATTGACTTGTCCACCTTCGCCGGGTGGCATGCGTCGCAGAATAACTGCATCTCCTTGCCGCCCTTCGTGTCCACGCGCAGGTACTTGTAGTTGGGGTTCGACGGGTGCGGGTCGTGGCAGCTAACGCAGTCCATTATGCCGTTCCTGAGCAGGCCGTCGGGCACGTTCGCGACCTTCCTGTTGACCGCCTTGCCGAACGGGTGCGTGGTGTGCGCGGAGATGGGCAGTATACCCTGGCCGCCCTTGTCGGCGTCGGCATGGCAGCCAAGGCAGAGCGAGGCTATGGTCTTGCCCTGGGTCGAGCCCGCCGGCATGGCCTTCGTGTTAGGCGCGACGTCGAAGATTATCGGGCCCTTGGCGTAGTGGATGTTGTGGCAGCCGGTGCACTGGAGCCCGTCGTGGGCGCCCGCGGCGAAGGCCGCCCCGGCCCCCAGCATGACGAACGACGCGGTAAGAAAAAGCTTCTTGAGCATGTCTACCTCCTGTTTTTTATACTGCGGGATTGTCGAGGCAAGTGCTATGGAAGGCTACAATAATCGCATTTTGATGTCAAGCCATTTTTGGGGCACCCTGGTCTAAATTCATAAGTTGCTTTTCTTTAATAATAATCTTATAATATCCCCGCTTTCGGCCATAAATCTGCGCCGGAGTTAAATCCCACGAAAAAGGAGAACCAGGCTTTGACCGCGAACGAACTACGCCAGGCGTTTATAGACTATTTCGTCTCGAAGGGGCACACGGAGGTGAAGTCCTCCCCGCTCGTCCCGGAGAAGGACCCGACCCTGATATTCACGAACGCGGGCATGGTGCAGTTCAAGTCCGTGTTCCTGGGCGAGGAGAAACGCGACTACAAAAGGGCCGTCACCGCCCAGAAGTGCGTACGCGCGGGCGGCAAGCACAACGACCTGGAGAACGTCGGCCGCACCGCCCGGCACCACACCTTCTTCGAGATGCTCGGCAACTTCTCCTTCGGGGACTATTTCAAGGAGGACGCAATAAAGTACGCATGGGAGCTTGTGACGGAAGTCTACAAGCTGCCGAAGGACAAGCTCTGGGTGACGGTATTCAGGGACGACGACGAGGCGTACAACCTCTGGAAGGACATGATAGGCATACCGGAGGCGCGGCTCCTGCGGCTGGGCGAGAAGGACAACTTCTGGCAGATGGCGGACACCGGCCCGTGCGGGCCGTGCTCCGAGATACTCATAGACCAGGGCGAGGCGATGTCCTGCGGGCCGGACTGCGGCATAGGAAAATGCGACTGCGACAGGTACCTTGAGATTTGGAACCTGGTGTTCATGCAGTTCGACCGGGACAGCAAAGGCGTGCTGAACCCGCTCCCGAAGCCCTCCATAGACACAGGCATGGGGCTTGAGCGGCTGACCGCGGTCGTGCAGGGCAAGCACTCTAACTACGACACCGACCTCTTCATGCCGTTAATCGGCGCGATAGGCGAGGTCGCGGGCGTGAAGTACAAGGACGACGAGCACAAGGACGTATCGCTCAGGGTGATAGCGGACCACCTGCGCGCCATGACTTTCCTGATATCCGAGGGCGTGATGCCGTCGAACGAGGGCAGGGGGTACGTGCTCCGCCGCGTGATGCGCCGCGCCGCCCGGCACGGGAAGCTCTTGGGCATAGAAAAGCCGTTCCTCTACCGCCTGACCGGAAACGTCGTGGACCTGATGGGCGGGGCGTACCCGGAGCTGAAGGACGCGCGCGAATACGTCGCCCGGCTGGTGCTGGTCGAGGAGGAGCGCTTCATCGGGACTTTGGAGTACGGGACACGCGTCCTGACCGAGATAATCGAGTCGGCAAAGGCGAAGGGGCTTACCACGCTTCCCGGCGAGGAGCTTTTCAAGCTATACGACACATACGGCTTCCCGATGGACCTTGTCTCGGACATCGCATCCGAGCAGGGTATGGGCCTTGACCTCGATGGCTACGAGAAGGCGATGGAGGCCCAGAAGGCGAAGGCCAAGGCTTCGCAGGCCACGTTCGGCGAGGAGCGCGTCCGGGAGGTCTACCGGAGGGTGCTCGAGAAGTCCGGCCCGACCCGGTTCACCGGCTACGATGCGACCGAAGGCACGGCCAGGGTCGTTGCGATTATAAAGGGCGACGAGACCGCGGACGCCGCATCCGAGGGCGAAGAGGCCGAAATAGTCATGGACGAGACGCCGTTTTATGCCGAGTCCGGCGGCCAGACGGGCGACCGTGGCGCGTTGACCTCTGGTAAGGCGCGGTTCGAGGTATCTGATGCGACCCGGCCCCTGCCCAGGTTGTTCATACACAAGGGCAAGGTCGTACGGGGCGAGGTCAGGGTGGGCGATACACTTGCCGCGAAGGTGGACGATGGCTACAGGAAGGCGACGGCGAGAAACCATACCGCGACGCATCTTTTGCAGGCGGTGCTCAGGTACGTCCTCGGCGACCACGTCAAGCAGGCGGGCTCGCTTGTCGCGCCTGAGCGGCTCCGGTTCGACTTCTCGCACTTCGCGCCCATGACGCTTCACGAGAGGGAGCGGGTCGAGGAGCTGATGAACGGGAAGATACTGGAGGGCATGCCGGTCGGCGTCGAGGAGATGGATACCGAGAAGGCGTTAGCCAGCGGGGCGACCGCGCTCTTCGGCGAGAAGTACGGCGACAAGGTCCGCGTGGTCAGGGTGGGCGACTTCTCGTCCGAGCTATGCGGCGGGACGCACCTGAGGAATACGGCCGACGTCGGGCTCTTCAAGCTCGTGTCCGAGGCCGGAGTCGCGGCCGGGGTGAGGCGCATCGAGGCCGTGACAGGAGACGGGGCATACCGGCTCGTCGTCGATCAGGAGAGGGAGCTGAGGGACGTTGCCGGCACAGTGAAGTCCCCGGACCTGAAGGTCGCGGACAAGGTTACCAAGCTTGCAGAGCGCGCAAGGGACCTGGAGAAGGAACTCGATAAGCTGAAAGAGAAGATGTCACACGCCGGGGCGGGCGACATGCTCTCCCAGGCCAGGGATATAGGCGGGGTAAAGGTGCTGTCCGCCGTGGTGGATGGCCTCGAGGCTAAGGACCTCCGTACACTGGGCGACAGCCTGAGGGAGAAAGTGCCTTCGGGTATAGTCGCACTCGGCTCCGCAAAGGATGGAAAAGTCTCGCTTTTGTGCATGGTAAGCAAGGATTTGCTGGACAGGTACAAAGCGGGTGATATAATTAAGGAAGTGGCGGCCCTCGTCGGGGGAAGCGGCGGCGGCAGGCCGGACATGGCCCAGGCCGGCGGCAAGGACCCCTCGAAGCTCAAAGAGGCCATGGAGAAGGTGTACGGGTACGTGAATAAAGGCCGTGAGTGATAATGACGTGAGTGGTAAACACGTGAGTGAAAATGCCGTGAGTGAAAAATACGTGCACGTCTTTCTCACCCACGTTTTTATAAGCACTATTTCTTAACATGGAGGTGACTTATGGTCTACGACATGGTGAGGAAGGCCCTGCTTGCCGGACTGGGTATGCAGGAGAAGGTGAAAGAGCTTGTGGACGACCTCGTGAAGAAGGGCGAGCTTAACGAGCATGAAGGCGCCAAGCTTATGAAGGAGTGGATGGAGAAGGCGAAGACCTCGACGGGCGACGTGAACAAGATGTTCTCCGAGAACATCGCCAAGGGCCTCGAGAAGGCGAACATCGCCACAAGGGACGATATGGACAAGCTCGCCAGGAAGGTGCAGCAGCTTACCATAAGGGTGAAGAAGCTCGAGAACCAGGTTGCAGGCAAGGAGGCCGAGGAGTAGGCCAGCCACATGCCCCTTTCCTCTATTATTTTCGGCGGGCGGTACAGGAATATCGGACGGATAAGGCACATCGTCAGCGTCTTCCTGGGCCAGGGCTTCGGCCACTTTATCACCCAGATGGGCCTGAGGCGGCTGGTACCGTTCGGGCGCAGGTGGGAGGCCAAGACGTCCCCGCTCATCCACGGAGCCGAGGACGCGCCGGTCAGGCTGAGGCGCGCCTTCGAAGAGCTCGGGCCTACGTTCATCAAGCTCGGGCAGGTGCTCTCCGGCCGTCCGGACCTGGTCACCGTCCCCTTCGCCGAAGAGTTCAAGAAGCTCCGAGACGAGGTCCCTCCATTCCCTTTCGAAGAAGCAAGAAGGATTGTCGAGTCGGAGCTTAAGGCCCCTCTTGAAGAGCTGTTCTTTGAGTTCGAGCAGACGCCGGTCGCGGCCGCGTCCATCGCGCAGGTGCATAACGCCGTCCTGAACGACGGCTCTAAGGTAGTAGTCAAGGTACGCCGTCCAGGTATCGAGAAGAACCTGGACCAGGACATATCCATCCTCATAGGCATCGCCAACCTCCTCGAAAAACACGTACCCGATTCCCGGATATTCAACCCGACCGGGATAGTCGAAGAGTTCTCCCGCACGGTGAGGCGCGAGCTCGACTTTGTAATTGAGGCGGACAACGCGGCAAGGTTCGCGGACAACTTCAGGGACAGCTCATACCTCTACGTCCCCAGCGTCTACACCGAGTTCACGGGCCGCCGCGTGCTCACGCTCGAGCGCATTACCGGTACCAAGATAAGCGACATAGCGATGCTGGACGAGGAGGGCTTCGACCGTCCCCAGCTCGCAAGGAACGGCGCCCAGGCCTTCTTCAAGCAGGTGCTCGAAGACGGCTTTTTCCACGCGGACCCGCACCCCGGCAACATGTTCGTCATGGCGGACGGCAGGATAGGGGTGGTGGACTTCGGGATGGTCGGCCGCCTCACCGAAGAAAACATGGAGGTGATAGCCGACACCTTCCTCGCGCTCGTCAAGAAGGACTTCGACGGGCTCGTGCGCCAGTACATAAACATGGGCTTCGTCACAGAGGACGTGGACCTGGACAAGTTCAAGCACGACTTCAAACGCGACCTGGTAGAGCTTATCGAGCCGCTTTACGGCAAGACCATCAGCCAGATTAGCCTGAGCGACTACATTGACCGCGTGACAAAGCTCGCCCTCAAGCACAGGCTCAAGATACCGTCAGACTTGATACTCATGAACAAGGCGCTTCTGACGATAGAGGGGCTCGGCATGGAGCTCGACCCCGGCTTCGACTTCATAGAGGTGGCAAGGCCCTACGCATCTCGCCTTGTGAGGAAGAGGTACTCGCCGAGGCGCTACTCGCACCGTGTCAGGCGCAACATGATGGACCTCTCCGACTTCGTCTCGGCTCTTCCGCACCAGTTCGGCATTATAATCCGGAAGATAATAAAAGACGACATGCACATAAAGATGGAGCTGAAGGGCCTGGACAAGTTCATCCGCGACTTCGACCGCTCCACCAACCGGGTCTCGTTCGCGATCATTATCGCGGCTATAATCATCGGCTCATCGGTAATCATACATTCCGGCAAGGGCCGCATGATGCTCGGCTACCCCTTCCTCGGGCTCTTCGGATACCTCCTCGCGGGCTTCCTCGGGCTATGGCTGGTCTGGGGCATCATCCGCTCCGGCAGGCTGTGATGGGGCGCATAATAGGGCTCGACGTAGGCGACAAGACGATAGGCGTCGCGGTTTCGGACGGGCTTGGGCTTACCGCGCAGGGCCTGCCCACCATCAGGAGGATAGGCTACGCCAGGGACTTCGCCGCACTGAAGTTATACATTGAAGAATACGAGGCGGGGGAGATCGTCGTCGGCCTGCCGAAGAACATGGACGGCAGCCTCGGCCCGCAGGCGGAGAAGGTCATGGTCTTCGTGGAAAAGATGAAGGGGGCCTTCGACCTGCCGGTGGTACTGATTGACGAGCGGCTGACGACCGCTTTTGCCGAACGCGCCTTGATAGAGGGCGACGTGTCCCGCGCGAAGCGCAAGAAGGTGATAGACATGCTCGCGGCGCAGGGGATACTTCAGACTTATCTGGATAAGAAACGGGCTGCAACTAAATAAGGAAGTACGACAGATGTTTCTTGCGGAGGCATTCGTGAAGTTTTACTCCTATAAACGCATCCTGATATTTGTGATGGCCATTTTAACCCTCGCATTATCCGCCGGCCAGGCACGCGCGGACGGCCCACCGGCCCCGCTCGAGGACCACAGCATCAGGTGGATGAAGTGGGGCGGGCCAGCCTTCGATGCCGCCAAGTCATCCGGCAAGCTAATATACCTCGACATCTCGGCGACGTGGTGCCGCTGGTGCAGGGAGATGGAGACGCGGACGTATACCGACCCGCGCGTCATAGAAACCTTGAACAGTGACTTCATACCCGTCCTCGTGGACACGGACGAAAGGCCGGACATCAACGACCGGTACAACCAGGGCGGCTGGCCGAGCGTCGCGCTACTCACGCCCACGGGCCGCGTCCTGGCGGGCAAGACCTACATGTCAGCGGACGACCTGCTCGTGCTCCTCGCCGCCGCGAAGCAGGCCTACGTCGCGGACAGGGACAGGATAAACCTGAAGATAGAGGCGGCGGAAAAGGCGGCCCTCGCGGCCAGGGAAGAGAAGGAAAAAGCACAGGACCCCGTCCCGCTGAACCCGGAGATGCCGTTCCGGGTGCTTAACTCCTTAAACCTCTTTGTTGACCCGGAGTTCGGCGGGTACGCAACAGGCGGCCAGGACAAGTTCCCCATGTCCGAGGTCATCGAGTTTGGGCTATACCTCTACCCCAAGGTCAGGGAATTCAAACAGCAGTCGCCGGGGACGGCGGTCAAGCTGACGCTAAACGGCATGGCCGACGGCCTACAGGACAAGGATGAGGGCGGCTTCTTCCGCTATTCGACCACGGTGGACTGGAAGACTCCGCATTACGAAAAGCTTTTGTCCGTGAACGGGGACTTGTTAGGCGTTTACATGCAGGCGAGCCAGCTCTTCGACGAAAGCAAATACAGGAAGGTCGGCGAGTCGGTCGGCGCATACCTCGAAGCGACGCTCTACGACAGGGCGACCGGGGCGTTCTTCAACAGCCAGGCCGCCGACGAGCGGTACTACAAGATGGACAAGGGCGACAGGCGTGCAATTAAGGCCCCGCAGGTCGACCGGGCGGTCTACGCGGACTCGAACGCGAGGGCCGCGCTCGGGTACCTCCATGCGTACCGGGCAACGGGGGACGACAGGTACTTGAAGACCGGGCTCGGCGTGGTGGACTATATAACCGGAAGGCTGTACAGGAAGGGCACCGGCGTCGTCCACTCGGAAGGGGCAACTGCGGACACACTCCTGCTGCCGGACCAACTGTATTTCGCGCTGGCCGCGGAACAGGCATGCCAGGCGACAGGCGAGACGAAATACCTGTCGGTCGCGGTGGATACGGCCGGGCTGATGGTAAAGAAGTTCTGGGATGCGGACAAGGGCGGGTTCTACGACGTCTCGGACGGCGGCGGCGCAATCGGGCTACTAAAGGACAGGAAGAAGCCCCAGATAGAGAACTCGAAGGCCGCGACGCTGATGATGGACCTGTTCCACCTGACCGGGCAGGAGGTCTACAAGCAGACCGCGAGGCGCACGCTCGCCCCGTTCACCACGGAATTCATGAAGTACACCTTCTGGGCCGCGCCGTTCGCGCTTGCGGTCGAGCGCTGCATAGAGCCGACCTACGAGTTCATAGTCGTCGGCAGGTGCGCCGACAAGGGCACCGCCGAGCTTATAAAGAAATCGTACACCTACGAGGACCCGGACAGAGTCGTGGTACTTGTCGACCCGGACAGGGACATAAAGAGGCTCGAGGGCCTGGGGTACGAGCCGGGCGAAAAGCCGGTGCTTTACGTATGCTCCGAGAAGGCCTGCTTCCCGCCTGTCTCGCCCGACGACTCGATGAAGAATACGAGGGAGTACATCAGGAAGGCCAGGGCGCAGGAGAAGAAATAGACGGTCGTTATGCCGCTTTTTGTAGGGGCCGACCCATGTGTCGGCCCAAATTGTTTCGGGGAAAGGTGTTTTTTGTGTCTAATATCTGTTGCCTTAACCCCGCCGGATATGCTATAGTAACCCTGTAGAAATCAACGGTTTTTCATTAGGAGCAAATAGATGAAGATGGAATTCGTGCCCAAGTGGATAGCCTGGGAGGTTACCCGCCGCTGCAACCTGAGCTGCGTGCACTGCCGTTCCGCGTCCACGATGAACTCGTTCGACACCGCGTTCAACACCGAAGAGGCCAGGAAGCTGATAGACGACATAAGCTCGTTCTCGAGCCCGGTAATCGTCCTGTCGGGCGGCGAGCCGCTCCTTCGGCAGGACCTGTTCGAGATAGCGTCCTACGGTTCGGACAAGGGCCTCAGGATGTGCATAGCGACGAACGGCAGCCTGGTCACCGACGAGATATGCGAGAAGATGAAGGCGGCGCGCATCAAGATGGTCTCGATGAGCCTCGACGGCTCGGAGGCCAAGACCCACGACAACTTCAGGAACCAGCAGGGGGCCTTCGAGGGTGTCGTCCGGGCGGCGTCTCTTTTCAACAAGCACGGGATAGAGTTTCTGGTAAACTCCAGCTTCACGAAGCGGAACCAGAAGGAGATCCCGGACGTGATGAAGGTGGCCAAGAAGCTCGGGGCCAAGGCCTGGTACATGTTCATGATAGTGCCGACGGGCCGTGGCGAGGAGATAATGGCCGAGCTTATCTCCAAGGAAGACTACGAGGAGATACTGAAGTGGCACTACGAGACGGAGAAGGACGAGACAGACATGCTGATGCGTCCAACCTGCGCCCCGCACTACTACAGGATAGTCCCGCAGATGAACAAGCTTGCGGAAGAAGGCGACAAGCTCGCGAGGAGGACGCTCAAGTTCTCGACCGGCGGCTCGAAGGGCTGCCTCGCCGGGCAGGTGATATGCCTCATCACGGCGGAGGGCGATGTCTTCCCTTGCAGTTACTTCCCGCGTTCCGCGGGCAACGTCAAGGAGACCCCGTTCAAGGATATATGGGAGAAGTCCCCGCTTTTCCAGGAGCTCAGGGACTTCAAGAAGTACAAGGGGAAATGCGGGGCCTGCGAATACATCAACGTCTGCGGCGGATGCCGCGCACGCGCCGACGCCATCTACGGCGACTACTTAGAAGAGGAGCCGTTTTGCAGCTACGTCCCTGTAAGGGCGAAGAAGGCCAAATAAATTGTAGGGGCGCAGTTTACTGCGCCCGCACGAATTGTCGGAATAACGGGCGCAATGAATTGCGCCCCTACAACATAAATGAACGAATATCCAGTCAGAAGAAACTTGCGTCTTGCGGCTTACGATTACTCTTCAAACGGCTATTACTTTGTCACCATTTGTGCGAAAGACAAACAAACATTTCGCGAGAGCAAGCTTTTAATAGAAGAAGCCTTTTATTCGCTACCTGGGAAGTTTTCTGGTTTGACGCTTGACTACAGCGTGTTCATGGACAACCATATGCACGCCATATTGGTTCTTGAAAGTTCAACAAAACCGTTAGGAGAGATAATCCGGCAGTTTAAAGCCATAGTCACCATGAAGGTAAAACGCAGAGATATTTGGCAAAAAGGATATTACGAACACGTGATTCGGACTGAGAAAGCCCTTTACAATATTAGGGAATACATACAAAACAATCCGTTGGCCGAGAAGCTAAAGTTTGAGCAGTTCTACTAGAGGTTGCGGGCGCAGTAAACTGCGCCCCTACAATGGTTATTGTAGGGGCTCGATTTATCGAACCCGTTGATGCGGGCGCAGTAAACTGCGCCCCTACAATTTATTGGAGATAAGCCCAAATGACCACCGACTACAGATTCCTGAAGGCATGCAGATGCGAACCAGTTGACACCACTCCCGTCTGGCTGATGCGCCAGGCCGGGCGATACATGCCGGAGTACCGGGCCGTCCGGGCGAAGGTAGACTTCCTGACGCTCTGCAAGTCCCCGGAGCTCTGCACCGAGGTCACGCTCCAGCCGGTAGACTTAATCGGCGTGGACGCGGCTATACTCTTCTCCGACATACTGGTCCCCATCGAGCCGATGGGCATGAAGCTCGACTTCACGCCCGCACCGGTCTTCGAAAGCCCGATAAGCTCGCAGGCCGACGTGGACAAGCTCCGCGTCATAGACCCCGAGGCAGACGTGCCGTTCGTGATGGAGACCATCAAGATGCTCAGGCGCGAGCTGGACGGCAGGGTGCCGCTGATAGGATTTTCCGGCGCGCCGTTCACGCTCGTCAGCTATATGGTAGAGGGCGGCGGCAGCAAGAGCTTCATGAAGCTGAAGTCCATGATGTGGAACGCACCGTCAGTGTACCGTAGCGTCATGGAGAAGGTCACCGAGACGGTAATAAAATACCTCAAGGCGCAGGTAGCGGCCGGGGCCCAGGCCATACAGGTATTCGACACATGGGGCGGGATACTATCGCCCGGCGATTATCTGAACTACGTCCTGCCTTACACCATGCGTGTCATACAGGCGGTTAAGACACCCGGGGTGCCGGTCATCAACTTCGTAGGCAACAGCCAGGGCATCATGCCGCTCGTCGCTAAGGCAGGCGGGGACGTCATAGGCGTCGACTGGCGGATAGACATCGCGGAGGCCCGCCGTCAGGTCGGCATCAACAAGGCCGTCCAGGGGAACCTGGACCCGATCGCCTTACTCGCGCCCATACCCGAGATAGACAAGCGGGTCAAGGAGATTATCGTCGCCGCGGGCGACACAGGGCTCGTGTTCAACCTCGGACACGGCATCGTCCCCGAGACCCCGGTAGACCACGTGAAGGCCCTGGTCGAGTCCGTCCACAAGCACGGCGAGAGCCACAGAGTCAGATAGTGAGCGACGACAAGACCACAGGCGTCCTCCTCATGACGATGGGGGACCCGTCCTCCACCTCGGGCGTATTCCCATATCTGCTGAGGCTTTTCTCCGACCCCGCGATAATACGCGCGCCGTGGTTCGTTAGATACCCGTTGTCGCTGTACATCGCGCTAAAGAAGCTCTCGACCATGATGAGCAGGTACAGGGCAATCGGCGGCGGCTCGCCGATGAACGGTATAACAAAGAGGCAGGCCGAGGCCCTTGAGAAGAAACTCTCGGAGCATGGAAACTTCAAGGTCTACATAGCAAACCGCTACTGCAAGCCCTACACGTGCGACGCATACCGGCGAATCAAGGCGGACGGGATAAGGAAGCTCATCGCCCTGCCGCTCTTCCCGCAGTACTCGACCGCGACTACTGAATCGAGCTTCGACGCGCTCAAGAAAAAACTCGGCCGTGACGGGCACGCACCGGAGGTAGTATGGGTGAATAGCTTCGCTAAAGAAGCCGGGTACGTCGCGGCCTTCTCGGCCAGGATAACTGAAGCGATGGACACGCTCCCGGAGGAGAAGCGAGGCGAGGCGCAGGTGCTATTCTCGGCGCACTCGCTTCCGCACGAGTTCGTGAAGCGGGGCGACCCTTACCTGGACGAGATACGGAACACGCTCGAAGGGACGCTGAAGGCGGTGAAGCCGCATTACTTCCACCTCTGCTTCCAGAGCAAGGGCGGCGGGAAGCGCGAGTGGCTCGGCCCCGAGACGGCTGTCATCCTGAGGGAACTCGCCTTGAAGGGCAGGGACACGGTTATAATTGTGCCGGTCAGCTTCGTCGCAGAGAACATCGAGACGCTTTACGATGTGGACGTGATGTACAGAAAACTGGCAGGCGAGCTTGGGATAACGCATTTCGTCAGGGTGAAGTGCGTGGACGACGCACCGGTGTTCATAGACGCGCTCGCGGCCATGGTGCTCGAAAAAGTCAGGCCACAGGCAGCCTGACCTTGAACGTGCTCCCCGCGCCTACCCCGGACTCCACCGATACTGACCCGCCGTGCGCCTCCACAACGGACTTGACTATGGCCAGGCCGAGCCCGACGCCCTTCCCGCCGGACTTTTCGCTCCTGTAGTATTTGTCGAATATCTTGGTCAGCTCGTCAGGACCTATCCCGATGCCGGTGTCTGTCACGGAGAACTCGGTGATGCCGGCTACCTGGTCCACCAAACACTCGACTGAAATAGAGCCGCCCCTCGGTGTGTATTTGACGGCGTTGGTCAGGAGGTTGACCACCGCGCGCTCCAGGTGCTTCGGGTCCGCCTGTATATCAGGCAGGTCGGCAGGGCACGAGACCGTGAGCTTCAGGCCTTTTTCCCCGGACTTGAGCATTACGGTATCCATAGCCCGGTTCACCAAGGCGGGTATGGAGACGGTCACCTTCTTCATGGTCAGTATGCCCGCCTCCATCTTCGAGAGGTTAAGGTAGTCCTCTATCATCGACTGGAGCTTCTCGCCGCTGACGGTAATGGCATCGATACCTTCCCTGACGAAGTCCGGCAGCCCCGCCCAGTACTGGTCCTTTATCACCTCCGAATAGCCCAAAATGACGGATAGCGGGGCCCTCAGGTCATGGGTTATCATGGCGATAAGGTCGGCCTTCCGGCGCTCGAGCCTTTTGCGCTCGCTAATGTCCCTGATGAACGCCTGGACGGCGGGGATGCCGCCGTACTTGATGCTCCCGGCCCGCACCTCGACCGACAAAGGCTCGCGGGTGCTGGACAGGAGTGTCGTCTCGTAAGTTATCACGCCACCGGAGCCGGCCGCGTTGAAGAAGCTGGTCAGCCTCGACTCCGAGGCTACATCCAGGTCGCGGACGTCTATATTGAGCAGGGTGTCCTTGTCGTATCCAAGCATCTGGCAGGCGGACCGGCTTGCATTGATTATGGAGCCGTCAGGGTCGAATATCAGTACAGGGTCCACCGCGCCGTCAACGAGCGACTTGAATGTCTCCTCGGACTGGCGTACCCGTTCGTGCTGTTCAGAGTCTTCTATCGCGGTCGCGGCCAGGTGCGCGAAGCAAAGCAGTATGTCGCCAAGCTCAGGGTCGATGGGCCGCTCCCCGTAGTAACCGAGCACGCCGATAAGCCTCTCGTCCGCAACCAGCGGGAATACCGCGGCGGCCTTGATGCCCTTGGCCATGGCCCAGACGGGGTCCGCGAGCATCGGGTCGGAGATGACGTCCACCGAGAAATAGGGCGATTTCGACTGCGCTATCGTGCCTATCTTCAGCATGCCGACGGGGGCCCTACTGTCGGTGGAACCGTTGTTGCCCTCTGGCCCGTCCCATGCCTTGAGGTGCAGGCATTCGTCATTTTCGAGACACTCGTGCTTCAGCCCGCAGTCCCCGCATTTGTCGCCCTTCTCGACAAGCCAGACCGTGGCATAGACCGCGCCAAGCTCGGAGGTCAAAGAAGTGACCACCTGGCCCAGGACGAGGTCGAGCTCAAGGTGCGTTGTTATCCTGCGGCTGGCCTCTACAAGGTGCTTAAGGCCGTAGCCTTTCTCGATACCGTCCATCCTGCGAATCCCTTTCTTGTGGTAAAGCGGCCATAAAGACAACAGAGGAATTAATAATAATTATAACTGATATGCGCAATTAATTCAAATATGCATACCGGACTGTTTTTTGACTATTAGGGGTTGTTTTGGCATAATTTAATAAAGGAGACAAAAAATGGCCATAATCTGTGAATACAGTCCGGGGCTTGAGGGCGTCGTCGCTGGCCGCACCTCGATTAGCGAGATAGACGAGGCCCGTTCGACCCTAACGTACCGTGGTTACGACATAAGGGACCTTGCCGTAAAATCCACCTATGAGGAGACCTCGTACCTGCTTTTAAATGGGAGGCTGCCGACAAAAAAGGAACTCGACGCCTTCGACGCGGCTCTAAAGGCGGAACGGGGGGTACCGGGCGAGGTCGTAGACCTCTACCGGAAACTGCCCAGGATGTCGCATTCGATGGACCTGCTGAGGACCGGGGTGTCCATGCTCGGGCTATATGACCCCGAGGCCGGTGACGGCTCGCATGAGGCGAACTTAAGGAAGGCGACAAGGATAATCGCGAAGATGCCGACGCTTGTGGCGCTCGGGTACAGGGTACCGCACAGGCTGAAACCCATCGAGCCCCGGGACGACATATCGCTTGCCGATAACTTCCTGATGATGTTGACCGGCAGGGAGCCGGAAGGGCCTATGGGCCGGATATTCGGGTCTTCGATGGTTATATACGCGGAGCACGAGTTTAATGCATCTTCGTTCTCGGCACGGGTGACCTGCTCCACGCTTTCGGACATATACTCGTCGATAACCGCAGCCGTCGGGACGCTCAAGGGCCCGCTCCACGGCGGGGCCAACGAGGCCGTGATGAAGATGCTTATTGAGGTCGACAGCGCGGACAGGGCGGAAGGCTGGGTGATGGACGCGCTTTCGAAAAAAGAGCGCATCATGGGCTTTGGACACCGGGTGTACAAGCACGGCGACTCGCGCGCTCCGATACTCAGGGGGGCCAGCAGGGAGGTATGCGAGTTCGAGAGTTACTGCCGCTGGCACGACATATCGGTGAAGGTAGAGGAGGTTGTGAAGCGCGAGAAGGGGCTTCTGCCGAACGTGGACTTCTATGTGGCCTCGATATACTACCTGCTTGGGTTCCCGCTCGAGACATTCACGCCCGTGTTCGCGATGGCGCGCTCGGCAGGCTGGTGCAGCCATGTGATAGAGCAGTTGGACGACAACAGGCTAATCAGGCCGGCGTCCGAGTATACCGGCCAGCGGAGGCTCGAATACGTGACGGTGGATAAGAGGTAGGTATTAAGCGCACAGGCTCGTTAGGGGCGGTCAGGTGTACCGGGAAAGCTTGTTGAAGGAGTCGGCTCAGGACGCCTTTTCCTTGGCCTCGGTAATCTCTTTTACTTCCTTGTGCTCCGAGGCGCCGTCGTTTAACGCCTTCTTGAACTCCCGTATCGACTGGCCGAGACCGGAGCCTATCTGCGGGAGCTTGCCCGGGCCGAATATGATAAGCGCGATGGCAAGGATTAAAATCAGGTGCATGGGCTGCAAGAGACCTTCAAACATTTCTACCTCCAGTACTTGAAAAGCGAGTTTCCAATAAAAATTATATAGTAACTGTTCTTAAAAAGTCAAATTAATAGTCGAGGTTCCTTAAAGTCCTTGAGATAATGTCGAACGAAAAACCCCTTCGCCGAAGGTAGTCGATGAGGCGCCGCCTGGCCTTTTCCCTGCCAATGCCTTTCATGGATTCGGCTTTTTTCCGGGACACGCGGATGGCGACCGATTCCTCGTCCTCCCCGTCCTCGCCGAAGAGCACCTCGGCCGCATTGTCGATATCCGCCCCGGATACGCCCTTTCTGGCGAGTTCAAACCGCAGCCCGTAGCGGCTCAGACCCTTGTGCTGGATTAAATACCGGCCATAGTCTATAGCGAACTTCCGGTCGTCTATGTACCCGTACCCGTCAAGGGCCGACATGGTCTCGGAAATAACTTCTTCCGGTGTTTCCTTCTTTGCAAGGTACCCGGCAAGCTCGGAGCGGGACCTGGGCCGTACCGCCAGATAACGGAAGGCCAGGGATTTCGCCCTGGCCAGTGCCTTCTCCTCCGTCACTCCCCGAACCGGTCGATTTTCATCTCGGGCTCGTCCTTCTTTTCCTTCTCGGGCGGGGCGGCCTTCTGGCCGCTCATGGCCGGGTCCTCCCAGGTGAGGTCTGAGGTCGAAGTGATGCCCCTTATCCTGAGCGCGAAGTCGTCCGGGTTGGTGCTGCGCCTCAGGGCCTCCTCGTATGTGATGAACCCGCGCTTGTACAGCCCGAAGAGCGACTGGTCGAAGGTCTGCATCCCGTACTGGGACGTGCCCGAGGCGATGACGTCCGCGATGTGGCGGGTCTTCTCGGGGTCTATTATGCACTCCCTGACAGTCGTGGTGACGACGAGCACCTCGCAGGCCGGCACGCGCCCCTTCCCGTCCGCCCTCGGCATGAGGCGCTGTGAGACGACGCCCCGGAGGACCGACGCGAGCTGCATCCTGACCTGCTTCTGCTGGTAGGGCGGAAACACCGAGATTATGCGGTTAATCGTCTCGCCCGCGTCCACCGTGTGGAGGGTGGAGAGCACCAGGTGGCCGGTCTCGGCCGCGGTCAGCCCGACGCTTATCGTGTCGAAGTCGCGCATCTCGCCCACCAGTATGATGTCCGGGTCCTGCCTCATCGCGGAGCGGAGCGCCAGCGAAAACGACTCGGTGTCCATGCCTATCTCGCGCTGGTTGACGAGCGACTTCTTGTCCCTGTGCAGAAACTCTATCGGGTCCTCGATGGTCATTATATGCTCGGTCCTGGTCGCGTTGATGTAGTCTATCATCGAGGCCAGGGTGGTGGACTTGCCGCTGCCCGTGGTGCCGGTGACGAGTATCATGCCCCGGTTCTCCTGGCAGAGCTTGGTTATGACCGGCGGCAGGTTAAGCTCCTCCACCGATGCCATCTTGGTCGGGATGGAACGGAGCACCAGGCCGACCGTGCCCCTCTGCTGGAATACGTTCACGCGGAAACGGCCGAGTCCGGGCACGCCGTATGCGAAGTCCGCCTCGTTTTTCAGCTTGAACCTCTCCCTCTGCGCCTGGTTCATTATGCCGAAGGCGAGTTTGACGACGTCTTCCTGGGTAAACCGCCTGTGCTCCACCATGGGTGCGAGCTGGCCGTCGATCCGGAAGACCGGCGGGCTGCCGACCTTCAGGTGGATGTCCGAGGCGCGCCTCTCGACAGATACCTTAAGAATGTCGTTAATGTTCAGTGGCGTATCCATTTCTTTGTTATCCCTCCACGCTGACGGTTTTCAGTCCTGCGCTCGCCTTTATCTTTGCTTCTATCTCGATTGCCATATCGGGATGGTCTCTCAGGTAGCCCTTGACGTTCTCCCTGCCCTGGCCTATGCGGTTCCCGTCGTACGAATACCAGGCGCCTGCCTTCTCGACCACGCCCGTAACCACGCCCGCGTCCACCAGCTCGCCGACCTTGGATATGCCCTCGTTAAACAGTATATCGAACTCGGCCTGCTTGAATGGCGGGGCCACCTTGTTCTTCACTACCTTCACCCGGACGCGGTTGCCGGTAATCTCGGTCCCGTCCTTTATCGCCTCCTGCTTCCTGATGTCGAGCCTGACCGAGGCGTAGAACTTGAGCGCGTTGCCGCCGGTCGTTGTCTCCGGGTTCCCGTAGACTATGCCTATCTTCATCCTTATCTGGTTGATGAAGATGACGGTGGTAAGGGACTTGGATATTGTGCCCGTCAGCTTCCTGAGCGCCTGGGACATGAGCCTTGCCTGGAGCCCCATGTGCGAGTCGCCCATCTCGCCCTCTATCTCCGCCTTCGGCACGAGCGCCGCGACCGAGTCAACGACTACGATGTCAACCGCGCCGCTCCGTACAAGCGTCTCGGCCACCTCTAAGGCCTGCTCGCCGGTGTCCGGCTGGGATATCAGCAGGTCGTCCGTCCTTACGCCGAGCTTCCTCGCGTATGTCACGTCGAGCGCGTGCTCCGCGTCTATGAAGGCCGCGATTCCGCCCAGCATCTGGGACTGGGCTATGGCGTTCAGTGCGAGGGTGGTCTTGCCGGATGACTCCGGGCCGTATATCTCTATGACCCGGCCCTTGGGGTAGCCGCCGACGCCGAGCGCGATGTCGAGGCCGAGCGAGCCGGTCGGTATGACGGGCACGTCCGGCACCGCCTCGTCCGCGCCGAGCCGCATGATGGACCCTTTGCCGAACTGCTTCTCTATCTGGTTGACCGCGAGCTCGAGCGCCCGCAGTTTCTGGTCCTTTTCAGTCTTCTCGGCCATTGTGATGCTCCTTCCGAACGCTACAGGTTTATGTTAATAACTAAAATCAACCAAGTATTATCCGCCTCATCTCGGTATACACAGCGCCGCTCGGCATAAGCTCGCTCTTCATCACGGATACGGCCCCGGCCGTGAACGCGCCCAAATCCGCCCTCTCGTGCTCGGCCACGGAGCGCATCAGCGACTCCCTGCCGCCCGGCGACTTGACGCGTCCGAGCGTCAGGTGCGGCTTGAACGGCCTCGGCTCGCGCTTGAACCCGAGCCCCTCGCATGCGGCCTCGACTTTCTCGTAAACGGCGGAAAGGCTGTCCATTTCACCGCCAAGTCCGAGCCAGACCACCCTTGGAGCCTTCGGCGTAGGGAAGACGCCTATGCCCTTCACTTCGAGCTGAAACGGCCTTATCCCCTTTACCGCCGACTCGATTGCATCACCAAGCCCGCCGACCCGCCCGGCCTCGAAGTCGCCTAAGAACTTCAGCGTCAGGTGCACACCCTCCGGCCTGACCCAGCCGACGTCCGCGCGGGACTTCCTGAGCGTTTCCTGAACCTCTTTCATGCCGTCCTTGATACCATCCGGTATCTCGATGGCGATGAAGGTGCGGATGAGTTCTTTATTATCAGCCATAATCTTAAGGCATAAGCTTATGCTGGCGCGAAAGGCTTAAACTAACCGTTTTCTATGCCCCCGCGGCTCAACCGAGCAGATAACGCCTTACGAGATCCAACGCCCTCTGGCTCGTGGCGAAGCGAATAGCGTCGCGGCCGCCGGGGAAGTTGTAGCCCTTGACCGTCACCCCGGCCGGGGTCGCGAGCCCTATATACACCAGCCCCACGGGCTTCGCCGGTGTGCCGCCGGTCGGGCCGGCAATCCCCGTCACCGAGACGCCGAGGTCGGTCTTGGCGTTCCAGCGTATCCCCTCGGCCATCGCCTGCGCCGTCTCCTTCGAGACCGCGCCTTGTCCGGATATCGTCTTCGCGGGCACGGACAGAAGCTCCTGCTTCGACTGGTTCGAATAGGTTACGACGCCCCGTTCCATGTACGCCGAGCTGCCGGGCACGTCCGTCAGCCGCTTTGCGAGCAGGCCGCCGGTGCAGGACTCCGCCGTGGCGACGGTCAGCTTCTTCTCCGTCAGTAGCCTCGCCACGACCTCTTCCATGCCTTCGCCGTCAGTGCCGTAGCAGTAATCTCCGAGGACGGTGGTCAGCCTCAGCAATGTATCGTTCAGGAGTGCCGCCGCCTTGTCCTCCGTCTCCGCCCCGGCATGCACCCTCACGTCCACGCCCTCCGGAGAGGGATGCAGGTCGAACGAGACGTCCTTGCCGGACAGCTCCTTGAGCGACTCCCTGACCTTCGCCTCGTCGAGCCCGTAGGTGCGCACCACGCGGTGCCGCTCCCAGCGGCGTAGCTTGTTCCTTGCCAGCAGTACCGCGGCAAGCTCGCCCGGCATCACTTCCCGTATGCCTGACGAAAGACCCGGCAGGTAGAGGATGTACCTGCCTGCATTCTCCATGTAGAAGCCCGCCGGCATCCCCTGTCGGTCTTCGAGCACCCTGGCCCCTTGCGGGATGAGCGCCATCTTCTCGAACGCGCCGGGCGTCTCGATGTTCCGTGCGCGGTATGCGGCATCTATCTTTTTGACCAGGTCGCCCTGAAGGACGAGCCGCTTGTCGAGCAGCCTCGACAGTATCTTCTTCGCCAGGTCCTCGCGCTCGGCCCCGCCGGACAACATCGAGCCAGCGGTCCTCCCGCCGGAAATTATCACAAGGTGGGAGCGTTTAAGCGCGTGCTTGAGCGCCTCCTCGACCTCGCGTTCCCTTGCACGGACGATGGATATCGAGCCCAGTTCCAGCCCGAGTTCCGAGAGGTCGTCCGCGATGCCGGTGGCCGCGGCCGGGACAGTAGCGGCTACTCCGGGCGAGGTCAGGCCGATGGTGATGACCTCAGCCCTCATCTGAGCGCGGCCCTCACCAGGTGCAGGCAGAGGTTCGCGTAGACCGCGGCCGCGACGTCGTCGAGCATCACTCCGAGCCCCCCCTTCATCCTCATGTCTATGCGCCTGGCCGGAAACGGCTTTACTATATCGAAGAACCGGAAAAAGAAGAACCCGAGCACGAGGTAAAGCCATGTCGCGGGCAGGAGGTAGAGAGTGAGCATCATGCCTACGACCTCGTCTATGACTATCTTCCCGGAGTCCTTCTGGCCGAAGATGACCTCGGCCTTGCCCGCGGCCCAGACGCCCAGGACGAAGAGCGCCCCGGACAGCAACAGGAACCACGGGCTGTCGAGCACCCCCTGCCACGAACCGGCGAAAAAGGCGAAAAGGAAGGCCAGTAAGACGCCGAGCACGCTGCCCGCCGTGCCGGGCGCGACCGGCGAGTATCCGAGCCCGAGTCCGGTGGCTATCGCGAGTGTAGTCTTGTTTGGCATAAGTGATTTAAAAACCAAGCATATATTATCATCGGGGGCATTTGGTGTCAAGGAGAAACAGGGCTCTTTTAATTGGGGACACATCCCAATTTTATTGACTTCCAGGGGCGTCTCTATTAGAATCCCTCCATGCCACGGACCGCACGAGCCATCATAGCGTCTTATCCCCACCATGTAGTCCAGAGGGGGAACAACAAGCAGGACGTCTTCTTCGACGGCGAGGACCGGGCGAAATATTGCGCGTTGCTCGAAAAATATTCGGAAAAGTGGAAAGCGCCGATATTGGCGTACTGCCTCATGACAAACCATGTGCACCTGCTGGTAAAACCCAAGGAAGATGCATCTCTTTACAAGATGATGCAAGGGGTATCCTTGTGCTATACCCAGTTCGTGAACAGAAAATACGGCCGCACCGGGAGGCTATGGGAGAGCAGGTACCACTCCTGCATCGTGGACAGGGACGTCTATCTTTGGGCGGTGGCGAGGTACATAGAGACCAACCCGGTCCGTGCCCGCATGGTCGAAAAAGCAGAGGACTACCCGTATTCGAGCGCGCCTTCACATGTGGCTGGCGTCAAGGACGGACTATTAGGAGAGGAGCTTTTTGACAAGGCGCAGAGGAAGGATTACCGGGCCTTCATAAGGACCGCGGTGTCTGCCGGAGATATGGATAGGGTCCGGTATCATACGAGGAGCGGGAGGCCATTGGGAAAGGATGCGTTCGTAAGCAGGTTGGAAAAAAAGACGGGCAGGGACTTTTCAAGGAAGCCCGGCAGGCCGAGGGGAAAGGGCGGCGAATAAAATTGGGATGTGTCCCCAATTAATCCCAATTAATCCCCACCAATTAATCCCCAATTAATCCCCCAATTAATCCGTCATCAACCAGTAAGGAAATGGCCGGGGCTATAGCCCACGAGGACATCCGAGATATCTGGAAGACAGTGACGAAGCGATTGGCACTTCAGGTTTTCTCAAATCTTGCTTGCCGCGCTTCTGTGAAGGCATGTTCTAATCCATCCACCAATGGCCATCTATCTTCGCAATTTTTGCCTTCATCGTGGTGTCCTAGCGAAAGCGAAAAATATGCAATACCCGGTTCATCTTCAAGTGCAAAACATATACAATCACACCTTCTGCACTGCATGAATACCCCTTCTGTGCCCAAGAAATCGCCCGATGGAATATCATCTTCTGTCCAATAAAGCAGGGCCTTATATTGGTTTGGCCAAGGCTCGCCATAAACCAAAAGCACTGGCTTGTGAGATGCCTCTGCAAGTGCTTCGCATTTCCTTCGTTCATCAATGGTTGGTTTCTTGCCTTTTATTTCAACGAAGGCATCCCAGTCGGGTATAAAGAAATCGGGCAAATATCGATACCCCTCTAATTCATAGCCCTCGGTCTCATAGCTATAAGGAAGCTTTACGGCATCGAAAAACACAGCCCAACGAGCTTCAAGGCGTGAGCGAAAACGGTATCCGTTGTAGACAGTTTCGATGGCTTTCATAACTTTTGCATTCCTCGCTTACCACTTTGAATTAAGCTGCCCAATCCTTGCATCGTACCTACTTTGGCTAACCTCGAATCAGGTTCATTATCAGATGTATCATAAGCGCTTTGTGGCCGGGGTCACTTTGCGCCACCAATTGGAAAATTGGGGACACATCCCAATTTTAACCCTTCCCCTCTTTCCCCGCACTTCATGATATACAAACAGGCCGATTTTGCAAGGTATAATTGGGGGAAACGGAAATTCTGGGCATCCAGCCTCCTCACATAATATATTGACACCCGGCCCCGGTAAGTGCTAAGCTTAAAAGCGTTTTTGCGAGGTTTTGATGTCTTTCGTTTTTAAAGAAGTAAAAGGTCTTGGCTTCTACGAGGTCTCGGGCTGGGAAGGGGCGAGGGGGCTGTTCACCACCCGGCAGGGCGGAGTAAGCCCGGCCCCGTACAACTCGCTCAACCTGGGCGCGGGCGGCGGGGACGACCTGAAGCTGGTCGCGAGGAACCGCACCCTGGTCGCGGACGCGCTCGGACTCGAAGCGCATGAGATAAAGACGGTCAACCAGGTGCACGGGGACAGCGTCTACCTGGTCGGCGACGGCGATACCGTGAAGCCACAGCGCGGACACGACGCGATGATTACAAACGTCAGGGGCATCGCGCTCGGGATACTCACCGCGGACTGTGTTCCGATACTCATGTACGACCCGGTGAGCGGCTCGGTTGCATCGGTGCACGCGGGCTGGGCAGGAACGGTAAAGGGCGTCGCGGGCACGGCCGTCAAACGGATGGGCGAGGCTTTCGGCGCGAGGCCGTCGGAGATAAAGGTCGCGGTCGGCCCTTCGATCGGGCCGTGCTGCTACGAGGTGGACGAGAAGGTAATCGGCCCGCTCCGGGATACGGTCAGAGACTGGTCCGACGTAGCCGAGCCTGCGCGTAAGGGCCGGTGGATGCTCGACCTCTGGGAGACGAACAGGCGCATCCTGATGGACGCCGGTGTGAAGCCCGGCAACATAGCCGTCATGGGCCTTTGCACCGCGTGCAACCACGACAAGTTCTACTCGCACAGGAAGAGCGGCGGCAAGGCTGGAAGGATGATGGCGATAACGCTGCTCGCTTGACAAATGGATTGTCATTCCGAGGCCCGGTTTGCGTGGCCGAAGAATCTCGTAGTTGAAAGCTTGAGATTCTTCGCTTCGCTCAGAATGACATGTTTGCCTTATCGGCGTTCTTTTGGTCTTTTTCTTTCTCCTGAAAGAAAAAGACGGTTTCCGCTTTTCGGGAGGTATAAGAGATGACCAACACAGAGACCAGTCAGGACAAGAAGCCGGGGTTCCTCGACAAGCACCCGTGGGTCGTACTCGCGGCGCTCGGGATATACGTCGCGCTCCTGGCGCTCGGCACGATAGGCGAGGTATTCCACGTAGACTGGATACTGAACCTGCCAATCTACAAGGGGCCCTAAGTCTTGGGCCATGTAGCCGATAACCTCCGGCGGGTGCGGGCCGGCATCGAGGCCGCGGCACGGAGGGCGGGCAGGGACCCGGACAGCGTCAGGCTCGTCGTAGTGACCAAGACCGTGCCGCTTGATGCGATACGGGAGGCGCTCGGAGCGGGCGCTTCGATACTCGGCGAGAACCGGGTGCAGGAGGCGCTCGACAAGCAGAAGTCGCTTGCCTGGGACGGCCCCGCTCCCGAGTGGCACCTGATAGGCACGCTCCAGAAGAACAAGGCGAGACACGCCGTCGGAGCGTTCGCGCTGATACACAGCCTGGACGGCATCGAGCTTGCGCGCGAGATAGACCGGCAGGCGGCGAAGCGCGGTGTCGTGCAGAAGGTACTCATCGAGGTGAACGTGGCCGGTGAGGCTACCAAGCACGGGGTGAGGCCTGAGGACGTCCTGCCGCTTGCGAAAGAGGCGGCCTCCATGCGTAGCATCGGCGTCTCCGGGCTTATGTGCATACCGCCTTTCACGGACAACCCGGAGGAATCCAGGCCGCACTTTGCGAGGCTCCGGGAGCTTTTAAAACAGATTAACGATGCAGGCCTACCCATGCGCGAGCTTTCTATGGGGATGACCCAGGACTACGAGGTCGCGGTGGAGGAAGGGGCGACGCTGGTCAGGGTCGGGACGGCGATATTCGGGACGCGTCACGTTCATTAAGTTATTGTCAAAAAGGGAGACCATGTTATGTCGTACAAGGTCAGCATAGTAATAGAGAAAGACGAACACGGCTATTACGCATACTGCCCCGAGCTTGAGGGCTGCCAGACACAGGGCGACACGTTCGAAGAGGTAATGGCGAACATAAAAGAGGCCATAGAGCTCTATATAGAGACGATGTCGCCGGAAGAAATCAAGGACAGCCTGAGCAAGGAGATACTCACAACCTCTCTGGAGGTTATGGTTGCCTAAGCTGCCACGGCTCAGCCCGCAGGAAGCGGAAGCCATGCTCCTGAAGGCGGGTTTTGAATTGATCAGGAGCAAGGGCAGCCACAGGATTTACTTTAAGGGGAATACGAGAGTCGTCGTGCCCTTTCATACCGGAAAGACACTGCACCCTAAGGTTGTTAAACAGGTGCTGAAATGCACTGAGGAATAAGGAATGGACAAAAAGATAGCATTCATAGGCGCGGGAAACATGGCCGAGGCGATGGTCAAGGGCCTGGTCATCTCCGGCATGGTCGGGAACACCGGCATCACGGTTGCGGACGCTTCGGCGCATCGGCTCCTGCACATGAAGAAGACGTTTGAGGTCGGGGCCGTCACGGACAACAAGAAGGCCGTGAAGGGCGCGGACGTTATAATACTTGCGGTCAAGCCGCAGGTGATGGACAAGGTGCTGTCGGAGATAGCGCAGTCCGTGACCGGCAAACAGCTTGTCGTGTCCATCGCGGCGGGTGTTACCGCCGGCCGCATAGAGAAAGGTCTTGGCAAGAAGGCTAGGGTCGTCCGGGTGATGCCCAACACGCCGTCGCTCGTGCAGGAGGGCGCGGCCGCGATTTTCGCTGGCGCCAACTGCAAGCCGGAGGACGTCGAAACAGCGAAAAAGCTGATGTCCGCCATCTGCAAGGTGGTCGTGCAGGTGTCCGACGAAAAGCACATGGATGCGGTGACGGGGCTGTCGGGCAGCGGCCCGGCCTATGTGTTCGTCGTGCTCGAGGCGATGGCGGACGCGGGCGTCAGGATGGGCCTGATAAGGGACGACGCGTTCCAGCTCGCGGCCCAGACTTTGCTCGGCTCGGCAAGGATGGCGATCGAGACGAGGGAGCCGCTCTGCCGCCTCAAGGACATGGTGACCTCGCCCGGCGGCACGACCATCGCGGGTCTCCAGAAGCTCGAAGACGGAGGCGTGCGCGCGGCCATTTATGCCGCGGTCGAGGCGGCTACCAAGCGCTCCGCCGAACTTGGGAAATAGGAGGTTGAATGTTCGTATTCGGTAACCTGCTGTCCGCGATAGCCACCGTGATAGACTTCATCCTCACGGCCTACATGTGGGTAATCATCGCGCGCGCGATTATCTCTTGGGTGAACCCCGACCCGTACAACCCTATAGTGAAGTTCCTTTACAGCGCGACCGAGCCCGTGCTGTACCCGATAAGGCGCAGGCTGCCCATGGGCATGGGGATGGACTTCTCCCCCCTCATAGTCATAGCGGCGATATATTTCGCGAAGGAATTCGTAGTCAAGACGATGGTGGAGCTATCATACAGGCTACATTGACAGGAGGCGGCAAGTGAACATTTCACCTCTCGACATAAAGCAGAAGCAGTTCAAGCTCAAGTTCCGGGGCTTCGACATCAACGAGGTTGACGGCTTCCTCGAAGAGGTCACCGCCGAGCTTGAGGCACTGGTCAAGGAGAACGAGTCGCTGAAGGAGCAGAACGCGGGCCTCGATGCCCAGCTCACCGAGTTCAGGGAGACCGAGAAGAGCCTGAGGAACACGCTCATGTCCGCACAGAAAATGGCCGAGGAGCTGAAGTCATCGACCGAGCGCGAGGCCAACTTGAAGATAAAGGAAGCTGAACTCGAGGCCGAGAAGATATTCCGCGACGCCCGGCAGACGCTCGCCAGGACGCAGGAAGAGATAAACGAGCTGAAGCGCATCAAGGAGCGCTTCACGTTGAAGCTCCGGGGCCTCATAGAGGACCACCTGCAGATGCTCTCATACGAGGAGCGGCAGGAGGCGCAGAAGCAATGAACCAAGCCGGGGGCAGGCGCTTTCACCTCGTATTGCTGTCCTGCCTTGCCGCCGTGTTCGTCTGGTCGGCCGTCCACCCGCACGATTACTTCACATGGTTCCTCGAAGTCCTACCCGCCATCATTGGGACATCCGTCCTTCTTTACGTATACCCGAGGTTCAGGTTCACGCTGCTTGCCTATACCCTGATGGCCATATTCATGGTCATACTGATGGTGGGTGGGCATTACACATACGCGGAGGTCCCGCTCGGGTTCTGGGTAAGGGACGCGTTAGGCATCAGCCGCAACCACTTCGACCGGCTGGGCCATTTCTTCCAGGGCGTCACCCCGGCCATTGCCGCGCGCGAGATACTGCTCCGTAAGTCGCCTCTAAAGAAGGGCGGCTGGCTTTTCTTCATCGTCGTCTGCATCGCGCTTGCCATAAGCGCATGCTACGAGTTTATGGAATGGGGCGTGTCGGTCGCAACCGGCTCCGCCGCGGACGCTTTTCTCGGGACTCAGGGCGACGTATGGGACACGCAGTGGGACATGTTCCTCGCGTTCAATGGGGCCATCGTCGGCCAACTGGTGCTCGGGAAACTACACGACCGGCAGTTGAAATGCTATCTATAAAAGAATCCCCCGATGGCATAACCTTCCCGGTCCGGGTACTGCCTCGTTCGTCCAGGAACGAGGTCGTCGGCGTATCCGATGGGGTGCTCCGGGTAAAGCTTACCGCACCGCCTGTCGAGGGCGCGGCAAACAAGGCGCTCGTCGAGTTTTTCTCACGCACACTCAAGGTCGCAAAGTCGAGAATTACCATCATCACCGGCCAGACAGGCCGCAACAAGACCATTCACATCTCAGGCATGAAAAAAGAAGACCTTTCGGCCCTCCTCGGCTGAATTCGCAATCCCCGTCGTTCACCAGAATATTTGTTTTAATCTGTACATTGGAAATCGTTCACTAAAAGTCTTATCCGGAAAGGGCAGTCATGCAAAAATGGATCTGCACCGTCTGCAAATATGTCTACGACCCGGTTGTCGGCGACCCCGACCACGGAATAGCGCCCGGCACGGCGTTCGAGGACCTGCCCGACGACTGGGTATGCCCGGTATGCCTTGTCGGCAAGGGCCTGTTCGAGCCGTACAGGGAAACTTCGTCCAGAAAGAGGAAGGGGATACGAAAGGGCTGAATTGCCGGGTAAAAGCCTGCCTGACAAATATCATATAAATTCCACATCGAGGTCATGGCGGGGAAACCGGAATTCGGATAACATTTAAAGTATGAAAAGCGGGAAACCGTCCCTTTCTTTTCGACGTGAAAAGAAGGGGGCCCCCCACCGCTTCCTGAGGACGGCCTATTTAAGCCGGGCGAAGGTTAGCGCGGGGCGGTACCTAAAAAAGCGAACTTATTTACAAAGGGGGTAGTTAAATGGCGGAACAGCAAAACCAGTGTGTAAACTGCGGCACGGGGAGCGGCGACAGGCTCCTCATCTCATGCGAACACCAGGGCAAGCCGGTATGGGTATGCGCGCGCTGCCTCCCGATGTTCATACACGGGGGGCACTGAAACAAAAACGTGTGTGTAAACACGTTGGCAGTAAACACGTGCCACGTTTGTTCCACCCACGTTCCGACACGCACGTTTTTTCATCCACGTTTCCTGGAGGTCTATTATGGATAAAGAGGTAGTGTGGTTTATCAGGCTCAGCATGGTCTATTTCCTCGTAGGCTCTCTGCTCGGGGTGGCATTCGTCTTCAGGCCGGAGATGGCGAACGCCGACCATATCGCGATGCACGTGCACTTAAACCTGCTCGGCTGGATGTCGATGATGATATTCGGGGTGGGCTACCACGTCCTGCCGCGCTTCTCCGGCCAGCCACTCTACAGCCGGAAGCTGTCGGTCGTCCAGTTCTGGCTTGCAAACGCGGGGCTCATAGGCATGGCGGCCGGCTGGGGCATGAAGGCGCACGGGCACGAGGCCGGGCAGAGCCTGCTCGCGGTCTTCGGGACGGTGATGTTCGTATCCATCGTGCTCTTCGTTTATAACCTGATCAAGACCGTCAAGGGGCCGCAATAGGTGCCCTCACCCCCATCCACTCTCCCACATGGAGAGGGGGTATCATCTCACGGTCTTTATTGCATGGGTGTTTTCGAGGTTCTTGCGGTAGGCGAGGTTGCCGGGCGCGAGCCTGACCGCGGCCTCGAACTCGGCCGCGGCCTGGTCTTTCAGGCCTTCTTCAATGTAGACGATGCCGAGGCTGTTGTGCATGTCCGCATCGTCAGGTTTCATCGCCATAGCCGCCAGTATATACTCTGCGGCCTCTTTCAGCATGCCCTTAACCGCGTACGCCTTGCCCAGGTTATAGCGGGCGCTTGCGGAGCCCGGGTCGTATTTGACCGCCAGCCGGTACTCCTCCATCGCCATGTCCGTCAACCCCCTGTTTGAATATGCGACGCCCAGGTTGTTGTGCGCCACGGAAAGCGCGGGGTCGAGTGAGATAGCGGTCAGATATTCATCGACCGCATCATCCACCCTGCCGAGTGCGTATTCCGCATGGCCGAGGCTGTAGTGGGCCATCGCGGAGCCGGGCGATAGTCTGACCGCTTCACGGTAACTCTCGACCGCCCTGTCCGGCATGCCCTTGGCCTCGTATACCGAGCCTATGTTTATGTGAAGGTCCGCATAGCCGGGGTCGAGCCTGAGCGCGGCCTGGTACTGCTCCATCGCCTCGTCCACCCGCCCTTCGTTAAACAGTGCGTAACCGAGCCCCTTTCTCGCCTCTGAGCTGTCCGGAGATCTTTTCACCGTGTCGGACCAAAGGCTCAAGTCGTCCTTCCAGACTGGGTTTCTGTTAACGGTGCCGACGGAATAAAGCGCGGCTATGGCGAGTGCCAGCACTGCCGCTGCGGTCACGCCCTTTGACATCCTGCCCTTCAAATACTCAAGAGCCATGGCAAGCAGGACAGAGAACCCGAACACAGGCAGGTAGAGGTACCTTTCCGCGAACGCGCCTGCGAGCCCCTGAGAAAGCGCCGGTATGTAAAAAGACGGCAGGAGCGGCACGGCTATCAATGTCAGCCCCAGGAATGCGGCCCGGCTCTTCCGGGCAAAATAGACAAGTAGGGCAAGGAAGCCCGCCGCCATTAGCAGGGATGAGGCCGCCTTTAAGGTGAATGTCGATGAGGAAGGATGGTACACGTGCAGGACGTTCAGTCCATTGGGCAGCAGGAGCCTTTTTAGATAACCGGAAAAAAGCTCAGATATGTACAGCGGATAATTATGGCCGCCTGTTTGCATGTGCGTGTCTGTCGGTGAGAACCCGCCGAGCGCGTTGAACCTCAGTGCAAAATACAGCCCGGACACGGCTATATAAGGCGCGTACTTCTTCAGGCGTTGATATGAAATTAACTTTTCGTCGCTGTACGCATAGTCGTATGCCAGGAGTATTATAGGGAGCGTAAGAGCGGGCTCCTTGCATAAAGAGGCCAGGAAAAAAGACGCTGCAGACAAGAGCAGTGCGCCCGTGGATGCGCGTCCCTTGTCCTTGTATGGCATGTAAAGGTAGAGCGAGAGCAGGCAGAAGAAGGTGTAAAAGACGTCAGGCAGGCCGCCAATCCAGGTCACGGCCTCGGTATGCACAGGGTGCACCGCGAAGAAGAGTGCCGCAAGAAAAGGGGCCGTAACAATCGCAGTCGGGGAAGCGGTTTTCTCTGCCGGCAATAAACGGGATACTATCAGGTAGACGAGCACCGATGAGCCCGCATGGAATAAAATATTGGTGAGGTGGAACCCCCAGGGCTTCAGTCCGAAGAGCTGGTAGTCGAGCATGTAGATTAGGTGCATCATGGGCCTGTAATAGTCGGAACTTCTGCCCATGAACGCCCATACGCTGCCCGAAAAAATATCCTGAATGTGTCTTGAATCTTTTATCCAGCTGTTCCCGACCACCTGCATCGAGTCGTCGTAGACGAAACCGCAGTACAGGCTGTTGGCATAGACGGCGATAGCCATCGCCGCAGTTATCAGCAAGTGAAGAAGCCGTGTTTTGTTTGTGGTTTTTCCCTGCATCTCGTCCCATTGTCACAAAAAAGCCGCCCCCTTGAAGGGAGGCGGCTTCTTGCTTTTGTCTTACACAGGCCTACCAGTTGTTGACTATGTCGGACTCGAATATCATCTTGACTATCCCGTTGTAGTCTACCTGGTTGCCGCAACCGACCCCGCGGGCCTCTGCGTCGTCCTTGCAGCAGAAGGTAGCCGCATCGCCCTTGCAGGAGAGCACCGCATCCTGGAGAAGGAGCACCTTGACGTCGTCTCCCGCCGCCTTCTGGGCCGCGGCTATTTCCAGGGGGTAGGTCTCGCCTATGCCTCGTACCATGTGCAGTATCTTCATCTTTTCCCCCTTAATAGGTTACGACCGCCTTGCCGTCCTTGAGGATGTCCGCTATCTCCGCCGTGGTCTTGACCTGCGCGTCGTGAGTAAGCTCCTTCACGCCGCGGTCATCGGCGGACTTCTTGTCTACTATCAGGTCGAACTCGAGCTCCTGGAGCATGTCCAGGTGCTTGCTCCAGTCGAAGCCCTCGATGACGTTTTTCGTCTTCGCGGACATCGCATAAACCCCGTCCTCTATGAATATCATCTTGAGCGGGTTGTCCCCCATCGTAAGCCCCACGCAGGACCTCAGTGCGTCGAATATCCTGGTCGAGGAGAAGGGGGAATGCCTGAGCACGAAAGAAATATGGTCGCCCATCGTTATTTTCCCCCCTTTAGCAGAATGTTATCAGCCGGTCCACATCAGCGATTATGCCCGAGAAGATATACTGGCTGGCTGACTTTATCGGCAGCTTCTCTTCCTCGATATGGCGCTCCTCGGCGTTGTGGTGGCACTGGGATATTGTTACGCCCTTCGGTATCATGTCGAGCAGGTGTTTACAGCCCGAGCCGTAGACCCCGTCGCACATCATGAACAACTGGACCTCTTTGCCCGCCGCGAGAGCCGCTTCGGAAATCCTTATCACGGTCTGCATGTCCTGTTGCTCGGGGCTGGTGGTTAGGAGGATCCCCAACTTGTTCCCTTCCGCCATTATCTGGTCCCCTTTCGTTAATTAGGTGGTTGTGTTTCCATTAACCCTTTTCGATCGTTATCTTCCAGACGGCGTCGCCGGCCTTGTCTACCGAGACGACCTTGTGCCCGGCCTCTGTGGCCCACCTGGGTATCTCCTCGGAGGAAAGCGGGTAGTCGAGCACCACAACGACCTGGTCGCCGGAGCTCATCTTGGAATTCACGAACTTCTTGGTCTTGACGGTTGCATACGGGCAGACTTCACCCTTGACATCCAGTTCAAACGTAGCCATAACACACACCTCCTGTTTTTCCTTAGGGTTTTATCGGGGCACAACGCGCCCCTGTGCAGTGGTTCGGTAAGTCCGTCATTCCGGGTGGTGCCCGGACTGGGGGTCACCTCCTTTCTTGAGCTTCGTCGCGCGCCTTTTTCCGCAGGGCGCTGTCGACTATTTCCTTGAAACTGTCCAAGTCTATGGGCTTGTACATATAGTAGAACACGCCAAGCTCCATGATGCTGCTGCCGGTGGCCACGGTATAGTCGTCCGAGATTACTACTACGGGCATACGCGGCCTGCATTTCTTGAGTATCTGGATGGCCTTCGTAGTCGGCAGGCCTTTCAAGTTCACGTCTATTATAGTTAGGTCGACCCGCTTGTCAAGGATTTCCAGCAAAAGGTCCGAAGTTTCCGTAACGGAAAGGACGTTTTTCCTGAAATCGCTGGTGATGATATCGCCCAGAGTGCGGTGTATCTCGCTATCCGCGCTCCCTATGACGATGGTCCCATCAACCCGGCTTTCGAGCATATCCATACCTTGCAAAGATGTCCGCTGTTTTGGTTTGATGAAACTGACAAGTAGGTTATATCTGCAAAAGAGTTGCCAAACACGACGAACGCCCGCAAGAAAATCTCTTTTCTGCAACTAATTGAATTACCAGGTATTATTTGGATTTATCTCAAGCCGGTCGGGTCAATCACTTAGGATGGAAGGGCCGCTCAGGGACATCTTTGCCTCATTCCGGCCACCGGCCGGACATGTTTCGGATTATAATGCTCAAAAAACAATAGCTGGGGCATTTCTGCCTCAGCTATCCCATGATTGTCCCACCCGGAGCGTGCCTCAGCCCAGCCTTGCGGCATCCTTCAGGGATTCTATGAACGCATTCACGTCCACTTTGTCCTCCTGGGCCATCGCCTTGATGCTCCTTGCCCCGCCGCAGCAGGAGTCCACGTTGTAGCGGTTGAATACGCCCATCGTGGACGGATACTTCCTTATGACCTCGTTTAAGGTCATGTCTTCGGTAATTACTATGTCTGCCATGGTTAGATTATAAATATTTAGTTGTAGGGGCTCGATTTATCGAGTCCGTCTTTGAACCTGTTCGGTTACGGGCGCAATGAATTGCGCCCCTACTATAAAAAAAGTTATGTCGGCGACGGCACGATAAGCGCGAGTACGACCATGCGTTCGCCGTCCGAGCGGAAGCCGTGTACTTCATTAGGCCTGGACACCATGGCCTCGCCCGCCGAGACTGCGTGTTCCTTGTCGCCGACGATTATCGTCCCGCTTCCCTTGTAGACCATCATCATGACCTCGGACGGGCTTGTGTGCCTGCCGACGCCCTGCCCTTTTTCGAGACAGAACAGCACGGCCCTGAACTGTGGCGAGTCGTGCAGCATCTTGGTCCTCGCGTGCTCGTCCATGAACTCTATCTCTGCGTCGAGCCCTATCGGAAGCATCCCCCTTAGTCCTCCATCCCGTTTATCTCTTCGATGATGTCTTCCACGTTCCTGTTGTGCATGGTCGCGCCGAAGGACAGGGACTCCCACATTATTCCCGGGCAGGTGAAGCAGCCCGCGCCGAAGTACTTCTCAATGACGTACTTCGAACTGGGCTTCTGCTGGAGCACGTCGCCAATTAGCATGTCCTTGGTTACCTGGACCTTTGTAGCCATCTGCGCCTCCGGTGTAGTGTTTAACAAGATATTACTTATTATAACACAACGGGGTGCTGTCCGGCGCGGCAATGGGCGTCCGCCGCGCCGCACGTCCTACCAGTGCATCTTGAAGCCGCCGCCGGTCAGCGCCTGGCCCGCGAACGACGCAGAGTGGCACTGGTTGCAAATCTTCAGCATCAGTTCCCGGTTGTCCAGTGTAATATTGACGTTGTGTTCCTTGTCCGGCATGTGGCAGGTCTGGCAGGTGGCCGAGTAGCCCGCGCCGAGCGTATCGAACACCACGCCCATCTTGGAGTTCTTGTACCCCTGGACGTGGGCGGAGGTGAGGTGGCAGGTCATGCATATCGCCGGGTTCCTGGCAACCTTCAGCGAGAACGTGTGCCTCGTGTGGCAGGAGGTGCACTTGGTCGTGCCTGCGTGCTTGCTGGCCATCATCTCCTTCACGCGCAAGGGGTGGCAGGGCATGCACTTGTCCGGGCCCGGCAGGGCCGTGAACTTGGGCGAGTCGAACCCGTCGTCGTGGTCCCCGTGGCAGTCGTAGCACTTGACGCCCATTGCCGCGTGCAGGCTCTCCCGCCAGGTCATCGTTATCCAGGGGGTGATCTCCTTCTTGTTGTGGCAGGTGTAGCAGGCGAAGTTGGTGTCCACCGTGCCAGGAGCCGCTGCGGCCGCGTATGCGGGGCTACCCGTCGCGAGTAAGCAAAATGCGGATATGGCAAGTATGTAATATGCCGCCTGCCTGACTGTAAGGAAAGACATGGTTCGCCTCCGTGTTGGTTTGTTTAGGGTCAAGGAAAGCTTTAATAGGTGTTCTTAATAATGTAGCATTTGCGGGGCCGGGTGTAAAGGGGTTTACTTCAAAACAGCCGTTATCGGTTTCAATTTAAGGCTCCTCCAATTTTTAGTTGACTTCAAATATCCAAAAAGCATAGATTATGCGCATCAATTATCACACCTCGCAACTTTATAAAAGGGAGATGCAATGAGAAGATTGTTCATAGTGGTATTGTGCGCTGCCGCCCTGCTCTTAACCCGGACGGCCTTTGCCGGTGAGGGCCTGACGAAGGTTGCGGACAACGTCTACTCCTATCTGGACGTAAAAACCGACACGCCGCAGAATAGCTTTGCGGCAAACGCGGGTATAGTAATCGGCAAAGACGGCGTGCTCGTCATAGACACGCTTATATCGGCCAAGGAGGCGGACCGCTTCATAGCCGACATCAGGAAGGTCACCGACAAGCCTATAAAGTACGTGGTAGATACCCATTATCATCTGGACCACGCCTTCGGCAACTCGGAGTTCGCTAAACTTGGCGCGACGATAATATCCAACGAGAACGACCGGAATAACCTGATAAAAGAGGGCGAAAGCACCCTGAAAGACGCCAAGGTTTTAGGCCTGACCGAGGAGGATATGCGCGGCACCAGGGTATGCCTGCCGACGCTCACCTTTACCGACCGGATGAAGATAGACCTGGGAGGCGAGACGGTGGAACTCATATACGTCGCGCCATCCCACACGTCGGGCAGCATTCTCGTCTTGGTGCCGGGGCGGAAGGTCCTCTTCACCGGAGACATACTCTTTAACGATTATTATCCTTACGTGGGGGAGGGAGACCTGGAAGGGTGGGCCAGATGCCTGGACTATATACATACCCTCGACGTGACGGCCATCGTGCCGGGGCACGGGCCACTGTCCACGAAGAAGGATGCCGCCGACATGAAGGACTTCCTTCTGGCATTCGACGAGACCGCGCGGCATCTCGCGTCTAAGTCAAGCGATGTCGATGTCATTACCGCGGAACTGAAAAAATCGCTCCCGCCCAGAAGCCGGGGAAGCTGGGTGATGCCCTTCAACGTCCAGGAGAAGTACATCCAGGCCAAGTAGGGTGGGCACGGCCCACCGCTTCAAATTCCTGGGCTCCGCATCAAGTGCGGGGTGACATCAAATTAAACAGCTGGCCACGTTGCTTCGGTCGGGACGACGGAATACAAAATAAAAAGGGCCGCCCAAACCGGGCGGCCCTTTGAGTTTTTTCACCCTCCCCACCTGCGGCCACCTAACGGTGGCGAAGCCGCCGAAGATGAACAAGGGCGGTGCGCATGAGCACGGAGGGCAGGGTGGGGGGGCTACTTCATCATCTTCTTTTCCATGCGAAGCGTCTCCGCCTCGTCCTTGATCTCGCGCAGGTCCTTCTTCATCTCGGCCCAGCCGTACCAGTGCATGTAGTCAGGGTTCATGTGGAACGCGCCCTGGAACGTCCTCATCCTGTGCTCGAGCAGCATGACGTAGAGCTTCTGCTCGATGGAGGTCGGGGCGTCGTAGAAGGTCAGCAGATCGACCGAGAACGGCTTGTCCTTCGGCTTCTCGAGTATGCCGTCCTGGTACAGCCCGTCCACTATCCTTATCGCCTCGGCCATCAGCTTATCGGACTGCTTGATTATGTTGTCCGCGTTTTTAAGCTGTTCCATGGCGTAGGACTTGGCATGGCACTTCGAGCAGATACCTATCATCCTGTCCCGTGGCGCCTGCCACTCCTCCTTGCTGAGCCTGGCCACCTTCCCGGCCTTGACCACTTCGAGCCTGCCGGTCGGCTGGCCCTTTTCGTCCAGCACGCCGAGCGCCTGTAGTATTGTGACTCTGTCCTTCATCCAGTCGGCGTCGTCCTCCGGGAGCCTGAGGGCAAGGAAGCCCCAGGACGTGATTACGCCGTGGTCGCCCTGGTCCATGTGGCAGGTCTGGCATGTCGGAGCGCGGCCGGAGTCAGGCTCCATCGAATATATCATCCCGTGCTTGGACGTGCCCCACATCTCCCACTGCGGGTGGTCGAAGCCCATGTGGCAGGTGCCGCATGATGCAGGCTTCAGCGCCTCCGCCTTCGAGAACCTGTGGCGCGTATGGCAGGAGTCGCACTTGCCGCCGTGGTAGCCGACCCTGTGGCATCCGCCGCATCCCTTCATCCCGGCCATCAACTCGGACGGCTGGTCGGCGGTCTTCGGCATCGCCTCCATCGCGACCCATGCTACCGCATGCTTGCCGTTGTTGAACTGCGTGACCTGCTTGCTGTGGCATGGCTTGCAGGTGTCCGCGTTCGGCATGACCGCCTTCGACGCGTCATCCGCCGTCATGTGCGCGCTGCCGTGGCACTTGTCGCATGCGAAAAGGGTGGACATCTTGCAGTCCTTCCAGTCCTTTACTATCTGCGGCGTCACCTTCTCGTGGCACGTGACGCAGGCGTTTATGACCACCTTCTTCGCGGCCTCCTTCTTGGCCGCCGAACCCGTGGCGGCAAACGAGAAAACCACCAGCCCTGCTACAACCAATGTAATTATACTTCTGAGCCTTAAACCCATCTCTTTACTCCTTTCGTCGGTTGGCGCGGCAATGCCGCATGGAACATAGTGTGAAAGCGAAATGCTGTACGGTGTTAAATAAGGTTAGCGTATCATTGACCCTTACGTCAGACGTCCCGGAGCCCGAGTAGCCCCATCGCGTTCCCGCCCGTCACCAGCCTCCTTTCATCGTCCGTTAAGTCTTTCATCAACAGAAACTTGCCCATCTCACTGTCCATTTTTATGTACGGCGAATCGCTGCCCGCGATGAACCGCTCAACTCCGAGTTCCCTGATTGCCGCGGCCAGCCGCTTCAGGTTGAAGTACCCGGTTGTGCCGAGGTATATGTTCGGCGCTGTACGCGCCGCCTGGATAGACTCCTCGTAGAGGTTCATGTGCGCCATTATTATCCTGAGCGCCGGGAACCTCGCGGCGAGTATTGCAATACCTGAGGGTGGGGACATCTTCTTGCCGGTATCGAAGACTACCGGTACTCTAAGTTCCTCAGCCGCGGCGAGTATGTCGAGAAGCGCGGGGTGGCCGAGCGGGAAGTTCTGGCTTGTCGGGTGGAGTTTTATGCCCCGAAGCCCGAGGCCGTTAACGCACCTGTCCAGCTCCTTCACGGCCAGCTCCCCGAAGTTCGGGTCGAGCCGGCAGAAGCCGATGAGACGGCTGGGCCGTGTCTTCACGGCCCCGGCTATGTAGTCGTTGGCGTTGGCAAACGATACGCCGGGGTTGTCCACGTTGAATGGGAACACTACGGCCCTGTCCACCCCGGACTTGTCCATTGCCGCTATAATCTCGTCCACGGACTGGCTCTTCCCGTCGCCCTTGTCCGGCCCGCCCAGATGGTTGTGAGAGTCGATGAGCATGTGTAAAGTATAGCCTCGATTTCAAAAACCGCCATGATGTAACAACCCGGAAAAATATGATTTATATCAGCTTTGCCTTTACCTCTCCTGTTTTTTCTGGTAGATTAGCGAAAAACCGGAAAATGCTTGCCATGAATTGGGTAACCCGTTGTATAATAATCGCGTTGACGTCAGGGCTGCTGTCCGGCTGCGCCATAGGCTACAACGTGGACAGGCCCGTGCTCGGTTCCGGCGGCCTGAATGTGAACAACCTCCTGTACGCCCCGGATAAGATCGAGCCGGGCATGAAGTATCCCGGCGTCGTCTTAAACCACGGCGGGACGGACGGCGTGGAGTTCACGACCAAAGGCTGGGCCAGGGTGATGGCGAGGAAGGGCTACGTCGTCATACTGCCCCAGTTCAGGGGGCAGGGCGGCTCCGGGGGGAACAGTGACTTTGCGGGCGGCGAGGTGGACGACGACCTTGCGGCCCTCGAATACCTGAAAGGCCTGGGTTATGTGGACGATGGCCGGATAGGCATGGTGGGGTACAGCCTCGGCGGGCTCGTGGCGCTTCTCGCGCTCGAGCGCACTGGCGACATTAAGGCGGCGGTGCTCGTCGCGCCCCTGTCCGACCCGGTTGCATTCTTCAAGGACATCTGGGGGGCCAAGCGAAACGGGGAACAGGCGGACCTGAATAACCACCTGAGGACGGCCGAAGCCCGTTCTCCGTATCCGGGCCTCGATAAAATATCGGCTCCGCTTTTAATCCTGCACGGCGGCAGGGACATACGCGTCAGGCCGGAACAGTCCAGGCGGCTCTTCGATGCCATGAAGGCGGAAGGCAAGGACGTTCAACTAAAAATTTATCCGGACATGACACATAATCTCATGTGGAACGCCAGGCCCATGGAAGATGCCATTTTGTATCTGGACGAGAGGTTGAGAAGGTGACGAGTTGTTTCGTATAATAGCATTGCTGACGGGCGTCCTGGCCTTCGCGGCCGTGGCCGTATCACAGGCAGGCCCTCAGGAAAACACACAGAAGATGGCGGAAGTGAACTATGTCGGCCACCGGAGCTACCCCGGGTTCACCCGTCTCGTGTTCGATACGGGTGGCGTATCTCCGGACGCCTTCAAGGTAAATTATGACGACGCGGGCAAAAGGGTAGTCTTCTACCCGACCGAGGGCACGCTTGCCTTTACGTTCGCGGCAGTAGAGTCCGTGGACGACCTGGTAAAAGACGTGGACTTCGTACAGTCCGAGGATTCGGTAAGGGGCATCGCGGCCCGGCTCGGCGAGGACGCTTCCGGGTGCAGGGTGTCGTTCCTGTCCGACCCGGCCCGGCTCGTGCTCGATATTTACAAGAAGACCAGACCGGCGTCTTTCATGCCGCCGGGCAGGCCGGTAAAGACGGTCGTGCTGGACCCCGGGCACGGCGGGAAGTCAAACGGGACAGGCAAGCCGGGAGTGCTCACGGAGAAGGACCTCGCGCTCGACCTCGCGGTCAGGGTCAGGAAACTGCTGGCGCGCCAGGGCTTCAAGGTCGTACTTACAAGGGACAAGGACATGGACGTCACTCCGGACGAACGGGCCGGGATAGCGAACAATGCGCGCGCGGACCTTTACGTATCGCTGCATATGGGAGGCTCATTCGGGCAGGATGCAGGCGGGGTAAGCATATTCACCATGGACGATGGGCCGCTCGAAGGCGAGTTCAGGCCTCTGGCCTGGCAGGACCAGAACGCGCCTTACCTCCCCGACAGCATGGTCCTTGCAAGAGACCTTTCGGCCTCTTTCGGGAAGCTGCCGGACGTGAAGCCGGACATGAGGCAGGCGCGCCTTGCAGGGGTGTGCGGCCTTTCCATGCCGGCCGTGCTGGTCGAGGCAGGCAACCTATCAGACCCTAAGCAGTCCGAGTCCATGGCAGACGACGTGTACCGCGACAAGCTGGCCGTCCTGCTGGCCGAGGGAATAACCAGATACGCAAAAGAGGTGAACCGGTGACCGCTGGCGGACGAATCAGAAACGGGCGCGGCATCCTGCCCTGGATAGCCGCGGGCGCGATACTTTCCGTCGTGCTCGGTATCGGGGCGTACATGTTTTTCAGGGACGCCAGGGAGCCGTCGGGAGAAACAACCGAGGAGTTCCAGCCCATGACCAGCATGGCCGGGCCGAGGGTGCCGGTCACGCTTTATTTTCCATCGAAAGACGGCAGGTACCTGAAGGCAGAAGCCAGGGATATAAGGGGTGTGCCGGAGAGGGTTGTACAGGTGCGGGAGGTCGTGGAAGAGCTGATACGCGGGCCTAAGACGGGGCTCACGCCGTCGTTCCCCGCCGGTTCACGGGTCAAAGGGATTTTCTTCGACGACAAGGGCACGGCGTACATAAACTTCTCGAGGGAGCTTCAGTCCGAGTACCCCGGAGGGGCATGGACAGAGACACTGACCATCTATTCGCTGGTCAACACACTTACCGAGGACTTCCCGGAGATTAAGCATGT
>Ga0334722_10000380_pt1 | contig 67291 bp, 66 predicted proteins | sample C3_bottom_MG_FD_207210 | JGI IMG/M metagenome (GOLD analysis project Ga0334722, IMG submission 207210) | Sediment microbial communities from Yellowstone Lake, YNP, Wyoming, USA - C3_bottom | ecosystem: Environmental > Aquatic > Freshwater > Lake > Sediment | place: USA: Wyoming | collected... | reverse complement strand
CGCCTTCGGAACCTTTTTCCCCAATATCGCGTCTAATTGGTATCATGGTGGTCAACCGATATAGGAATCGATATGAACAGTAAAACTAAGACATCAGGCAGCGTTCGGATAGTTCGCATCGGGGCGGCGGCAGCAATTTTGTTCACAGTCGCGGGCGCCTTGCTTCTCCCCCGGTTGTTTAAAGAGAAGACGGTCGATAAAGGCGCCGCCGCTTTCGGCAAATTGCCGGCGGCGGCAGGCCAAGCCGGAGCGGCGGCGATGGAGGCGCGACCGGCTATCGGGATGCCGTGGGGCGGCGGATTTTTTCGGGAGCCGAGGTTCGAGTATTCCTGGACCGGCGGCGGCTGGCCGGACTTGCCGGATAAGATGGCAGTCTACCGCCGGGCCGCCGGCGAGATAAGTGTTGCCGAAGCCAAAGACCTGGCGGCGAAGTTCGGCCTGACCGGCGAGGCCCAGACCGACGAACCCATCCAGCCCATGGATCGAAACGGCGGATCGGCGCCGGATGGGCCGCCGACCCAAGTGGCGCCGGCGCCGTTCAAGTCTTACCGCTTCTACGATCAAGCTTCCGGCAAGCGGTTGGAAATATTCGCGGCCGATGGACGATTTTCTTATATGATCGAAGGCGCCTGGCAGGCAGCGGAGAAAAACGCGGGCGGCAGGCCGGCGGAGAGCCGGGCTAAAGAGATCGCCGTCAGTTTTTTAAAAGACAAGGGACTGCTCTCCGACGCTTATACAGGCCCGTTTGCTGCCCAAAACGGTGTGGTTAGCTCGGGTGTTGTCGGCTCGGACGGAGGCGCACCCGCTATCGAGGAACCAAAAGTCATTCAACCGCCGTATGTAGAAATCCAATTCGGCAAGAAACTTGGCGGGCGCGACATTGTCGAGCCCTCAGGTGAACCCAGCCGGTATATCGCTTCCGTGACCGTGGGACCGGGCGATCTGATTATGGCGGCATCCGGTGAAATCCCGGCGGTGCTCGAAGAATCGGCGTACCCGCTGATGGGTCCGGCGGCCGCTTTCGAGGAAGTTAAGAAAGGCAAGTTCGGCGGGGTGCGGGCATTAGGCGCTCCGGTGCCGATGATGGGGGCGCCCGCCGATACGCCCGTTCAGTCGCCTCCCGGAGAAGACGGACAAGAAATGACCCCGGCATCTTCCGGTTCCGGGTCGGCGGGAACGGCCGTAGCGGAACCGGGCGTCATTTCCGGCGGCACAGACACTGTAGTACCGGGACAACCGCCAATCGAGCCGCCCAACCCGGCGCCCGCGCCGCCCCCCGGACCGGAACCGATCAAGGTGGAGTTCGACAAAATCGAATTGGCGTACATGCTCGTCATAGGAGCCGACGGGGCCGGCTACTACCAACCGTCATACGTCTTTTTGGGCAAAATAGGCCCGGCGGAAAGCCGGTCGGACTACGGCATCGCGGTCCCCGCGGTCCCGGAAAAATATATCAAGAGATAATTACCGGACGCCCAAAGCCAGTCGGTTGAATTCAGCCAGCGATCTGCAGACGCAATCTTCCACGGCCATCCCGGAAAAATAGTTGCCGATCAGAAATAAGTTCTTGCCGGCGCAGCCTGCGTCTATCTCGCCGATCAACTTCTCGTGGCCGACCTTGAGCGCGGGCACAAAGTTATCTTTCATCACCACGCGGGTCAGTTCGTCCGGCTTGACCTTTAGCACCTCGCCGATGCGCTTCAGTTTTGCCTCAGGTCCGGCCACACCGGGTTTGAAGTGGAAGGTGAAACCCCGGAAGTTCGGGTCGGGGACGATGTCCCGGGAGACAACTGAAAAGAAGAGGTCGTTCCGGGGGATAAGGTTGGCGAACCGCTCGATGGAGACGGCCTCTTTATCGACAGCCACGCCGACAGTCTCCGCCTTATTGACTTTGATGCGCGCCAATTTTTCGGCCAGGCCCGGCCAGGCCGTCTTCAGCAGCTCGGCGGTGACGGAAGCCGGTGTCGCCATCGCCAAACGGTCGCAACCATGGCTGCCTTTGTCGGTATCGACCGATATCCGCCCGCCTTGCTCCTCAATGGCTGTGACCCTAGCCCCCGTCACTATATCGATATCCTTTTCAGCGGCTATTGTGTTGGTGACAGTCTGCAGCCCGCCGGGGAATGTGAACTTCCTTAGTATATCTTTCCGCCGCCCCCGCTTGTTGAAAAGCAGGTCAGCCGGATAATCGTCGGCCGGCTGCGAGATAACGGCGCTAAAGGCGTTACCCAGAACGCGGTCGTAATTTCGCGCCCCGACCAGCTTGGAGTAGTAAGATTTAAGACTCTCCCCCTTTTTCTTGAGCGCAAAATTGCGCCAGAGGGCCGGCAGCAGGGCGGGAAAACTGAGTTGAGAAGGTATCGACTTCAGTTCGTTGTTGACGAGCATCTTAAACGGGGCTTTTTCCCGGGGCATCAGGCGATCTATTACGCCGTCGTCCTCGAGAATACCTATCAAGTTGGCGTATGAGTTATAGCAGGTGTGTGTGCCTAATTCTATCCAAAACCCCGGCGCGTCGGCGGCAAAAGAATGCGAATGAAAGGCGCCGCCGGTCCGGTCGCTTTTCTCGAGAATCAGGGTCTTCAAGCCGGCCCGGGCGCAGTAATGGGCCAGGCTCAAGCCGCTTATACCGGCGCCGATGATGATGATATCGTATTCAGCCAATTGCAGACCCCGCCTTCGCCAACACTGCATCCGGTGTTTCGACCGGCTTTCGACCGCATAATATTAGCATAATGCCGGGGAAAGCTTGAATGCTCATAGAGCATAAACGAGCGTCTTCCTGAATAAAGAGGCCTCTTTTGGGGAAAGAGTCGGTGACTAAAGGAGGAGCCATTGAAGAAACTCTGCGCGCTCGTCATCGCCCTTTGTTTGATCGGTCTCATTTCAGCATCGCCGACAATCTCTAAGATAGCCCCGGTAAGAATTATCGCTTCACAGGTAGAGACGCAAACCGCTTCCATAGCGACGAACATGGGACTTTACGGAGGCAGGCCCGAGGCGGTAGCTGTCGATCCAACCAGCAATAATGTCTATGTAACCAACTTCGCCCCTAACGGGTTCTACGTTTCAACCGATAAAGGCGCGACCTGGACGGGATTGCCGTCCGGCGTCAACTACGGCACCGGCAAAAGCGTCACCGTTGACGCAGCCGGCATCGTCTACGGACTCATCGGCGACACCGTTATACGCAGCACGGACCATGGAGCGACTTTTGAAGACATCACGCCGAATTTAGGCAGTATCGGCGGGCTTGGATCGGTGGCGCTGGCGGCCCACGGGAAAGCGCTGATCGCGATCCGGGGCGCGGTTGCCGTAAGCTCGGATAATGGCGCCTCGTTCACAACGCATGCGATTGAGACAGGCTCGTCGATAACCTCCCTCGCCGCCGGGCCGACATATAACACATTTTATGCCGTCTCATCATTGAACGGCAGCGAAAAACTTTTTAAGAGCCTTGACGGCGGAGCCGTCTGGACCGACATGTCGGTTCATAGCCACGGCGTTTCAGCTTCCTGGCGGATCAGCGAGGTCGGCGCCGATCCTTTAAGCGCCGCCCATATTGTAATCGTCTCTTCATTCGGCTCGGCCGGAGGAAGCTTTCAAACAACCGATACCGGCGTAACCTGGACAGCCGTGCCCAACGGCAACCAGGGTTCCGGGCACATTACATTTAACGGCGCCGGCCGGATGTATATGGGCAAAGGCTACTCGACGGATGACGGCGCCACCTGGACTATGCTCGGCAATAACACGCCTCTTTCAACCCTGTACGGCGATGCCTTCGCGATCGATCCAAATAATGTGAGTATCCTCTTTACCAACAGCGCTATGGGCGTGGCCAAGAGCACGGACGGCGGCGTTACATGGACGGATTGCATCGACGGCATCACTTCCGTCAAAACATATTCGATCGCTCAAGCTAACAATAAAGATTACGTTTGGATCGGGGCCAACGGCGGACTGGCCCGATCGACTGATTTCAAGGCCGCTTCGCCTAGCTGGACTTATCCGATTTTGCCCGCAGCCGGGGCAAGCAATATCAAAGCGGTCTGGGTAAAGCCCGGAGACCCGGATGTAGTTGTGGCCGGGTTAAGTACATTTTTATCGAAAACAAGTAATGGAACCGCCGCCACCCCCTCGTGGACGCAGGCGACCGCGCCGGCTTTTAGCGGCTCCATCCAGCAAATCGTAAAAGCCCCCGACAGCAATGCGCTTTATGCGGTTTTTTACAATGACGACCTGGCCGGGACCGATACGGGCGGGGTATTTAAGAGCATGGACTTTGGGACGACTTGGACCGATCTTGACCTGCCGGGAAATGAGCCCGCCGGTTCCGTGACCGTGGCGGTCGACGGCAATGTTTATGTCGGGCTAAGCAGCCGGGACGCGGATGCCCAAACAGGCATCTATAAATTTTCTCACGGGTCCTGGCGACACTTGACCGGCGGTCCGGCGGACCTTCAAGTAACCAGCGTTTTAGCCGACCCTGACGACGCGAACACTATCTATGCGACCGCGACCGACTTTCCGACCGGCGGCGGTTTTTATAAATCGACCGACGGCGGCGGAACATGGAATAAGATAACCGGCGGTTTAGGCAATATTAACCATCTGACCGCCTTGACGGCGCAAACTTCAACCAACCCCCATACCTTATACATTTCCGGCCAGGACGGCGCGACCTTAAACGGGGTCATTTACAAGTCGAGCAATGCCGGAGAAGACTGGAGCTTGTACTATACCGGCCTTAAGCAAGAGTCGTATTATTCTATGCTCTTTGACGGCCTGGAAACCGGCAATGACCGCGGACTTTACAATATTAAGTCCAGAGCGCGGCTTACCTTTAGGGCGACTCCGAGCCGCGTCGGTCGCGGCCAATCGACGATTTTAAGAGCCGGCCTTCGAGATATAGCGACCGGAAAAAAACTCTCCAACCGCAATCTTAGGATCGAGCGCCGGGCGGGCAGCCGATGGCGCCGGATCGCATCCATCCGCACCGGCAGAAACGGCACAGCTCAATTGATCGTTTCCGTAAATCGCGCGACAAGGTTTCGCGCTCGCTGGATACCGCGCGCGGCCGCGCGGCGTGAATACGCCACGCCGTCACCGCGTGTTACCCGTGTGAGGCTGCGCTAGCCGCACAGCTTAAGCGTGCTTGCCAGTGCCGAATTACTGCTTGTAATCTAAGAGAAAATCCCGCTCGTTAGCGGGGCTTTCTCTTACAACTCTGCCAAGATACAAATCGGGACCAATCTGGCGGACCTTTACGGAGTTACGACAAAGCGTCTTATGCGAGCAAGTAAGGCGCAATAAAAAAAGATTTCCGGAAGACTTTATGTTTCAACTCACAAAAGTCGAGAGAGACGAGGCGGCCGCAAAATGCGGCCACCTCGTCAACCTGCGGTTTTCGCCCGGCCTGCCTTTTGCTTTCACGGAGCACGGAACGATTATGGCTGCAAACGTACTTAATTCCGGGCAGGCGACTAAAGTTAGCTTGTTTGTGGTGCGAGCTTTTATAAAACTACGAGAAACCGCAGCGTCGCATACGCAGCTGGCCCTTAAGCTGACAGAACTTGAGCACAAACTTACAGCCCATGATCAGACAATAATTTCAATCATCGAGGCCATCAAAGAACTTATGGCGTCACCGGAACCTAAAAAGAAGGGACCGATTGGATTTAGGCCGGCCGATGATTAAACACTTCATTTACTGCCTCTTGCGGGGGGTGTGGTTACGCGATAACCGCCGAGGAGCACACCAAGAAAAGTGGCCGACAGCACACTTATTATCGCTGCACCGACAAGAGTAAAACGCAAAGTCGAGTTCCAACACGTCAATGCCAGGATCGATCGGTTGCTCGATGTTTATCTGGATGGCGCTTTAGAAGAAGCGGAATTTAAGCGCAAGAAGAACGCGTTAATGGAAGCAAAAGCAACAATCGAGCAACGGATCGATGATTTTGAGCGCCGTGGCGAAGCCGCGGGCTCGTCAAAAGAGACACTATATCTCCTATGGCGGAGGTTGGAGGACACTATTCGAACGATTTGTTGGCGATGTATGAGCAGTTGGAGAAGTTGATCGGGTAGACTTTCGATTCATTATTTTGAAACACGCGTTCATCTTTGTGAATCGGGCCGGCGGTTACAAACCCAGCTGATTCTTGAAACTCCTTTTCAGTTCCCGTAAGACTTCTTCGATATGAGGCAAATCCTTTATTTGATGGCGCAACCGCGTATCCCACATTCGAGCAAGGGTCAGCTTTTTTCTTTCCAGCACATTATTAAGGCGAGAAGGGTCAACGCCTTTAAATTCCGCCTTTCCCCTGAAGGCATCGGCGATCCGGTAGAAATCAATATCTTTCATGCCGCAGAGAAAATGGGCGTCATAAATATCGCGCGGTTCAGTGCGGCCGATTATGGCGCAAAGCTTTTCGATCAAAATCTCTTCGAGCGAATAGGCGGCAATGGTGCGATTAATCATATCGCTATACCCCGAGTGAACAGCCATTGCCTTGATCGGAAAGACCAATTTTTCCGACAGCGTGAAATCAACTTTAATATCTCGGCCATCTAGCCGGGCTTGAAGCGGACCGACAAAATTCACATAAGCGGTCAAGCTATCAGTCCGGCGCTCGATTCTCTCCGGCGGAATAGCGAATTGAAAGGCTTGATCTTTCGCCAGATTATCGAGGGTTTTCTGCAAAAGATCGAGCAGCGCCTCGGGGCTTGTTTCTCTAACGACAGTAAAGTCCAAATCCTCTGAATAACGGTAGTCCGGAAAATAGATTTTCTTTAGGGCTGTGCCGCCTTTGAAAACAACGATGTCTGCAAGCTCGGAGTCGGCCAGCGCCAAAAGCATCCAAGTAAGGACATAATCTTTTTCGATAACCTTATCGCTCATGCCGAGCTGAAAAGCGACTTGGGATATTTCGCGCTGTGTAATCATTTAGGTTTTTGTTATTTCTTTTAATTCGCCGGGGGCAAGATTAAGCCTTAGCTTCCAATCGCTGATATACCTGCCGGATGCGGGCAGGGTCGGGTCAAGCGGTGAATAACTGCGGGCAAGCATTTCTTTTAATTCGGTCAATGTTGCAGATTTACCGAGACCGTAGTTTTCAAGCAGAAAACCCAGCCTTTTGGCTACGCTTTTCCGGCCAAGCTTTTTGGAATAATCAACCAGTTTTGCATAATCAAGTTTGTCGCGTTTCACCCAGATTCCCTTTGCGATCTCGCCAACGCCGCCGCATAAATCGGGCCGATCCAGACAATCGATAATCGTTCTCTCAAGATTGCTGACTTTTACCTTCTGACTCGGCGTCACCCAAACATCCTCGACCCCCCAAACATCTTTTGGTTGGATATAAATAAATCGGAAAGTCGCACCCAATACCTCTTTTTGACTGCGCCGAACAGGCGAACTGATATAGACGGTTAAGACCGGATGAACTGTCATTTCATGGACATCAAGGGCGCTGTGGTGGGAAACGTAGTAGGATTCCGGTTTAATCAAGCTCTTAGCGACTACGAACCAATTTTCTGAATGTTCGGCTTCCGGTCCGGCGGACAACGGCACAATAAGATATTTTCCGCGCACAAGCCGAATAAGCCACTTTTTCTTAACCAGGCCGTCGAGCAAAAGATTCGTCGCTGATTGATGACTCCCTGTTACCTTTTGAGCCTCGGAGGCGGTAAAAATGGTTTTGTCTTGAGACGCTAAAGTGGTAAGCAGTTTTGCTTCCAGCGCACCAAGTGCTTTTTCCAATTTTATTCTTTCATCTTCTGTGTACATAAAATACCCTTACAGGATATATTGTATACATGCAATATGATCTATGCAAGTAGGCTGTTGTGGATAAATTACAGCAAGGAATGAGCGAAAGTTCGAATCCCGTGAGCGTATCGAAATCTTTATGGCTCTGACCAGCCATTATTTATGCAAAATATTTGGTGGAGCTAAGGGGATTCGAACCCCTGACCTCTGCGTTGCGAACGCAGCGCTCTCCCAACTGAGCTATAGCCCCGCACTAACATGCGGATAATCTTAACTTATCACAATGTGAAAATACAGGCCGGCGGGAGAGTCTCTCGCCTTTAGGTTCCGCATGCGGTTTAATTGGGCTATGACCCTGACCTTGATAACCGGCCCCGCTAAATGCGGCAAGACTGCGGCAGCCGTCGATACTATTCTGAGCTATCAGCCGCTGGAAGCGGCGGAGGCGGTGCGGTATGTGGTGCCGACGACGGAGGCGGCGCGGCGGGTCGAAGAGTTGCTCATGGAGCGCACCGGCCGGCCGGGCATACTGGGCAATGTCGTCACCACTTTTTTCGGCTTGGCGGGCGAGCTAATCTCCGGCAAGGGACTGGCCGGCAAGCTCATCTCCGACATCCAAAAAGAACTGACGCTGCACAGGCTGGTCGAAACGGCGCAGCCTGTTTACCTCAAGGAATCCGCTGAGTTTCCCGGGTTTATCGCGGCCCTCGACCAGATTATCGGCGAGCTGAAGATATCCCTGGTGAAGCCGGAAGACCTGCGGGCCGCACTGGAATCCGCTAAGGCCGGTTTGCCCGAGGCCGCCGTCAGCAAGATATCGGAGCTGGCCGATCTCTACGAGCGCTATCAGACGGAAATCCTGCTCGCCAACGATCTGCATGACCGCGAAGGTCTGATGTGGCGGGCGCTCGACATTCTAAAGAACGAACCTTCCGGCCTGCGCCACGTGGTCTTCGACGGGTTCGAGCAGATGAACGCGGTCGAGAGAGAATTTCTCACCGTCCTGGCCGGCAAGGTCCCTGAGGCGACGGTGGCGCTCACCTATGAGGCGGGCCGCGATGAGGTCTTCGGGGCTATAACGCCGATCCGGCAATTCGTCCTGGACTTAGGGGCGACGGAGCTGGTGCTCGAGCGGCGGACCGGCGACGACACAGACCTGGCGCATCTGGAAAAACATCTCTTTGGCGACGGGGCCGGGCGGCGCGAGGCGGGCGACGGCACAGTGACGGTGGTCGAGGGCTGCGACCGGGCGATGGAAATCGAGATAGCGGCGCTGGAGATAAGACGACTGGTCTTTGAAGCGGGCTATAGCCTTAGCGACATCGTCCTGACCGCCAGGGACATCGACGGTTACAGGGAGCTGGTCGACCGCGTGCTGGCCGACCATGATATCCCGGTCAAAGAAGGCAAGCGGCCGCTGGCCGAGACGGCCCTGGCGCGCCTCCTGGTCTGCTGCCTCAACATAATCAGGGGCGGCTGGCCCCGGGCCGAAGTCGTCCGCCTGCTCAAATCGGAAATGGCTGCGGATGATCTTAGCGCGGCGTGTCGAGTTGAAATGGACGCCAAGCGGTTCGGGATAATCGGCGGCCGCCACAAATGGTTGAGCGCCTGGGGCGAGCGAGACGGGGGCCGCGGTTGGCGCCTGGCAACGCTGAAGCGCGTAGCCGATTTTGAGGACAGTCTGCGCCGGGCCAAATCGCCGGCCCAGCAGGCAGCGGCGGCGCGGGCGTTGATAGGCGGTTTTAAATGGCACTTAGATGATGGGGGGCTGGCCCAGGATGCCGCCGCCGCTAAAGAGCTGCAAAGAATACTGGACGAGCTGGAATCGTCGACGCCGCTTATCGGCGAAACGAACGCGGCCGGTTTTATGGAAATACTGGAGCAATCGATAGCCCTTAGCTCATACGCGCCGGCGGAGGCGCTCGATTCCATCCGCCTGGCGCCGGTGACCGGTTTGTCGGGCGGCCGCTACAAGGCGGTCTTTATCTTGGGGCTGGTGGAGACGGTCTTCCCCCGGCAGATACGGGAAGAGCCGTTCCTGCGCGACCGGGAGCGGGTCCGGCTCAACCAGGCTATGGGCGCCGCTTTACCGCTGCGCCGCGGCCAAGCGGATTTGGAACGTTGGTTTTTTTACGCGGCGGTCGGGGCAGCCTTTGAGCGGCTCTATCTCTGTTACCCGCTCACCGGCGAGTCCGACAAAGAGAGCCTGCCCTCTTTCTACCTGGATGAAGTCGCCGGGATATTAGAAGGCCTGCCGCGCCTCCGCCGCGACCAGACACAACCGGCCCCCCGGCTCGCGGACGGGCGCAGCCGCACAGCCCTGAGGCGGGCGATAACTTACGGCCTGGCGCAGCCGGCAGCAGACGACGGAGAAGGGGCAGCGCTAGCCTACAATGCCCTGCCGGAAGCGGAACGGGCCGCCCTGGCCCGGGTCTTTGACGATAGCGTCGAGCGGCCGGCGGCTATCGCTGATAGTAAATTACTGGAGCGCTTGGGCGAAGACCTGGTCTATTCCTGCACCGAGTTGGAGGCCTATGCCGCTTGCCCGTTCATGCATTTTTGCGGGCACATCCTCGGTCTTGAGGCGACCCGGGAGGAGATAGGCGGCCTCGATATCGGCGCTCTCTTGCACGACGTCCTCTACCGGTTGTTCGCGGAACTGCGCGACTCGCTGGGCGGCGGCTTTCGCGTGCGCCGGCTCGACCCGGAGGCGACCATCGGGCGGGCGGTCGAGATTCTGGATGAGGAATTCAACAAAAGCGTGCGGCTGATCAATCTGCCCGCTCACGCGGCGGCGGACCGGCGGCACGATTTAACTATGCGCTTGCGGCGCTACCTGACGAGTGAGATAAGGCACGGCTGGGAAAATTTCGCGCCCACCTACTTCGAGCTGGCCTTCGGCAGCCCGGCCAAAGAGGGCCGGACACGCGACCCACATTCGACCGACGAAGCTCTAATCCTGGGCGACGGCGAGAGGCGGTCCCTGGCAGTCGCGGGCAAGATGGACCGGGTCGATATCTCTTCAGCCGGCGCGTTGGTCATCGACTATAAAGCCGGCCGGTCTCCTAATATACTCAAGGCAAAAGACGGTCTAGTGTTTCAGGCCGTCCTTTACGCCCTGGCTCTCCAGCAGGTCTTTGGCTTGAAGCCCGTGGGGACCGAATATCGCCCGATCAAAGCCTGGCAACCGGACGGTTACTATTTAGCCGGCGCCGGTGATTTCCAAAAGAACCGGCTCAAGGACGAACACGAGTTCGACGACCTGCTGGCCGGCTGCGAAGCCCGGGTGGTCGAGCTGGGCGGGCAGCTCCGCTCGGGCCGGATAGCGGTCGAGCCTTTGGATTGCAAAAACTACTGCGCGTTCAGGCATGTCTGCCGGGTGAACAAATGGACTTAAACCCCAACCAAAAGCTGGCCGTCGAGACGCTCGATCGCGACGTCTCGATTTCCGCGGGCGCGGGGTCCGGCAAGACCAGGGTACTGGTCGAACGGTTCTGCCGGATAGTCCGCCGGGAGGAGGCCGATATCGACCAGGTCTTAACCGTCACCTTTACGGAAAAGGCGGCCAAAGAGATGAAAGAGAGGATGGTCGAGCGGTTCAACGACCTCTTCGCGAAGACGGGCGAGAAGCGCTTTCAGACGGCCGCGCGCCGGATAGAAACAGCGTATATCGGCACTATCCACTCTTTCGCCGCCCGGGTGCTGCGGGAAAACGCCTTCGAGGCCAAGGTCGACCCTAAGTTCGGGGTGCTTACAGAGGTCGAGGCGGCGATATTCCAGGACAGGGTTATCGAAAGCATGTTTGTTGAGAAACAGACGGGAGACGACCGCGTCTACATTGATATGCTGCGGGCGTTCGGGCGGGGGACATTGGCCGCGGCGGTGAAAAAGCTCCACCGGCAACTTTGCACGCTCGGCCGAAAAGCGGCCAAAATCCCGGCGGCATCTGCCCCGGGCACAGGCGCCCGGCCGGCACTTGATTGCTACGTTGAATCGGTAGACGCTCTTTTGAAAAAGATGCGGGCCGGGGAGCTTACCGGCAAACTAGTCGAGCAACTTGATGATTTCGCCCCAGAGTACCCGGCGCTCAAAATCGCGATGTCGGCCGCCTGCGCCCAGCTTGAAGCCAATGCGGGGGCCGAATACGCTCATGGTTTCGATTGGGCGCGCTATGAAGCGTTGGGCCGGGCTGAGAAGTTCGTCGGCAATGTCGGCTCCAAACCGGTCAGGGAAGAATTGATAACCCCCGCCAAGACCGCGGCCAAAGCCTTTTTAGGAGCGCTGATCGCCCCGATAGCCGGGTACTACGTCGATTGCTTAAAGCGGATCACCGCCGATTTCACCATCGCTTACGCCCAGGCCAAACGGCGGCTGGGGCTCCTCGATTTCGACGATCTGCTTCTCAAGACGCGGGACCTTTTTATCGGGCCCGACGGCAAGTTGAGCCGCGCGGCCGGGGAATACCGGGCCCATTTCAAGTTCGTGATGGTCGATGAGTTTCAGGACACCAACGAGCTGCAACTGAGCTTGATAGAGGCCGTCTGCCCGCCGGACCGGTTCTTCACCGTCGGCGACGCCAAACAATCGATCTACAGATTTAGGTACAGCGATATCACGGTCTTTCAAAAACACCACAAGGACATCGAGGGGAGCGGCGGCCTGACCATACCGCTGGCGGAGAATTACCGGAGCCGCGGCGGGTTGATTGACTTCATCAACAGTTTCTTCGCGGAACTCTGGCACGAGGACGCGGATTTCGATTTTGAGCCGCTCGAAGCCCGGGGCGATTTTGAGCCGCGCCCGGGCCCGGATGTCGAGCTGTTGATAGCGGAACCGGGGGGCGGCGCCGAAGGGTCGCGCCGAGCCGAGGCGGGGGCGATCGCCCGGCGGATGAAGGAGCTTACCGCAGAAGGCCGCCCGCCCGGTGAGATCATCGTCCTTTTCAGGGCGACTACCGATATTAAAATCTACGAGCGGGCGCTGACCGAGGCCGGGATAGATTTCTATGTCGTCAGCGGCCGGGGCTTTTATGCCACCCAGGAGGTCGGGAACGTGATCGACCTGCTAAAGGTGATCGACAACCCCCTGGACGATATCGCCATGGCGGCGGTCCTGCGCTCGCCGATGGTGCGGGTGAGCGACGACGCCCTCTGGTGGCTGACCCGCGATCTGCCGGGCGCGGCGACGGGCGCCGAGACCGACCCGTATGCGGCCGGACGCCGGCGCGGTATGGGGAAAATCTATGCCGGCTTGTTGATCTTGGAAGGCCTGGTCCACTTGAGCGAGGCCGACCGGCTGCGGTTGGTCGATTGGCGGTTGACGCTTGAGCGGCTGCACGCCGTCCGGTCGGAGAGCCGGATAACCCGGCTTATCGATATGGCGTTGAAAGCCACGGACTACGATTTAAAGCTGCTCGCCTCAGTCGATGGGCGGCAAAAATACGCCAATCTCCGCAAGTTGATGGCGGAGGCCGAAGCGTTCGGCGCCCGGAGCCTATTCGCGCTGCCCGACTTTATACGCCATATCGAGGAGATGGCGGTCCTGGCCGACCGGGAGGTCGAAGCCCCTACGGAGACCGAAACCAGCCCCGTCGTCCGGTTGATGACAGTCCATAAAGCCAAAGGCCTGGAAGCGCCGGTCGTCTTTGTGGCCGATTGTTCGCGAGAGATAAGGGGCGGGGATAGCGATCCTTTTATTATGGACAAGGATTTGGGTCTCGCCGCCAAGGTCAAGAGCCCATTGACGGAAGAGATGTTAAAACCGGCCGCCTACGAGTTAGTAGCGGCTGAGCTGAAGCAAAAAGATATAGAAGAGTCCAAGCGCTTGCTTTATGTAGCCGCTACCAGAGCTAAAGAATTGCTCGTCTTCAGCGGCTCGAGCGCTCTGGGCGGAAAGACCTTGGAGAAGGACCGCTACACGGAGACCGGTTCGTGGATGGGCTGGCTGGAGCGGGCTTTGGGTTTATGCGAAGGACGGGACGAAGAGGAAGTGTCAATGCCGCTCGGGAGCGCGGCTGTGAACCTGAAGTGCGTCGCGGAACCGGCGGCCGGAACCGCGACTCCGGCGCCCGTCACCATCGGCACCGCTCCCGCGGTCGCGCCGCGGTCTGCGGCGCGGGGCGAAGGGCCGGCGGCCGCGGCGGAAACGGGGTCAGGTCGTGCAATTAGCCAAATATCTATTGCACGACCTGACCCCATCATCGCTAATCGCCTTCCACGCGGGGAGACTCCTCTGACTCTGGGCGTAACCCAGATAGTCGATTTTCTCGCTAGCCCGGAAAAATACCGGCTCAAGTGGGTGCTCGGCCTGGAAGAGCCGCTCAAGAGCCCGGCGACGGCCGGCGACAACCGGCATCGCGCGGCTGCCGTCGGCTCGGCCGCCCACGAAGTCTTAGCTTCGGTTGATTTTAAAGGCGACGCCGGCGTCCAGGTGAAAGAATACATCCGGCTGCAAGACCCGGCTCTTCAAGCCGACATCCGGCGTTATTGCGACACCTTGCTCGATTCGCCCTGGCCGGCGCGCCTGGCCGACAGCGAGCGCATATTTCAAGAAATCCCGTTTAACATCGCCCTAGCGGGCTGCCGGCTGACCGGCCGGATCGACCTGCTCTTTAAGGAAAGCGCCGGCTGGGTCATCGCCGATTACAAGACCGGCGCCGCCGATGACCAAGAGCGCTACGGAGCCCAGATAAACCTATATGCGTTAGCCCTTCAAAGGTCTCTGGGCGTCGCTCCAGCCGAAGTGGCCCTGATCAGTTTGGGCAAAGGGAGCGATTACTCGGCCCCTATCGACTTGGGCGGCCTTGACCTTATCCGGGGGCTGATAGAGACAGCCGCCGGAAGAATAGCCCGCGGCGATTTCGCCTGCCAAGCGTCGGACCAACTAATTCCTCCTTTCGGTTCATAAAACGGCATTATTATGTTATACAGAGACAATCAAAAACCGCGTTCTACTGAAAGGGGCCAAAATGTATCGTAAACTCGCAGCCTTGTCCATCGTCGTGGTGATCGGCCTGACGGCCACGGCCTGCGCAAAGACGGTCGCCGAGAAGATCATCGAAAAACAAACAGGCGGCAAGGTGAAGATAGGGACCGGCAAGAACTCGGGTTCGGTTGAGATCAAGGGCAAAGACGGAACGGTGCGCATCGGGGAAAACAAGGTCCCGGCCGACTTCCCGAAAGACGTGCCGATCTATAAGGGCGCGCAAGTCAAAGGCTCGATGAGCAGCACAGCGAACGGCAAGAAGACCTTTATAGTCACCCTGACGACCGATGACGCGCTGAAGGACGCAGCCGACTATTACAAAAAGGAACTGACGTCCGGCGGTTGGACCGAGAAGTCGGCGATGACCGGCGGAGAGCGCGGCTCGCAGTTTGCCGCGCTCGGATACGAAAAGGGAGAGACGCTGGTGACCGTCAGCATGACGCGCGTGGACAGCGATAAGCAAACGCAGATGGCGATCAGCGTCGCCCCGAAGCCATAGACTGACCGGCTCGCCTGGTTATCCTTAGCTGGCGAGGAAGAGCTTACGTGATATAATTTTCCGCGGAGGAGTGCCAGAGCGGCCGAATGGGGGCGTCTCGAAAACGTCTTGGCGGTTAATAGCTGTCACGTGGGTTCAAATCCCACCTCCTCCGCTGGCGCGAACAAAGTTCGCGCCCCCGATTTACGACTTACGATTTACTTCTGTCACGCTGATAATGAAAAGCGTCAACATCGTCTGCGCAGAAGTTTATCGATCGGATAAGAGGTAAATCGGGACTGTTAGTTCGAGTTTGCGTAAATCGTAAATCGGGACTGTTAGTTCGAGTTTGCGTAAATCGTAAATCGGGACTGTTAGTTCGAGTTTGCGTAAATCGTAAATCGGGACTGTTAGTTCGAGTTTGCGTAAATCGTAAATCGTAAATCGGGGAATTAAGGCCTGCGGCCTTAATTCGGAGAGGTGCCGGAGCGGCCGAACGGGCACGCCTGGAAAGCGTGTGATCTGAAAGGATCCGTGGGTTCAAATCCCACCCTCTCCGCCAGAGGACACCTCAGGGTCATCTGCTGTGTTGCGCTACGGGTTCTCGTCGGGTCACGTACCTACTTGTACGCTCCCCTCCTTAACCCTTGCACGCCTTGCATCTGATCCCTGAGGTGTCCTCTGATTTTTGTTGACGTGGATTTGAGGCTGAGGCTTCTGCGGCAACGATGTTAGGTACCAAGCCATAGTTGGGTAAGAAGCATTATCAAAAGTGAAGGAGCAGCTATGGATCTATTTTCTGAATACGAACTAGGCCAACTTAAGCTGGCAAACCGCATAGTGATGGCGCCGATGACGCGCAGTCGCGCGATTGAGGGCAACGTCCCTAACCCGATTGCCGCCATCTACTACGCGCAGCGGGCCTCCGCGGGTTTGCTGATCACGGAGGGGACGCAAGTCAGCCCCCAGGGCGTCGGCTATATCCGCACGCCGGGGATATACTCGCCGGAGCAGGTCGCGGGCTGGAAGCTGATCACGGACGCCGTGCACGAAGCTGGGGGCAGGATTTTCGCTCAGCTCTGGCATGTGGGGCGAGTCTCGCACCCCGATTTCCATGACGGCGAACCACCTGTGGCGCCGTCCGCCCTGCCGGTCGACGGCCAAGTCTTCACCCCGCAGGGCCAAAAGCCGATAGAGATTCCGCGAGCGCTTGAATTGACTGAGCTCCCCGGCATCGTCGCCCAATTTCGCGGCGGCGCCGAAAATGCCAAAACGGCGGGGTTTGACGGCGTAGAGATACACGGCGCCAATGGCTACCTGCTCGACCAGTTCATAAAAGACGGCTCAAACCACCGGATTGATGCCTACGGCGGCGCCATCGCCAATCGCGCCCGCCTGCCGCTGGAAGTTACCGAAGCGGTTATCGGTGTCTGGGGGCCAAAAAAGGTGGGGTACAGGATAGCCCCGCATTTTTCGTCGCTGTCGATGTCCGACTCAAACCCGATCGAAACATTTTCGTACTTGGCGGAAAAGTTAAGCGGGCTCGAGCTCGGTTACCTCCATGTTGTGGAAGCGATTGCCGGGCGCATGGCCCTGCCGGCGCAGAAGACGCGGACCGCACCTATCATGCGCCAAAAGTTCAACGGCGCCCTTATCGTCAATGGCGGCTACGGCGCTGAATCAGGGAACGCGGCCATCGCCAACGGCGAGGCGGACCTGGTCTCGTTCGGCGTCCCTTTCCTGGCCAACCCCGACCTGCCTGAGCGCTTCAGAACAGGCGCGCCGCTCAACCAAGCGGATTTCGCCACCTTTTATACCGGCGAGGAAAAGGGCTATATAGACTATCCGGCGATGAGATAAATATTGGAACACCCCGCCGGCCAAGAGCCGGCGGGGTGTTCCTTCATTATCGATTTTAGGCAATGCTAGGCAGCGTGCCTCTCCGCTCCTCCGTGCAAAGCGGTAATAAGTTGTTCCTCTTGCTCGTATGAAAGCGAAGTCCGCAGGACGGTGCCGCCGTAGGGACTGAGCTCCTCGAGCACTTTGTCAGTGGTCATCTTTCTGACCACGGCTAAAATGGCTGAATTGCCGGGCTTGATCAGGTTCGCCACTTGCTCTTTGAAATCATCTTTGATGCCGAGACGGGTAAGGCCCCCGGTGGCGGCGCCGACCATCGCGCCGATGGCCAATCCGGCAACCGGAGCCAGAAAGAGCAGGCCGATAAGCATGCCCCAAAACATCCCGCCTAAGGTCGCACCCGCGACCAAGTGGTCGGTTGTCCAGACCTTAACCTTGCCTTTTTGATTACGGACAATAACGGCAGCATCATCTAAATCGACCAGATATTCCCGCTGGGCAGCCTGAAGCTCCTCCAGGGCCCTTGAGGCCGTCGTCTCATCCGGATAACCAATAACGATTAATTCACTCATATTCATGTCACCTCCTTCATATACATTGAGAACTCTTGCCCGTGCCGGCCTCCGGCCAAACGAAGCACGCGGAGTTAAAATGCGCAGCGGTTTGCCCTCCCCGGCTAACGAGCATAAGGAAGAAAGCAGCAAGGCAAGCGGGCCAAAATGATATTGAAACAACTGGAACTAAAAGAAGGAGAAGAGGTATTGGCCCGGCGATGGGCGCGGATGTACAGAAACGGGAAGTCGGGCGGTTGGCGCGGGCGGTTCGCCATCACCGATCAGCGGATCTGGTTTGAAGCCAACGTCTTTAACCTCTTCGGCACGACCCAGGAGATCCCCTTCGACGCCATCGCCGACGTGGAGCTGAGAAATACTCTTGGTTTCATGCCGAACGACCTTTTCATCCGCACTGAATCGGGTGAGACCTATGATTTCATCACCAGCGGCCGCCGCCGGCTCATGAACATTATCACCAGTCACAGGCCGCAAGCGTAGGACGGGCGCGTTGCGCGCGTTGCTGACAATAGTAGGGCGGACACCTATAATGAGCAATTATGAGTATGAGAGAAGTGCCAAATCTAAAAATCGATATTAACGATGACGACATTTCGGGATTTTGCCGTAAATGGAAGATAACCGAGCTGGCATTTTTTGGATCGGTGCTTCGGGATAACTTTGGCCCCGACAGCGATATCGACATTCTTGTCGTCTTTGCGGCGGATGCGAAGTACACCATATTCGATATTATACGAGCCGAAAACGAACTGGCTTGTTTGTTTGGGCGAAAAGTCGATTTGGTTGAGAAATCGTCGGTTATTGAGAGCGAAAACTATATTCGCCGCAAGGACGTTTTGAATTCCCTCAAGGTCGCTTATGTGGCGTGATGACGGTTACCTTTTGGATATGCTTAAAGCCGCCCGGCGCTGTTGTGAATATGCGTCCGCATTGACACTCGAAGAACTTAAGCGGAACTCTATGTGCCAAGACGCGATCTTTAGAACATTAGAAATTATCGGCATGAGAAATCGCTTGATCCACGAATACTTTCGCATCAGTATTGAAAGGGTTTGGGAGACTGCGACTGTCGATATCCCTCCATTGATAAAACTGTTGGAACAAGCCGCCCCGCCCGAATAGCGCGAACTTAAATCATGGCAGCCTCCAAGCAAAAACTCGAACTGACCTGGATCGGTAAGGATAACCGGCCGAAGCTGGAGCCGCGGATTCTGCTGGAAGATCCGGCGGGGTCTTATCATGCCCCGCACTGGATTAAGGAGAGACCGTGCGCGTAGCGATGTATTACAACAATCGGGATGTCAGGCTCGAGGAGCTACCTGTCCCTGAGATCGGCCCGGGCGAGATTTTGATGAAGCTCCACGCCTCCGGCATCTGCGGCACCGACGTGCTGGAGTGGTATCGTATCCACAAAGCACCTTTGGTCTTAGGCCATGAGGTGGCCGGCACAGTGGCAGCCGTCGGCAAAGACGTGGCTGAATATAAGGAAGGCGACAGGATAGCCGCCGCTCACCATGTCTCCTGCAACACTTGCCATTGGTGCTTGAGCGGACATGAAACAGTCTGCGACACCTTGCGAACGACCAATTTTTACCCCGGCGGATTTGCCGAATACGTCCGGCTGCCGGCTATCAATGTCGACCGGGGCATCTTTCGCCTGCCGGATGACGTTTCGTTCGAAGAAGCCACCTTTATCGAGCCGCTGGCCTGCGTGTATAGGGGACAGCGACTAGCCGGCCTTAAGCCGGGCCAAACCGTGCTGGTCATCGGCAGCGGCATGTCTGGACTTCTACATGTCCAACTCGCCGCGGCGCTCGGCGCCGGTTTCATCGTCGCCGTTGATGTCGTTGAATATAAGCTTCAGGCGGCAATGCGTCTGGGCGCCGATCTCGCGCTCGATGCCGCTGAGGACATTCCGGGCAGACTGCGCAAAATAAATGAAGGGCGCCTGGCCGACCTGGTCATTGTCTGCGCCGGAGCTGCTTCGGCCATCCCCCAAGCGCTGGCTTCGGTCGAGCGCGGCGGCACCGTTTTGTTCTTCGCAGCCACTAAAGACCCGGTCAAAATCGAAACTCCGGTTAACGAGCTGTTCTGGCGCAACGAGATCAAGTTGATCTCGTCTTACGCCGGCAGCCGCGCCGATCACGTAACGGCTCTGGAGCTGATAGAGATGAGCCGCGTCCCGGTCGCCGATATGATAACCCACCGCTTCGGCCTGGGCGAGACGCAGGAGGGCTTTAAGCTGGTGGCCGAGTCGAAGGAATCGATTAAAGTCATTATCGAGCCGCAAAGATAACTTTTGACAACCTTGGGGCATGTAGCTATTATAAGGTTGTGTTAGCTACATGACAGAGGCGCCATGAAAATCGTTACAGCCAGAGAACTAAAGAACAAAACAGGCAAAGTCATCTCTGAGGCGCGGGCCGGGGAAGAAATTCTGGTTACCGTGCGGGGAGAACCGGCCGCGACCATTGTGTCCGCGCGGACATCTCAAGCGCAACGCCTATCTTTAAGACCGCCGCCTGAAGCTTGGCGGGATATCGAGGAAACATTAAGCAAAACGTCTGCTGAATTTAAGACGTATGTGGATGCAATGGATTGGGCGCGAAAAAGAAACTCGTAGTTATCGATACAAATGTATTTGTTATCGATCTTCGTTATCAGCGGGACCAAAAGTTCGATGTCAATCGACAATTCTTAACCGGCATCGCCACTGCCGGGTCGGGTGTGACGACAACCTATAATTTGCTTGAAGTCTGCGGAATCCTTTCATTTAACCTCAACGGGCAGCAACTAACAGAGCTGTTTATGTACTTCGGACAACACTACGAAATTAGAGTCATGCCGGTCTCCGACCTTCAAGCGCCTTTGCCCTTTTTTACGGTCAATCAGATTTTTGAGCAGATCTGCAAAAAAACGGCGCTAGGCGATGCCCTGATTCTGTCCACCATCGATCAATATGTTCCTGTCGCCGACGCGATCGTTTCCTGGGATAAAGGGCATCTTGCCGGCAAGACCGGCCTACCCGTGCTGACGCCGGAGGAGTTTCTAGCCTAACGGTGATCCGGCCATGCCTTGACGCTTGATTTATTTGTTGTTACCGTCAAATCGCTCTTCAAGGCGCGACGCGGCCGAGCTGAATCCGGGAGGAAAAGATGAGAAAGTCCAAAATTTTCGCGGTCCTAGCTGGTATTCTACTGGTGCTCGCCTTATCTGCCTGCAAGACAAAGACGCCCCTCTCAAACGGCTCTGATTTGAAGAACAAAGCGACAACCCCTGATAGGCCCGCTGCCGACGCGAGTCTGGACAAAACGAAGTTGCTCACCGTGGCGGACGTCACAAAAATCACAAGCATTCAAGGCGTGAAATTAGTTGACAAAGACCCGAGCAAAGGCGCCGGTGGGGACCTGAATTTCGCCACGCCCGACGGCAAAATGCTGCTCTTATTAGTCGTCACCGAGGACTCAAATGCGTTCGACGAATGGAAGAGAATCTCCGTGGCCCCAATCAGCGGTGTCGGCGATGAGGCTTTTTCCGGACCGAAGGGCGTCCCGGAGCCGTACAATGTCTATGTCCGTTCCAAAAACCAGTTTATCAGTCTAGGGAGCTTCTTTGACAATAAGCAAGCCGCTACGGGGAAGATGATACCGCTGCTGACCATAGCGCAACTAACCGAACTGGCCAAGATAGTCGTTTCCAGACTGTAAGGGAGGTCTTTTATGGATTGGGGAATGCAAAACCGTCTGAACCGGATAATCAAGCCGGATACCGGGCGTACCGTCATGCTCGCCGTCGATCATGGCTATTTTCTTGGAGCGATGAGCCGAATAGAAAATCCCGCGGCGACTATCAAGCCGTTACTACCGTATTGCGATTGCCTGATGCCGACGCGCGGGGTCCTGCGAACTTCCGTGGATCCAGCCACCGATACGCCGATTTGCCTGCGCGTTTCCGGCGGCAACAGCATCGCGGGCGGCAATTTGCCCAATGAAGGAATAACGGTCGATTTCGAGGACGCCATCCGCTTGAACGTCGCGGCGGTGGCGCTCTCCATCTATGTCGGCACTGAATATGAACACCAGACTTTGCTGAACCTATCCGAGTTGGTAAACGATGGCCAGACCTACGGCATCCCCGTCTTGGCGGTCACCGCCGTCGGTAAAGAGCTGGGGAAACGCGACGCCCGCTACCTAAAGCTCTGCTGTCGCATCGCCGCCGAACTCGGCGCTCATATCGTCAAGACTTACTACTGTGACGATTTCGAGCAGGTCGTGGCGGGTTGCCCGGTGCCGGTCGTCATCGCCGGCGGGCCGAAACTCGAAACTGAAATGGATGCCATGCAGATGGCCTACGACGCCATCCAGCGCGGCGCCGTCGGAGTCGACATGGGCCGCAACATCTGGCAGTCCGACTTTCCGGCGCCGATGATCCGGGCCATCCGTGAAGTAGTCCATAACGGCGCCAAGCCGGAAGAAGCTCACGAGCTTTTCCAGCAACTTAAGGGCGAAGCTAAAAAAGCCCCGGCCGGCGCCTAAGGACGACGGCAAAGGAGTGTCTTAAGGCTATTATGTTTACGAAGGAAATACGCCAACGCGTGGGGGCGATAGCTAAGAATCACAGACTCAAGTTGGTTCTGGCTTTCGGGTCGGCCGCATCCGGCGCTACGCACGATAAAAGCGATGTCGACATAGCGGTTCTCGCCGGGGAAGACGACCTGTCCTTTGAGAAATTAGGCGATATATCTATAGATCTTCAACAGTTATTCCCCGACCACGAGCTTGATCTTGCCGTCATCAACCACGCCGACCCCCTCTTTCTAAAGAAGATCATGGAAGCCCCGGTACTGCTCTACGGTGAAAACCGGGCCTTTAATGAATTAAAAATTTTCGCCTTTAAGCGCTACATCGACCACAAGCCTTATCTGGCAATGGAAAAGCGATTCGCGGTCGAATATTCAACACGTCATAAGAGAGCGGCGAGTTGACCGATAAAGAGTTGATCGCCAGAAAAATCGCGCTGATCAGCCAAGACCTTGATGAGCTGAAAAAGCTTGGAGCAAAGACCGCCGGAGAGTTTCTTGCCGATAAGATCGAACGATTTGCCGCCGAGCGCGATGTGCCGGTTTATCTTGAGCACATCGCCAAGCTCGTAGAATAGCTGGTCTTCATTGGCCCGATTGCTTAAACTGGGCTATGAAAACAATTGATGGCATAAGGAGAACAGACCATGACAGCCGCCGAGCACAGCGAAGATAAAAAGGCCCTCCCGCGCAGCCCGTTTCCGTCATGGTGCTCGTTTTTGCTGACGCACCCGTGGCGTAAGCGCGAGTTCGACCGGGACAAGATAATCGAGCAGGCAGGGATAGCACCCGGCATGACCGTGCTGGAATTGGGTTGCGGCCCGGGTTTCTTCACCGAATTCATCGCCCGGAGGTTGGGGGCGGACGGTAAAGTCATCTCACAGGACGTGGTGCCGGCGATGATCGCTAAGCTGAAGAAACGGATGCGCCGGTTTCCGGTGACCTCGAACATCGAGCCCTTGTTAGCCTCCTCTTCCCACACCGGCCTTGAAGCGGAGTGTGTCGATTTGATCTTCGCCGCCAATGTCTTCGAAGAAATCGTGCGGGAGGGCGAAATCGTAGCCACGGTCGACGAGCTTCACCGGGTCCTAAAGCCCGGCCGCACCGTTTACTTCGGCGAGCACCGGGTTCCGGCCCGAACAATAACAAAGATCTTCGATGAGCTCGAGCGCGTCGGTTTTGCCCGCTCTGAAGTGGACGAAAAACATTTTGTCCATGGCGCCGTCTTCACAAAATAATCTGGTAGAATAGCCGCCAGTGCGGCATGTCATTCCCGCGCACGCGGGAATCTGCGGCATTCACATAATATTGTAAGTTACCGCTAACCGGAGATTCCTGCTTCCACAGGAACGACAAAACGGAGAGTGCCATGAGAAGAATCGTCTCGCTAATACTTGTCCTTTCGCTGACCCTGATTCCTGTGCTCGCCGGGTGCGTCCCGCAAAACCAAGCGATTAAGAAGGCGCTGGAAAGTCCCTACACATTCGACTACAAGACTGACAAGAAGAACGTGAAGTTCTTCACAGAGGGCGATACCTATGGCACCCTCAAGGCCGCCAGTCCGTTTTACGCCGGAGCCCAGCCGCAACCGTCGGGACGGGGCGCTGAATACGCGAAACTGCGCGCCGTAAAAGTGGCCGAGATAGAAAAGGAAGCAAAAACCTTGGCCGCCCGGGCCAAAGCTATGGCGCCTAAGGTGGCTAGGATCCGCAGCGCGTATCTAGCTTTCCTGACTGACGCTTACAAGGAAGAGCCCAAGCTCAAAGAGTATACAAAAGAGACGTTCAGCCGGCTTTCGATGGCCCGCACGAAAGAAGCCTTTGTCGCCGCCGAATATGCCAGCCTGGACTCCAAAACCAAGAACGCCTTCGCCGATTCATTCGTTGGGTATCTCCAAGCCGGCAAAGCCGTCGAGTTGGGCAGCTTGTATCTTGAGGATATCCATAATATCGTCGGCTTCTCCGCCGCCGCCATAAGCTCGCTGGCCGACCACCCGAACCCAAAGATAAAAGACGCCCGGGCGAAGTTGGACAAAGAGATGGACGCCTTCGACAACCTGCGCGAGGACATTAAGGCCGTCCAGGGCTCGATGGCCATGATCGACTACGGCCTGCGCCAACTGGAAAGTTCCGATTACTATCTGGCCAAAGAAGGCGCCCGGTTTATGGCCGCGAACATGGCCGGTCTTAAAGCTAAAGCCAAGCAATTGAAGCCCAAACCCGGCCTGACAAAAGCGGACATCAAATTCAGTCGGAATTACGTCAAGGTGATGGGCAAGATGCGCGCGCAGATTGCAGCGCGATTGAAGAAGGTCGATAAGAAACGCCTGATACCGGTAGAGGTAAAGAAGCGCCCGGCCGCCTCGCTTGAATTAGTCTCGCCGGCCTATGCCGCCGACGAGTTGCCCTATGTCTCAGGTGCGGCCGACACGCTGCAACTGCCGATGGACCAGGGTGAACCGCGGCCCTCAATCTCCCCCTGGGACATCCTGAAGGTCCCGGGAAAAATCTGGAAGGCAGGCAAGACCACGACCGGCGTCATTCTAGACGTCGCCGGCGTAGCCGTCACGAACATCACGCGGGCCGGTTACGGTATCTATAACGGCGAGCCCGCTAAGAGCATCTGGCAAGATATGCAGCAGAACACCAAGGTCATCACCAAGAATTTTAATAAAGGGGTCTCCGGCTCTTCGACCCTTAAAACCGCGGGAGAATATCTGGAGGGCGTGGAGACAGGCGCCGGTAAAACCGCCGAGGCCGGCGTAGAGGCCACGCCCTTCGGCAAGGGGTGGACGAGCTGGGGTGTCGGCGGCTTCACTAAGATTGTGGTCGGTACATTCACAGGCCTGGGCAAAGGCATCTATAAGGTTGCCAAGACCGATGCCACTACGGCCGATGTTGTCGGCGGCAGCGTCGATATCGGCCTGTCGTTCATCGGCGGCAGCAAGACTATTTTCAATCCAGGAGTCCTCAAGACCCTGGGCAAAGAGGGCGTTTTGACCGCCAAGGGCGGCATAAACTTCATCAAGACCATGCTCGTCAACGCCGACAAGGCGGCCGCCAAAAAAGCGATGGCTAAACTGCTTGGCAACCCCAATCTAACCGAAGCCGAGCTGGCCCAACTCCTGGCTCACACCGCTGAATACCAAGCAAAAGAAGCGGTGGCAAAGACCTTGATGGCCAGCCGGGAGAGATTATTAAAAGCGATGAAGAATATGCTTGTGGCCGGCGGCAAGAAGGCCTTGACCGAAGGAAGAAAGGGCCTTAAAGAAGCACTCGAGGGGCTGCTGGAGAAGTCCTATGCGGCCAACCTAGCGAGCATCCGGGAGTTGCTTGGCGAGACGGTCGGCAAGGACATCGGCTCGTTTATCGGCAACGTCGTCGCGGGTCAAGTGGACGGTTTCATCAGCGGCTTGATAACGGAAATAATGGCCGGCGCGCCCGATCCGGCCGAGCTGAACGGTCAGTGGAAAGGAAGCATGACCATCACCGACGTCATCTTACCGCCGGGCGCAGACCCGTCTAAAAAGCCGGAGGGTTGCGATATCGATTTAAGCAAACTCAAGGGCAAGACCGTGCCTATCGATTGGACCATCCAGCTCGGCGAAGACGGTAATGGGACGATCGGCAGCGGAAACGGTCCGCCGATGGCGGTTAATTACAGCGGTGGGGCTATTAGCGGCAGCGGCAGCCAAAAGGGCGCGACCATGACCATGAGCGGAGAATTCACACGCGGCGAGGAGAGCGGCTACGCCGGATCAGGCGAGATGAACATATCGTATGGCGAAGGCATTAAGATAATCGCCTCTTGGACAGTGAGCAAGTAATAAATGAGAAGCTTCGATGCAGCCGATTCTATTTAAGCTGAGCGTTCTTGGCGGCCGGGTCGAGGTCGGGTCTTACCGGTTCTTTTTGATCCTGGCGGCGATCGCCGGGGTCTTACTGGCCGGGCTAATTGCCAAACGGCGAAGTGCGGCATCAGGACAACCGCTTATTCTCTGGCTGTCTGTAGCGGCAGCGGTCCCCGTCGGCGCCCGCCTTCTGCACGCAGTTACAAACTACGGTTTGTACGCGCGCGATCCGGGACGTTTTTTTTCGCTTAAGGCCACCGGATTCGCGCTGTTCGGCGGCTTACTGCTGGCCGTTATGGTCGGGGCCATAGTCTGCCGGCTGCTCAAGCTAGACCTTTGGCGGCTCGCCGATTCGGCGGCCCCGGCTCTGGGCATATCAATAGCTCTGGTGCGAATCGGTTGCTTTCTGGACGGTTGTTGCGCTGGGAAGCCGTCGTCGCTGCCGTGGGCTGTCATCTTTCCCAACCCTACGGCAGACGACCTGGCGCACAAGACCGGTTCTCTGCCGCTAATCGGCGGCGCTTTGAGGCAAATCGCGGCCAAGCCGGCGGCAATGCACCCTGTCGACCTTTATGAATTGATCGCGGCTGCGATCGGCGTCGCTCTCGCCGTCCGGCTAATAAAAAGGCGGACGCCCGACGGGGTGGTGTTTCTTGGCTTTGCTCTTTGGTTCAGTGCTTTTCGGCTAGTAAACCATCCGCTGCGGGTCCCATCCGCGACGTTCATCGGACCAGCTTGGTTTTATCCGGGCCTGTATGTCGCCGCCATCGCCTTAAGTCTGGCCATGCTTCAGCGACGATTGTCCGGGTACGCCGAATTTGATCCTCGGCCCGCGACTGAACTAAGTATAGTGTCCCCGAAATAAGCTTTGCACCCCGTCCACGTTACGCCATCGCCGGCGCCGTAAACTGACTGTTATATAGCGAGGCATAGAAACCGCCCGCTGAGATCAACTCATCATGCGTGCCCTGCTCCACGATATTGCCGTCGTCCATGACAAGAATAAGATCGGCGTCCCTGATGGTCGACAGCCGGTGCGCGATGACAAAACTGGTCCGGCCGTGCATCAGCTTCTCCGTGGCTTTTTGGATTAGCACTTCTGTTCTGGTGTCGACGGAACTGGTGGCCTCGTCAAGGATGAGCATCGGCGGGTCGGCAAGCATGGCGCGGGCGATAGTCAGCAGCTGCTTTTCGCCCTGGGAGATGTTGTCGGCCTCTTCATTTAGCGTCATCTCATAGCCGTTCGGCAGCGAATGGATAAAATGGTCGGCATGGGCCGCCTGGGCGGCCGCGATGATGGCTTCATCGGTGCTCCCAAGGTTCCCGTAACCTATGTTCTCTTTGATGGTCCCGTTGAACAGCCATGTGTCTTGCAAAACCATGCCGAAAGTTTTCCTTAGGGAAGCGCGCTTCATATCCCGGATATCCACGCCGTCGATTTTGATTGCACCCTGGTTGACGTCGTAAAAACGCATCAGCAAGTTGACCATAGTGGTTTTGCCGGCGCCGGTCGGCCCGACAATCGCCACCCTTTGGCCCGGCTGTATCTTAGCGCTGAAGCCCTTGATGATGGTCTTGTCATCGCTGTAGCCGAAGACGACGTTATCGAATTCAACATTGCCGGTGACGGCCGTTACTTCGATCGGTTTGGCGCTTTCCGGGACCTCTTCATCCTCTTCGAGGAATTCAAAGACGCGTTCGGCGGCCGCGGCGGTCGATTGGAGTATGTTGGCGATGGTCGCGGCCTGGGTTATCGGTTGATTGAACTGGCGCACGTACTGGATAAACGCCTGGATGTCGCCGATCTGCACGGAGCCGTTGATCGCCAGCCAGCCGCCGGTCACGCAGACGCCGACGAACCCGAGGTTCCCGATGAAGAACATGATCGGCATCATCAGGCCCGACAGGAACTGTGATTTCCAGGCGCTGTCATAGAGCTCGCCGTTGATCGATTGAAACACCTCGATCGACCGTTTTTCGCCGTTGAAAACCTTCATGACGCTGTGACCGGAATACATCTCTTCGATGTGGCCGTTGATCCGGCCGAGGGTCTGCTGCTGCTGCATAAAGTATTTCTGGGACCTCTTCACAATTAGGCCGATAAACACGAAGCTAAGGGGGAGCATAATGAGTGTCACCAGGGTCATCAGCCAGTTTATCGAGAACATCATGACGAGAATGCCGATTATCATCGTGACGGAGGTAACCGCCTGCGTCAGGCTTTGGCCAAGCGTCTGGCTGACCAGATCGACGTCGTTGGTGACGCGGCTCAAGACGTCGCCGTGCGTTCGGGAATCAAAGTACTTAAGCGGCATGCGCTTGATTTTTTCAGCTATGTCCCGGCGCAGGTTATAAGTGGTCTTCTGCGAAACGTCCGTCATTATCCAGCCCTGGATATAGTTGAAAAGCGCGCTTAGCAGATAGAGCGCGATCAGCAGATAAGCGATGCCCGCGAGACGGTGAAAATCTATATGGGGGCGCTTGGAAAAGTCGAGCGCTTTGATCTTCTTGAGTTTGGCGGCCGGTATCTTTTTAAGCAGCGCCGGCGGCGCGTTCTTTATCAAGTCGGCCCCGGTTGTGCCGGCGGGCAACTTCATGCCTTTAGGCAGTTTTGCGGTCATCGCGTCGTAGACTTTCATGTTGGTGTAGTCGTCCACCACTTGGTTTGTCATGTTCCCGAGGATTCTCGGGCTGACGATGGCGAAGGCGGTGCCGGCGATCGCGAAAATCAGAACGACGATTACGGCGAATTTAAACGGCCGCATATAATTAGCCAGGTTCTTCATGGTGCCCTTGAAATCTTTGGCTTTTTCGACGCTGCCGGGCATCATGTGACCGCGCCCTATGAAGCCGCCCGGCGGTCTTTGCGTTTGTGTGGCCTCTCTATTCTTATCGCTCATGCTCGCTCCAGCTCCAGCTCTTCTTCCGACAATTGCGACAGGGCGATCTCCTTATATACCGGGCAGCCCGCCATCAACTCTTTATGCCGGCCCATGCCTACCATACGCCCTTCATCCAGGACGATGATCTTATCGGCGTTCATGATCGTGCTGATTCTCTGAGCGACGATCAAGACGGTTGCCTCTTTTATTTCGGCATAAAGCGCCTTCCTAAGGGCGGCATCCGTCTTAAAATCGAGGGCGGAAAAACTGTCGTCAAATATGTATATCTCCGGGTTTTTGATTATCGCTCTGGCAATCGCCAGACGTTGTTTTTGACCGCCGGAGACGTTCGTGCCGCCTTGCGCGATCGGTGCGTCAAACCCATCTTCAAGGTGGTCGATAAACTCCTGAGCCTGGGCTATCTCGGCGGCCCGGCGCAGGGCATCGTCCCCGGCGTCCAGAGCGCCGTACTTTATATTGCCGGCTATCGTCCCTGAGAAGAGGACGCCTTTTTGCGGAATATAGCCCAACCTGGCGCGCAGGGACTCTTGCGTCACCGCCCGGATGTCGACACCGTCCACACAAATCACACCGTCGGTTACGTCATAGAAACGGGGGATAAGATTGATCAGCGTCGATTTCCCGCTGCCGGTGCTGCCGATAAACGCGGTAGTTTCCCCGGGTTCCGCGGTAAATGAGATGTTTTCCAGGACCGGCGTGTCGGCGTTGGGATAAGAGAACGTGACGTCTTTAAATTCGACCACGCCCTTTTGGCCTTCGCTGAACGCCAGGGGGCTGACAGGGTCATTGATGATCGGTTCTATGCTTAGGACTTCAGCGATACGCTGCGCGGAGACGCCGGCGCGCGGAACCAGGATAAATACGAACGATATCATCAAAAAGGCCATGATCACCTGCATCGAATATTGCATAAAGGCGATCATGTCGCCGATCGCCAAGTTTCCCGACCCGATCAAGTGAGAGCCGACCCAGATGGTCGTGATCGCCGTTAAGTTGAAGAAGAGCATCATCATCGGCATCATGATCGCCGTTAAGCGGTTGACAAAGATACTGACGTTGGTGAGGTCGACGTTGGCGTTTTCAAACCTGGCTTCTTCATGCTCTTGGGTGTTGAACGCCCTGATCACCCGCAGGCCGGTCAGGTATTGTCTGGTCACCAGGTTGATCCGGTCCATAAGTTTTTGTAGCCGTTTGAACTTCGGGATAGCGGCCGCAAAGAGGACCACGATCAACGTCATCATTAGCGCGACCGCCAGACCCAATATCCATGTCATTGAGGGGGCCGTCCTGGAGGCTTTAAAAATCGCCCCGGCGCCCATAATGGGGCCGTAAAGCGCCAGCCTCAGCAGCATTACGAAAGCCATCTGTATCTGCTGGACATCGTTTGTCGAGCGCGTTATCAGCGAGGCGGTCGAGAATTTATCGAACTCGGCCAGCGAAAACCGTTCCACTTTGTTGAAGACCTTGGCGCGCAGGTCCATGGAAAATCCGGTGGCGACCCGCGCCGCCAGAAAGCCGATAGCTACTGTGCAGGCGGCCCCCAGCAGGGCGACTATCAACATGTCGAATCCAGTGGTGAAAACCACATGCGTGTTCGCGCCGACGATGCCTTTGTTCACGATTTTCGCCATATAGTCAGGCAGTTGGAGATCAGCCATTACCTGGCCGAATACAAAAGCAAAGATCGCGATTATTTGTATCGTGTAGGGTTTAAGATATTTTGCTAATTTCAGCACTACAAACCCGGAGCTTTCTCCATATATTTTGCTATCTTGCCGATCAAGTCGACCAATTCGGCGCTGTCTTTGTCTCCAAGGTATTCGACCAGGCCGCAGATCTTTTTCCAATAGCTTATTCTCAAAGTCTCGACTATCTCCGCGCCCTGAGCGGACAAGCTGATAAGCACGACCCGCCTGTCGTCAGGCGAGACCGCCCTGGACACCAGGTCCCGCTCTTGGAGCGCGTTGATGTGATGGGTCACGGCTGCCAAGGTGACCTTCAGTTTTTTAGCGATTTCCGTGGGCGTCACCGGCCGGCCTTCATTAAGGGTCGCAAGCATCAACATGATGTATTTCTCGGAGTCCTTAAGGCCGGAGGCGTCTTGAGTAGTGAACTTAGCCTGTTTCAAACCGCGCATGACGCTTTCAAGTTGACGTGCGCGGTCCGCAATCTCTGCCTGGTTCATCTGTTCTTTCCGGGAAGCGCTCAATTACTGTTTACCGCCTAAGCTATTTAGTAGCTAAATGATAATCCAAACTTGTCCGTCGGTCAATCACCAGTTTTTGGTCTGTCAACTACACCGGTTTAAGCTGGAAAAACGAAACCGCCTCTTGACACGAAAATAGCGGGCCGCTAGAATGACTGACATGTCAGTCACCAAGGCAGCGTTAAAACACGCAAACGAGACTCAAGCAACCGGCGGCGGCCGCCGCTGTGCGCTGCTTGATGCAGCCGCGGCTGTATTCGTGAAAAAAGGCTTCCACAACACTAAGGTTTCGGATATAGTCGCCGCGGCCGGCGTGGCTCAAGGGACTTTCTACCTTTACTTTAAGACGAAGATGGATGTTCTCGAAGAATTGATCGGCGGTTGCTGCCACGATGTCATCGCCAAGCTCAAGGCATCGTCGTCGGCGAAAGCCGCCGTCACCAGCGTCCAAGAACTCCGCGCTCACAATATTGATTTCCTGGTCGATGTCTTTGAATCTCTGGAAAAGCAGCACCACACCGCTAAATTGATACTGAACACGGCGGATACGGACGCCGCGGTCGATGATTTCCTGACCGCGTTTCGGCGGTCGCTGGTGAACATTGTTAGGTCCGATTTGAAAAAAGGTATGGCCGGCGGCTATATCCGCCGGCTCAACCCCGACATCATCGCCGAGGGGATGGTCGGCATGATCTACCATATCGCTTTCGAGCGCTTTGTGCGCGGGCGCCGTCTGGGCAAGAGCATCAGAAAGCTGGCTGAAGAAATAGTCGATTTCGAGCTGAACGGGATCAGCTGCAATGGGCGAACTGAGGGAGTGACTTAACATGGGTTTAATTGGGCGGGAACAACAAATCGAAGAAGTCGAACACGGCGGGCGGCGCGATTGGAATTCCAAGCTGGTGGAGTTCTTTGTCGGCAATCCCCGGCTGGTGATTTTGCTGGCCGTCGCCATTCTGTTGGGCGGCACGTTCAGTCTCTTAAGCCTGCAGCGCGAAGGCTTTCCGGCCGTGCCGATGAAGATGCTTTTCGTCCAGACGGTCTACCCCGGCGCCGGTTCCGAAGAAGTCGAGAGGCAGATAACCAAGCCGCTTGAAGACGCGCTTAAAGACGCCGACGGCGTTAAGGAGATCAGCTCGAATTCGATGAACAGCGCTTCGGTGATCGTTGCCACTCTGGACGCCAAGGCCGATATCGACAGAGCCACCCAGGAAGTGCGCAATAAGATACTCGCGGTCGAAACCGACCTGCCTAAAGACGCGGAAAAACCGGAGATCCGCAAGTGGTCGACTGGCGGCTCGGCGTATATCCTAGCTGTCTCCGGCGCGGACGATAACGAGGCTCTCGCCGGTAAGCTGATAAACGAACTCTCCTTGGTCCAGGGCGTGAAGTCGGTCAAGTCGATGGTTGAAAAACCTAAGCGGATCGTTATCGATATCGAGCCGAAAAAGCTGACAACCGCCGGCTTGGGCATTGATAAGCTGATACAGATTTTAAAAGGGTCGAACGTCGACTTTCCCGTCGCCCGATTAGACCTTGACAGCCAGAGCCGCTCGCTTGTCGTTATCGGCGCTCTGCGCTCCGTTAACGAGCTTAGAGAGGTTACAATCGGCTTTAATCCCCGGACCGGAAAAACCCTGCGTCTGGCGGACGTCGCCCGGGTGCGATTGCTGACCGACGGCGAAGGGAAGATACACCGTTTCGGCAGCCGCATCGACGGCCGGCTAAAAATCAGCTCCGGCGCTCTGCTCGCTGTCGATTTGGCCAAAGGCGCCGATATAATTCGCACGCAGGACAAGGTCAAGAAGCGCCTGAAAGAGCTGCGCCAAGAGAAGACCGTTCCCAAAACAGCGCGCATCCAGTTCATCCTCGACGGCGCCAAGGACACCAACGACCAAGTCGCCGAACTCATAAGCGGGGCGGTCGGCAACAAGAATAATCTCTGGCTGCTCGGCGGCATCCAGCTCGTTATCATCGCCATGCTGCTGCTGGTCAATTTCCGCGCCGCCATTCTGGCGGCCTTAGCCATACCGTTCAGCCTGGCTTTTACCTTCATATTTTTGCAGGCCGCCGGCATCACCTTGAATACCATCGTTCTCTTCTCTCTGGTCTTAGTGCTGGGGTTGATAGTCGACCCGGCTATCGTCATCATCGAAAGCATTCAGCGCTTCCGGGATCTCGGCTTTGAACCGCGCCTCGCTGTTAAAGCCACCGCCAGGCGCTACGGCGCCGGCGTCTTCATGGCCACGCTGACTAACTGGATTGTCTTTTTGCCCTTCGGCGTCGTCTCCGGGATATTCGGCGAAATCATCCGCTACATCCCCTTAACCGTCATCCCGGCGCTGCTGGCTTCCTATTTTATCCCGATGGCGGTCTTGCCTTTGCTCGCCGAGCGGTTCTTAAAGCCTCGCCCGGTTAAGAGCGCGGACGAGGCCGAATCTCTCTGGAGCGCGGCCCGCGGGATGATGAAGATAAACCGCTGGATCCTGGCTCGCTGGTGGCGGCAGTGGGCGGTAATAGCCGTCGCTCTCATCTTGGTCACTCTGAGCCTTAGCGTCGTCGCCACCGGCAAGGTGCGCGTCGTCCAGTTCTCTTCGCCGGACGATAACCCCCAGTTGATGACGACGACCACATTTGATAAAGGTTTGACGGACAGCGCTCGGGACAGAATCGCCAAGCGGGTCGAGCACCGCCTTGCGGATGAGCCCGGTATCGAGAACTTTTTCTATCAAGAACAGAGCCGCGACCAGCTGATAGCCTATGTCCACCTTAAAAACAAGCGCGCCAAAAACGATAAGAGCAAGAAAATCCTGGACCGGCTCAACAAGGCTTTGGCCCGCGAGAGCGGTTTTAAATTCCAGGCCTTGGAGGTCGGCTACGCGCCTCCGGAGTCGGAATATCAGATCCAAGTCCAACTATACGACAATAATATCGCCGAGCTTAAGGCGGCGGCGGCTCGGGTCGGTCGGCACCTCAAAGGCCTAAAAGGCGTGGTCAAGGTAGACGACGGCGTCAACAGCGGCAGCGAACCCGAGGTCCGCCTGGTGCTCGATCGGGCCAAAGCCGAAGCGCGGGGACTGGGCGGCTTCCAGGTCGGTCAAGTACTAAAAACCCTGTTGGATGAGACCAAGGTGACCAAATTCGACGACCCGGTCCACGACCGCTCCCTGGATGTGATACTCCGGGTCGACGGCGACAGCCGGCCCGACAAGAGCGGCGAATTAGCCGACCTGACGGTGACGGACATGTCCGGCCGACCAGTGCGCCTGGGCGACATCGCCAAGATCGAAAAACGCCAAAGCCTAGCGAAGATCGAGCGGTTTGAGGGCCAGAGGTTCTTAACCGTGCGCGCCCGAGTCGACAAAGACAGTCTCTTTAGGGTGCAGGGCCGGCTCGACCGCTGGCTTACGCCCAACCGCCTGAAAAGCCTCGGCGTCAGCGGCAAAGGCAATAAGGGCGAGTACGAGGACATCGCCAAATCGTTCACGGAACTCTTTATCGCTCTGGCGATCGCCATCTTTCTGACCTATCTGGTCCTGGTCTTGCAATTCCGCTCATTCGCCCAACCGATGATCATGCTCTTTACCATTCCGCCGGCGATGATCGGGGTCTTCCCGCTGCTGTGGCTCCTAAAAACCCAGTTCGGCTTCCTGGAGTTGCTCGGGTTTACCATCCTGGTCGGTATCGTCGAAAACGTCGCCATCTTCTTGATAGACTACGCCAACCAACGCATCCGCCAGGACGGCATGGACCCCAAAGAAGCGATTATCCTGGCGTCCGGCATCCGTTTTCGGCCGATAATCCTGACCAAGCTGGTCGCTTTCGGCGGCCTGTTGCCGCTGGCGGTCGAGAGCCCGTTCTGGCGCGGTATGGCCGTGACCATCATCGCCGGCATCGGCCTCTCCGGTCTCTTTTCGATGGTGATCATCCCGATTCTCTTCATGTGGATCGTCAACATCGAACGACGGTTGGGGTTTGAACTGTAAGGGAACGAGTCCCCACTTGCCGCGATTGATTTCCTCCCTGAAGTGGAATCATTGTTACGACCTAATGGGGGTGGATCTTGATCGCTCTTTCAACTTGTTGGCAATCGACTCTGGCCCAGAGCGGGCGGGACTTAGTGGCGCGCTTGCAGGCTTTGGGTTTCATGGAAGTCGAGCTCGAGTACCGCATAACGCCGGAGATGTATGCGGAACTGAAGCCCGCCTTGGCGGCCGCCGATATCCATCCGGTTTCGGTCCATAATTATTTTCCCGCGCCGAAAGTCGCGCCGATGCCCGGCGGAGAAGTCTGGTCTTTCTCGTCCGAAGACGAGAATGAAAGACGAACAGCCGTCGACTATACTAAGCGGGCGATCGATATAGCGGGAGAGTTGGGAGCCAAAGCGCTGGTAGTCCACTGCGGCCAGGTGTCTATCGACCCCCGCACGGAGGAATTGAAAGACCTTTTCGACGCCGGGCAGATCGAGGCACCGGCGGGCCGGCGGGTGATCGACGAGATAAAGAGGGCCAGGAAAGCCAAGATAGGTCCGGCCCTCGAGCGGGTGCGCACCTGCCTGGAGCCGCTTGAGGAAGCGGCGCATAATGCCGGCATCAAACTTGGCCTCGAAAACCGATACTACAGCCACGAGATCCCTAACTCCGATGACCTGGCACTCCTCTTGCCGGCGGTCGGCAACGGCTCTATCGGTTATTGGCACGATGTCGGCCATGCGGCCGTTCAGGAGAATCTCGGGCTGGACAGCCAGGCATCGTTGCTCGGACGGTTCCGGGACCGCACCATCGGCGTCCATCTCCATGACGCCCGCGGTTACGAAGACCATCTGGCGCCGGGAACCGGCGAGGTCGATTTCTCCTTTATCAGGGAAAACCTGCCGGGCGGCGTCATCCAGGTCCTGGAGGTCCAACCCAGCGTTACGCCTGTCCAGCTCCGGGCGGGCCTGGACAACTTGGCCAGCGTGGGGATCGGCTAGATGAGCGGCATCCGCCTAGTCGCCTTCGGCCCTGTAGTCGCCGGCCTGCTCTTAGACCTGAGCGACTCCTTGAGCTTAAAATTCGACCAGCCGGTCGTCGCCGGCCCGCAAGCCGAATTGCCTCCGGAATCTTTCGATGAAGACCGCGATCAATATCTGGCCGGCGCCTTCTTAAGCCGGCTGCGCAAAATGACCGCAGGGAACGGCGCAAAGCTGCTCGGCATCACTGAGGTCGACATCTACAGTGCCGGCCTGAACTTTGTCTTCGGCCAGGCCGACGTCGGCGGGTCCGCCGCCGTTATCTCGCTGGCCCGGCTCTACCCTGACGCCACGGACGGCGGCACCGGCTTATTCGAGGCGCGCACCCTCAAAGAAGCCGTTCACGAACTGGGCCATACCTTCGGTCTCGAACATTGCCGCGACCGTTACTGCGTAATGCACTTTTCCAACGGCATCGCCCAGACCGATATCAAATCGCCCGATTTCTGTTCCCGGCACGCGGCGGAACTGAAGTGGGCAGCGGCTTAAGCCGCTGCCGCTGTCCGGCGGCGCAGTCCCGACCAGACCAACCCGGCGATACCGACCATCAATACCAGCGGACTTAAGTAGCCGGCCAGCACGATAAGGCCGTTAATAGTATCGACGAACGCGTGGGCCGATTGGCTGACGGCGGACTTGAATCCCCAGGGGTCGAGCGGCTTCGGCGCCACGCCCGGCTCGGTGATCGTCACCTGGACCGACGAAAAACTTGTCTGGTCCTTGAGATAGTTCAACCGTCCCGTTATCTGCTCTATCTCCATTTGGACTTGCGACAGCTGCTGCTGGATAGTGATGCTGTCGGCGATAGTATTGGCGCTGCTCATCAAGTTCAGCAAAATGGTTTCCTGGGCCCGCCAATGGCGCAGACGGCTTTCGAGATCGATCGCCGTCATCTTGCCCAATCGCCTCAGTTTGGCCAGGGCGAGCTCAAAGTTTTTGCTGGGAATCTTGATCGTGAGCGTTCCGGAGGCCAAGCGGTCATTGGCTGCCAGGCTGTTGGAGCCGGCCACGTAGCCGCCGTTGGCCTGGGCGACCATTATCACCTGTTCATAAGTACCGTCGAACTTGCCCTTTTTGACCTTAAGCGTTATCGACCCGGTTTTGATTATCCGGTCTTGAAGCGGCGGCAGATCGGCAAACCTCCATAGGTAGCTTGCGGACCGGACCCAATGAGCGCCTGAATATTGCCCGGTGTCCGCGCCGTCAGCAACTTCGAAGAGACACTCCCCGCGGCCAAGAGCAGCAGAAGCGCGCCAAACAAGACCGGGACACGTTGTTCCTTTACCTTAGCCAACATACTCATGGTTACTCCTTCCTGTTGTCGGCATCCGATAGTTAGACGGCGGCGACCGCCCGAAAGTTCCCGAAACCGGACGGTGTGCTATCATTTTGGGCGATATGGCCGACCGCGAACTTATAGATAGATATCTGCACGGCGACGGCCCGGCCTTCAGCGAGCTGGTCCGGCGCCACCAGCATCTTGTCTATAATCTCTGCTGCCGGATAGTGGGCGTCCCGGAAGAAGCGGAAGACCTGACCCAGGAGATATTTATCCGCCTGCTCGATAAAGTCTCGTCTTGGCGCGGCGAAGCCAAATTCACCACCTGGCTCTATCGCCTGGCCCTGAACCACTGCCGCGACCACCTGCGCCGCCGGCGCCCGGAGACCGTCGAGCCGCCGGATTCGCTGGCTGATTTCAAGCCCGGGCCGGAGCAGCAGGCGGAAACGAATGACATCCGGGACCGGGTCGAAAAGGCGCTGGCGGCGCTCCCGCCGGACTGGCGCACTGTCGTGTTTCTGCGCGACGTCGAGGGTTTAAGTTACAACGAGATCGCCGACATCCTTGAGGTCGAGCTGGGCACGATCAAGTCGCGCCTGGCCCGGGCGCGGTCGGCGCTGGCCGATGCCCTCAACCCCCTCAGGGGCGATATTCTGGAACAAATCAGCCCGTCGGAGCATCAAAGAGGTTAGGATGAGTTGCGAAGAAATTAAAGAATTATTATCAAGTTACATAGATAAGGAACTGACGGTAGCGCAGGAAAAGTTGGTCGAGGCGCACCTTTTAGACTGCCGGGATTGCGCCGCCGCCTTAGCCCGGCTCCAACAGGTGGTCGGCGCCTTCGCGGATATGCCCCAGCTGAAATTGCCGGAAGCGGCGGCCGATAGGCTGGCGGCGGCAATCGACGCGCGCCTGGCGGCCGGCCAAGAGACGACCCCGGTGTGGCGGACGCCCCGGCGGCGGTGGTTTGCCCACCCGGCGTTTGTTTCTGTGGCGGCTTCTGTGGCGGCGGCCGCTATTGCCGTCTTCTTCTGGAAAGCGCCGGCACAAACAAACAAGTCAAATATTATGCTGCAAACGCCGGCGGGACAAGCGGCGCCCGAAGGCCGGAAGAACCGAAAACCACAAGATACCTGGGGCGTTTCAGCTCCTGACGCCGCCACAAGAAAAGCAATTAACGTGCAGCTCGACCAGGCCGTCGCCGGCGCGTTGCCGGGAATGGATTATGGTAACGCAAACAAAAGAACGCAAAAGACACCGGCGGATGAAGATTTAGGTGTGAGCGACAGCGCTGTCGATGCCCGCGATATGGAAGAAGCCGCAAAGATAGCCGCGAACAACGCCCCGGCGCGAATTCTTAATTCGGTATCCGCCCGATACGGAGGACAGCCTGCCTGGATAGTGCTTGTCGAGCGGACCGACAAACCGGGCTACTTTATCGGCGCAATCGTCGGCCAAAAAGACGGCCGCGTCCTATATCGCAGCACCCGACCACGCCCCTAGAAACGCGGCCGAAAACCCCGTCTGCGGCGTTTTCCTCGCCCTCGCTTCGGTCACGTAATCGCGCATACGCTCCCTCACTTCGGGCTTCGTCAGCCTTGCATCCGAGGCTTTGGGCCGGGTTTCTAATCTCCATCGGCGTCCAGCGCCCGCATCTGCCTGAAGGCCAGCGTCCAATAGACTGAGTGATATGCGCCGAAAGCGCCCTGAACCACTAGCAGCGCGGCTATGATCGCCAACCCGATAAAGACGAAGACTGCCAGCTTAAGCAAGCTGAACCCGGCCCTAAAGGCCACATAACCGGCGATTCCCGTCGGCACGAGCAGGGCGAGCAGAACGATCACGACCGCCATCCCAAAACCTATTGCCAGACCGACACTTATGAGCCAGGTCAGGACAACCGGGCCCAGCCGCCGCCACATAAGCCGCCAACCTTCGCCAAGCGCCGCGGCCGCGCCGCGGCCGTCGATAACGATAAATCTCAGGCCCAGCGAACTGATAAAACTGACGGCGATGGCCAGGGGAATAAAGACCAGGAGAAGCGGCACGAAGAAGATGAGCAGCAGCGGGACCGTCAGGGCCGCCATGACGCCGATAAAAATCAGCAACATGACCGGCGCGAAGATAATCAGAAACAGGAGAAGGCCAAAGCCGAAGACGCTCCAGAAATTATGGAGACCCATCTTGAACGACTGGCCGAAACTTGTCTCCTCATCCTGGTCGAGGCTGGCCGCGGCGCCGATAAGCGCGCCCCTGGCGATGATGCTAAAAACGATCATGACGAGAAATAAGAACATCGCGGCCAAGATCACGCCCACTATCAGGGCGATATGCGCGCCCGCCCAATCGCGAACGTGGCGCATGAAAGCATCTATGCGCACGGAAGAATCATTGCCGTTCCAATGGGAAGAACCGTTGTTGAAGTTGAAGCTGCCGCCGTTGCCGCCGCCGCTGAAACCGCCGCCTCCTGCGAAGAGGCCGAAGACCCAAAGCCATTTATAACGCCAGGCCAGCTTGAAAGACTTTAAAACCAGCGCTTTATAATCCAACCGAACTCCATTTTTTTGGCCTAGTACGGCGACTGTTCGGCTTTACCCGTCAATGGTATTTTCTAACTCTATCAGCAGTTCGACCCGGTCCTCAAGTTCGCAACAAACATCGTACTGTTCGCAGTAAGAGCAACACGGCTTGTTGTTTGCCTTGGCATCGCAAACTTCGAAATCCCGGCACGAATCACAGCAGACCATTTCGGTCTCCTTCTGCCGACAAAAAGGGCTCAAGCAATTATCCACTATTTTTACGCTTTTTTCAAGCCTGCTTGCCGTAAAAAACGGCGCGCCCAAAACATCCTCTAGTAAGCGTTAGCGTTTTTGGGTAAAATTCATCTGCCTATGCGAAGGAGGTGGTTTTTAGTGGCAACAAGCGGATATTGCGTTAAGTGCCGGGAAAAGCGAGAGATGAAAGACCCGGAGCAGATCAAAATGAAAAACGGACGGCCGGCGACCCAGGGCAAATGCCCGGTGTGCAACACCAAGATGTTTAAGATAGGCGCAGCTTGACGCTGGTATAAAAGGAGTCTATCCTCATAGGCACTTTTCTTAAGAGGATGATGTTTTTTTGAGCCAGCGGCTCGCCGGTCAGTCATTTCCGAATGGCGTTCTTATACGGTCCGATAAGACCTGGGCACTTGCCACGGACGACGGCAACTTGCGCTTCGGGTCGCTTACTTCATGGCTGGACCATCACCCGATTTTCAAGATTGTTTTTGTTCGCTCGATTGTCGGATTGATAGAGTCTATCGCTTTTTCAATCCGCATTCAGCGGGCCGGCGGACGCGACACGAGTCGCGAATTTGTCCGTCCGCTCGTTTACTACTTAGCGGTCATGGTGCCCATCGGCCTGTTAATCGACAGGCCGGGCGCCGGCCCTTCCTGGCCGCTTCATGTCGGCACGCAGATATTATCCTTCGCCATTGCTTTCACATTTTTCACCCGGGCATTGCCGGGCGCCATCTGGTCTTACCACGGCGCCGAGCACAAAGCCGTCCATGCGCACGAGCAAAAGGTCGACTTAAATGATTTAGATGCGGTGGCCGCTTGTTCCCGCGTCCACAACCGCTGCGGCACCAACCTGGTCACATTTCTGATGGTCGCCTCGATGCTCCGCATCCCTTCCGGTGCGCCGTTGATCGCCATGACCGGAACTATTGTCTATACCTTGCTCTCAATCAGCATCGCCATTGAACTCTTCCGGCTCGTCACCAGGACGACGCACCTAGCGCTGTCGCGTCTGCTGCTGGCCCCGGGCCGCGCTATGCAGCGGTATGTGACGACGCGCGAACCCGACCGCGCCCAGCTGGCCGTGGCTGTCCGCGCCGTTCAGGCAGTCCTGGCCACGGACGGAATGAAGACGACCCAAGAAAAACAGACGGCATAGACTTGCCCTCCGAATTTTCGCTAGTCACTCGGGAGTAATTAGACAGGCTCCTGGGCGTTTGCTAAACTTTCACCTGCGCGGATATAGCTCAGTTGGTAGAGCATCAGCTTCCCAAGCTGAGGGTCGCGGGTTCGAATCCCGTCATCCGCTCTTCGTCGGGGTCAGGTCGTGCAATAATTACTTGTCTAATTGCACGACCTGACCCCATTTCTTTATTTGCGGATGACGGGACTCGAACCCGTGTAGAGGTTTTTGGTATAATCGGCGCAATGGCAAAGACACCGCCGACAGCCGATAACAACGCGCCGGCCAAATATTTACCGATCTTCGGCGCCTCTTTTCTCCTGGGACTGGCCTTTGACTACCTCCTTTACGGGGAAGCCCCCGGTCTATCGTTTCCGATATACGTCATCTTGATCGGCATCGCTTTCTTTGTCCTGGCCACACGGTTCAAAATGGCGCCGGACAAATCGATAATCCTGCTGATAATCCCCCTGGTGCTCTTTTCCGCGATGGTCTTTGTCCGCGCCAGTGATTTCCTGACCCTGTTGAATGTGGGCATCACTTTGCTCTTCCTGATCTTAATCGCCGACCTGGTCGTCGGCCGCAAATTAAAGGATTACTTTATTGTCGATTACATCAAGTCGTGCTTCCTGGTGCCGCTCAATGCCCTGGATAAATTCTTTTTCGCTTTATCGAACATCCCGGCGGTGCTCGGTGCGGCCAAAGACCGCGACCGGACGTCGCAGATAATCAGGGGGGTGCTGCTGGCCATACCCGTGCTCTTTATCTTTATCCTTTTGCTCTCCTCCGCCGACCTTGTCTTCCATAAATACGCGTCAAAACTGATAGACTTCCGGATAACCCCTGAAAGCGTTGTCCGCACGTTCCTGGTGCTCAGCGCCACCGCCGCTTTTATCGGCACGTTTACATATCTTTTTATCAAGCCGGCCCGCGTCGGCGACACCGGGGCGGCAAACCCGGACCGGCAAAGCCTGGGGCTGATCGAAGGCTCCATCCTCCTGGGCTCGGTCAACGCGCTTTTCTTAAGCTTTATCTTGATCCAGGTGACTTATCTCTTTGGCGGCCGGCGAAATATCGCCGTCGAAGGAGTGACCTACGCCCAGTATGCCCGGCACGGCTTCTTTGAACTGATAGCGGTGGCGGCCATCTCCTTTCTGCTTATCTGGCTGACCGAAAAATATATCTTCCGCCGGGGAGAGAAGCACGCGCTCAGCTTCACCCTGTTCGGCGCCGCCCTGATAGTCCAGGTGATCGTCATCATGATCTCCGCCTTCAAGCGCCTAGCGCTTTACGAAGGGGCGTATGGATATACTGTCTTGAGATTTTACAGCCATGTCTTTATCATCTGGCTGGCCGTGGTTTTTCTCTTGTTGCTGGTGAAGATATTGACCAATGAAGAAGAAAACTTCTTTGCCCTGCGGATGTTCACATCCGGCCTCATCTTCCTGGCCTTTTTGAACTTCCTCAACCCCGATGCCTTTATCGCCCGGCAGAACATCGCCCGCTACAAGGAAACCGGCAAGCTCGACGCCTGGTACTTGAGCAGGCTGTCGGCGGATGCCGTGCCTGAAACGATAAAGGTTTTGGATCTAAAGGACCAGGAGTTGAGCCGGGACTTCGCCGCCGGAGCTTATTGGCAATGGCAGAATGGGAGCGAACCGGCTCGCAATTGGCAATCGACTAACCTGTCGAGGCGCTACGCTTATCACCTGTTAAGCCGCCGCGCGGCCTTTTTGAGACACAACAAAGACAGGCAACCACCCGCTGGGCCTGATTCTTTTGGAATGGACTAACGCGGGCTTTTCTCCAACTTCGTTCTGGTTTGACAAACAACCCCCGGTTCAACATAATTGCGCTTGTGTTTCCAGCCCAAAGAACGACCATTTGGGTAATATGAACAGGGGCCGTTAGCTCAGTTGGTAGAGCACCGGACTTTTAATCCGGGTGTCACTGGTTCGAACCCAGTACGGCTCACAAAATAGACAAATCGCCAAAGACCCGGTCAACGTTGGCGGTCATAAATGTATTTGTCGTGTTTGGGCTCCGCTCCCGGGTTGCCAAGCCTCTAAGCACCTTCTAAACTTGTCCTAGGGGACCACGTCTCAAAGAGCGCCTGTTCGCATGGACCAAAGTATAATAAGAAAATCCTTATTATACTTGCGCACAATAAATCAACTGTTATTATACATATAGGCTGTTATGTATAATAACAATAAAGATTATTGTACTTTGTCGTCTTAAGAGGGATGGACGTGGATACTGAGAAATTCAAAAATAGCCCGAGCGGGAGAATATTAAAGACTCCCCGGGATTACTGGGCTTATACGCCCAACCCGCTTCCCCCGGAAATTGCTTTCTCCGCGGAGCTGGTGCAAACCCTTTCCGCAGCCGATAGGGCGCTGGGTGAGCTTGTCGGCATCAGCCGGACTTTGCCAAACCCTCATTTGTTGATCAGGCCCTTTATCAGACGCGAAGCTGTTTTATCCTCAAGAATCGAGGGCACGCAGGCCTCGCTTTCAGATCTTCTCTATTTTGAAGCCGCCGGCGCGGAACCGGACGAGAAATCAGATGCGCATGAAGTCTTTAATTATGTTATCGCTCTGGAATACGGGCTTGAACGCCATAAGGCGCTACCGATGAGTCTGCGCCTGCTGCGCGAGCTTCACGAGCGATTGCTTTACAAGGTGCGGGGACATAATCAAACACCCGGTCAGTTTAGGCGCAGTCAGAACTGGATCGGCCGGCCCGGCTGCACGCTAAATGAAGCGATTTTTGTGCCGCCGCCGGTTGATGAAATGAAGGACGCGCTAGATGCTTTTGAAAAACACTTGCACGAACCCTCGTCCTTACCGCCGCTCGTGCGACTGGCGCTTATTCATTACCAATTTGAGGTTATCCATCCGTTTCTTGACGGCAACGGCCGCGTTGGCCGCCTTCTAATCGTCCTGTTGCTTTGTGAGTGGAAAGTGCTCCCCCAACCCCTGCTTTACTTAAGCGCATTTTTTGAGAAACACCGGGATGCTTATTATGATCTTTTGCTTTCGGTCAGCCAGCGGGGGACCTGGGCCGATTGGATAGCATTTTTCCTCACGGGAGTTACCGAGCAAGCCCGCGACGCGGTTCTGCGGACTCGAAGGCTCCATAAGTTAAACCAGCGTTACCGCAGGGAACTGCAATCGGCCCGCACCTCGGCGCTTTTATTGGGCTTGATCGATATGTTGTTTGAGGCCCCAACACTGACGGTCGGTATGGCCAAAAAGCAGCTTAACGTTACGTACAGAAGCGCCCAACATAACATCGATAAGCTGGTGCAAGCAGGGATTCTTCGCGAGGTCACCGGGAGGGCGCGCAATCGTGTCTTTGTGGCCCAAGAGGTCCTTGAAGCAATCGACAAGCCCTTAGCCAAAAACCTCGGGCTACCTGGTCTGGCGGGTGGGGGCCGTGCTTAAGCAGAGGCGCGACTCAATCATCGAGTACCAACTAGAGCGCAGCTCCAAGCGCCGCCGGACCATCGCCATTCATATCAAACATGGCTGCGTCGTCGTGCGGGCGCCGCAAAGGGCGGCCCGCGCGCGCATCGACGAGATCGTCGCCGCTAAAGCCGGCTGGATAGCGAAGCAGTTGCTGGAGAACCAAGCCCGTGAAATATTGGCGGCGCGGGAATACGTCGACGGCGAGCTCTTTAAGTTCCTGGGGCGGGATTATCCACTGACGGTCAACGAGACGACGGCCAAGCGGATCAAGCCGGCTACTTTTGCCGGCGGCTGTATCGCGGTCGGTGTGCCCGCCGGACAAAGCGGAGAGGAACGCTCTGAATGGGTCCGGAAATCGCTTACGCGCTGGTACCGCCCGCGGGCCAAGAGCCACATAACCAAGCAAGTGTCACGCTCGACCGCGACGACCGGCCTGGTCCCGAAACTGGTCCGCGTAAAAGACCTCAAGCGCAGCTGGGGTGTTTGCACCCGGGAGAATATCAGCCTTAGCTGGCGCTTGATCATGGCGCCGGCGCCCTTGATCGAATATGTCGTCGTCCACGAACTCTGCCACCTTACACATAAAAATCATTCGGCGGCTTATTACGCGACCCTCGCCTCTTTCCTGCCGGATTATAAGGCCCGGAGAAAGGCCCTTCGCGAGCTGGCGCCCCTGCTCGATATCGGCTGATGAAAACCAAGTTTCAAATCTCAGCCGGCGGCGTCATCTATCGCATCCACGAGGGCCGGCCGCAGTTCGCCCTCACTTTGGCCGCCGGGCGGCTTGTCTGGTGCCTGCCAAAGGGATTGGTGGAAAAAGATGAAAGCCCGGAAGCCGCGGCCGCCCGTGAGATACAGGAAGAGACCGGCCTAACCGGAAAGAATGAAGGCCGCCTCGGCGAGCTGGAATATTGGTACGTTTCAAAAGAAGAGCCGGCGCGCATCCATAAGAAAGTCCACTTCTTTCTCTTCAAATACGCCGGCGGCAGTCCCGACGACCACGACTGGGAAGTCGACCAGGTCGGGTGGTTTTTTCAGGAAGAAGCCCTGAAAATAATGGCCTACCCGAGCGAGCGGGAGATCCTGGTCAGAGCGGCGGGGATGATAGAAGGCGGAGCGGCCGCCACTTAAGACAAGGCCCTTTTCTCGAATTCGCGGACGGCGATCGACATCAACACCGAGAGGCAGGCGACCAGGCCGAGCAGGGCATATCCGGGCACCATATGGGGGATCTGCGGCGTGAGCTGGCCGCGATAGCCTTCGCTGACATAAACAAGCGGGTTGATTAGAACGGCATATTTTAGCCAGACTATCTTGCCTAGGCCGGCCCAGGGCCAATAGGTGGCGCCTAGAAAGATCATGGGCACGATGACGGTGGCGAACATGATGGGAAAGCGCATCGGCTCGACGATGGTGCCGAGCACCATCCCAAGCGTTGCCGACATCAGCCCACCGAGCACGATAAACAAGAGCAGAAACGGCAAGTTCGTCACCTGCAGATGAAGATTCTCCCGCATGATCAGAAACGCGACCGGGAAAACGAAGGCCGCGGCCAGCCAGGCTTCGAACATGCCCATGATTATCTTCTCCAGCATCACCAGGCGGATGCTGATGGGCGCCATCAACCGGTCGTGTATCTCTTTGGTGGCCCCGAAATCCCAGGCCAGCGGCATCGCCGTTCCCTGCACCCCGGCCATCATCGTACTGGCCGCTACTATGCCGGGCAGGACGAGACTCGCATAGCCTTTGGAGATGGTGCCGATCGACGGCAGAACGTAGCCGAAAACAAAGGCGAACAAGACCGGCTGGACCCCGATTCTCAAGAAAAAATCGACCAGATTGCGGGAGAGGACCCGCAGGTCCCTTTCGACGATCGCTAGAAACGTTCGATAAGTGCTCATTCTCTGAGCGCCCTCCCCGTCATGTGGACAAAGACGTCTTCCAGGGTGACCGGATGGAGCTGGATCGACTCCATGATAACGCCTCGAGTCCGCACCGCTTCCACAATTTTCACCAGCGCCTCTTCCGGCCGGGCCAGGAAAAGTCTCAAGGTATGGTCTTCGCATTCCACTTTGACTAAGTCGGGAACATCCGCTTTGAGCCAATCCGGAAGCTCGGGACAATGTTCGCGGGTAGCTATCTCGATAACATTGCCGCCGGGTATCGCCGCTTTGAGGTTTGACGGAGTGTCGATGGCCAGAATGCGCCCGTGGTCCATGATAGCGACGCGGTCGCAGAGCTGGTCCGCCTCTTCCATGTAATGGGTTGTAAGAAAGATGGTTTGCCCTGCCTCGTTGACCTCCCGCACTTTGTGCCAGATCATCAGGCGCGATTGCGGATCGAGGCCGGTGGTCGCCTCATCCAGGAACAGAACCCGCGGGTTGTGCATCATCGCCCGGGCTATCTGCAGCCGCCGGGCCATTCCCCCGGAAAATGACTGAGGATAATCCGAAGCCCGCTCGGTCAAGGCCATTAGCTCAAGTAATTCTTGAGCTCTGGCGTCCCGCTCTTCTTTGGGAATGCCAAAATACTTGGCGTGATAGATCAAGTTTTCGCGGGCCGTCAGACCCCGATCGAGATTGACCGATTGGGGAACGACCGCTATCTCCTGCTTGACGTTTATCGGGTTCCCGGCGACATCGACGCCGGCGATGGTCGCGGCGCCGCCGGTGATAACAACAGTCGTCGTCAACATTCCGATGGTCGTCGATTTACCGGCCCCGTTTGGCCCCAGCAGCCCGAATATCTCCCGGTCCCCGACATCAAAGCTAATGCCGTTGACCGCTTCTATGCGGTGGCCGCCCTTGGCGATGTAGACCTTTTTCAGTTCCGTGACTCTGATGATAGGTTCCGGCAATATAGCTTATTTTCGCATAGCCGGCGCAAATAAAACAAAGCCTTTTTTCAGCCGTCCTTGGCCGGGATCGAGTCTCATACTAAAATATTTGCTAATCTAGAGCCACCGGCGGCCCATCAAACCGAAGCGGCCTGACTGCAAATGAGTGAAAGGGAGAATTAATATGTCAAAGATTGATTTCAAAAAAGTTCTGAAGCAACTCTATGGCGCATCGCCAAAAGAGCCCGTTATCGTTGATGTCCCCACCATGAACTATCTGATGATTGACGGCACGGGCGATCCTAATACCGCGCCGGAGTATATGGATGCGATCGAAACTCTCTACCCGGTCGCCTATGGTCTCAAGTTTATGATCAAAAAAGGCGAATCAGCTATTGATTACGTCGTCATGCCTCTCGAAGGGTTTTGGTGGACCGATAACATGAGTCAATTCAGCGCGAAAAACAAGGCGGCTTGGAAATGGACCATGCTGATTATGCAACCGGAATTTGTTACCGAAAACCTCTTTAGGCAAGGGTTGGAACAAGTCGTCAAAACAAAAAATCCGCCTTCAGCTAAGAAAATTAGGTTCGAAAGCTACAACGAGGGGCGGTCGGCGCAAATTATGCATATAGGCCCCTATAGCGAAGAAGCTCCCACCATTGCGAGACTTCACGACTTTATCAAAGAGGAAGGCCTCCGATTAATGGGAAAGCACCATGAGATTTATCTGGGTGATCCGCGCAAAACAGCGCCGGAGCGACTAAAAACAATTATTAGGCAACCCGTCGAATGACAGGAATAAAGGGAATGAATAAAGGATTTGAAATTTGAACAAATCGCCGTCGTTTTGCTTGTTCTAGGCGTGGTTTTCGCGACCTATGTCTATTATGAACTCAACGCCGTCTTCATTCGCACTTACACTGTACTCATCCGGGGCCTGCCGAAAGCTTTGGAAGATTTTACCATCCTGCACATCAGCGATCTTCACGCTAAAGAGTTTGGCCGCGAGCAAAGCCGGCTTGTCAAAATAATAAAAGAACACCAATTCGATATGATCGCCCTCACCGGAGATTTGATCGACCATAAGAAACCCGATGCCCGGCCCGCCGTGAATCTTATGAGGGAACTGAAAGACAAGCCCGCCTTTTTCGTCACCGGCAACCATGAACGCTGGGTCAAAACCAACTTGGTAGAGGCGCTCGTCGCTGAGGGCGTCGTCCACCTGCAAAACCAGGCCGTCAAGCTTGAGCAAGGTAAAGAAGATATCTGGGTCGTGGGAGTTGAGGCGCCCCACGCGGCCGGACATGTGGGAAAAGCGCTGTTGCCGATCGACGACCCGGCGCCAAAAATTTTGCTGGCCCACTCGCCGAATATCTTCAACTCCGCGGCCCGGCACGATATCGACCTGGTCCTTGTCGGCCACACTCACGGCGGGCAGGTGAGAATCCCCGGACTCCGGGCCCTATACGCTCCCGGCCAAGGCCTCTGGCCCAAATATGATCACGGCCTCTTTTCGTTAGGGAAAACCACCATGGTCGTCAGCGCCGGGCTCGGCGAGTCGTCGTTTTCGATCCGGGTGGCGATGAGACCGGAGATCGTGCTGGTTAAACTTGTCTCCGCCAAGTAAACGAGCCTACTTTCACCCTTGACCGCCACTTCAAGGAGCAGGGGTTTGGGCGTCTCCCGAAATAGACGTTAAGCGCCGGGCCAGTAGCGTTAACCAGGCAGAGGGTGCTTTTTTCTGGCCGAAATCCCAGCCGGCCCAGGCCTTGTAGATCGCCTGGGGAGTGAAGCGGCCGTCGGCGTCGGCTTTGTTTTTGATTATTTCGACCATCTCAACAAAACGGGGATCCCTACCAGCCGACTCGAAATGGCTCAAGACATCGGCGACGTGCAAGATGTCGTACCAGATGAACGGACCTTTTAGTTTGCGAAAATCCGTGCCCATGTAGAAAATATAGGGATGGCGCTCGCGGCTTTGCGACCAGAGATCGAGCAGGGTCTTAACGCCGCCGGCAGCGGCTTCGCCCTGGCGCGTCTCTTCAAGTTGTGACAGCGCCTTAAGCATGACCAGGTTGGCATAGGGGCAAGGGTCGTCCTTTCGGCCCGGCCCGCGCCATTTGCCGAACTCCGGCAAGACCACGCAAGGCCAGCCGTTGTCGCGCACCAGCGAGGTCAGATAATCGAGGGCCGCTTGAACTTTGGGGTCGTCGCTCAAGCCAAATTTGATCAAAGCGTAGACAACCAGCGGCGCGTCGCAGAGCATCCAGGCCAACTGGCCGTCGCCTTTGTCGCGAGGCCTAATGTTGATTTGAAACGGGCCCTCCGGCGAAACGCGATTCATGATTCGCTTGATGATTTTGTCTATCCCGGGATCCCCGACTTTTAATCCCAAATCGGCCAGAAATGTCAGTTTATGCAGCGGATGAGCGGCGTCCTTATGATTGGTCAGCATGCGGCCGGGCCAATCGGCCAGCTCGGCGACAATCTCTTTTACTTGCGGATGGCTTATCAGCGCGTGCCGGTCGGCAATGACTTGCGGATCGTCGTGCGATTGACCCAGCAGATCAAGCCGGGTCCGATACCGGACCCACGGCGGGCCTTCAAGCAGCCATTGTGCTATTTTGTCCACGGCCATCCCATATCACATCCTTGCCTTCTCGCATTTTATCAGCCTCGTCCCGGCAATCCAACTAAGCCGGTTTACGGCTTAGCTGTTGAGTTGAGCGATGAGCGCGGCTTTGTCGGCTTTTGGATCCGGGACGATCTCGTCGACAATGACGCCGTCTTTCATGTAGAGGATGCGCTCGGCTTGGCTGGCAATTTTGGCGTCGTGCGTGACCACTATCGCGGTCAGTTGGCGATCGCGGATTATATCGACCAGATAAGTCATCACTTCCGTGCCGGTTTTAGAATCGAGATTGCCGGTCGGCTCGTCGAGACCGCAGAGAAGACCGAGCAAAGTGGTTTTGCCTCAACCCGAACGCTCCAACACCGCCACAAATCCGACGGGGGCGAGCGTTGGCCAATTTATCGCCGGCTTGCTACTATTAAACCCGGCGGCGACGCTCGGCCGGTCGCCGGCTGCTCCATACCGTAGACGCGAATAAAGGACTTAAGATGATCAAGCAAACAGAAAGTTCTCGGACCAAGTCAAGAAAGATTTTAACTATCGCCTTTAGCTTAATTATGGCTTTTCCCGTATCGGGTTGCGTTAAGACCCGCGAACCGGCGCAAGTCCTCTACGTCCTTTCCGACCGGAATATCGTTGTGCTTAACGCAAGAACCGGCAAACCTATCGCCACAATTAGGGCCGGCTCCGACCCTCAATTAGTTATTTCACCGGACGGCAAGCGGCTGTACTTGGCGGACGCGCCGGAAAGCGGGCCGGACAAATGGCGCGACCGCCTGAGGATCATAGAAACACAAAACTATCGGACCATAGCCCAAGCTAAGCTGCCGGACCTTGTCGGAACCAAAGGCGGGCCTATATACATCCCACTTATGTCGCTGTCTCCGGACGGCAAGCAACTTTACGTTCTAAAATCCCACCGTGATAGAAGGGGTCGCGAGGATGTCTATAAAACCTGGGTCTCGATTGTCAACGCTAAGAGTCTTCGAGAAACGGCCCGGGTTGATGTGGAGGGCTGGTTCCCGCAAATCCTCTGGGCAGACAAGCGCAAGCTGGCCCTCGGGTTGGCCGCTGACCGTCTGGGCGAAGCAGGCAGAAAAGATACCATTGTTGTCGACCTAAGCAAGCACAAAGTCGTCGGCACGCTTGCGCGCCCGGAATCCGATCCCGTATGGGCCCGGGGCGCGGCGACTACGGACGGCGTCACCTTTTATTACATAAAAGATACGAACGGGGGCGGGGCGGGGTGGATTGATGTCGTGACCGCGGCTTCACTTACTTCGCCAATGGTCACAAGAAAGATAAAACTTGATTTGCCGCGCGGTTGGCAGGCATCCGGCGACGAGGCCTTCTCCAAAGACGGTTCGCGTCTCTATGTCGGCATCGGAAAATTCACCAATACGTCCCGGGGCCTCAACGACAAAGTGCTTGTCCTCGACGGACAAAAGCCGTCGCTGCCGCCCCTTGGTACCATTAAACCACTCGACCAATTCACCGGCATGGCTGCCTCCAACACAGGCCGACGGCTCTATCTCTTAAACGGTTACAAAATGACTCTGGCGATTTATGATGTTGTTGATGTTTCTAAGCCGCGGCTGGAAAAGACTGTCAAGCTCAAGGGCTTAGGCCAACCAAGCGCTGTCATGCCTTCCTTAAGGCCGTAATCGATAATGCAAAAACGACAACTGAAATATATCTTTGCGCCTCTAGGCGTTGCGGTCGGAATTACTGTTTTCATAACCTTGTCGACACGCATCTCTGCAGCGCTCGGCGTAGGCCGGCTGTCGAATGCTTTCCCGATGTTCCCGCGCCCGGTATTTACCGTTCTTGGCGTCGCGCTGCTTCTGTTTTGGCTGCCGATATTTATCGCCGGGATTTACGCTCTTGACCGCCGCGGCGCGGTTGGGCAATCCGAGACCCTAAGGACGAACGGCATCTATCGCTATGTTCGCAATCCTATGTATTCAGGCATCAGTTTTTCAATCATCGGACTGGGGTTGATCCTCGATAGCGGCGGGGTCGCATTAGCAGGCGCCCTCTGGCTGCTGCTGGCCGCCTGGCAATCGAAACGCGAGGAGAAAGAGTTGGCCGTCCGCTTCGGCTTGCAATATTCCGCCTATCGCGACGCCACACCCATACTCTTTCCGCGCCCGCTGCCGCTGCTCAAAGCCATATTTCCCCGCTAAGCCCCGGCCCGGCAACCAAGGCGTTTTTGCTTTACAATATACTTCATGAAAAGCAACGATGAGGACGGCAAACAGACCGCCCTAAAGCAGCTCCAGCTTATCCCCGGCGTCGGCAAGTCGATCGCCCTGGACCTCTACGACCTCGGATATATGTCGCCCGCAGACCTGAAGGGCGAAGACCCGGAAGTAATGTATCATAAGCTCATCGCCCTGCGCGGCGCACACCAGGATCGCTGCCTGCTCTATGTCTTTCGGTGCGGCGCCTACTTCGCCTCCCGGGCCCAGCACGACCCGGCCAAACTGAAGTGGTGGAACTGGAAGGACTAAAGGGAGGGCGAGCCGGCCGCTTCAGGCCCAGACGTAAAGGCGGCGGCCGGCCTTTTTCAATCGGCCGGTGGCCAGCCATTTTTGCCAGCGGGCGCGATCCAGCCTGAGCAACAGGGCGCGTTCCAACGGATCCCGCTGCCGCCTGGCCGGACCGCGCCTTAGCTCCAGAGCCGCTCTTTGCTTGACGAATTTTTGGCGCTTTGCATTATATTCATTGAAATCAACCGTCCTCATGATGTCTCATCCTTCAGGCCCAATTCTTTGGCCATAATTGCTAAGGCTTGATCAACCTTATTCTTCCTTGCCGCCGTCGACAGGGAGGGCCAATCCAGCTCTTCCGAATGAATGGCTATCAGCTCCTTGGCCCAGTTTCCGTCATCGGTAGACTGCCAATGAACAAAGGCATTAAGACGATCGATGATCAGGTCCTCAACCCCAAGCAAAAAGACGGACAAGCCGTCTATCTTAACTTCGACGACTCGCTTTTTGGCCTCGGCGTCCAGAAACGAGGACGGCGCCTCCAGCGCGATCCCCAAATCCTCGTCAAACCAGTGCCGGCCTTCTTTCTTAAAGCCAAATTCCTTCATAACAGCTTCCAGCGGCTCGCTGGGAAAGACAACATCGATATCGGCGGTCGAATAGCCTCCGGCAGTGTAAAAATCGACAGCGGCCCCGCCCACAATTACGGGCTTCTCCGGTTGATCGCCGAGTCGTTTGTTGACCAGGCCCATGAACAAGAGTCTTTTCTTGAGCTGGTCCGGCTCTTTCTTGAGCCTGGCCAGCACTCCCTCGTCTCCTCGCCCCGCTTCAGAATCGGTCGCCCGCATCCACTCATCGATTTCTTCCCGGCGGAACCTGTAAACACCGCCAATGCGCGCGGCGGGCAGCCGGCCCTCTCTCACTAGTTTGTAAACCGTGCGCTCGCTCAACTTCAGATAATCGGCCACGTCTTTCACGGATAACAGTGTCATAATTAAGAAAATACAGGAATAATTGGGAAAGTACAACTTTTATGCAGAGCCATGAGCCCTTCTACTCCACCGGATACCCGGCCGCCTGCCAAGCATACGTGCCGCCTTCCAGGTTGTAGATATTTGTATAACCGAGTCCGGCCAGTTTCTGCGCCGCATCGATGCTCATGCTCCCGGAGCGGCAATAAATAACCATCTTCTTGGATTTATCAGCCGGAAACTTTGATTTGTTCTGTTCGATCTTATTGAAAGGGACGACCAGGTCCGTGCCGGCAATGTGCTTTTGCTCCGGGATATGGACATCGACGAGGAGAAAATCTTTCTTTTGCGTTTCCAGCACAGCCTTAAATTCCTGCGCGGAGATGTTTTTGTACGGGGCGTCGCCGATGCCCGGAGTAGGCCCGGCCTGCTTGGCGCAGCCCGCCCCGAGCAAGACTAAAGCCAAGGCGGCCAACCATAAGAATCTTTTCATGCTATCTCCTCCCGGTTCTTCTAGCCTTCGATCAGCGTTATGGCTTTGTGTGGACAGGCCGCCAGGCAATCGCCGCAACCGCTGCAGAGCGCCTGGTCGATAACGGCCGGCTCGTCAAAGTCGATTTTCAAGATAAGCCGCCGCTCGCAAGCCCTGGCGGCCAGGCACTTAGTGCAGTGGGCGCCCCCGCATCGCTTAAAATCAACCGCCGCGACTTTCATCAGACCCGCCCCTCGGAAATTCTTTGCAGATTATCTATTAATTCTTCACCATCCAAAGCGTGAATATATTACAATCAGGAAGAATATGGAAGACTTAACAGGCCAAATAATGGACGCGGCCGGCCTGGTTGAATACCAGCCGGGCTCAGTTGTCAGCCGCGCCATTATTAAAAAACCAACCGGCACCGTCACCTTATTCGCCTTCGATCAAGGCGAGAGCCTAAGCGAACATACGGCGCCGTTCGACGCTCTTGTCTATATCCTCGACGGCGAAGCCGAGGTGACCGTCTCCGGCCGGCCGCTGGCCGCCAAAGCCGGCGAGATGGTACTCATGCCGGCGGACCAACCCCATTCTCTAAAAGCCACCGGGCGCTTTAAGATGGCCCTGATAATGATCCGCTCGTAGTCTCCGGACTAGACGACGATGCTAGTTTGCTTTTTCTTTATTTCCGCTATAATTAAATGACCTGGCTGGTCCCTCCCTCCTTTAGCACCCAGCACAGGCTTGAAGTCAAGCAAACGATTGCCGAAGGAGTCGCCGTGTCTAAAAATCTTCTTGCTCGCTCGAGAAATGCCGTCCTCGTTTTAATCACCGGGATCATTGTGCTCGGCGTCTGGTTTTCAGCCGTCACTCTGGCGGGGCTGGGAAACGGGCCGGTGCCCAAGAAGGTGGAGGCCGGGCTCGCCGCCAAACTGGCGAAGGCCGGCCCGGGGAAGACCTTCGATGTAATCGTCAAGCTGGCGCCGGTTCAAGCGCCCGGGGTCCGGTCGGCATCGACAGCCGGCACAGCGGCCGCCTCCGCTCTTAAACTACTTAAATCGCGCACAAATAGGTCGCAAAGAGGGGTGCTGGCTGAGGCTTCCCGGGCCAAAGCGGACGGGTCGGTCAAGTCGCTGCATAAGTTTTGGATCACCAACGCCATGGAGATGAAAGCGGACGCTATCGCCATTAGGTCCCTGGCGGCCCGCCCGGAGGTCAAAGCGGTCTTCCCCAACTTTCGCGTATCCGTAATGGATCCGGTCCCTCTGACCGCCGCCCAAAGAGCCGGGCGGGCCGGTTATTCGCCCAGCACCGGCAGTGAATGGAACATTAACAAGATCAACGCTCCCGCTGTTTGGTCGACAATGTCGACATCCGGCACCGGCGCCAAAGTTGCCGTGCTCGATACGGGCATCGACGCCACCCACCCGGACCTGGCCGGCAAGGTCGTTGCGTTCGTCGAGGTGGACTCAATGGGCAATGTCACGACAACAACCCCCCATGATACCGACTCGCATGGGACCCATGTTTCAGGCACCATCGCCGGCGGCAACGCCGGCGGCACAGACATTGGCGTGGCGCCCGGCGCCAGGTTGATGGGAGCGATAGTCCTCCCCGGCGGAGGCGGCACCTGGGCCCAAGTGATGGGCGGCATGGAATGGGCGGCCGATCCCGACAGCAGCTCGACCACGAACGATCAGCCCGACGCCGTAAACATGTCGTTCGGCGGTCAGGGTATGATCGCGCAGATGTTCGAACCGATAGACAACCTGGTCGCTGCCGGCGTTTTCCCGGCCGTCGCGGTCGGCAACGGGGGCGAAGGCGACGTCGGCGGACCGGCCGATGTGCCGACAGCTTTCGCGGTCGGCGCGACCGACAATAGCGACGAAGTCGCCTGGTTTTCAGGCGGCGGCAAAGTCACCTGGTATGACCCGCCCTACGAAGGCGATTACATTAAACCCGACGCGGCCGCCCCCGGAGTGGACGTTCGCAGCTCTATCCCGGGCGGCGGTTACGCCCAATACAGCGGCACGTCGATGGCTACCCCGCACGTAGCCGGAGCGGCGGCGCTTCTGCGCAGCTTCGACCCGACGCTTACCGTCAGTCAAATGTCCGGTATCTTGCAGTCGACCGCCGTCGAGCTCGGCGCCGACGGCAAGGACAAGCGATACGGCAGCGGCCGGATCGATGCCTTGGCCGCCGTCACTCTCGCCGGTTCGTTCGTCACCTTTGAAGGAACGGTGACCGCCGCGGGCGAGACGACTTCGGCGGTGGTTAGGCTTATCGACGATCCCACCGGGACCGTGGTTCGGACCAGCTCGGCGGGCGGCAACGGCCGCTTCGAAAGCGAAGCGGTCCCGGGCGGCTACCGGATACAGATATCGAAATACGGCTATATCACGACTTCGTCGCCGGCGGCGGCGTTGGCTGGAGGCGAAACGCTGGTTTTCTCTCCCGGGCTTAGCGTCTCGCCCCGGTATAAGCTGACCGGCAACATAACCGGAACCGGCGGCGCTTCTTTGGCGGCCACCGCAACAATTCTCTCGCCTGTGGAACTGACCGCCGATGCTCCCGGCGGCGCTTATTCCTTTAGCGTCCCGGATGGCGAATATCGGGTCCGCGCCTCAGCCTTTGGTTATAAGCCCAAAGACGCCACGGTAACAGTGAGCGGCGGCAATGTCATCCACAATTTCGCCCTCGATCCGGCAAAACCGACGTTGCTGGTGCTTGATGTCGGGACGGGCGCCGACTGGTCTATTTCCGGCCCCTATGCCCCCTACTTTACCGCCGCTCTGGACGCGGCCGGAGCAAGTTACGATGTGCTGTATCTCGACTTAACCGATCCTTACATCGACTTTCCCGACGCCAGGTTTCTGTCTCAGTACCGGAGTGTCGTCTGGGCGGCCGGCGACGGCCCCGCCACGGGCGCCTTGCCCACATATACCGGCGACTGGATTAACGGCGAGATACAGCCGCCGGTGCTGTCTTCGTACTTAGACGGCGGCGGCAAGCTGTTCCTGACAGGCCAGGATGTCGCTGAGTATATGTCATGGTTCAGGCTCCGCCCGACCGCGCCTCGAACCGCGGCCCAGACCGACCCCGGATACAGCGATCCGTTTGATTTTATGGGCTCCTACCTGCATGCCCGAACGATCTCCTGGAAAGCTAAAAACCTGACTATCGCCGGCAGGCCCGGGACCGTGTTCGGCGGCAAGACGATGGTCCTTTTGGGCGGGGATGGCGCGGACAACCAGTTCGGACCGGACGTAATCGGCGTCGACAGTCCGTCTGTGGCCGAGCTTGTCTTCACCAAAGAATCTACCGGCGCCGCTTCGCTTAGGACTTATTCCGGCATCGACAACGCGGGCAAAGTCGTCTTCTTCAGCTTCGGCCTGGAAGGGATAAACAGCGGCGCCGACCGGACCTACGCGATGTCCAGAGCCCTTGGGTGGCTGGGCGCGCCGACCGGAGCTTTGTCTATCTCGCCATCGCCGGCGAAAGTCAAGGGAATGAATCCGGTCACCTTGTCGGGCAAACTGACACCGGCGCTCAGCGGCGAGAAGATCGTTATCGAGCAGAAGCTGGCCTTCTCCATGTTTACCGATTGGTCGGCCGGAGAGGGCGAGAGCGACATGCCCCTGCCCCCGGGCGGCGGCGCGCCCTTGATGCCGGAACCTATAGTGATATGGCTGCCGGCGGCCGAAGCCACGACAACGGCGGGCGGCAACTGGACCGCGACTGTTCTGCCGATGGCTAATTCGACCTACCGGGCCGTCTGGGACGGCAACACCGGCTTTGAGCGCACGAAGAGCGCTGAAATCCATGTCCGGGTCAAGCCGGAGATAATCGCCGCGCCACAGAAGGCTTTTGTCCCGGCCGACTCGAAGACCTACATTCGAGGCTTTATCAGCCCGCCGCCGATGGGCGACTTTATGATGACCCTGATGAGCCGCCCCATGGGTCAGCGCCGGTGGAGGCTTGCGCGCGCCGATACAAGGATCTCGGGCGGCAGCTTCCGAATTAAAATACGCCCGCAACGGAACACCGAGTACCGCCTGATTTCAGAAAAGAGCGCCGATATGTTGCGCGCCGCTTCGCCGACCCTGCTGGTTCGCACCAGACACAACCTGACCCTGAAAGCCGAAACCGGGCTTATCCCACACGACGTGCCGATCATCTTTAGCGGCCGGATACTGCCCCGCCACTCGAGCGGGAACTTACAGCTGCAGCGGTTTGGCAACGGCGTCTGGACTACGGTTGACATTCTGGCTTTTAATAACCGGCGCACCTTTGAGATACCCTATTCGAGCGGCGATATCGGCTCGTTTCAGTTCCGGGTCAAGCTGGGCCGGGACTCTCAACATATGCCCGGCGCCAGCAAGCCGACACGGGTGCGCTTTTATTAAGAGTTCGGCCGAAAAGCATCCAGGTTGACGAAGCCCGAGGCGAGGGAGCGGCAGCTTAAGCCCAGATTTTAGAGCAACCGACGGGTCGTGGGGGCTTTCAAGCCCGGGGCTTTTTTGGTATGGTGATGGAAACCAAAGACAGGTGAATGCCATGCTTAAAATGGAGCTCCACGGGGTCAATTTAGATATGATGACGAACCAGCCTGTGGTGATTTTAAAAGACCCGACCGCCAAGAGGTTCCTCCCCATTTGGATAGGCCAGTTCGAGGCCACCGCTATTCTAATGGAGATGCAGGGGATAAAACCCAGCCGTCCGCTCACGCACGACCTGCTGAAGTCGGTGATAGAACACCTCAAAGCCTCGATTCAGCATATCGTTATCGACGATCTGAAGGACGGCACTTTTTTTGCCAAGATACATCTAGACTACGATTCGAGTTCACTGACGATCGACGCGCGCCCCAGCGACGCTATCGCCCTGGCGGTCAGGATGGCGGCCCCCATCTTTGCCGAAGAAGGCGTCTTGGAGAAGGCTTCGGTGCTTACCGAGGAAGGGGAAGACGACGAGATCGAGCGTTTTCGCGGTTTTCTTGATTCAGTGGCTCCGGAGGATTTCGAACCGGAAGGCGGATCGGAGAAGAGCCCACGGGGATAGGCTAAAGCTGAACTTCGCCGAGCATACGAATCTCTTTGACCGCGCCTCGGGGAATAATATGGAAATCGTTATGCCTGTATCCCTTGCCGCGATTGGACAGGTCGTAGTCTTGCACCAAGACCAGATAGTCGTCGGATTCCTTCCACAATATCCCGACGGTCAGTTTGGTCAAGCGGTATATCTCAAAATCATCCGGTATTTCAACTCGGGTGTACGCGGTTATGTCTTCCCAGATGATCAGCGCGATAGATTTGACCATCCGCTTAGAGCTGACGCCCTTCGGTTTTATCAACTGGTCGGAGTCGACCGCGAAGTTTTCTAATTCCGCCTCGAGGGTTTCTCTGCCCCTAGGCTCTTTTTCCCAGCCCTTTTCATCCATCGCGAGCTACTTTATCAGCTTTACACAAGGGTGTCTAGCTGCAAGGCCTTGCTTCCAGGGGGTCATGTTTGCCCGCTCACTGAAAAGGGAACAAATAAGCCATTAGAGGGTGGGTAGGCTTTGACCTTACAGGTAACGACAGAGCACACGGACAATGTCCCGATAATCAGTGTCACCGGCCAAATCGACATGAACAACTATGTCGAGGTCCATGAGCTTATCTTGTCCGAGATAAGCGGCGGGCATCCCAACATCATCCTTAACTTCAAGAAGTTGAATTTCATGGACAGCGCGACGCTCGGCATGCTCTTGCGCAGCCTGGATAGGGCCAAACAGCAGGGCGGACTCCTCGTGCTCGTAACCAATCCGTTTGTCGACCGGGTGCTGGCGGTGACCGGCCTGGCCCACCTGTTTGAACTATTCAGCAGCGAAGACGACGCTATCGCCCGGCTGCACAAAACAGCCTCTTAGAACTAGAGCCGCCGGCGCAATTCACTTAAATCGCTTAGGTTCACGTCGGGGTCGAATGCGCGCAGTTCCTTGGGGTCGAACGGGCCCCAATAGGCGGCGCCTATATACGTGCCGGCGGCCCGTCCGGCGGCCAGGTCGAACGGGCTGTCGCCGATAAACAGAGCGGCCCGGGGCTCGCAATGGAGGTGGTGGAGGGCCTCTCTTACCGGCTCCGGCTCCGGCTTGTGACGGGTCGTGTCTTCCATGGCGATCACGACATCGACATATGGCGACAGCCCCGTTATCTCTAGCCCGCGCAGCGCCAGATTCCGCTGCTTGGAGGTGACGATTCCGACCGTCTTGGCCCGCCCCAGCTTCAACCACTTAAGCGTCTCCACGGCGTGCGGGTAAGGCTTGACGTTGGCGTCATGTTTGGCCAGATTGTCGTGATTATACGCGGCCATCAGCTCTTCGACCTTCTCGGGCGAGAAAGACTCCATCTGGTCGCGCAACGGACGTCCGATATTCTGCAGCAATTGTTTTTTTGACAAGCTTTGGCCCAGCACTGTTTTCACCGCGTAGTCAAAAGACCGGTAGATAAGGTGAATGGTGTCTATCAGCGTGCCGTCGAGGTCGAACAGAACGCAGGCGATGCCCGGCAGGGGTGATTTGCACTCGTTGGGTTTTCGCTCATCCACGATATGCTATGATATGTGCCGAGCCTGCCCTTGGCAAGCCCGGCGCAAAAGGGAGAATGGAGAATAGAAAATGGAAGCCGGGGGTCGGAGACGCTTATGGCTAAGATAGTTAAGGATATTTCAGGCGCTTTATTTCCGACACCGGTCGTGCTGGTCACCACCGTTGACGCCGGCGGCAAGCCTAACATTATCACTCTGGCCTGGGTCGGCATTGTCTGCTCAAACCCGTTTACGCTAAGCCTCGCTATCCGTCCAACCAGATATTCGCACGCGCTCCTGGAGGCCGTGCCCGAATTAGTCGTTAACGTCCCGACAAAAGATATCGTGTCTTCAACCGATAGTTGCGGGACCGTTTCCGGCCGCGATATAGATAAGTTTGCCGACATCGGCCTAACGGCTATCCCCGCCGACGAAGTCCGGGCGCCGCTCATAAAAGAGTGCCCGATAAACCTGGAGTGCCGGGTGGTGAACAAATTGTCGCTGGGGAGCCACGATGTTTTTATCTCGCGGGTCGATAAGGTCCACGTGGATGAGGAGCTTATCGATGCGTCCGGCAAGATCGACTACAGCCGCGCGGCGCCTTTCGTCTATTTCGATATGGATTATTGGGCTTTAGCTGAAAAAATCGGCCACTACGGATTTACGGCCCGGACGTAGCCATGGGCTCCCCGGGAGCGTTGTCCGGGCTCAAACCGGAGGTCGGGACCACTATCGTCAACACCGTGCCCCGGCCGGCGGCCGAGTCTACGGTCGAGGCGCCCCCCAGTTCCCGGGCGCGTGCGGAGATCATGTCCAGGCCGTGTCCGTCGGAACCGGCGCCGCCCGTATCGAAGCCGTGGCCATCGTCGCCGATACACAAGGTCACGCCCTCGGGGCTGAAGTCGATATTCAGATCGACCGTACCCGCACCGGAGTGCTTGACCGTGTTGCTCAAGGCCTCTTGGACTATCAGGCAGAGAGCTTTTTTTGCCTCGCCGCTGCAAGGAACTTCCCGTCCGCGGGCACAAAACCTGGCGGCGATCTTATGCTTGTCTTCGACCGCCTCGACCGCCTCGCGAGCCAGCTGACAGAACGACCGGGCGCCGAGCTTGTCTTCAAAGAGGTCGTCAACGGCCAAACCTATTTCGGTCAGGGCTTGGTCGAGAGCCTCCTTGGCCAAGGTGAGCCGCTTGCTGACCTTGGGCGCGCTCTGAAGGCTTTCTTTGATGGAGCCACTCAGAAGCAAGTTGGCGCTATGTAGGCTTTGGATGACACTGTCATGGATGTCGCCGGCCAGCCGGCGGCGCTCTTTAGCGAGTGTCAGGCGTTCGATTTCAGCCTGGGCGCCAACGAGCTCGGTGTTGCTTTGCCGTAGCTTTTTCGCAAGTGACGCCGGATACGAAAAGAAAATGGCTACCAGAAAATAGTCAAAGCCCTGGAATAACTCCTGATCCAGAAGGCCCATCGAGACTATCCTGGCCAGGGCCGGGCCGCGCAGCATCACGCTCAGTCCGTACCCGGCCGCGCATAGTGCGGCGGCGCCAAAAGCTCCTCCCATCCCGAAAAGAAACCCGGCTATCATTACCGGACTAAAGCCGTAGGCTGTGAACGGTGACCGCCAGCCATAAACAAAAACGATCGCAAAACAAAAAACGATATCGACCGCAATAAGCGCCGGATATCTTTTCAATATCCTCTCGATGTCGCGAGACCGCCAGGTAAAAACAGCATTGTAAATGAAAACAATGGAATATACCGAGATTGTAATGGCTATCGGGGTGGGTGGGGCAACTTTGGCGACTAATAAAACTACGGCCAGCACCCAATTTAACCAGCGGTAAGAATTCAGGAAGACGAAGAAGCTGCCGCCATCCATCCATTGCTTTTTGACAGCGGCCGCCGCGCCATTGATCGATTTGTTTGTCATCGGCTGTTTCCAGGCACGTCGATTCCTTTTATATTTTACCTGATTGCCGTCTGCCCCGCAATTATGCCCCCGTGAGCACGCCTACCCTTTTAAGACGCCCAGAGGCCGCAGCCTCGCGACTTTTGCTGAGAGGCCGGCGGCTTCACAGACATCGACCACGCGGTTCACGTCTTTGTAGGCGTAGGGGGCCTCTTCCGAGAGGTCCCGGACATTCCCGGCCACGACGACGATACCTTTGCCGGCCAACTCCCCGACGAGCGCGGCGCCGCTCATCTGCTTGATCGCCGCTTTTCGGCTCATCACCCTGCCGGCTCCGTGACAGGTCGAGCCCCAGGCCTCGCCCATCGACCGGTCGGTGCCGACCAGCACATATGACGCGGTGCCCATATCGCCGGGGATCATAACGGGCTGGCCGACTTCGCGGTATCGCGCCGGAACCTCTTCGCGGCCTGGCCCGAAGGCCCTGGTCGCCCCCTTGCGATGCACGCACAGCTCTGTCTGTTCGCCCTCCACCTCATGTGTCTCGAACTGGGCCAGATTGTGAGAAACGTCATAGACCAGACCCAGGCTCTTCGGGTCGACACTCAGGAGCGCGTGAAACGATTGTCTGACCCAGTGGGCGATAGCCTCCCGGTTGGCCAGCCCGAAATTAGCCGCGGCGGCCATCGCCCCCAGATATTGCCGGGCGGCCGCGGAATCAAGCGGGGCGCAGGCCAGCTGGCGGTCGGGCAGGTCATAGCGATGCGCGGTCATGACATGTCCCATTATCTTTAGGTGGTCGGTGCAGACCTGGTGGCCCAGACCCCGCGAGCCGGTATGTATCATTATCGTCAATTCCCCCGCCGCCAGACCGAAGGCGGCCGCGGCCCGTTCGTCAAAAACCTCGACGACCTCTTGCACTTCGACGAAATGATTCCCGGACCCGAGCGTGCCGAGTTGATTCAGCCCCCGCTCCTTGGCGCGCGCGCTTACAAGGTCCGGTCCCGCGGTAGAATAAGTGCCGCCCTGCTCGATATTTTCCAGGTCTTCCTCCAAACCGAAGCCGTTATCGACACACCAGCGCGCCCCGTCGCTTAAAACCCGATCGATTTGTGAGGCGTCAAGCCTTATTCGACCGCGGCCGCCCAGGCCTTTGGGAATGTTTCGGCTGAGTTCGTGCATAATAGCGTCCAGGCGGCCTTTGATGCCCGCGACCCTCAGGCCCGTCCGCAAGAGACGCACCCCGCAAGATATGTCGAAACCCACGCCGCCCGGCGAAACCACGCCGTCATCGAGACGCGTCGCCGCCACCCCGCCGATGGGAAAGCCGTAGCCCCAGTGGATGTCCGGCATGGCGAAAGACGCTTTTACGATGCCCGGCAGGTGAGCAACGTTGGCGACTTGCTCGAGGGCTTTGTCTGCCGAGGCCGCCGTTATCAGTTCCGCGTCGGCATAGACGATACCGGGCACTCGCATGCCGGCCCGATAGCCGACGGGGATTTCAAAGACGTGCGGCCGAAGCTCTCTGAGTCCGGCGGGAAGAGCCTGCTTAGACATCAAAGATGACCTGGGCGATCCAAAGAGAGTCTTCTTTCCCAACTTTGAGGTCGTGATAGGTGCAGGCCTTTATCTGCGCCCGCAAGTCGTGCCGCGCCGGATCGATAGTTTCGCCGGCGATCGCGCCCACCAGGAGCCCGTCGCCGACGCTTTCAATGTCAAACCGGCTGAAGAGCATTTCTTTGGCCTCGATCAAGTAGATTATCTCATTGAGCCAGGCCACCAGCAGTCCCGGCAGGTCTTCCCCTTCAACGGTGACGGGCAAGGTGCTTGTCCGGTCGATGGCCCGCGGGTCGGCCATTATGGAGATCATGCCGAGAGCGGCATTGGCGAACAGTTCTTTTAGGTCTTTCCCGCGAACGCGGATGCCGGTATCGGCGGTGTGTTCGAGTATCTCAATTGCCGGCAGCTCGTCCAAAAGCCCCGCCTACTTGCTCGGTTTTTCGATTTCCTCGTCGTTTTCGCTTTCGCCGACCACTCTGGCCAGCGCTTTTACTTCATCTTTGGCCTTGAGGTTCATAACTCGGACGCCTTGTGTGGCCCGCCCGGTGCTTGAGACGGCATGGGCCGGCACCCGGATGATAACGCCTTCGCTGGAGATGATCATCAGCTCGTGGTCCGGCCTGACCATCTTGACTCCGGCCAGCCGGCCCTTGGTCGCCACGGTCTTAATGGTTATTACCCCGCGGCCGCCGCGGCGATGGCGCGGGTACTTGTCCATCCGCGTCCGCTTGCCGTAGCCGTTTTGGGTGATGACAAACAGTTCGGCATCGTCTTTAGCTATTTCCATCCCCAACACACTGCTCTCCTTGATCAAGGTCATTCCCTTAACGCCCATCGCGGTGCGCCCCATGGCCCGCACGTCCGTTTCGCTGAAGCGGATGGCCTGGCCCGCTGTCGAAACCAATATGACGTCTTCCTCGCCGTTCGTAAGTTTTACGCCGATAAGTTCGTCGCCCGGGCGCATGCCGATAGCGAGCAGACCGTCGCGCCTGGAGCTGTCATAGGACTTTAAGGTCGTCTTCTTTACCTTGCCTTTTTTGGTTCCCATGATTATAAACTGCCCCTCATCATAAGCCCTGGTCGAAATAACCGCGGTTATTTTTTCCTCTTGTGTGAAGGGGAGCAGGTTAACGATGGCCTGCCCTCTCGATTGGCGGCTGCCCACCGGCAGCTCGTGTACTTTAAGCCGGTACACCTTGCCTTTATTGCTGAAGATCAATAGATAGTTATGCGTTGAGGCGACAAACAGGTGTTCGACGAAATCGCCCTCTTTCAGGTTTAAGCCGATAACGCCGCGGCCCCCGCGGCGTTGGCCCTTATATGTCGTAACCGGCAAGCGCTTGATATAGCCCGTGCTGGTGATGGTTATGACCATGTCTTCTTCGGCAATGAGATCTTCGATATCGATTTCTGCCTCGCTGGCGGTGATTTTTGTCCTGCGCTTATCGCCGTGGACCCGGCGAATCTCCGCCAATTCGTCCTTGACGATCGCCAGGACCTTGAGTTCGTCCGCCAATATCTCTGTTAGCTTGGCTATCAGCTTCGTCAGCTCGGCGTATTCCCCCTCCACCTTTTCCCGCTCCAGGCCCGTCAATCTTTGGAGACGCATATCCAGAATCGCTTGCGCCTGTATCTCGGAGAGGTCGAAACCGCTTATCAGCTTGCCGCGGGCTTCTTCCGGCGTTCTGGAGGCCCGGATCGTCTTGATGACCGCGTCGAGATTCTTCAGGGCGACAAGCAGGCCCTCTAAGACATGCGCTCGTTCCTCGGCCTGCTTTAGCTCGAATTGCGTGCGCCTGGTAATGACGCGTTTCTGATGCCCGATGTAGTGCTTGATCACTTCCAGCAGGGTCAGTCGCCTCGGGACGCCGTCGACCAGCGCCAGCATGATGACGCCGAAAGACGTCTCCAGCTGGGTGTGTTTAAACAGGCGGTTCAGCGTCACCTGCGGTATCGCATCACGCTTCAATTCCACAACCAGCCGCATACCGCTGCGGTCGGACTCGTCCCGGAGGTCGCTGATGTCCGTTATTTTTTTCTCCCGCACCAGCTCCGCTATTTTTTCGGTAAGCCTGGCCTTGTTGACCTGGTAGGGCAGCTCGGTGATGACGATCCGGTTCCGGCCCTGCTCCGTCTGTTCGATTTCGGCCTGGCCCCGGATTTTTATGCTCCCCCGGCCGGTCGTGTACGCGTCCGCGATCCCGGTCTTTCCCATGATGGTGCCGGCCGTCGGAAAGTCGGGACCCTTGATTATTTTCATGAGGTCGGCGATATCGGCTTCCGGGTTATCGATAACGTGGACGACGCCGTCGATGACTTCCGTCAGGTTGTGCGGCGGGATATTCGTCGCCATGCCGACGGCGATACCGGACGACCCGTTTACCAGAAGGTTTGGAAACCGGGCCGGCAGAACGACCGGCTCCTCGGTGGTCTCGGAAAAATTAGGGGCGAAATCGACTGTATTTTTTTGGATATCCCTTAAGAGCTCCATAGCGATGCTGGAGAGGCGCGCTTCGGTGTACCGATAGGCGGCAGCGCTGTCGCCGTCAACCGACCCGAAGTTCCCTTGCCCGTCGATGAGCGGGTAGCGCATCGAAAAATCCTGGGCCATGCGGACAAGGGTGTCATAGACGGCTGAGTCGCCGTGCGGGTGGTATTTCTTAAGGACTTCTCCGACGGTGGCGGCGCACTTTTCATACCGCCGGTTTGGCAGCATGCCCTGGTCGAACATGGCGTAAAGGATGCGGCGATGCACGGGCTTTAGGCCGTCCGCGACATCGGGCAACGCCCTGCCGACAATAACGCTCATGGCGTAGCCGATATAGGCGCCCTTCATCTCGTCTTCTATTTCAACCAGGTTTACGTTGCCGAGCAACGGTTCGAGCAAAACATCTCCTTTGTTTTAAATATCCAGAAACCTTAC
>Ga0334722_10000379_pt1 | contig 67382 bp, 62 predicted proteins | sample C3_bottom_MG_FD_207210 | JGI IMG/M metagenome (GOLD analysis project Ga0334722, IMG submission 207210) | Sediment microbial communities from Yellowstone Lake, YNP, Wyoming, USA - C3_bottom | ecosystem: Environmental > Aquatic > Freshwater > Lake > Sediment | place: USA: Wyoming | collected... | reverse complement strand
TTCCTGGCGCTGAACGGCCACCGCGCGATCAAGGAATGGGAACTTCGCTCGCCGCGCTGGGAGGAGAATCCCGCAGTGGTGCTCGGGATGGTGCGCAATTACCTGCTGATCGAAGCCGGGCCAGCTATCCACGAAATTAAGGCTGCCGAGGCGCGCGCAGCCTTGATCGATGATCTGCGCGCCAGGCTGCAAAAGCTCCCGCTCGAGCGCGCCTTCGGCCTGCGCCTGCGGCTCATCCTGTTTGCCGCGGAACGGGTGCGTTACTTTATGAAGCTGCGCGAGAACTCGCGCTTCTATTACATCATGGGAATCGGCGTGATGCGCAAGAAGGTGCTGCGCGCCGAGGGCGAACTCATGCGCCAGGGAAAGCTCAAATGCAAGGATGATGTCTTTTTCCTGCGGGTAAATGAGCTGTCCGCGTTGCAGTCGGGCAGGCTGCAATGGCTTGATGTGGAGGACCGGATACGCGAGCGGCGCATCGAGCATATCCGCTTGTGCAAGATGGGGCCGCCGAAGACGATAGGCGTCGCGTTGCCGGAGAAATACGCGCCGGCCACGCAGCACGAGGGCGCCATGCAGCTGCAGGGACAGCCGGCTTCTCCTGGTGCCTACGAAGGCATCGCGCGGGTGATCCTGGATCCGTCGATCGACGTGGAGCTGACGCCGGGCGAGGTGCTGGTTGCCCCTTATACCGACCCAGCGTGGACGCCGCTGTTCCTCACCGCGGGCGCGGCCGTGGTCGAGGTCGGGAGCTATCTCTCGCACGCAGGGACCGTGGCGCGCGAATTCGGCATGCCCTGCGTGGTGGACGTCGCCGAGGCGACGCAAACAATACGCACTGGCGATCGCATTGCCGTTGATGGCAACCTGGGCAGCGTGCGCATTCTTGCGCGAAAGGCGGACGCATGATAGCGCTTCTTCAATTCGCCGCATTTGCGCTGGGAACCTATCTGGCGATCCGCATGATCGCGGCGCTCCATGGCATAGTCGATGTCTGGCACTTGATCGCCAAAGCCTGGCCGCGCGTCGTCGCCGATGTCCTCATTTGGGGCGTAACGATAGGCGTCATTGCCTGGCTGATGCACGGGCCCTATCGGACCGCGCTGGTCTGGGGGCTGTCGGCCTACCTTGTTTTCTATCTTAGTCTGCTGCCGCTGATGCGTCTGTATGTAGCCAGACGGCGTACCGACCGGAATATCGACTAGGTATTGCGTCCGAGCATTTTCCTCCGGCCCCGAGGCATTGCAATGGATATGCTCTACCGATACGTGATTTCCTTCTTGTGGCTGGCCTGGTTCGCTTACTGGTGGCTCTCGGCCTCCAAGGTCAAGACCACTTCCCGAGAAGAATCGGCCGCCTCCCGCGCCGCGCACTTGGTGCCGATGGTGGTCGCCATGGTGTTGATTATGCCAATGGCGTTGCCGCTGGGATTCCTTGGCGAGCGGATATTTCCCGGGGGACCGGTCACGCACTGGATAGGCGCCGCCGTGGTGGCGGCAGGTCTCGCCTTCACCGTGTGGGCGAGAGTCCACCTTGGAAGGAATTGGAGTGGAACGGTGACGATCAAGAACGATCATGAGCTCATTCGTAGTGGGCCTTACCGGTTCGTCCGGCACCCAATCTACAGCGGCGCGCTGCTCGCCTTCGCCGGGACATCACTCGCGCGAGGGGATTGGCGCGGGCCGCTTGCCGTATTGATCCTGTTTGTCGCCCTGTGGCGGAAGCTTGAGCATGAAGAACGCTGGATGGCGGAAGCGTTTGGCGAAGATTACGCGAAATATCGATCCGAGGTCTGCGCGTTGATTCCGTTTGTAATCTGACGGGGTGTCACGGGGCGGCTTGCGACCAACAAGTGAAACAAGATCGGGAAATTATGAAATCCAAGTCCAAGTTCGTCTTGATCACGGGCGTTTCCACAGGCATCGGCTATGGCGCTGCGAAAGAATTGATCCGAAGAGGCTACACGGTCTTTGGCAGCGTGCGTAAAAAGGAAGATGCGGACCGGGTGCAGTCCGAACTGGGCGCCGGTTTTTTGCCGCTCCTCTTCGACGTTACCGATGCGGCGGCAGTAGACCGCGCGGCGGCTGAAGTCCATGACAGATGCAGCGGGCGGGGGCTGGGTGGACTCATCAACAACGCCGGCATTAGTGTCCTCGGACCCGTTGAGCTGCTGTCCGTGGAGCAGATAGCTCACAATTTCGAAGTGAACGTATTTGGCCTGCTTCGTGTGACCAAGGCGTTTCTGCCGTTGCTCGGCGCCCAAGAAGATCATCCCTCGGCGCCGGGACGGATCTTGAATATCAGTTCGGTAGCCGGAAAGTTGGCAGGCCCTTATATGGCTGCCTATGCCGGCGCGAAGCATGCGTTGGAAGGCATTTCACATGCCATGCGCCTGGAATTCATGCGTTATGGCATCACGGTGATTATCATCGGGCCCGGCGTGATTCAGACGCCAATCTGGGACAAGGGCTCGCTGGAGCGCTTCGACGGGACTGCGTATTCCGATTCGCTTGCCAGATTCTTTGGCAAAGTCTTGCCTAGAGCGAAGAAGGTTGGAATGCCCCTGGGGGAATGCTCGCGCCAGATCGGAGATATTTTTGAAACGCAGATGCCACAAATACGCTACGCCATTGTCAGAAACAAATTCTTCAGCTGGACCTTGCCCTTGCGCTTGCCCCAGCGCGCATTGGACAATTATTTCAAGAAAATGATGTGATCGCTGCTGAGTGCTGTGCTGGCGGCGCCGACGATCGTTCCGCGTCCCTCCGCTAGGTTGAGTAGCCGTTTTCCCGATTAGGCTAATTCCGCCAAGGGTCGCGTCCCAGGCCCGTTTGAACAGCGGACATTGGTCCAAGCTTCGGGAGACAGGCGATGTGTGGGGAAACAACCCGTCAGATAGATACTCAGCTGTGCTCCTATTCGTATCGCCTCTCTGCTTCGCGCTGCTTCTCTACCTTTCGCAGGACCTCATTGCGTATGAGCGAAAGCAAACGACTGGCAGCGCGGTTATTGGTGGCAATGGAGGCGAGATACGTTTGGACGTCCGTCTCAGTGAAACCGGGCATACCCTGTCAGGACAAGCCGCGACTACTACAGGTATGGCGTATATTCTTCGTCCCGCTCAATTCAAATATTTCGCCCATCCTTTCTTGGGGTCTTCTTCCTGCCCGCCTTTTTTGCCTTGGGGCGGCGCCAGCCTTTTCGCCATCGCCTGATTCGCCACGGCGAGTACCTCGTCCGGCTCCACCGGCTTGGCCAGATAATCGAAGGCCCCCAGCCTGACGGCCTCGCGCGCCGTATACACCGACGGATAGCCGGTGATGATCACCACTTCGGTTTCCGGCCATCGCTCCTTGATCGCTTTCAGGGTTGCCAGCCCGTCCATTCCCGGCATGCGCAAATCCAGCAGAACCACGTCCGCCGGTTCTTTTTGCATTTTTTCCAGCGCTTCGTCCGCGCCGCGCGCCGCCTCCACATTGCAGTCCTGGCCTGCCAACGTTCTCATGTGGCTCAAGCGCACTATCTCCTCGTCGTCCACCACCAGAACCTTTCTCGTCTTATCCATGCCGTTCCCCTCAGTTCAATACGCCAAATATTTCTCCATCCCATTCTGAATTTCCTGCTGCCCGAAGCAGAACCATTTGCGCCTCAGCCTTCACCAGGACTTCCTGCCTGCTGATATCCAATCAAAGGCCCATCGCGCCAGGGTCGTCCAACCAGGCGGCGATGGTCTTGCCTGCGGCGGCGGGATCGGCCTGATGCGCGCGCAGCAGGGAAAGCGCGGCTCCCTGCCAGTGCGCGCTGCCGGCCCGGGCGGCGTCGCGCAGGAGTTCGAGATTTGCGCTTTCACGCCAGCTGCGGTACGCCCGCTCGAGCAAGGGGAACAGGCTGGCGCGCATGCCTTCGAAATTGGCGAAATAGAAATGGATTGAGCACGTTGCTTCGCGCTCGATCAGGCGCGGCAGCGTGGACAGGCAGTCGGCGAGGTTATCGCGCAGCGCGCGCGCCAGGATCTCGGCGCGCCGGTCCGTGAGCGCGGCGATGAGTTCCGGCCATGCGGCCCCGAGCAGCCGCCCGGCCAAAGCTTCGCCGAGTTCGTGCAGGATCAGCGTCTCCGCCTCCTGCTCGGCCATGCGCTCGATCGCGCGCTCGGCGTCCGCGGCAACGCCGTAGCACTCGAGTGCCGACTTCAGCGCGCCGTCGGCTTTGCGCACGCCCCAGATTTCGAATTTCTCCCAGAGCCAGCGGTGCAGCGCGTCGCGGCGCAGGAACACCGCTCCGTCCAGCAGCGATGCCGGAGGCGCGGCGATGTCGCGCGCATACTCGCAACCGGAGACGAACAGCCTCATCCCCTGGCGCTGCTCCTGGCGCTCGAGCTGCGCCAGAAAGAAATGCGGCTTGCCGAAACGGCCATAGCCGCCCCCATACACCAGGCCCTGCGGCACCAGCGCAAGGTTGATCGCATCGACCGCAAAGGCGTCGTAGCTGTGCTCGCCCACGCGCAGCGGCTCCAGCTCATCGGCCTGCAGTTCATCCCACAGCGCTTCGCGCGCGGAAATCCAGCTTCCCAGTTCCTGCCGCGGCAAGGCCTGCGCCAGCGGCACCTCGTGCTCCCAGCGGTAGAACTCGCGCATTTCAAGCAGGTAGTTGCACAGCGTCATCTCGCGCGCGTGGCGCGCGTCGGCGATGTGGCAGTTGCGCTGCACGCTGTGCACCAGCCGCGGAAAATTGGCGAAAGGAATCATTGCGGCGATGCGCGGCGCCGCCCCCGCACGAGCTGCCCCGCCCCGGGCAAGTTAAGGAGTTGCGGCATGTGCTGCTCCTCGCGTGGTGCCGAAATTGAATGCGGGCGAACCGGCCGCCGCTCGGGCGGCCAATTCGTTCGCCGCGCCGCGTCAAGGCCTGCGTGCGTAGCGCTCGTGCATGTGCTGCCCGAGCGCGAGCATGAAGCGCAGCGTCTCCTGGGTGCGGGCATCGGTCATCATCCGATACATGGAAACCAGACCGCCCTCGGTGCGTTCGGCCTCTGCCTGCTTGGCTGCCGTTTCCATGCTCTCCAACAGCCCGCCGACCATGTCGAGACGATCGACGAACATCGGCAGCAGGGCGGCGACGCGCTCGAGCGAACCGCTCGCCTCCAGTTTCGCCAGCATTTCCACCAGCCGGCCCGCCCCGCCGCGGTTGAGCCGGTCGAGCAGCGACAGCCCTTCGCTCGCGGCTTCGGCCAAGCGGCCCACGATCTCTTCGGAGAGGGCATCCTGCGCCGCCCCGTAGACCCGCGCCAGTTGCGCCAGCCGCTCGATGTCACCGTCGGCCACCAGCCGCGTCAATGTCGGCAGCGCCTTTTCCAGGCCGGAACGGTGGACCTGATCGAGCAGACTCAGCCCGCCGCCCGCCGCGTCGGCAATACGCCCCACCATTTCCTCGGTCAGCGCATCCTCCGCCGAGCCGTAGATGCGCGCCAGGTTTACCACGCGCTGCAAATCGCCGTTTTCGACCATCTGCGCCAGCATCGGGATTGCGCGTGACAATCCGCTGCGGTTCACCTGATCGACCAGATCCATCGCACCGGCCGCGCTGTCGGCGACGCGGCCGATGATATCTTCGGTCATCGCATCGCGCGCCGCCGTCGCGACGCCCTCGAGTTCGGCCAGCGTGCCGGGCATGTCCTTCGTTTCTGCGTTCATGTTTCCTCCCGGCTACAGCAGTCCGCGCGCCGACGCCCAGTAGAGTTTGTTGTAGGCCATTTTGAACCAGTGCATGGCACGGGTCGGCGCCTTGGGGTCGGGCGGATTCTGGTAGTTGAACATGGCATAGGTAGCGCGGTCGAGGCCGGCTTCGATGAAGCAGAACACCTTGCCGTCGTATTCGCGCACCGGCGCGGTCATCCCCATCTTTACCATCGCCGCGATATTTTCGCCCAGGGTTTCGGATTCGAAGTGCGCGGTGGAGCCCGCCTTGCTGATCGGAATGTTGGTAGTGTCGCCGATCACGAATACGTTCGTGCGCCCCTCCATATTGAGCTTGGTCTTGTTGGTCGGAATCCAGCCGTTCTGCCCCAAGCCGTTCTTTTCGATGACCTCCATTCCGCGGTGTGCTGGAATCGCGATCAGCAGGTCGTAGTTGACTTCCGAACCTTCTTCGCTGCGCAGGATGCGTTTCTCGCCGTCGACTTCCTTGATGTTGAAGAAGGTCTCGGAGGTGATGCCGAGCCGGCCGAACTCGGGCGCCGCCCACTTGGCGACGTTTTCCAAACTGTGCACGCGGTTGATCGGGTAGGTGTAATGCAGCTGCACCTTGTCGCCGAGGCCGCGCTCCTTGAAGTAGTCGTGCAGCATGAAGGTGATCTCCAGCGGGGCCATCGGGCACTTGTGCGGCACGCCGACGGTGACCACCACCTTGCCGCCCTTGAATTCCTGCAGGCGGCGCATCATCTTCAGCGCCGTTTCTTCGGTATAGAAAAACTCGGCGTTTTCCGCCAGGCCCTTCACCTCCTCGGCAACCATGCGCGAACCGGTGGCGATCACCAGCACGTCATAGTCATAGGTCTTGCCGCTCTTTGCCTTGACCTGATTGTTGTCGAGTTTGAACTCCTCCACAGGATCGACGTGGAATTCGATCCCCGGCTCGAGCAGGCTGGCCTGGTCGCGATACAGCGCATCGGGTGTGGTGCGGCCGATCGCGAGATAGAGCAGTCCCGGCTGATACAGATGCCGGTCCGACGCCGAGAGCATCGTTATGCGCGCTTTCCCCGCCCGCAATTCCTGGCTCAGCCGTCGCGCCAGGTTATTCGCCAGGATGGTGCCGCCCATGCCACCGCCGATAATGAGTATTTTCATTTTCCCCTCCTTTGAATTGACATCGAATACAACATCGAGCCGCTGAATCATCCTTTGAAACAATCAGGGCTTACCCTAACGGTGGGATCTAATTGGAGCGAAGTCGAAAAGGGAAGGAAGCCGTCCCTGCCTGCTCGCTTTGGAACCGCCACTCTATTTGGCTTTTTTCACCGTTATATGCCAGACGCCCGCCTCTTCGCGCGTCGACACGTACTCGTGGCCCACCTTGCGCACCCACTCCGGGATGTCTTTCGCCGAACCCTTGTCGTTGGACAACACTTCGAGTTCGTCGCCGATTTGCGACATCTTCAATACTGCGATCAACTCCATCAGAGGGCCAGGGCAGAAGCTGCCTCGGCCGTCGATAATTTTCTTCTCCGCCATGTTCGCGCCTCCTCGGTTCGTCTCAAAAGGTCCACACCTGCGCACCGCGGGCTGCTTCAAGAAAGCTCGTGAGCCCGGTCGGCTCGCCCAGGAAAGGTTCGAGGGTATCGGCTTCGATGCCGGCAATGTCCAGTGCCATGGAGCAGGGCAGAATCTTCGCATCGCCGAGTTCCACGGCCTGCCTGAACAGGGTCTTGAAATCCGGCGCCTTCTTGTTGACCACGAGATCGCCGAAGCGTCCTTCGCAGGGCACGTCGGTCGGGGCGCCTTTGACAAAGTAGGGCACCGCGTTCATCGACAGGAATATCGTGACTTCGATCCCGCTCACGGCGGCGACGGACGCTACCATCGCCGCCATCTGCAAGCGTTCACGTGTACCTGAAACCACCACCACGCAGATCTTTTCGCCAGCCATGCTACCTCCTCCAGCCAAATGCGCATCGACGTATCAAATTGCACGCGGAAAACGGCCGTGAGGGTTTGGCGCCAGCCTTTGGCGTCCATGTCCTTCTGTGTGCCTTGGTCGCGGCTCCCGCTTGTTGCGCGCTGCGAACGATCTTCGATGCGTGCTACGGGTCTTTTCAGCAGACTACGCCCGGAACAAGGAATACGCAATTCATAACCGGGACTGTTCGGCCCAACAGCGTTACAAATGGCCGAGCGGCAACGATCGCCGCCGCTGCGCGGTCTACTTTCGTTTCAGAAAGAACGTGTATTCGTTGCTGCCTTCAGACTGCGACAGTAGCTCGTTGCCGGTCTGCTTGCAGAAAGCCTGGAAATCCTTGACCGAGCCGAGGTCGGTCGACACGATGCGCAGCACCTGGCCGCTCTGCATGTCGGTCAGCGCCTTTTTCGCGCGCAATATCGGCAGCGGGCAGTTCAATCCACGCGCATCCAGATCTTTATCGAAATTCATAGTCGCTTCCTTCTTCGTGGTGGGTGATCGGTATTCGTTGTCGCTTCAGCAGCCGTTTCCGCCCAGATGGGCCGATCGTTCAATTCCATATCCCAGGAAAACAATGTAGCAGAACCCCATCGAGTTGCAACCGGCAGCGATCGGATATGCTTGAATTAAGTGCGTGTGAACGATGAGGCGAGCGCAGTCGGTATCATGGGGGCAGGCAGCAATCCGCCGCTTCGCAGAAAAGGTCTACTCTATAAGTTAAACTCAGTGCACTACAACCTGAGAATTCTGATTTCGTCATAAGCAGGCGTAATTGTTCGCGCCTATGGACGATGATAAGCTGCAGTCCATTGAAACTCATTATCCACGCCTGCCGACAACAAACATGACAGCAATAGTCCCCGATTTCAATTCTGCCGAGCGCTGGGTGATCGATTCGGCGCTGAAGGAACGCTATGGCCGCACGGTGCTGATCGAGCTAGCCGATAGCGAACTGAGACTCGACCCGGCAACGCCTGTGCTCACCGACTGTCCGACCGTTTTCTGGAGCGCGCGCGGCTGCAATTTTCTTATTTTCAAGACCGGCGAAGACCGCTATCGCAGTCAGTTCTACTATTCCGATGATGAACAGTTCGGCACCGGGCGCGCCGAATACGGCGAACTGGCCGAGTGCGTAAGCCTGCTGCTCAAATTGCAGGCCGACCACGAAAAACAGCGCCAGGGCGTGCACACCGGCATGGCCGGCGGCGACCTCGAGCGCTGACGCGGCGATGACTCTGGACAAAGCGAAAAAGCTGCTCGCGGTCCAGGCCGACTTCGGCGGCTTTTACAACGCCAATGGCGCGAAACTCATTCTGGCCGAAGTGCAGCGCGAGCACGGGCAAGTGGCCGTGGATGCGCTGATCCGGGAGCTCGAACTGGAGCGCATTTTCGGATTCGCGTGCGGGACGAGGTTCGACGGCTCGCTCCTGGTAAAAAGCAAGTTCGGCTGACCAGGCCGGTTTGGGGTGGCAATGCTGTGACGGGACGCCGTCCGCACAAGTCCGATCGCTGCCGCCTGAACCCGACTCCGGCGCGGATTTACATGGTCTATCCGCCTATCAGAACATTCAAGGCGCGAGGCCGGCCGACTTTGGGATACTCACGCTTGGCTGGTTAAGTTTCGTTCGTGTTGGACCAAGCACAGCAACAAGCCGGAGGTAAGCGCATGACCGAAGTGGTGGCAACCAATCAGACCATCCTCGTGGTAGGCGGTGGCATCAGCGGTATGACCGCCGCGCTCGAGGCCGCCGAATGCGGCAAGCAGGTGCTGCTGGTGGAGAAATCGCCCACTCTGGGTGGGCGCACCTCCCTCCTGTACCGCTATTTTCCCAAGCTTTGCCATCCGGCTTGCGGTCTCGAAATCAACTTGCGCCGGATCAAGTCCAACCGCAATATCCGCGCGCTCACGCTGGCCGAGGTCAGCACCATTGCGGGCAAACGCGGCGACTACAGCGTGACCGTGAAAATCGCGCCGCGCTACGTCAACGAAAATTGCACTGCCTGCGGCGCCTGCGCTGCGGCGGTCAGCGCCGAGGTGCCGAACCCGTTCAATTACGGTATGAACAAGATGAAGGCGGCCTACCTTCCGCATGCCATGGCCTATCCGCAACGCTACGTACTCGATGCCTCGCTCATCGGCACGCCCGATGCCGAGCGCGCCAAGGCAGCGTGCAAGTACGGGGCCATCGATTTGGGGATGCGGGAAGAAACCATCGAAATCAAGGCGGGCGCCGTGGTTTGGGCTACCGGCTGGCAACCCTACGACGCGGCGAAGATCCAGCCTTACGGCTACGACCGCTTCGCCAACGTGATTACGTCGCTCGAGTTCGAGCGCCTGGCCGATCCGCACGGCCCGAGCGGCGGCAAGCTCCTGCGCCCCTCGGACGGCAAGGAAGCCAAGAACATCGCCTTCATCCAGTGCGCCGGTTCGCGCGACGAAAATCATTTGCGCCATTGCTCGCGCATCTGCTGTATGGCCTCGCTGAAACAAACCCAGTACGTGAAAGAGGCCTGGGGCGCCGAGGCGAAATCCACCGTCTACTACATCGACATCCGCGCCATCGACCGCTTCGAGGACTTCTACCAGAAGGTGCAGAAGGATCCGAGCGTGAGCTTCCTCAAATCCAAGGTGGCAAAAGTCACCGAGGACAAGTCGGGCGACGTGATCCTGCACGGTGTCGACACCGAGGGCTATCACCGCTACGCCAATGCGCACGACATGGCGGTGCTCGCGATTGGCATGCAGCCGAGCGTGGCCGCTGCGGATATCCCGGCTGAAATCATCGCCGATTCGAGCGGTTTCATCGAATCGGCGGTGGCGGGATCGGGTTTCTTCGGCGCCGGTTGCGCCACCAACGCGCTTGACGTCAACCGCGCGGTGCAAAGCTCCACCGCGGCGGCCTTGAGGGCGATACAAGTGATCAACCAAGTAGCTAGAGCAGAGGCATAGCACCCATGGCCGACATGAAGACAGCCGCCTACATCTGCAAGGGCTGCGGCATCGGCGAGCGCGTCGACACCGCGCAGATGGCCAAGGTCGCGACCAAGGAAGGCAAGATGCACCTGGTACGCGAGCACGATTTCCTGTGCAGCGCCGCCGGCGTGCAGACCATCCGCGACGATATCGAGAAGGAAGGCGTCACCCATATGGTGATCGCCGCCTGTTCGCGCCGCGCCAAGACCGAGGCGTTTCATTTCCCGAGCGTGGCGCTGGCGCGCGCCAACATCCGCGAAGGCGTGATCTGGGCCCGGCCCGACACCGACGAGGCGCGCGAAACCACGCAGGAAATGGCCGACGACTACCTGCGCATGGGCTGCGGCGAGCTGAAGAAGATGAAGCTTCCGGGAGGCAATCCGGACACCGGGCACGCGAAGCGCCTGCTGGTGGTGGGCGGCGGGGTCTCCGGCCTTACCGCCGCGCTGGAAGCCTCGAAAACCGGCTACCAGGTAGTGCTGGTGGAAAAATCTGCCAAGCTCGGAGGCTGGGCGGCCGCATTGCACCGGCGCATGCCGGTACGCGAACCGTACGCGGAACCTCAGGATACCGGTATCGCCGAACTGATCCAGGCGGTGACGAGCGATGCCAACATCAAGGTCATTACCAATGCGATCATTGCCAAGACCGCCGGCGCGCCGGGCCGGTTCAAGGTCGACATCGGCGTGGAAAGCGGGCCGTCCCTGACCGAGGAAATCGGCGCCATTGTTCAGGCAAGCGGTTTTGCCACCTACGACATCGCCAAGCTGCCTGAACTCGGCGGCGGCAAGAGCCCGAACGTAATCGACCAGGCGACGCTGGAAGCGCTGGCGAAAGAAGCTGCGAAGAACGGAGTGCCGATCCGCCGGCCTGCCGATGGCGGCGAAGTCAAATGCGTTGTGTTCGTGCAGTGTGCCGGCCAGCGCGACGAGTCCGGCAAGCACCTTGCCTACTGTTCCGGCTTTTGCTGCGGCGCCAGCGTCAAGCAGGCGATGTATTTCAAAGACGCCAACCCGGCAGTGGACACGGTGGTGATCTACGACGACCTGCGCATGCCGGGCAACGGCGAGGATTTCTACCGCAGCGCGCAGAAGAAAGGCGTGACCTTCACCAAGGGCAAGGTCTCCGCGGTGGAGGCCAAGGGCGACGTGTGCGAGGTGAAGTTCCGCGACCTGATACTCGACGAGGATGCCGCTGTCGCCGCCGCTGATCTGGTGGTGCTCGCCACCGGGCAGGTGCCGAACTCAGGGGTGAACATCGACATCCCCGAGGAAGAAGCGGCAAAGATGGAAGTGAAACCGGTGTCCATCCTCAACCTGACCTACCGCCAGGGCAAGGACCTGCCGCAGCTTACGCAGGGCTTCACCGACTCGCACTTCATCTGTTTTCCCTACGAGACGCGCCGCACCGGCATCTACTCCGCAGGCCCGGTGCGCCGCCCGATGGACATGGCGCAGGCAGCCGAGGACGCCACCGGCGCCACGCTGAAGGCGATCCAGGCGATGGAGAACGCCGAACTCGGCCGCGCCGCGCACCCGCGCTCGGGCGATCTTTCCTTCCCGATGGTCCGGCTCGACGGCTGCACCCAATGCAAGCGCTGCACCGTCGAATGCCCGTTCGGCGCCATCGACGAGGACGAGAAAACCTATCCGGTGTTCAACGAAGCCCGCTGCCGCCGCTGCGGCACCTGCATGGGCGCCTGCCCGGTGCGGGTGATTTCCTTCGAAAATTATTCCTGCGACACGGTCGGCGCGCAGATCAAGGCGGTGGACGTTCCCGACGAATTCTCGGAGAAGCCGCGCATCCTGGTGCTCGCCTGCGAGAACGACGCTTATCCCGCGATCGACATGGCGGGCATGCAGAAGAACTGCTACAGCGCGTTCGTGCGCGTGATCCCGGTGCGCTGCCTGGGCTCGGTCAACACTATCTGGATCACCGACGCGCTGAACGCCGGCTTCGACGGCATCATGATGTTGGGCTGCAAGCACGGTGACGACTACCAGTGCCATTTCGTCAAGGGCTCGGAACTCGCGAGCGTGCGCATGAGCAAGATCGACGACACGCTGAAACAACTCTCGCTCGAGGTCGAACGCGTGATCAGCCATGAGGTTGCGATCACCGACATGGCACGCGTGCCGCAGCTGATCAACGACTACGCGGCCAAGATCAATGAGATCGGCATGAGCCCGTTGAAAGGATTCGCATAGCCATGGGCGACTTGAACACTCAAATGCTGGACCAGTACCGCAACCGCTTCCTGCGCGAAGTCGAGGAAAAAGTCGATGACGGCGAATGGGTGAAGATGTGCATGCAGTGCGGCGTATGCGCCGGCTCCTGTACCTTCGGCCCGGACTGGGAACACACGCCGCAGAAGATCTTCATGATGATCCGCGCCGGCAAGCGCGAGGAAGTCCTGAGTTCGCACTCGATGTGGCTGTGCACTTCCTGCTACAACTGCATGGTGCGCTGCCCGCGCGAACTGCCGATCACCCACATCATGCATGGCCTCGCGAGTTACGCGCACCGACTCGGCCTCGCGCCGAAGAACCAGCCGACGCGCGACTTCTCGCTAATCTTCTGGGACAACTGCACCAAGACCGGACGCGTCAATGAACTTCGCATGACCATCAGCGTCTACTTCAGGGAAGGCTTTGTATCTGGCGTCAGGAAGATGTGGACGCTGCGCAACATCGGGCGCGGACTGTTCTTTGCAAAGCGCCTGAACCCGCTGGAGCTGTTCGTGAACCATGGTTGCAAGGACAAGGACGGCCTGCGGCGTGCCCTGAAAAAAGCCGACGAGATCGAAGCCCGGCGGCGCAGTTACGAAGTCCAGCCGCGCGGTTACAGCAGCTGATCGAAGGATAGGACGATGGCAAAGAAAGAATACGCGTTTTACCCCGGCTGCTCCTCCCAGCTGCGCGGCTCGGCCGCGAACTACCTGGTGTCGGTCGAATCGATGTGCGAGAAGCTCGACGTCAAGATGACGCAGATCCCGGACTGGAACTGCTGCGGCGCATCGATCAGCTACGCCGGCTCGAGCGAGCTCGCGCGCCACGTGCTCTCCGCGCGCAACTTCGCGCTGTCGGACAAACACCTGCCGGGCCAGGACATCGTCGCCACCTGCGCCGCCTGCTGGCTGGGCGGGCGCGAGACCATAGAAAAGCTCGATCACTCGAGCCAGCTGCTGGCCGACACCAACGAAGCGCTGAAGGAAGCGGGCCTCGAGTACAAGCCCGGGATCGAAATCCGCCACATGGTCGAGGTGCTGATCGAGGACCTCGGCTACGAGGAACTCGGCAAACCGGTGGTGAAACCGCTCGAAGGCGTCAAGGTCGCGGGCTACGTCGGCTGCCAGACCAACCGCCCGTTCGGCATCGCCGGCGAATCGTTCGAAAACCCGATGTACCTGGACCAGCTGATCGAAACCATGGGCGGCGAGGCGCTCTCCAAGTACGAAGAGAAAGTCAGCTGCTGCGGCGGCTCGCTCGCGTTCTGCGAGCCGGAAAAGGCGGAAAAGCAGATCAAGACCATCGTCGAGTCGGCCTACGACCACGGCGCCGACGTGATCTGCACCCCCTGCCCGCTGTGCCAGGCGAACGTCGAGGTCTACCAGTCCGAGATCAACAGGAAGCAGGGCACCAAGCTCAGCATGCCGGTGGTGTATTACAGCCAACTGCTCTCCGTCGCCTACGGCGGCACGCCCAAGGAAGCCGGCCTCGACGGCCACATTATCCAGCCGAAGAAGCTGCAGGATATCGCGGTCAAGGTCGTGCCGGCAAGACGGTAGGCGCGCGCATACCTCCCGCTTGCTGGCCCGCATTCGCGCACGCCTTGTCGTTCGGCGTTCTTGCGACCATCTGAGGGCAATGCCCGGGGGCGTACGAACATGAATGTGATGATTTTGGATGCGCAGGGTCAGGCATTGCGGCAGGCCGAACTGCCTCGCCCCAAACCCGGGGTCGGTGAAATCCTGATCCAGGTGCGTGCCTGCGGCGTCTGCCGCACCGATCTGCATGTCCTGGACGGCGATCTGCGGCAGCCGAAGCTACCGCTGATTCTCGGACACGAAATCGTGGGTATCGTGGTGGAAAAAGGCGCGCAGGCGGAGCGTTTTGTCCTCGGCCAACGCGTCGGGGTGCCCTGGCTCGGGCGGACCTGCGGCCATTGCGCTTACTGCGCGAGCGGCCGCGAAAACCTGTGCGACGAGGCAGCGTTCACCGGCTATACCCTGGATGGCGGTTACGCCGAGTTCGCGCTCGCCGATGCGCGCTATTGTTTTGCGTTGCCGGACGCGTACAGCGATGCCGAAGCGGCGCCGCTGCTTTGCGCGGGGCTGATCGGCTATCGTGCGCTGGTCGCAGCCGGCGATGCGCAACGCCTGGGCATCTACGGTTTCGGCGCGGCAGCGCATATCATCGCCCAGGTGGCGCGCTGGCAGGGGCGGGAGATATTCGCCTTCACCAGGCCGGGCGATGCAGAGGGACAGCGATTCGCCCGCGAACTGGGGGCCGCCTGGGCGGGGGACTCCAGCGAAACGCCGCCGCAGGAAATGGACGCCGCCATACTGTTCGCGCCAGTGGGGGCGCTGGTACCGCAGGCGCTTCGCCACACCGCCAAGGGCGGGACCGTGGTATGCGCCGGAATCCACATGAGCAATGTTCCGGAATTCCCTTACTCCATCCTGTGGGGAGAACGCAGCGTGCGCTCGGTCGCCAATCTCACCCGTGGCGATGGCGAGGCATTTCTCGATGTCGCCCCGAAAGCCGGCGTCAGAACGGAGGTCGAAACATTCCCCCTGGCTGCGGCGAATGAGGCGCTGCAACGGCTGCGGGCAGGCCAGGTCCGCGGCGCGGCCGTTCTGATCGTGGACTAGCCCGGAACGGATCAGGCGCGGATCCTCGCCGCGGCGGACAACGACGACGCGAACCGCCTTCGCGAGACTGGCAGGCACGGTCGGTCGCTGTTTGTCTTCGGAAATTGGGTGAAGGACTGGCGTCGATTTCCTTCTATAAACGAATCAATTTGATGCAACAACAGCACTCATGGTTGCGTTCGATTCGGCACAGGCTTTCAGCCAGATCGTCATGAAGGACCGCTCGTCGGCCTTATGTAAAGCTTTACATAAGGCCGATTATGCAAAGTGCCCGATTATGGAAAGTAGTCGGTCGAAATGCGTGCCGAGCACTGATTGGCAGTGACCGGCAGGAATTCCGACCTTTACATAATCAGAGCGACTTGAGGAAGTCGATGAGCGCGTCGGGTGCCCGGTAGCGCTGAATCTTGGCCGTCGGTTCGTGAAGCTTGGCCAAGGCACGCTCCTTCATGGTCAGGTCAGCCTCGACGTAATGATGGGTAGTTGCCGGGCTCTCGTGTCCGAGCCAAAGCGCAATCACGCTAATGTCGACGCCGGCCTGCAGCAGGTGCATCGCTGTCGTATGCCGAATGGTGTGAGGCGAAACGCGCCGCTTCGCCAAATCAGGGAATGCACCGGTTGCTGAGCTCACTGCCAAAGCCAATCTCAAGGCGACATTGGTTCGCGTCATGGCCTGGCCATTACGGTTTGGCAGCAACGTGGACGCCGCCTCGAACTGCGGATTCAAGCGTAACCAGGCGCGCACTGCTTTCACGGTCGAGCGCCACAGCGGAACGCTGCGCTGCTTGCGACCTTTGCCGTGCAGATGCACGCAGGCAGCGCCTGCGTCGAGCACGACATCGCCGACCTTGACTGCGGTGATCTCCGAGACGCGGGCTCCGGCGTTGTAAAGCATCAGGAACAACACATGGTCACGTTGGCCAATCCAGGGTCTGTCCGGTGTGCCGACTACTGCCAGCATCTCATCACGAGTCAGGTAGCCGAACATCGGACGCTCGAAACGCTTCACCGGAACCCCGAGGGCGCGCTCGATCACCTGCAGCGACGACACATCCCGGTGGGCTGCGAACTTCAGGAACGACCGCAGTGCCGCCAGACGCGCATTGCGGCTACGCACGGAATTGTGTCGTTGGCGTTCCAGATGGTCGAGGAAGGCCATGATCAGATCCGGTGTGATGTCGGCCAGTGTCATCGCGGTCGGCGCCTTGCCGAGACGGGACTCGGCAAACCCGAGGAACAGCATAAAGGCATCGCGATAGGCGGCGATCGTTTGCGGACTCAAGGCCCGGTGCTGCGTCAGATGTTCGGCGAAGTAGGCTTGTACCAGCGCGGCAAATGACGGTGGCGGCTTCGGTGGCTTGGCCTTACTCATCGCTGTCTCCCGCGAGATCAGCAAAGCGCTCGAACTTGCCGCCGGCCAGCGCCATCAACTCGGGAACGGCCGTCAGATACCAGTACGTATAGAAGATTTCGGCGTGCCCCAGATAGGTCGACAGTGCCAGCATCATCTGATCGACGTCGGTGCCATCGGCATGCCAGAGCATCAGGCGCCGAACGACAAAGGTGTGACGCAAGTCGTGAAGGCGTGGTGCATCGTGCGCACCGCGATTGACCTAACCGAGGTGGTCACGCAACGCATTGAAGACACGGTGTGCCTGCCGGTCGCCGAGCGGTTGCCCAAGTCGCCGGCCACGGCTGCCGATGAGGAACGGGGTCTCGGCTTTGGTCGGGACATGCAGTGCGCGTTGCCGCCGATAGCGTGCCAGCGCCTTGACCGTGGTCGGGTGCATCGGCAACTGCCGGGACTTGGCAAACTTGGTTTGCCGTACGGTCAACATCCCGCGCTTGAGATCGACATCGGTGTCGCGCAGGTGAATGGCCTCGGACACACGCAGTCCGGTTGATGCCATCAGACCGAACAACGTCTCGAACGTCATCGGGCGCAAACTACCGCAAGGCCCGATCTTGCGAGCCGCTGCCAGCAATTCGACGATCTTCTCTTCGCGGTAGATGTGCGGCGCCACACGACCGGGTACGGGTCCGAAGATCGACTCGTCCGGGACCTCGGTATCCGGCTCGAACTGCCTCAGGTATCGGGCAAATAGCCGTACCTTCTCCAGACGACGCGCCCATGTCCCCGGAGTTTCGCGGTTTCCCTTGTCGTGCCGTGCCCAGTCCGCCATCAGTTCGACGGTCAGTGCTCCGCGGTGATGTCGACTGGCCACGTAGCGCGCAAAGCCAGACAAGAGCGTGTCCCACGAATGCAACTTGAATCCAAGGCGACGGCGCTCGGCAAGAAAGGCGTCGATCCTTGTCTGCAGGCTGGTGCGCCGGCTCATGATCCACTCCCCGGCCGTGGCAGCGGCACGGCGGATAGCTTCGGCGTGTCGAGCTTGGCGTAGATCAGCGTCGTGTTTAGCGAACGATGCCGCAGTACGTCAGCAACCTCCTTGAGCGAGCTACCGTTCTCAACCAGTCGGCATGCCAGGGTGTGACGTAGCGCATGCGCACTGAAATGCATCAGGCCAATTCGACGGCCTGCTCGTTTGATCACCTTCTGGATTGCCGTCGACGTAATCGGTTGATCGCACCCTCCCAGGCAGCGGACGAAGATCGCTGGGTTGCTGGTATGTGGGCGTTCATGTTGCAGATAATCGGCCAGCGCCTGCCCGGTCTCCACCGGCAACGGCAGAATGCCCTGACGCCGCGATTTCGTACCCCGCAGCGTCACCGTACCTGCATGCCAGTCGACATCGCTGATCATGAGACGCGCGATTTCTCCAGCACGCAGCCCCATGTCGAGCGCACAGCGGACGATCGCGTAGCCACGCTTCGGCGACCGCCGAACTGTCGTGAAGGATTGCAACAGGCGGTCAGCCTCGTCCGGGTTGAGCGCTCGTGGCAATGACGCCAGCTTCCAGTGAACGGGGTTCGTGATTACCGCAGTCAGCCCGCCAACCTGATCGCCGCAGGTGGTCCGGTAACGGAAATAGCTACGCAGCGCCGATGCCAACTGTGATGCATTGGATGGCGTTTGACGCACGTCCAGTTGATCAGCAAGGAACCGGCGAACGTCCTCGGGGTGCAGACTGGCAATATCGATTGGGCGATCAGCGAACTTCCGTCGCAGCAAGCGCCCTACGATCGAAGCACGCTGACGGCGGGTTCCCGGCGACAACCCTCGTACATCACGCAGGTGTTCGTCGTAGCGGCGCAGTTCCTCGGCGACATCACCATAAAACGCCGCCGATGGCTGCGCATTTCGCGCAGCCCGACGCAAAGCAGTGTGGTTCATAACGGTCTCCTGAAGTGGAACAACCACTCCAGGAGACCACTGAAATTATGTCAACCTTCCGGTGAACTCAGACTCTGCCAATCCGCTCCCAGCCTACTACCCGGCCCAAGACGCGCCGACTACTTTCCATAATCGGGTACTTTGCATAATCGGCCGAAGCCGCCGTTGGCTCTGAGTGACACAGGTGGCGGGTGTAGATTCATCACCGGCCATTGGTCGCGAAATTTGGCCGAACGGCACCTTTTCATTGCGACGAATGCGTACACGACCCGATGCGGCCCTTCGGTCACATATTTGGCGAAAGTCCGCTACCAGAGCCAATGCATTCATCCAGCCAGCTCGCTTGGCGGTCAGCAACTCAAGCTGGACAAGCGTTCGCAATTGGCTGAAAAGCGAGCGGGCCTTCAGACCGGTCACCGAGTTCGTCGTTTCCTGGCCGATTGTGCGCGTTTGGCTCGCAACCATGTGAACCCGGGTCACACAGGGGTGCCGTTCAGAACATCCGCTCCCGGCCTAGCAGGCAATCAATTTGCAAGACTTGGCTTACTGGCGTCAATCCACGCGCGCGCCGGATGCTTTGACGATCTTGCTCCATTTTGCATTGTCCACTTCGAGCACACGCTGGAATTCTTCCGGGGTGCTCGAGCGTACATCGAGGAACTGTGCTTTTACTCTTTCCGCCATCTCGGGAGAATTCAGTATCCTGACCAGATGTTGATTCAGCTTTTCTACGATGGGCCGGGGCAGGCCGGCAGGGCCGACTACACCGAACCAGAGATCGCTGCCAGCTTCGGCATATCCTTGCACACCCGATTCGGTCATCGTCGGAACATCCGGCACGTATTGGCTGCGCTTGGAGCTGGTCACGGCCAGCGCGCGCACGCGGCCGGCTCGAATCTGCGGCATGGACGTGTTGAGTGCGTCGAACATGAAAGTGAGCCTTCCCGCGATGACGTCGGTGAGTGCCGCGGCGGAACCCTTGTATGGCACATGCTCCATGGGAGCGCCGGTGAGATTCTTCAGCAGCTCGCCCGATAGATGGTTCGAGGAGCCGTTGCCGGCGGAACCAAAGTTGACTTTTTTCGGGTTGGCTTTCGCATAGGCGACGAGATCGGCGACCGACTTGATCGGCAGATTCGGATCGACAACGAGTATGTTCACATAGGTTACTGCCATGCTCAGCGGGGTGAAATCCTTGACCGGGTTATAGGGCAGCTTGTTGCCGTAAAGGGCAGCATTGATCGCGAGACCTCCGGTATTCCCCAATCCTATGGTGTAGCCATCCGGCGCCGCCTTCGCCACTCGGTCCAGACCAATGGACGCGTTGGCGCCGGCGATATTCTCCACCACGACCGGCTGGCCCAGGCTCTCCGAAAGATAAGGCGTGAGTATGCGCGAGAGCACGTCGAGAGGCCCGCCCGGCGGGAAGGGTACGATGTACTTGATCGGCTTCGCCGGGTAACTTTGAGCGCTTGCCACTCCGCCAAAAAAGGTCGTGGCCAATAACAACATCATGCTTAATCGAATTGCGAACTTCATCGTCTACGCGTCCTAATTGAGATTATGGTCGCCTGACCGGACCAGGCCTGCGGTCTTACTCAGCTTTCACATTGGCAATCTTCACTACCTCGGCCCATTTTACGGCCTCGGTTCGCATGAACTTTCCAAAGTCCTCTGCACTATTGCTAGATGTCATCACGCCCAAGTCATCCAGCCGCTTTTTCGTGTCAGGCAGATTGATGGATTTCATGATTTCATGATTGAGCCGGTCGATAATGTCCCGGGGCGTATTTGCCGGCGCCACCACGCCGAACCAGGCGCTCGCCTCGAATCCAGGAACTCCAGATTCTGCGACACTAGGTATGTTAGGCAGGGGGGTGAAACGCTCCAAGGTGGTCGTGGCAATGGCACGCAGCTTGCCTTGCTGCACATAGGGTAAAGCGGCTGTTGCTGTCTGGAATCCCATGTCGACTTGCCCTGCGATCTGGTCCACCAGTGCCGGACCGGCACCCTTATACGGAACATGCGTGATCTTGATTCCGCTCATGTGCGCGAACAGTTCCGTGAACAGGTGCGGCGATGTTCCGATTCCAGCCGAAGCGTAATTAATCTTTCCCGGACTCTCTTTTGCAAGCTTCAGCAGATCACTCACCGAATGAATCGGACGCGATGGATGCACGCACAGCAAACTCGGCATCTTGCCAACGAGAGCTACAGGAACGAGATCCTTGAGCGGATCATAGGCGAGGTTCTTGTAGACCGCTGGCGCCATGACGCTGGAAATAGGATACATCGCGATGGTGTACCCGTCCGGCGCGGAGCGCGCCGTTGCTTCCAGGCCGATGTTGCCCCCAGCACCGGAGCGAGTATCCAGCACAATTGTTTGGCCCATGGATTGGGTCATGCCTTGTCCGATCAGGCGTCCTAGTATCTCCGTGGTGCCACCCGGTGGAAATGGATTGATGAGTCGGATCGGTTTGTTTGGATAGCGTTGCGCCCACGCGAATTCAGGTAGGATTGCGAGTGCGCTCAGGGTCGTCAGAAATTTTCTGCGTTGCATAATCTCCTCCAAGTCTCTCAAGTATTGTGGAATTCGAGAAATCTTCTCTGAAGGCGCCGGTCGCTCTTTTTTTTAACACTGTTGTAGCCGGGCCGTTTGAAACAGCGGAGGCCTTGCGACCCCGCGCTTTCTGCTGCTGCTGTGCTCAGGACTCGATAAGTAGATGGCGGCGCACAAAATCGGCATTGCGTTTTGCTGCCAGTTTCTGGAAGTCCTGTTTGGCGTACATCCCGATGTGGGTGACGTTCTTCATCACCGCAAGTTCCTTACGCACTGAGGGAATACTCTGGAATGCCTGGAGCTGCAGGTCCCAGGGCGTGTGTTCATCACCTTCGACAACCAACATTTGCACTGGGGTATTGAGGATGCGCCCGAGAAAACCGAGTACCGAATACGACATCAGCATTTCCGTCGATTCGATAGTGCTGCGCGATTGGTAATTGGGCGCGAAGCTCTTTTGCGCCGAAGAGAAAAATGCATATGAAGTGGTGAACGGCCAGGTGCAGATGTCTTTGTCGGGGTCCGGAGTGTTATGCGGGATGTAGCCGCCGGGTTCGCCGCGATAGCGTCGCTCCCGATCTTCCTCGATCACTTTGCATAGTTGCGCGAAACGACCTTTGCCGTAGCCATGTACCAGACGCATCGTCTGGTAGCCCTCGATGACAGGGATATTGCCAACGGCGCATTTGACGCGCGGATCCAAAGCGGCGAGGATCATGGCATGTCCGCCGGAGTAGGAAATACCCCAGACACCGAGGCGGTTGGCATCCACGCCGGGGAGAGTCGCGGCGAAGCTTAGGGCGCTTCGGTAGTCCTCTATCTGTCCCCAGGGGTCGAGGTGCTGACGAGGTTCGCCGTCGCTCTCGCCCAATCCGCGATAGTCAAAGCGCAGGCTGGCGCATCCGACATCTGCCAGGGCCGCAGCGTAGGTCGGGATCACGATCTCTTTGACATAGCACCAGCCGCCCGCCATCACCAGCAGCGAATGCGAATCTTTGCCCTCTGGCATGTTCAGTACACCGCGCAGCTTGACGCCTTTACTTAGAAACTCGACTGCTTGCTCCATTTCCAACCTCCTTTTTGCGGGATAAGTGCTTGTATGTAGATAAACGTGGGGCAAATCTTTTCCGCCATCTCACAGACGAACTCGGGTTTCATCGTGGCACGCATTGCCTGGCCTCATTTGATTGTCGGCAACCTTAACACTTGCCCGGCGAGAATATTGCGCTGGATTTCGTTGCTGCCACCGTAGATGGTCGTGACCATGGCATACAGCATGGGGGCGACGGCATTGCAGATCGCGTTGCCGGCTTGTGTCTCTGCGCTGTCACCACCGTGCTCGTCGGCCGCTTCGGACAGCAGCGCGCAAACGCGAGTGTAGGTTTCGGTAGCCCAGATCTTCAGCATCGAAACGCTCTGTGGCAACTGCTCTCCGCGTTTCACGATGTCGGCAAAGTGTGTATAGGCCGCGCTTAAATCCGCCACGTCCAGATGCAGTTCCGCGTAGCGCGCCGCGAAACCGGCGTCTTCGAACAATTGCCGCGATGTGGCAAGCAATTCGAGTTGCGCCAGGGCGTACTGACATTGTTTCGGACTGCCGACGAATATCCGCTCGAATCCCAGCAGAGACTTGGCGATGGTCCAGCCGCCATTCAATTCACCGACCAGATTCGTGCGTGGCACCTTTACCGCGTCGAAGAAAACCTCGCAAAATTCCTGGCTGCCAGACATCGTTCGTATCGGTCGGACCGCTATCCCAGGTGTAGAGAGGTCCACCAGGAGCAAGCTGATCCCCGCCTGCTTCTTGGCGGCAGGATCGGTGCGCACGAGAAGATAGATGTGTGTTGCATCCTGGGCCAGCGTAGTCCAGGTCTTCTGGCCGGTGACGACTAAATGCTCACCCTCGAGAACGGCTGCGGTTCGCAGCGATGCCAGGTCAGATCCCGCATTCGGCTCGGAATATCCTTGACACCAGATATTCTCCCCCGAAAGGATCTTGGGCAGATAGCGTGCCTTCTGCTCGTCGCTGCCGTACCGGATCAGGATAGGCCCGATCATCAGCAAGCCCTGGTCGGGCAGGCGCGGCGCACCAAATTGCTCGAACTCTTCGCTGAACGCGAGAAGCTTGTCTGGTGGCAATTCCATACCGCCATGTGCCTTCGGCCAAGCCGGAGTCAGCCAGCCCTGGCGCGACAGCGTCATATACCAATCCCGCGCCTCGTGCCAATGAAGGCGCTTTGACGGAAAGCGAATATTTTCCGGGCAATGACGTCGCAGAAAGGCGCGCACCATGGCGCGAAAGTCCGTCTCGGACATCGAGGCCCAATCGGCTTCGCGCGGGAAACTGGTCGCTTGGGCGTCATTGGTTTCAACCGCCCTGGCGCGCTGCGTATTATCGAAGTAGCGGCGGCGATGCAGCGCGGCACCGCCGAGCCAACTGCAAAGATTGGTCGCACGCTTTACGTACAAGCTGATGTCGCACTCGTCGGTGACACCGATTGCGCCATGAAATTGCACCGCGAGGCGGGTGATGTGGGTCGCGGCATGAGCGCAGCGCGCCTTGGCGCGGCTCGCGAGTGCACGCAGCCTGTCGGGTGCTCGTTCGCAGGTATCGAGGGCCTCTTCCAGGCAAGCAGCGGCGAGTTCCTGCTGGATATAGGCGTCCACCATGCGATGTTGCAGCGCCTGATTGGTCCCGATTGGGCGTCCGAATTGAATGCGTACATTCAGGTAGGCGAGGGTGATCTCGAATGACTGGCGCGCGATGCCCAGGAGTTCCGCTGCCTGCGCAAAACGCGCGCGATCCATGGCTGTGTCAATTGCCTTCGTGACCGAATCGCCTCTCGCGAGACAGTTTGCGATGGGAATCTCGACTTCGATCTCCAGATCCGCCATATAGGTACCGTCTATACGGGCTTGATCGATAACTTTCAATCCGGGCGTACCAGCCTCCAGCCAGCAAAGGACGGGCTCTTCCGATTGCATTGCCGATACCAGCCATCCATCGGCGCCGCCGCCGGGGACGACCCAGCGTTTCTTGCCCTGGATCCGAAGTTTGTCTCCGGCGATGATGGCTTGTACGGTGATCGGCAAGCAGTCAATTTGACCCAGTTGCTCTTGCCACGCGAGTCCGGCAATGAGATCACCGGAAACGTGGCGCCGGATCAGATCGTCGCGCAGGGTCGAGTCCGGCAGGTCCCGGAGCACGCTTGCCGGCAGCAGTGCACCTGCTATGAATGGTTCCGACAATGGATTGCGGCCGATTTCTTCGGCGATTGCACAAGCGGCTGCCAAGCCGAGATCGAGGCCACCGGCGGCTTCGGGCAGCAGCACTCCGGTCCATCCGGACTTGGCCATAACCTGCCATTTGCTGCGTTCGAATCCCGGAACAGACTCGCGCAAACTGCGCAGGCGCGCTAGCGGCGCTTCAGCGTGCAGGAAGTCGCGGGCGCTGTCCCTGAACGCGCCAATCATCTCGGCAGACTCTGTTTTCACACTCAGTCCTTTAATCAGCGAATGACACAGTCTATGAGGTCGCGTCCGATGGACCTAGCCATCGACCCCGCAAACCAGATATGCTTCCATCGCTATGTCATCTGATCCGGCAAAACGATGGGATCTCGCGCGGCTAGACTTGTTTGCGCATGTGGCGCATTTGGGGAGTTTGACCAAGGTTGCCGTCGCGCGCAGTGGTACGCAGTCAGCCATCAGCCGTCAGATCGCAGCGCTGGAGCGCGAATGCGGCGGCAGGCTGTTCTACCGGACTGGGCGTGGGGTGGCCCTCACGCAATTGGGAGAGCGCATGCTGCGCCGCGTCAAAGCGATCCTGGAACAAACCGAATTGCTTTCGGAGGAGATCGGAGGCAGCGCCGGCGTACCCTCTGGCGAGGTAAGGATAGGCGCCTTGCCATCGCTGTATAAGTCCCTGATCTGGCCGCTTTTCCTGAGCGTGAGCGAGCGTTATCCTTCCATACGCCTGCGCATTTTTGAGGGGTCGGGCGGACAGATCGACGAGTGGCTGTCCAACGGCTACGTCGATATCGGCCTGCCTTATCGCTACGGCGGTCGCATGCCGCGCGGAGTCGAGCGCCTGATTGCCGCCGACTCCTATCTTATCGGACCGAGCGCCGACCGCCTCACCGCGGGTAAGAGCGTCGATTTCAGTATGCTCGACGGACGGCCGATGGTACTCCCAGGCGCCCCGAGCAGCATGCGCGTGTCACTGGATCAGATCGCCAAGCGCAAACGGATCAAGCTGAATGTCGTGCTCGACGCGGATTCACTGCAGATCCAGAAGGAGATTGTCCTCGAGAGGCGTGGCTATACGGTGCTTCCGCGCCATGCGGTATTGGGCGAACTTGAGGCCGGCACACTGCAGGCGGCGCGCATCATAAATCCCGTGGTCGGGCGAACGGTGGTGCTCGCCACTTCGACCGCCCGCCCAGTGTCGCTTGCTTCCAGAGAAGTGGCAAAACTGGTGCGTGAACTTTGCTCGAAGGCGTTTTGAATATTGGCAACGCAACTGGCACTGTTATGCTGAAATTCGCATAGCTGCTTTGCCATATGAGAGCCAATATCCAGCCAAGCAAGTCAATATACTTTGAACACACGTAACTTCTGATTTTGTTTCGCAGGCGCAAGGGTGCTGTCGCAAGCATTATTGCGCGACTTGGGCTCTTGCAGGCCAAGGGCAAGACCTTTCTGGAGAGCGCAGTTGGCCGGACCACTTTCGCACATCAAAATTCTCGACCTCAGCCGCGTTTTGGCCGGCCCCTGGGCCAGTCAAATCCTCGCGGATCTCGGCGCTGACGTAATCAAGGTCGAGCGCCCTGGCGCGGGCGACGACACGCGCGCCTGGGGTCCGCCGTTTCTCAAAGATGCTGACGGCAAAGAGACGAGGGAAGCGGGATACTATCTCGCCGCGAATCGCGGCAAGCGTTCGATCACCTTGAACCTCGATACGGAGCAAGGGCAGGCAATCGTCCGCGACCTGGCAAATCAATCGGATGTTGTCATCGAGAATTTCAAGGTCGGGACACTGGAACGCTATGGGCTGGGCTACGAGACTCTGCGTGCGCTCAACCCGCGCCTCGTCTACTGTTCCATCACCGGCTTCGGCCAGACCGGACCCAAGCGTTCGCACCCAGCGTATGACTTTCTCATACAAGCCATGGGCGGAATGATGAGCATAACCGGAGAAGCTGATGGGCAGCCGGGCGGAGGTCCGCAGAAGGTAGGCATACCGATTATTGATTTGATCACCGGCGTGTACGCATCGGTAGCGATCGCGGCCGCGCTAGCCGGGCGCGAGGTTTCCGGACAGGGCGACTATATCGATCTGGCCATGCTCGACGTGCAGGTGGGCCTGCTTTCCAACCAGGCGATGAACTATCTCCTTGCCGGCCGCGTCCCGAAACGTACCGGCAATGCACACCCCAATATACAACCGCAAAAGGTGTTCAGTTGTGCGGATGGAAATATTGTCTTGGTCGTGGGAAATGATGGACAGTTCGAGAAGCTTTGCGGGGTGTTGGGGCGTCCTGATCTGGCGACGGATGAACGCTTCGCAACAAATCCCGCAAGGGTGCGGCACCAGGCACTGCTTTTGCCACAGATCGATGCGATATTCGCGAGCAAGCCACGAGCGTATTGGACGGAGCAGTTAGCGCAGGTGGGTGTGCCCTGCGGTCCGATCAATACGATCCCGGAAGTGTTCGCCGACCCGCAGGTGCTGGAACGAGCCATGCTGCGCGAATTGCGCCATCCGAGTGCCGGCAAGGTGCCACAGGTGATCAGCCCCTTCCGCTTCGCCAATGCCTCGCTCGAGTTCGAAAGACCGCCGCCGCTTCTGGGGCAGCATACGCGAGAGGTCCTGAACGAGCTGGGCCTGGATGATGCGCGCATGAAAGCGCTGCGCGCCGAAGGTGTGATTTGAAGAATTCTGGCATGACTTTACCTGTTTTTTCGCTGAAATTCGGGCGCGCATGCCTGGCACTTTGATTTTGTCTGCATAGACGAGGAAAGGAATAATTCATGAACGATTTTAAGGAACTGCGAATCAGCATCACCGGGCACGTGGCGACGCTTACGATGGACAGCCCGCCGGTTAACGCGCTCACTCGGACCCTGAACGACGAGTTGACACATGCGCTGGACCAGATCTCGGAAACCGACGAGATCCGAGTGGTAGTGTTAACCGGCGCCGGCAAGCAGTTCTGCGCAGGCGCCGACTTGAAGGGGCGTGCGCAGGTTATCAAGGGGCCGGGCGACTTGCAGGCACACTCTCGCCGCACACGCGAATGCTTTCATGCAATCCGCGAATGCGCAAAGCCTGTGATCGCGGCAATCAACGGTAACGCACTTGGTTCCGGGCTAGCGATGGCCGCTTCCGCGGACATCCTGATTGCGTCGGACAAGGCCACCATCGGAGCACCCGAAGTGGACGTTGGATTGCTGGGTGGCGGGCGGCACGCGATGCGCATCTTCAGCCACTCTCGGCTGCGCCGTATGATGCTGACCGGCTACCGAGTGCCGGGCGCCGAACTCTTCAGACTGGGCATCGTCGAGGCCTGCACCTCGCCTGAAGAGCTGATACCCACCGCCATGGAGCTCGCTCAAGCCATCGCCTCCAAGAGCCCAGTCTCCACGCGCATGATCAAGCATACCCTGAACGTGATCGAGGAAATGAGCTTGCGCGACGGGTATCGTTACGAGCAGGACCAGACTGCGGCGATTGCCAAGACGGAGGATGCGAAAGAAGCGCAGCTCGCGTTTAAAGAGAAGCGCAAACCGGAATTCAAGGGCCGCTGACGGGCTCCGCGCCAATTGATCTTGACCCCAGCCTATTTTTGCGTGATTTGTGAACTCGGTCAGTTCGGTGTAAAAATTTCGTAAGCCCGTTCGGGCTCGTTAATAGCGGCGGGTTAGGCCAAACTCCAAGAGATCGACATGCTTTCGCTGGTGTCGGCTTTCTTGGTTGCTGCGGACACTCATTTCGGTTGATTCCCGGTTGAGCCACCACTGAAATTATGTCAACCTTCCGGTGAACTCAGACTCTGCCAATCCGCTCCCAGCCTACTACCCGGCCCAAGACGCGCCGACTACTTTCCATAATCGGGTACTTTGCATAATCGGCCTTATGCAAAGCTTTCCATAAGGCCGATGAGAAGACGTCCGCGACGAAATCCTGGACCGCCTGTCGCCTATCCGTGCAGCCGCCGTTACCGCGGGAGTCGTGCGCGGTCGGGGAACGGATGAAGGAATAGGGACACATTTTTCAAGCAAGCCGAAACTTTGCGCCGAGCACCGAAGTGAAAGCTATTCAGCCAGCGGGCAAGTCCTTCGAAACGCCCGTCCCTATTGCCTTTCCGGCTGAAGCCTCACTTCGCCCACAATTCCGAAAGCGGCACGGCATACAATCCCTCGCCGAAGCTGGCGGTCACCTCGCCGTCGTAGAGCACGACACCGGCTGAGAAGAGTTTCCCTGAGCCGTCTTTAAGTTTTTGCAGGCCGCGAAAATCGACGGCGGTCACCGTTGCTCCCGCCTTCACCTCCACGCCCGTCAGCGCTCCACCCGGTCGCTCCAGCACGAGGTCAACCTCGAACCCGTCGCGGTCGCGGAAATGGTGAAAGCGGATTTCGTCCTCCTGCCAGCTCGCCTGCCGGCGCAATTCCTGGTAGACAAACGTCTCCACCATCTGCCCGAGCAGTGCGCGGTCCTCCCACAACGCTGCGCCGTCCCGGTTCAGCACGGCGCAGGCGATTCCGGTGTCACCCACGTGCAGCTTCGGTGTCTTGATCAGCCGGCTCAGCCGGTTGCTGTGCCAGGGCGGTAGCTCCTCGAGCAAAAAGATTCCTTCCAGCAAGGTCACGTAGTCGCGGATCGTCGGGCGGCTCAACTGCAGCGGCGCGCCCAGATCGCTGATATTGATCAGCCGGGCGGTCTGCCCGGCGGCAAAGTTGAGAAGCCGCGGCAAGGTATCCAGGGAAGCGATGCGCGCCAGATCGCGAACGTCGCGCTGCACCATCGTCTCGACGTAATCGCGGTACCAGCTCGCGCAGCGACGCGCGCTGCCACGAGCCAGCGCGGCCGGATAGCCGCCGGCGGCGATCCGGGCGGCGAGGTCACGGCCCAGGCGCGGGCGCTTTTTCGCCGGGAATCGGCCGCCGAACAGCGTATCGAGGAAATGCGGCGGATGGCCCGCCAGCTCGCTTTGCGCCAGCGGGTACAGCCGCTGAATCCCCAGCCGCCCCGCGAGCGAATCCGACAGCGCGGGCACCAGTAGCACGTTCGCGGAGCCCGTGAGCAGGAACCGGCCCGGAGCCCGGTTTGCGTCCACCGCCATTTTGAGCGAACTGAAGATTCCCGGCGCCCGCTGCACCTCGTCCAGAATGCACTTCGCCGGCAGATCCGCCACGAACCCGATCGGGTCGGACTTCGCCGCAGCCAGCGTCACTTCGTCGTCGAAGCTCTTGTACGCGTAGCCCGCCCTGGCGCCCAAGTTCCGCGCCAGAGTGGTCTTGCCGCACTGACGCGGCCCGTGGATCAGCACCACGGGCGTATCCGCCAGCGCCTCCTTCAGGCGTGGCTCGGCAAACCGGGGGTAGTATCGTTCCGTGACCATTCCGGCTGATTGTAAGACAGGTGCCCGGCTGATTGCAACTTTAGTGTCCGGCTATTTGAAACCCATCCAGACCGCAGGATGCCGGTCCTGGTTCCGTCCGATTGCAACTTTGCCCCCCGGCTATCTGCAACCCGCCGCGCAGCAAGCTTGCTTACTAGCAGCGATCCGGCCAACTTGCCATGAGTGGCCCGGCGAAGCCCTGTTGAACAATTCCGTGTCGGCTATGCATCCATAGACGACCAAATCAGCCCGCCTTATCAGCAAATCAAAATCTCTGGCTTGTGAGTCTGCACGCCTCTGCGCACAATACGTTCAGTCCAAATGCAATGCGCCTTCGCGGGCTGGAAGCGGCGAAGCCGAAAAGCACATAAGCACATCGAGGAGAAAACATGTCCACGCTGGTCCATCCCCATGGCGGAGAATCACTCAAACCTTTGCTGCTCGCCGGCGCTGCGCTGAAAGCGGAATTGGCGCGGGCGAAAACGCTGCCCCGGCTGCGCGTGTCCTCGCGCGAGAAAGGCGATCTCATCATGCTCGGCATCGGTGGCTTCACGCCGCTAGAGGGCTTCATGACCCGCGCCGATTGGGAGGGGGTGTGCGACGGCTACCGCATGGCGAGCGGTCTGTTCTGGCCGATTCCGATCACGCTTTCCACCGACAAGGCAGCGGCCGAGAGTATCAGGACGGGTAGCGAACTCGCGCTCGTCGATCCCGACTCGGACGAGATTCTGGCGACGATCAAGGTGACCGAGAAATACGCGATCGACAAAGCGCACGAATGCATGTCGGTGTTTCGCACCGCGGACAATGCGCATCCGGGCGTGAAAATGGTGCTGGCGCAGGGCGAAGTCAACCTCGCCGGCCCGGTCAAGGTGCTCTCCGACGGCGGTTTCAAGGAAAAGTACGGCGCCCTGTTCATGACGCCGGCCGAAACCCGCGCCGAGTTCGAGCGCCTCGGCTGGTCCAAGGTGGCCGCGTTCCAGACGCGCAATCCCATGCACCGCTCGCACGAGTACCTGGCCAAGGTCGCGATCGAGGTGTGCGACGGCGTGCTGGTGCATTCGCTGCTGGGCGCGCTCAAGCCCGGCGACATTCCGGCGGAAGTGCGCACCCCGGCCATCGGCGCGCTGATCGACAAGTATTTCGTCAAGAACACGGTGGTGCAGGCGGGCTATCCGCTCGACATGCGCTATGCCGGACCGCGCGAAGCGCTGTTGCACGCGCTGTTTCGCCAGAACTACGGGTGCTCGCACCAGATCGTCGGCCGCGACCACGCCGGTGTCGGCAGCTATTACGGGCCGTTCGATGCGCACCATATTTTCGATCAGATTCCGAAGGGGTCCCTGGAAACCCAGGCGCTCAAGATCGACTGGACTTTCTGGTGCTTCGCCTGCGGCGGAATGGCTTCGGCGCGCACCTGTCCGCACGAGGAGAAAGACCGGCTGAACGTGTCGGGGACCAAGCTCCGGAAGTGGCTGTCCGAAGGCAGCCCGGTGCCGGCCGAATTCAGCCGGCCCGAAGTGCTCGCGATCCTGCGCGAATATTACGCCGGGCTCGAAGCGCACGAAAAGGTGGAAGTAAAGCTCGCGGGGCATTCTGCGCGCTAGGCAAAGAGTTCATCTAATCTGGTTTCTTTTTGAGGAGGTAATAACGATGCCGACATTCGTCCGTACCGAAAAATGCGACGGCTGCAAGGGGCAGGACAAAACCGCGTGCATGTACATCTGCCCGCACGATCTGATGCATCTGGACCGGGACGGCTCCGTCACCGGCCATGCAATGAAGGCCTACAACGCGGAGCCGGAGCAATGCTGGGAGTGCTATTCCTGCGTCAAGATCTGCCCGCAGAACGCGATCGAGTGCCGTCATTACGCCGACATCGTGCCGCTGGGCGCATCGGTGCAGCCTTTGCGCGGGACCGATTCCATCATGTGGACCATCAAGTTCAGGAACGGCACCGTGAAGCGCTTCAAGTTCCCGATCCGCACCACGCCGGAAGGCTCGGCCGATCCCTACGGCGGCAAGCCGAAGGCGAACATGGCCGATATCGCGAACGACCAGGTACTGTTCACCAAGGCCATGCACGGGGGCGACCGTAGCCAGTTCATTCAATCCTAGGAAATCGATCGTCGTGCGCGGGGCGGGGCTTGCAGTGAACGCCGGCGCTCCAGACTGCAACTTTATTAACGGCAGGGGGCTACAGGGTTTAGCCCAAGCCGCATTGAGAAAGGAAATTTGCAATGGCTGAATACACGTTTGGCAATCCCGAAGTCATCGAGGAAGAAGTCGACATCCTCATCATCGGCGGCGGCATGGCCGCCTGCGGCACCGCATTCGAAGTCCCGCGCTGGATCGAAGGCACCGGCCTCAAGGTGAAGCTGGTGGACAAGGCGGCGCTGTCGCGCTCGGGCGCCGTGGCGCAGGGGCTGTCGGCGATCAACACCTACCTCGGCGAGAACGATCCCGCCGACTACGTGCGCTACGTGCGCAACGATCTGATGGGTATCGTGCGCGAGGACCTGATTTACGACGTCGGCCGCCACGTCGACGACTCGGTGCACAATTTCGAGGACTGGGGCCTGCCGATCTGGAAGGCGCAGGGCGACGAGGAGAAATCGCTGCGCGCGGGCGGCAAGCCGGTGCGCTCGGGCAAGTGGCAGATCATGATCAACGGCGAATCCTACAAGTGGATCGTGGCCGAGGCGGCGAAAAAGGCGCTCGGCATGGACAACATCCAGGAACGCGTGTTCGTCGTGCGCCTGATCAACGACAAGAACGACCCGACACGCATTGCCGGCGCGGCGGGTTTCTCGGTGCGCGAGCATAAGCTCTATATCTACAAGTTCAAGGCCTGCATGCTCGCCGCCGGCGGCGCGGTCAACGTGTTCCGCCCGCGCTCGGTTGGCGAGGGCGGCGGGCGCGCCTGGTTCCCGGTGTGGAACGCCGGCTCGACCTATTCGATGGCGGCGGAAGCCGGCGCCGAGATGACCATGATGGAGAACCGCTTCGTGCCGGCGCGCTTCAAGGATGGCTACGGCCCGGTCGGTGCATGGTTCCTGCTGTTCAAGGCCAAGGTAATGAACGGCATGGGTGAGGACTACAACGCGCTGCGCGGCGACATCATCAAAGACGAGAAGCGCTTCGGCAAGTACGGCCAGGGCGTGCCGGGCACCTGCCTGCGCAACCACATCATGATCGAGGAGATGATCGCCGGCCGCGGCCCGATTTTCATGGACACCCCGGCGGCGCTCGCCAAACTCGGCGAGAAGATGACGCCGAAGGAGATGAAGCACCTCGAAGCCGAGGCCTGGGAGGACTTCCTCGACATGACTATCAGCCAGTGCGGCATCTGGGCCGGCGAGAACATCGAGCCGGATAAGACCATGTCGGAGATCATACCGACCGAGCCGTACCTGCTGGGTTCGCACTCCGGCTGCGCCGGCCTGTGGGTGTCGGGCCCGACCGATCTGCCGGGCGTGCCCAAGGAATGGTCATGGGGCTATCGCAGCATGACCACGGTGAAAGGCCTGTTCTCGGCCGGCGACGGCGTCGGCGCCTCGGGCCACAAGTTCTCCTCCGGTTCGCACGCCGAAGGGCGCATCGCCGGCAAGGCCATGGTCAAGTTCTGCCTCGACAACAAGGACTGGAAGCCTGAACTGGAGCGCACCAAGGAAGAACTGGTGGAAGAAATCTACCGTCCGGTGCGCACCTTCCTCGAGCACAAGGATTACACCACGGCGATCGACGTCAATCCGCACTACATCACGCCCAAGATGCTGCAGTTCCGGCTGCAGAAAATCATGGACGAGTACGTGGCCGGCGTGGGGACCTTCTATCGCACCAATAAGAAGCTGCTCGAGATCGCGGAATTCAAGCTCGATATGCTGAAGGAAGACTCGCTCAAAATGCGCGCCAAGGACCTGCACGAGCTGCTTCGTGCCTGGGAGAACTACCACCGCATCATGTCCGCCGAAGCGCACATGAAGCACATCCAGTTCCGCGAGGAAACCCGCTATCCGGGCTTCTACTACCACACTGATTACAACTATATCGACGACGTGAACTGGAAATGCTTCAGCAACTCGCGCTATGACAAAACGACGAAGAAGTGGTCACTGAAGAAGGTACCGTACGTGCAGGTGATCAAGTAGCATCTGCGCCTATCAAGCTCTAGTCCAGTCGGGGGTCTGGGTGTAATCTACCTGGACCCTCGTGTTTTGAGGACCGCCCGGGCGAAACGCTAGCCCGGGCTGTTTTAAGGTTCGTGCCTCGCGATGCGCTGCAATCCGAGCGCTGGGCATTCGCCGCACAATTGGACACCCATATGAGTATCGACATACCGCTCCCGCCGCCCGCACCCGGGCCGGGCGAGCCCGTGACCAAGCAATACAGCGATCCCGGCCCGGTCACACCGGTCCAGCCGGTGCAGCTCGGCCTGGAGGACAGCTTCCAGTTCCGCTGCCACAAGGGCATCGCCTGTTTCAACAAGTGCTGCCAGAACATCGACATCATGCTCGCGCCCTACGATGTGCTGCGGCTGAAAAAGCGCCTGAAGCTTTCGGCGCGCGACTTCCTCGACAACTTTACCCGCGATTTCGCGATGGACGGCCACGGCATGCCGGGACTGAAGCTCGCGACCAAGGAGGAGTCGCCCGCCTGCGTCTTTCTCACCCCCGAGGGTTGCGGCGTCTACGCCGACCGCCCCTCGGCCTGCCGCTACTATGCGCTCGGCCTGCTGTCGATGCGCAAGAAGGACTCGCCCACCGACGAGGATTCCTATTTCGTGGTGAAAGAGGACCACTGCCTGGGGCACCTGGAAGCGAAGACGCAGACGGTGGGCGAGTATCGCAAGGAACAGGGGCTGCAGGACTACGACGCGATCAACCGCGAATGGCGCCAGATCGTGCTGAAGAAGCGCTCGAGCGGCCCGACCGTGGGCAAGCCCTCCGAGCGCAGCATGGAGCTGTTCTTCCTTGCGAGTTACAACCTGGACGGCTTTCGCGATTTCATTTCCACGCCCGGCTTCACCGATCTGTTCGAACTCGACCCGGCGCAGAAGCAGGCGCTGCTCGAGAACGACGAGGCGCTGTTGCGCTTTGCGTTCCGCTTCCTCAAGCAGGCATTGTTCGGGGAAATGAGCATACCGGTGCGGGCCGATGCGGCGGAAAAGCGGCGCGAGCGCTACCGCCGGAGAGTGGAGCAGATGGAACGCGATGCCGCCGAACGCAAGACCATGGACCAGGACGCGCAGTACGAGAGCCTGAAGTACGAAAGCATGGACGACGATTGAACGAACTGCAGGAGGCAATGTGCAAAAGAAAATAGCGGTGCTGGTGCGCGACCGGCAAAGCGAGGCGCTTAGGATGTCCCTGGGCCTGAGTCTCGTCGACGACGTAGTTGACGTGTACGTGCTCGACCATACGCTGCAGGCGACCGGGGAGGCGGCCGCGCACGTCGAGACGCTACGGGAAATGGAAATGCAGATCTATACGAACCGCCGGGAAAACGAAGGCATGCAATATCTGCCTGCCGGCGAAATCGCCCAGAGATTGCCGCAGTACGACCATATTCTCGCGTATTAGCCGTATCGATTCGAAAGGAGACAGCGATGAAACTCGGGATGCTGATCAATACGGCGAAACACCTGGACCATATCACCGGGATTTGCCGCGCCGCCTTGGCGAAGAACCATCAGGTAATCATTTTTGCGATGGACGAGGGCACCCGGCTGCTGGAAAACGATGCCTTCGTCTCGCTCGCCGCGCTCGAAGGCGTGTCGATGAGCCTGTGCGAACACAGCGCCAAGACCTGCGGCGCCAAGACCGAGGGCCTGCCGGCGAAGATCGTTTGCGCCAGTCAGCTGAACAACGCCATGATGAATCACAACGCCGACCGGATAATCGTGCTGTAGCCGGACTGCATCAATTACGCACAAAGAGGAGGAGGGGATGGTCAAGCTGCTGCTCCTGTTGAACGACGGCCCGGATGCGCCGTCTGGCGCGTGGATCGAGGCACTGTCATCGACCTGCGATGTCGAGGTGATCGATCTCACGCGCAAGCAAGTGCCTTACGACGCGCTCGTGGACAAGATCTTCGACTGCGATAAGTTGATCTCCTGGTAAGCGCGTCGGCAGCTGCCGACTCCTGGCATCGCCGCACGGGGTCGATCGGTCAGCGCCTTGCGCGCCAATTTATCGCGCCAGAAAAAGTTTTTGGGTACGGAACCATTGTGAAAGCGCACCTGCCGGCGCAGAATCAGTGACGGAGATGGGCATTTTCGGAGGAGACCGATGGAAACTGCCGCGAACAAGAATCAACTCTGGGCCTTCGTCATCATCGGCTTGTTCACGCTTCTGAGCGTGGTGAGCTATTCGTACAACGAGTACTACATCTATCTCGCGGCCTATCTGTGGTTTGGCTTCGTCTACGGCATGTGCCTGCAATACGGCCGGTTCTGCTTCTCCTCGGCGTTTCGCGATCTGTTCGCGGTGGGGGTGCCGCGCATGGCAGTAGGCATCATGATCGCGATGGTGCTGTTCGGCTCAGTCTCGGCTGTTGTCACCGCCACCGGAAACAGCACTTACCATGCCGCGCCTTACGGCTGGCACGCGGTGATTGCCGGACTGGTGTTCGGGGTGGGCATGGTACTCACCGGCGGTTGCGCCTCCGGTTCGCTGTACAAGGCCGGCGAGGGTAACGTCACCGCAATGCTGGTGTTCGTCTCGATCAGCGCTTCGCTGGCGATATTCGTCGATGTCGGCGGCTGGCTGAATGCGCTGGTGCCGAACTCCTGGCACGAGTCTGCGCTGGCGAAAGGATTGCCGGCGGAGATCACGGTCGGCGACGGCTGGCTGGACCAGTACCTCGCCGGCCATGTCTGGAATCAGCCGATCCTGACCTACCCCGAATGGCTGGGCCTGGAGGGGCCGTGGGTGTCCGCCTACGTCGGCAGCGTTCTGGTCGGCATCGTGTTGCCGGCATCAGTGCTGCTCGCGGTGGTCTATGTCGTCTGGTATCGCAAGGGCTACCTGCGCAAGCGCGTCGAGGACGGCAAGCAGTATGAAGGGTTTGCGACCGAACTCGCCGGCTACTGGAGCATGATCGCCGCATCGAAGCGCACTGCGATCGCGGGCCTCATTTTGGGCATTGCGGCCGGCCTGCACATGTACGTCATGAAGGGCATGCAGCTCAAATTCGGGGTGCAAAATTTCGGTGCTATCCTGAAGGAACTGGGTTTCACCTCCGGCCTTTCGTCCAAGGGGACGGTGTTCGATCCAGGGTATTGGTACGTGACCACCCAGGAGGCGCAATGGTTCGGCTGGCTGTTCAACAAGCTTGGCTGGGACAACCGGAGCAACATTTTTTTCGGGCTCGAGAACGGACTTCCGAATCCGCTCCTCAATCCGGCGGGCTGGATGTCGATCGCGCTGATCGGCGGCGCCGCCGTGATGGCCTTGCTGAATAACGAATTCAAGTGGAAGAACACCACCCCGGAACTCGCCCTGTGGGCCGTCATCGGCGGCACGCTGATGGGCATCGGTTCGCGCCTGGGGCTCGGCTGCAACGTCGGCGCGTTCTTCGTGCGCGTGTCGCAAGGCGACGTCGCCGGCTGGCTGTTTGGCATCGGCATGGTCGGCGGCGCCTATTTGGGCGTCAAATTCTTCAACTGGTGGACCGAGAGAAAAATGGCCCGGGAGATGGCCGCTTTCGAACTTTGATCCCGGCATAAACGAGGAGGTAACGCGATGAAATTCGAAAAGAAGGCCGAAGGCTTGTACGCGCTCGACGTGTGCGGATATGTCTGCCCGCATCCGCAGCTCTATACCAAGAAAGCGCTGGAAAAGATGAAGGAGGGGGAACTGCTGGAACTGGTGTTCGACAACGCGTCTTCGGGGGAATCCATCGCCGCCATGTGCGATTCCAGGGGGAACGAGGTCGTCGAGAAAAATACGGACAGCGGAAAGTACACCTGGAAGATCAAGAAAGTTGCGGCCTGAGGAACGGATGCCATGAGCAAGACGAGCCTCTGGATTGTCATTGTCGTCACGGCGGCCTGGATCGGGTTCATGCTGGGTTACTCGATGTCGGCGCATACCGGCGCCAAGCCCGCAGCGGCCGGAACGCCTGCGGCGGCGAGCGGCGGCTACGGAGGCAGCGCACGACCGGCCTCGGGCGGGTACGGAAAGTGAGCACGGCGCCGTGAACGGCGCCCTGCGCTGCCCGATGGGGCTCGCAGCCGATCAGCGAAGCGCTCGTTGAGGGACGTGCCCTTACGGACTGACGCAGATTGCCTGATCCTGGGCGGCGGGCTTGCCGGCCTGGCGGCCGGCTGGTCGCTCGTTCAGGCCGGCCGACGCGTGCAGGTGCTCGAAGGCGCCGATGCGGTAGGCGGCCTTGCGCGCACCGTTTCGCACCACGGTTTCCGCTTCGATCTCGGCGGGCATCGATTTTTCACCAACGACGCCCGCGTGGGGGAGTTCGTGCGCGGGCTGCTCGGCGACGAGCTGGTCACAGTGCCGCGCTCGAGCCGCATCTACCTGCGCGGCAAATGGATCGAGTATCCGCTGCGGCCGCTGGGCGCGCTCGCCGGGCTGGGCCCGCGCATGAGCGCTCAGATCCTGCTTGGCTATGCCAGTGCGAGCATGGCGCGGCTGATGCGGCCCACGCCGCTCGCGTCGCTGGAAGACTGGGTGGTGGCCCACTTCGGGCGGCCCCTGTTCGAACTCTATTTCCGCGATTACAGCGAAAAGGTATGGGGTATCGGCTGCAAAGAAATCAGCGCCGAGTGGATGGCGCAGCGTGTCCAGGGTCTGTCCCTGGGCGCAGCCATCCGCCACGCGTTTCTGCGGCGCGGCGCGGCGTTGCCGACGCTGGTGGATCGGTTTTTGTACCCGCGGCTCGGAATCGGCAGCATTGCCGAGCGTCTGCGCGCGGCGCTCGAGCGCTCGAGCACGATTGCCACCGGCACCCGGGTGGTGCGAATTCGCCATGACGGTCGACGCATCGAGGGCGTCAGCGTGCGCCGCGGAGACGAGGTGCGCGAGCTTCGGGGCGAGGCGTTTCTGTCCACGATCCCGGTTACGCAAGTCATCCAGGCGCTGAGTCCGCATGCCCCGGTAGAGGTGCGCGCGGCGGCGGCGCAGCTGCGCTACCGGGATCTGGTCATCGTGGCGGTGATGCTGCGCCGCGAACGCGCGACCGATCAGACCTGGATCTACTTTCCCGGCAAGGACGTTCCCTTCGGCCGGCTGCATGAGCCGACCAACTGGAGCGCCGCGATGGCGCCGCCCGGGCGCACGCTCGTGGTGACCGAACGCTTTTGTTTTCGCGGCGACGCCACCTGGAATGCCGCGGATGCCGAACTGATCGAGACGACCGTGCGCCACCTCGAAAAACTCGGCTTTATCCGTCCTCGCGAGGTGTGTGACGGCATGGTGGTGAGGATACCCGCGGCCTATCCGCTGTTCGAGGTGGGTTACCAGGAACGCAGTCAGATCCTGTGCGACTACCTCGCGCGCTTCGACAATCTGCAGCTCGCGGGTCGCGGCGGACTGTTCCGTTACTACAACATGGATCAGGCGATTGCGTCGGGACTCGCGGCGGCCGAGACGCTGCTTGCGCGCGACGCGTCCGAGGTGCAGATGCCTGCTGCCGCCGCAGCCGGGGCTGTGCCGTGAAATGCGCGCTGGTCGTTCCGGCCTGGTTGCCGCAGGAGTTGTTTCCTCGCGAGACGGCCGGTTCGCAGATCAATTACTGGCAGCCTCTGGGCATGCTCTACATCGCGGCGGCCCTGCGCCAGGCCGGGCACGATGTGCGCTTTTTCAACGGCGCGTTCCTCACGCACGAGGAAATCCTGCGGGGCATCAGCGCGTTCGATCCGCGTTACGTCGGCATCTACGCCACGACCTTTGGTTGGTACAAGGCGACCGAGACCGCGGCAGCGGTGAAACGGCTGAACGCAAAGATTCTGACCTGCGCCGGTGGCCCGTATCCGATTGCGAAGCAGGAGCAGTGCCTGCGCGAATGCGCCGACTTTGACGCAGTGGTCACGGGCGAGGGAGAACTCACCGTTCCCGAGATGATCGTGCGGCTCGAGGCCGGGCAGGGACTCGATGCCGTGCTCGGAGTGGCGTTCAGGCGCGGCGCCGAGGTTGTCAACAACCCGCCGCGCCCGCTGATCGAGGATCTGGACGCTTTGCCTTTTCCGGCGCGCGAATTGCTCGGCGAGGCCGATCGCTACCTGCCGCCGCCCGGCACCTACCGGCGCAAACCCGTTACGGTAATGTTGACCGCGCGCGGCTGCGACCGCAGGTGCTTGTTTTGCTTCCAGATCGATCGGCAGCGGCGCGCAGGCGTGCGCGGCGTGCGTTTTCGCTCGATCGAGAACGTGCTCGCCGAGATCGAGCACTGTATCGCCCTGGGTTACCGTGAAATCAAGTTTCTGGACGACACGCTCGCGGCCGATTACGATCGCGCGCTGCGGCTGGCTCGGGAGATCAAGGCGCGCGGACTCGACTTCAGCTGGTTCGCCTCGGCCTGCGTGAACCAGGTCGATGAGACGCTGCTGCGGGCGTTCAAGGAGGCGGGCTGCTGGGCCATCCTGTTCGGTGGCGAAAGCGGCACACAGGAGAATCTTAACGCTGTGCGCAAAGGCTCGACCCTTGACAACACGCGCGCGGCGGTGCGTGCGGCCCAGGCGGTTGGACTGCGGGTCAGCATGCCGTTCATGTTCGGGATCCCGGGCGAGACCTACGCCGACGGCCTGAAGACCATCGAGTTCGCGCTCGAGCTCGACCCGGATCTCGCCAATTTTCACGCCGTCACCGCATTTCCCGGGACCGATCTGTATGACCATCACGCGCAGTACGGCAGCGTCTCCGCTGACCTGAGGGACTACACCTACCAGGGTGCTGCGTTCGTGCCCTATACGATGACGCACGACGAGATCCATGCGCTGCGCCAGCTCGCATTGCGGCGCTTTTACTCGCGGCCGGCGTTCCTGTTGCGCCAGCTTGCGCGGCTGCGCAACATCAACGACCTGCGCGCCGCGCTGGCGGGTGTCAGGAGCCTGTTTTGGCTGTGGACGCGGCGGGGACTGTTTCACCGGCACCCGCGGCAGGACGCGCCGCTGCCGGCCGCAGCCGCAGCCACTCGGCGGCGAGCGCCGGATAGCAGCGCGGGTTGAACAGGATGTTGGTGATGAAATAGCACTCGTGCGTGCAGTGGCACTCGCCGCGGCCGATGGCGTCCAGGGTCGCGTGCGCCGCGGCCGTGCCGAGGATCGAATTCAGATCGTAGCCGTGCGCGCGCACGTTGCCGAAGCTCGCCGCGCGGGTCTCGCAGGGAGTCACCTCGCCGGTTTCGCCCAACACCAGGTTGAGCCGGCCGGCATAGCACGGGATGAGTCGTCGTTGCTCCAGCGCGGTGCGATGGATCAGGCGGCGTTGCAGGACATCCTGGGCCGCCTTCAGGCGCGCGCCGCGAAAGGCGTAGGTCGGCGCCGTGCGCTGGCGCAGGTTCGCGGCCAGTCTGCCGACTGCGCGCTCGTACTTCGCGAGATCCACCGCCTTGTGGCTCGCGTCCGCCAGCTCGCCGCGCACCAGCGAAATGGTATGCGTCCGGACATGTTCCAGGCCCTGAACGAAATCGATGATTTCATCCATACTATCCTGGTTGCCGGAGCAGAACACGGTATTGATGCCGAGCTCGAAATTGGGATGCCTGCTCAGCAGTCCGGCAAGCAGACGGTAGGTCTGCATCAGTTTGTCGAAGCCGCCCGGGGTTTCGCGCAGGGCATCGTGGGCTGCGCCGACGCCGTCGAGCGATAACTTGACGACGACGATGCTGTCTGTGCATTGCCGCAGGATCTGCGCCATCGCGTCATGAATCCGTTGCGGCAGCAGTCCGTTGCTCGGAAAAAGCATGATTGCCGGGCGGTTGTGCAGGTAGAACAGGCGGCTGATTTCGACCAGATCCTGGCGCAGAAAAATTTCACCGCCCGAGAAAGCGAGCCAAAGCAGGCGTCCGAGGGAGCGGGAGATTTTTTCGATCTCGCCCAGCGACAGTTCAGCGGCGTCTGCTTGCGCCATCCTGGCGGGATAGAAGCAGTAGGGGCAGCGCGCATTGCACCTGCGCGTGACGAAAAACGTGAGCTGGATCGGCCGGTGTTTCCACGCAATCGCATTCACATGGCGCAGCCAGGAGACCATCAACGCTGCTCCAGCGGACGCACGGGGGGCAAAGACCAATGTCGCAGCATTCCGGCGATCGCGCCAGCGCCTACCGCCAGAGGATAGAGAAACAGGTAATACAGTGCAGCCACGAGCGAGAAGCCCAATCCCTCGGCACGAAAGAAGGCGAGGAACAGTCCCCGGTTCACGAACAGATTGAAGGCAAGCGCCAAGGCCAGGCACGCGAGCAGAATCGACTTCCCCGTCAGAGCGTAAGTGCACAGCAGGCCGGCATTGCCGGCGAACACGAGCACATTGAGTTTGAGTCCCGCCGAGGCGGTTCCGGAATCCGAGAGCAGATCCCGGTTGCCGATGGCGTAGCCGGTCCAGTACAGGGACTTGGTGAATGCATTGCCGAGCGAACGGACCAGGGAATAGTTGAAAATGTGCTGCACCTGAATGGCAGGGTTCATCACCAGAGAACAACCGGCGCACCGCAGACGGTGGCTGAACTCCACATCTTCCAGGATCGGTCTGACGTTTTCGGCAAAGCCGCGATGGCGGCGGAACACGGACGTGTCCATGGCCAGCGCGTGCGTGGCGATGTAATCGGCCGCGGGTGCGTGTCTGGTTTCAAAGAAATTTATGAAAATCGACTGGAAGCGGCTGAAAAAGCGCAGGTCGTATGGCGTCCGCGTGTAGGTGCCGCCAACGATCGCATCCGGTCCTTCCAGCGCCAGTGTCCGCGTGGCCAATAGCAGCGTGTCCGGTTGCAGCAGACAGTCGGCATCGGTGAAGAACAGAATTTGCCCCCGGCTGTGGTTCGCGCCCACGTTCCGTGCCCGTGCGGCACCCTCGTGTCGCTCAAGCCGCAACAACGTGCAGGGGTGGCGCCCGATCACTTCGACTGAATCGTCGCTGGAATTGTCGTCGACGACGATAATCTCGAAATTGCCGTACTGCGATGACCGGGCAGCCGCCAGGCAGCTTCCTATCGTGCGTGCGCCGTTGCGATTCGGGATGATGACCGAGACGAGGCTGTCCATTAGCGGATGTTAGCCACAATTGGGCGCGTCTGCAGGCTGGCGCGTCCGTTACCGAGCCTGGTGGGCCGCGCTCGCCACACTGGTATGGCGGCAATCGCGCGCATAAAAGAATCCAATTGACTCATATATCCAATCACCATTGACTAAAGACCGGATAACGTACATGGTTATTCCGTGAGCCTTCGGCCGGGGAATAGCGGCAGAGCGGCAAAACGAGTGGATGGCTTTTTTTGCGGCGTGTTGGAGAAATCGGGGGTATGCAGCGCGGGAAGTGCTCAGTCGTAACAAAAGCGGGGCGGCACCGACCCGTTACACGATGATCGTACAAATTCCAAGGAGGACGGACTATGGAACGCGAACAAATGGTAGACGAAGAGATGACACGGAGGGAGATGTTATTCGGCGCCGGCAAATGCGCACTCGGGGTTGCGGGGTTCACGGCCCTCGCGTCTGCGGTGCCGGGACTCGTATCCGAGGCGCATGCCTTGGGCGGGACGACCGAGAAATGGCCCTGGCCGTATCAGAAGCTGGACCCGGCAGCCAGCGCTGAAATTGCCTACAAGGAATGGTATCGGGTGTTCTGCGGGGCCGCGGTCATCAGCAGCGTGTTTGGCCAATTGCGGGAGAAGGTAGGTGATCCGTACAAGGCGTTCCCGATCGATGCTTTCATTTTTCTCGAGGGCGGCACCTCGGGCTGGGGAACGATCTGCGGCGCCAACGCCGGCGCAAACATCGTCACCAATCTCATCATCGGTCCGCGCATCTCCGGTACCGACGATGGCATGCTGATGGGCAGTGAATTGATGCAGTGGTATTCCACTACCGCCCTGCCCCGCTATATGCCGAAGGATCCCAAAGTCAAAGGCGACCTGCCGCAGACCACCTCCAATTCTCCGCTATGCCATCTCTCGGTGGGCAAATGGATGAAGGCGGCGAACAAGGAACTGGCGAGTCCGGAGCGCAAAGACCGCTGCGCGCGCCTCACCGCGGACGTGACCGCACAACTGGTCACGCATCTTAACGACTGGAAGGATGGCAAGTACAAGACCAAAGGGGTCATCCCGGCCGCGGGGTACGGCATTCAGACGCAGAACAACTGCAACGAGTGCCACGGCAGCAACGTACCTTCGCCGCCGAAGGCGAAGAAGTAGAGCATCCGATCAGGTCGGCACCCGGACACCCCGCAGTGTTTTGCGGGGTGTTTTTGTTGACTGCGTGCGCGCACCCGACGCGATTGATGCATCCAGACCCTTAGCCTGATAGATTGGCCGGGTGATGGAGCTCAAGAACACAGAACAAATCCTGCTCGTATCGTTCTGCGCGCTCATCCTCGTTCCGCTCTTGTACATCGGCCGTTTGGCCGATGACAATACGCTGACCAGCTGGAAATGGGTGTTCCCGGCGTCGGGCATCCTGCGGGTATTCTTGATTCTTGTCCCGGCATTGCTGTGCGCCTATGCGCTGTCGGGGCTACGCCTTGCCGGGCCCCGCGCCTATGCTTTGCTGCCGGCGTTGTCGATCTTTTCCGTCCTTCCCTTGTGGCAAGGACCTGAAGCCATCATCGACGCGTCAAGATATTTTCTGCAGGCAAAGTATCTGAGCGAGTACGGGACGGAATATTTCCTCAGGCAATGGGGTGGCGCTGTCCATGCCTGGACGGATTTGCCTCTGGTACCGTTTCTATACGGCCTGATCTTTCGCTGGTTCGGGGAAGAGAGAATCTATATCCAGGCGTTCAACACCTTGTTGTTCGCGCTGACCTGCACGCTGACCTTCGCCGTCGGCAAGAAACTGTGGGATGAGGAAACCGGGCTGAATGCGGGTCTGCTGCTCATGGGGATCCCCTATCTCCTCACCCAGGTGCCGTTGCTGCTGGTCGACGTGCCGACCATGTTCTTTGTCACGCTTGCGCTGTACGCATTCCTGAACGTCGTCGAAAAACGAGGAGCACTCTGGCTGAGCGCTTCCTCGATTTCGTTGTTGCTGGCCCTGCTGTCGAAATATTCCGCCTGGCTGATGCTTGGCGTCGTTCCGCTAACGTCCTTGGTTTTCACCGCGGGAGACAGGAAGAGGACATTCGGGATCCTGGCCACCGCCGTACTCATGACCGGAGTGGTTGCGGGCGCGCTGGTCTATGTTCGCTTCGATGTCTTCAGGGAGCAGATGATGATCCTCAGGACCTACCAGTGGCCGGGTCTTGACCGCTGGCAGGAGGGATACGTATCGGCGTTTCTATTTCAGTCCCATCCGTTTCTGGCGCTGCTTGCCTTGTTGGGAATATACCGGGCAGCGAGGGCAAACGACCGGCGCTTCCTCGTTGCGGCATGCTTCGCCGTCTTCGTGTTTGCGCTCCAGATCAAGAGGATACGATACATCATTCCGTTGTTTCCGCTATTCGCCCTGATGGCGGCTTATGGACTGAATTCATTTCGCGACCGAGGTGTCCGAAACTTCATCTGCCTATCTATCATGGCGTCATCCCTGGTCATCGCCTGCTTCGCCTATCTGCCATTCCTGAACAGTACGAGCATGGCGAACCTGCAACACGCAGGCCGCTACCTGGATACCCTGGAGTGCGATGCCGTCGAAGTCTATGCACTGCCGCAGGCGAACTCGTCGGGCAGTACTTTTGCTTCAATTCCGATACTCGACTACCATACGCGCAAGAAGATCCTTGCGCCTCAGAGCTGGCCGGCACATCCTGAAATGGGCGATGCCAGGCAATCGTCGCTGCGATTCACCTGGGAAGCGAGGAAGCCCGAGTTGTATTCGAGTACGGATGCGGCGAGAGGCTGCGCCATCGCGCTCATTTCGAGTGAAGCCGTTGACCGCCTGCCGGAAGCGTTCACCGGAGGGAAGCAGAACACTTTTGAACTATTGAAACGGTTCGACCTGGCTTCAGACGTATTCAAGTACCAGACGTTCGTTACCATATTCAAAAAACAATAAAGCTCCAAGAAGAGCACGCAATGCCCGCCGCCGTACGTCAGGGATCGCTGCGGGCGCACCAGAACGGGGAGGAATCGACGTGGAAGGCGAAGCAAGAAAGCAGAAAGTTTGGGCGCTGGTCATCATCGGTTTTTTCGCCCTGGTTAGCGTAACCACGTACGCTTATAACGATTACTATATTTACCTGTCCGCCTACCTGTGGTTCGGCCTGATCTACGGCATGTGCCTGCAGTACGGCCGCTTCTGTTTTTCTTCGGCTTTCCGCGACCTTTTTGCAGTCGGCGTGCCGAGAATGGTGGTCGGCATCATGACCGCCACGCTTTTTTTCGGGTTCGTGGCGTCCATCGTTACGGCGAGCGGGTTCAGCACCTTCCACCCTTCCCCTTCGGGGCTACATTCCGTTATCGCCGGTCTGATATTCGGGGTCGGCATGGTGCTTGCTGGAGGTTGCGCGTCGGGCTCGCTGTATAAGGCGGGCGAGGGGAACGGGGTTGCTGTGCTCGTCATATTGTCGATCAGCGTGACCCAGTCTTTCTTTGCCTCGACCGGCGGCTGGCTCAATGAACTCGTTCCGGCCTCCTGGCATGCTTCGGCGGTCGCGAAAAACCTTCCGGCTTCAATCAACGCCGGCGACGGCTGGCTGGACCAGTACCTTGCGGGCTACGTCTGGAACCATCCTACGGTGACTTTTGCGACGCTGCTCGGTTTGAAGAACGAAACCATAGCCGGCGCATTCTTGGGCAATCTCGTCATTGGCGTCGTGATTCCGGCGATGCTGCTGCTGGTGGTCGTGTACAACATTTGGGGAAAAAAGAGTTTCACCAGGGAGTGGCTGAAGACGAGGAAAACGGTTGGTTTTCGCGATCACCTCGATGGCTTCTGGCAAATGCTGCTGTCATCGAAACGGACCTCGATTGCCGGACTGATCCTGGGCGTGGCCTGCGGTCTGCAGATGTTCGTTATCGAGGGACTGCGCATTAAGTTCGGTGTCAGGAACGCGGGAGAGATACTTACCCGGCTGGGATCGGATTTCGGCATATCGGTTCAAGGCACCGTATTTGATCCGGGATATTGGTACGTGACTACCCAGGAGGCGCAGTGGGTAGGATGGGTGATGCAAAAGCTCGGCTGGCAGAACATGGACAATATATTTTTCGGCTATATCAACGGCATCCCGAATCCGGCCCTGAACCCGGCTGACTGGATGTCCATTGCGCTGATCGGCGGCGCCGCAGTGATGGCGCTTGTTAACAACGAGTTCAAGTTCAAGAAGCCGACCATGGAACTTGCCGTATGGGCGATCGGCGGCGGTTTTCTGATGGGCATAGGCTCCAGGCTCGGCTTGGGCTGCAATGTGGGGGCGTTTTTTGTGAGGGTCTCGAACGGGGATGTGGGAGGATGGCTGTTCGGGCTCGGTATGATCGGCGGGGCTTATATCGGCGTCAAGTTCTTCAACTGGTGGACGGAAAGAAGAATGGCGAGGGAATTCGTTGGCATGCAGTTTTGATGAAGGAGTGCAGGCGTGGATAGAACATTCATGATAGCGGCGCTGATCGTAACGATGTTTACCGGGTTCCTGATCGGCTACAGCGTGCCACCTTTCATCAAGGCCGGCGTGTTTAGCGAGCGCAGTGAAAAGGGCGTGGAGTCACAGATCGACAAGAAGTTGGAGCAGCACTACAAGAATCTATACGAGTCCGATTCCAACTAGCATGATCAGCCGATGAAAGCGCAGAAAGGAAAGGCAATGGGGAAGAAATGGATCGCTTGGTTTGTGGCTGCATTTAGCGTCGGCGCCGTGCTCGGATTCAGGATTTCCTATGTGTCCGGGATACAGCCAGGCTACTTCGAGAAGCAGGAGGCGCCTGCGTACGGCGTTTCAGCGGTCAAGGCGCTCGGCTCCGATTTCGGCAAAGAGTACGAGGAGCATTTCAAGAATCTGTACAAGGAGTAGCAAAGCAGACCCGATGCGGATCTCGATTCGGGCACGGTGATCATGGCTGGACGAAGGCGGTTGCTGTCATTTCGATCTTCTGTGATGGACACGAAACGGAAAAGGAGGGAATAAGTCATGGTTAAGAGTGCAAGGCATGTTTTGATCGCCTGTGTGGGCCTGCTGGCTTCAGCCGGCATGTCGCATGCGGCAAGCTGGGTACACCCGGAATTGCTGCTTACGCCGGACGCGGTTGAGAAAAACGCCGGCAAGGCGGACTGGGTCGTTGTCGACTGCAGGGACCTCAAGGATTATGCAAAAGGGCACGTCCCCGGCGCCATCAGCCTGGGCAAAGCGTGCAAGACGGCACTGCGGGACAGCACCGCGAGGGCTTTCAAGGACGCAAAGATATACGAGAATATTCTCGGCAAATCGGGCATAGGCAACGACACCCACGTCGTATTCTACGGAGAGCATAAGGTCACGGACACCTTCAAGGACGTGACCGTGGCGTTCTGGATCTTGGAGTACCTCGGGCACGACAAGGCGTATGTGCTCAACGGCGGCCTGGACGCATGGCTGAAAGCGGGCAAGAAACTCACCAATGAACCTACGATGAAGCCGGAAAAGCAGTTCAAGGCAAAGTTCGTGGCCAGCAGGATCGCTACCAACGAGGAAATGCTGCAGATTGCGGAGGGCAAAAAGAAAGGGATTACGGTCATCGATTCCCGCACAAAGGCAGAGCACGACGGCGTAGACATCCGCGCGCTAAGGGGAGGTCACGTGCCCAATACGACCGCCAACATTTCGCATAAAGACACGATGGATCAGGAGAAGGATCCGAAGACCGGCAAGGATGTCGACAACGGCTATCTTTCGCCGGACCGGGTCGAGGGTCTGTTCAAGAACTTCGACAGGAACAAGCGCGCGATCGCATACTGCCAAACCGGCACCCGCTCGACGCTTACCTACCTGGAGATGAGGCTGCTGGGGTTCAAGGACCCGGCAAACTGGGACGAGTCCTGGGTCGTCTGGGGCTCGAACATCAGGTACCCGGTCGCCAACGAACAGTGGATCAACTTCGAGCGGCTGCAGAAGGCCGAAGCGGACCTCAAAAAGCTCCAGGATTCGATGCCGAAAAAGGAGGAGGGAAAATAGCAGGTTCGCCGCGGCGGCGAAGAAACCGGCTGACCAGGGAAGCTGCGCGGTCGCGCAGGGATGACGGTACAGGCGGATTGCGCCCTCATTTCTTGCCGGGGTTTTTCAGTTTGCTCTTGGAGAACTCGACGAAGCTTGACACCAGGCGCGAGCGAAATTTCTCCTTCAGATAGACCAGCGACAGGGTACGCGTGATCCTGGGCGCAAGCGGCAGCGATGCCAGCACGCCGAGCTGCTTTTCTTTGGTCACGATCACCTTGGACATGATTGCAAAGCCCAAACCGGTCTCGACCACGCCCTTGATCGCGTCCGGGCTACCCAGTTCCATGACGATATTCATATCTTCCGGCGCCATGCCGGCTTCGCGGAAATAGGTGTCGGTCACTTCGCGGGTACCCGAACCGGGTTCGCGGCTGATGTACGCATGCTGCAACAATTGCTTGGGGGTTACGGTCTTCAGCTTGGTCAGCGGGTGCGTCGGTGCGCACACCACCTGCAGCTCGTCCTCGCAGCAGTCCTCGGTGGAAAGGCCGGGAAGGTGCGACGGCGCCTCGATCAGGCCGATATCGAGGCTGTGCGATGCGACACCGTTCTCGATGGTCTCGGAGTTCGCCACCGTCAGGCGCGCCTTGACACCGGGGTAGGCAACGGTGAACTCTCCCAGCACCCGGGGCAACAGGAATTCGGCGATGGTCATGCTTGCGCCGATCAGCAGCAGACCCTGGATCTCGCCGGTCATATCGTTGATGCGAGTGTCGAGTTCGGCTGAAAGCGAAAGGATTCTCGCCGCATACTCGAGCACTACCTCACCGGCTGGAGTAAGCGATATCTTGCCGTGGCCGCGGTCGAACAATCGGGTGTTGAAATGTTCCTCCAGTTGCTTGATCTGAAACGTCACCGCCGGCTGCGTCATGAACAGCGTCTCGGCGGCCTTGGTGAAGCTGCTCTGTTTGGCCACCGCATGAAAGACTTGCAACCTTCTGTCTGCCATGTCCCCTCCTTTCGGCACTATATTATATTTTCTTATTGAATCATAAATCCTTCCACAAGACTAGTTTATGGACATTCTTGTCGGCAGTGTCGATGCCGGAGGCTTAATTGACAGTGTCGAAGTGCGCGCCTAACATCGCTGGTCCGATTGAGGCGCACCTCAGAGTCGATGAACGTTTCGCGCCCGATATCGGATCGCCGCCCCAGAAAACCCTGCCGTAGGAGGATGAGGTGAACGCAAGCTTCCGTTTGCTCGATCCGGTGCGCCAGGCCGAGACGGTGAAAGCGTTGCGCGCCATCTTGCCGGCTACCGCGGTGTTGTACGAGCCCGAGGACACTAAACCGTACGAATGCGACGGTTTGTCGGCATACCGCGAGTTGCCCATGGTGGTGGCGCTGCCGGAGAACGAGGAGCAGGTTGCCCGCATTTTGCGCGCCTGCCGCGAACTCAAGGTGCCGGTTGTGGCGCGCGGTGCCGGCACCGGTCTGTCGGGCGGTGCGCTGCCGCACGGCAAGGGCGTGCTGCTGTCGCTCGCCAAAATGAAGCGCATCCTGGCGCTCGATCCGGTTGCGCGCACGGCGCGCGTGCAACCGGGCGTGCGCAACCTCGCCATTTCCGAGGCGGCTGCGCCCTACGGTCTCTACTACGCCCCCGACCCCTCCTCGCAGATCGCCTGCAGCATTGGCGGCAACGTCGCCGAGAACGCGGGCGGCGTGCACTGCCTCAAGTACGGCCTGACGGTGCACAACGTGCTGCGCGTGCGCGCCTGCACCATCGACGGCGAGGTGGTGGAATTCGGCAACGAGGCGCTCGATGCCCCGGGCCTTGATCTGCTTGCCCTGGTCATGGGGTCCGAGGGCATGCTCGCGGTGGCCACCGAAATCACGGTCAAGCTGGTTCCCAAGCCGGAGACGGCGCAGGTGATCCTCGCCGCATTCGACGATGTGGAGAAGGCGGGCAACGCGGCGGCCGCCGTGATTGCCGCGGGCATCATCCCTGCCGGGCTGGAGATGATGGATCAAGCTGCCACGCGCGCAGTGGAGGAGTATGTGCACGCCGGCTACGATCTCAACGCCGCCGCGCTGCTGCTGTGCGAATCCGACGGCACGCCGCAGGAGGTCGAAGAGGAGGTCGCGCGCATGACCGCGGTGCTGAAGCAATCCGGCGCCTACGATTTTCGTGTTTCGCAGAACGAAGCCGAGCGACTGAAATTCTGGTCCGGGCGCAAGGCGGCGTTTCCGGCAGTGGGCCGCATATCTCCGGATTATTACTGCATGGACGGCACCATCCCGAGGAAGCGCCTGGGCGAGGTGCTGCGTTTCATTGCCGCCATGGAGACCAAATACGGCTTGCGATGCCCCAACGTGTTTCACGCCGGCGATGGCAATTTGCACCCGCTGATCCTGTTCGATGCCAATCATCCGGATGAGTTGCGCCGCACCGAAGCGTTTGCCGGCGAAGTCCTGGAAAAATGCATAGCGGTGGGCGGGACCATCACCGGCGAGCATGGCGTTGGCATAGAAAAGATCAACCAGATGTGCATCCAGTTCGAGCCGAGTGAACTCGCGATGTTCCGCGCAGTGAAGCGCGCCTTCGACCCCGAAGAACTGCTCAATCCGCACAAGAACATCCCGACGCTGCGCCGCTGCGCCGAATTCGGCCGTATGCACGTCAAGGGTGGGCAGTTGCCGCATCCCGAGTTGCCGCGCTTCTGAGATGCAGGACCTCGTCCAGGGCTACGCCGACCGCATCCGTTCCGCCGCTGCCGGGAAAAAGACGCTGCGCTTGCGCGGCGGCGGCACCAAGGATTTTTACGGCCAGGCGCTCGAAGGCGAAGTGCTGGACACGCGCGCCTACGCCGGCATCCTCGCCTATGAGCCGACCGAACTGGTGATTACCGTGCGCTGCGGCACGTCATTGGCGGAACTGGAAGCGGCGCTAAGCGCTGAGGGTCAACAGCTCGCTTTCGAGCCGCCGCACTTCGGTCCCGGCGCGACGGTGGGCGGGATGGTTGCGGCCGGGCTCTCGGGTCCGCGGCGGCAGGCAGCTGGCGCGGTACGCGACTTCGTGCTCGGCGTGCGCATGCTCGACGGGCGCGGCGACGATCTCAGATTCGGCGGCCAAGTGATTAAAAACGTCGCCGGCTACGACGTCTCGCGCCCGATGGCGGGGTCGCTGGGCACGCTGGGGCTGATTCTGGAAGTCTCGCTCAAGGTGCCGCCGCTGCCGTTTGCCGAGGCGACGCGGAAGCTGGAAGTGCCCGAAGACAAGGCGATCGCACTGCTCAATCATTGGGGGGGAAAACCGTTGCCGCTCAGCGCCTGCGCCTGGAGCGCCGGCGAGTTGTGTCTGCGCCTGTCGGGGGCGGCGAGCGCGGTCGAGGCGGCCGGCGAGGCGATCGGCGGCGAGACCATGAAAGCCGACCAGGCGCGGCGATTCTGGCTCGGAATCCGCGAGCAGACCGATGCCTTCTTCGGCAGCGATAAACCGCTCTGGCGCCTGTCGGTGCCCTCGGCCACACCGCCCCTTGCCTTGCCGGGCGAGAAGCTCCTCGAGTGGGGCGGCGCGCTGCGCTGGCTTGCGAGCAACGCCGAAGCGCGCACCATACGTGACGCGGCGACGCAGGCAGGCGGGCATGCGACGCTGTTTCGCGCAGCGGACAAGAGCGCAGGCGTGTTTGCGCCGCTGTCCGCGCCGCTGGCGAAAATTCACCGCAATCTGAAGCAGGCCTTCGATCCCGCCGGCGTGTTCAATCCCGGCCGGATGTACCCGGATCTATGAACGATTATTCGCCGCGCTCGCGCCATGCAAACCCAGCTGGCTGATTTCATCAAGGATACGCCCGCGGGCAGGGAGGCCGACGCCATTCTGCGTAAATGCGTGCATTGCGGTTTTTGCACTGCCACCTGTCCCACCTATCAGTTGCTGGGCGATGAGCTCGATGGGCCGCGCGGGCGCATCTACCTGATCAAGGGCATGCTGGAAGGGTCGGAGGTGACGGCCAGGACGCAACTGCACCTGGACCGCTGCCTCACCTGCCGCGCCTGCGAGACCACCTGCCCGTCCGGCGTGCAATACGGACGCCTGGTCGACATCGGGCGCAAGCTCGCCGAGGCGCGCGTGCCGCGTCCGTGGGTGCAGCGGTTGCTGCGGCGCGTGTTAGGCATGGTGCTGCCGCGCAGTTGGCTGTTTGGCTCGCTGCTCAAACTGGGCCGGTGGACGCGTCCGGTGCTGCCGTTCGCATTGCAGAGCAAGATTCCGGTAACCGTGGCGGCGGCAGGCAATTGGCCTGCGGCGCGGCATCAGCGCAGGATGCTGGTGCTGGCCGGCTGCGTGCAGCCGGCGCTCGCGCCCGACATCAACGCCGCCAGCGCGCGCGTGCTGGATAAGCTCGGCATTTCGCTGGTCGAAGCGCCGGCCGCCGGCTGTTGCGGCGCGGTGCGCTTTCATCTGAATGCGCAGGCAGACGGTCTGGACGACATGCGCGCGCTGGTCGACGCCTGGTGGCCCCATGTCGAGGCGAACGATGCCACCGACGCTGTCGAGGCCATCGTCATGACCTCCAGCGGCTGCGGTACCACGGTGAAGGAGTATGGTCATCTGCTCGCGCACGATCCCGCGTATGCGGCGAAAGCAGCGCGCATCAGCGCGCTGACCCGCGATATCAGCGAAGTGATCGCCGCCGAATCCGCTCGCCTGGCGCCGCTGTTGGCGACTTCAATATCACTTGGACCGGCGCCCAGGCTCGCACTGCAGCTGCCCTGTTCGCTGCAGCACGGGCAGCAGATCAAGGGCGTGATCGAACGCATCCTGCTCGCCGCAGGATTCGAGCTGACGCCGGTTGCGGACAGCCATCTGTGCTGCGGCTCCGCCGGCACCTATTCGATCCTGCAGCCTGAGTTGTCCGCGCGCCTGAAAGCGAACAAGCTGGCCGCACTGCACGCGGGGTCGCCGCAGGCGATCGTCGGCGCCAACCTCGGCTGCCTGAGCCATTTGCAAAGCGGAACTGCGCTGCCGCTGGAGCACTGGATCGTGGCGTTGGAGCGGCGTCTGGCGGGCTGAAACAGATCCGGCGTCACGAAACGCTAGGTGCCAGGTAAGGCGAATACGCGCTGCTTGGCGCAATCCTGTTCGTTGCGACCTTCAGCCCAATCCATCGCGGCGGTCGCCCCGTGCGCGAGGTGGTATGGGAGCGGCTGAATAACGCCAGTTTTAAACCCCTCGAATTCGAGGGGTTTAAAACCAGGGCTGGACTCAACAGCTTTGTCCTGACGCCACGCCAATGGATAGACGCGACCCATGCCAGCGGACTGGTCTCCAAGTCTGGCCGTTACGGCGGCACCTACGCCCACAGAGACATCGCCTTTGAATTCGCCTCCTGGATCTCGGTCGAGTTCAAGCTCTACCTCATCAAGGAATTCCAGCGCCTCAAGGAAGACGAAAGCCGCCGCCTGTCGCTAGCCTGGAACCTGAACCGCACCCTTTCCAAGCTCAACTACCGCATCCACACCGACGCCATCCAGGCGCACCTGATTCCGCCTGAAGTGACGCCGGCCCAGGCCGCCATCACCTACGCGACCGAGGCCGACTTGCTCAATGTCGCCCTGTTCGGCAGAACCGCGAAGCAGTGGCGGGACGCCAAACCCAAGCTCGACGGGAACATGCGAGACCACGCAACGGTGGAACAATTGCTGGTGCTGGCCAACCTCGAAGGGATGAACGCCGAACTCATACACATGGGACTGTCACAGGGGGAACGACTCAAACGCCTCAACGAAATCGCCATCCGGCAGATGCAGGTGCTCACCTCTGCGCCGGCCATCAAGCGACTCAAGGGATAGCCCGTGCTCGACACCGACACCAAACGCCGCATCGACACCGCCCGCGACATCCTCGTCGGCAAGGTGCCCGACCCCAAGTCCCAGGTCGAGCAGATCACCATCGCGCTGATCTACAAGTTCATGGACGACATGGACGCCGAGTCCGAGGAACTCGGCGGCAAGCGGAAGTTCTTCACCGGGGACTACGCCCGCTACGGCTGGGCCAAGCTCATGGCTCCATCGCTCGGTGGTCACGAGATGCTCGGCCTCTACGGCGAAGGGATTTCGAAGATGCCGGAGAACCCCGGCATCCCCGTGCTCTTTCGCGACATCTTCAAAAACGCCTATCTGCCTTACCGCGATCCCGAGACGCTCAAGGCCTTTCTCAAGATCATCGACGAGTTCAGCTACGACCACAGCGAACGCCTCGGCGACGCCTTCGAGTATCTGCTCTCCGTCTTAGGCAGTCAGGGCGATGCCGGCCAGTTCCGCACTCCGCGCCACATCATCGATTTCATGGTCGAAGTCGTCGCCCCGCAGAAGAATGAGACTGTTCTCGACCCCGCCTGCGGCACGGCCGGTTTCCTCATCTCCGCCTACAAACACATCCTGCGCGCCAATACCGACGCCAAGGGCCACAGCAAGCTCACCCCCGACGATAAGGGCCGCCTCGCCAAGAGCTTCAAGGGCTACGACATCTCGCCCGACATGGTGCGCCTCTCCCTGGTGAACCTGTACCTGCACGGCTTCACCGATCCGCACATCTACGAATACGACACCCTCACCTCCGAGGAACGCTGGAACGAATTCGCCGACGTCATCCTCGCCAACCCGCCCTTCATGTCCCCGAAAGGCGGCATCAAGCCCCACAAGCGATTCTCCATCCAGGCCAAGCGCAGCGAAGTCCTGTTCGTGGACTACATGGCCGAGCACCTCACGCCCAGCGGCCGCGCCGGCATCATCGTGCCCGAGGGCATCATCTTTCAGAGCCAGACCGCCTACAAAGACCTGCGGAAGATGCTGGTCGAAAACTCGCTCGTCGCGGTCGTCTCCCTCCCGGCGGGCTGTTTCAATCCCTACTCCGGGGTGAAGACCAGCATCCTCATCCTCGACAAATCCCTCGCTAAGGCCGCCGACACCATCGCCTTCTTCAAAGTGGAGAACGACGGCTTCGGCCTCGGCGCCCAGCGCCGCGCCTTCGACAAGAACGACCTCCCGCAAGTCCAGACCGAACTCGCCGCCTACCTTCAGGCACTCCGCAGCCATCAACCAACCACCGACCTCCAGCCGACCTGCGGGCTGATCGTGCCGAAGGAAAAGATCGCCGCGAATGGCGACTACAATCTCAGCGGGGAAAGGTATCGGGAGGGAGATGTTCGCACGTCGAACTATCCGACGGTTCCGATCGGTGACATCTGCGAACTCTTCAACGGCCGCGCGTTCAAGCCAGAGGATTGGGAGGGTGCAGACAGCGGCGGCATTCCAATTGTCAGAATCCAGAACCTGAACAACCCCGACAGTGCCTTCAATTACTTCGCAGGCGAAGTCAGCGAGAAGAACACGATCAATAACGGCGAACTGCTGTTCTCATGGTCCGGCTCACGCGGCACGTCCTTCGGCGCGCACATCTGGAAAGGTGGGAAAGCGGTTCTCAACCAGCACATCTTCAAGATTGGCTTCGATGAATCTCGTGCGACCAAGATGTATCTGCTCCACGCTCTCAACAAAGCAGTGATCGAAATTGAAGAGAACCTGCATGGCGGAGTTGGCCTCGTCCACATCACGAAGGGCAACCTTGAGAAGATTGAAATTCCTCTGCCACCGCTGGAGGTGCAGAAGGAGATCGTGGCGGAGATCGAGGGCTACCAGAAAGTCATCAACGGCGCCCGCGCCGTCCTTCACAACTACCGCCCCCACATCCCCTTCCACCCGGAGTGGCCGATGGTGACGTTGGCGGAGGTCATCGAGGGCAAGCCGAAGAACGGATACTCGGGCAAGCCGGTGGATCGTGTTACTGACACAAAGGTACTTACGCTAAGTGCGACCACCTCGGGCAAACTCGATTTGACCAAGTTTAAGTACTTGGATGAAGAAATCGTGCCGGACGCCGCATGCCGCTGCCGGAAAGGAGACATCTATCTCCAACGCGGAAACACGGCGGAATTGGTCGGTACCGCAGCCGTATTCGATGTAGATGAATCGAGCTTTATCTACCCCGACCTCATGATCCGTGTGCGTGCCGACGAGTCGAAGGTCATGAGTCACTATCTACTCGTTGCGCTGCAAAGTCAGCCTGTGCGGGACTTCCTGATGAGGAATGCGGTAGGGGCCGCCGGCAGCATGCCCAAGATCAATCAAACCATCGTCGAGCGAGTTCCAATCCAGCTCCCACCCCTAGCCACGCAGCAAGCCATCGTGGCCGAGATCGAAGCCGAGCAAGCGCTGGTCGCCGCCAACCGCGAACTGATCACCCGCTTCGAGAAGAAAATCCAGGCCACGCTCGCCCGCGTGTGGGGCGAGGATCAGATGGCGCCGGCGGATGGGGAAGGATGCGAAGGGCGCAACGCTCGCCTGCCTGAAGCCCCAGTGCCGACCGCCGTGCCGGCCAGCCGCGGGGGCACCCCCTTGGAGAAGCCCGTCTTTCCTTGATCTTCAGGCAGATTGACTCAGAACAACGGGTCTTGCCGAGCTAGGCAGTTTGCGCGACGACGGGCATCTCGTTGTAAGTACGGCCATTGAGCTCGCGCCCGGTAAGGTCCTTCCTGGTACCGCCCCATTGCTTGAAGAAGAACGGGACTCTCGCCGCTCGACACTGGCGCAGGATGTCCTTCACCCATTCCTTGCGCATCGGCCGCGCTTGCGGACCGGATTCGCCGCCGACAATCACCCAATGGATACCATCGAGCGGCAGGGATTCGAGGGGACCGATCAGCGGTTCCAATGAGAGAAACCGTACCTTCGCTTGTACCGATTGCAACTCTGCCACGCGATGCAGCACACGCGCATCTTCAACGCTCACACCCATCCATACGTTCTCTGGCCACGGCAGGTACGGGGCGAGTTCCGCCAGCCGTTCGCTGCGTTTGGTGAGTACCTGAAACGTGTGGCGAGGGCAGTCGCGCATGGTCGCGAATACGCGTTGAATGTAGGCGAGCGGGATGTCATCGTGAAACAGATCGCTCATCGAGTTGACGAAGACCACACGCGGCAGCCGCCAGCCGCGCGGTGTGTCGACCAGATCGGGGTGCAGCGTAACGCTGAAGCCGTTGCGGTAACGCTTGGCGCCCATTGCGGTCAAGCGCTTGGCCATGCGCTCCGCGTAGCAATGTTTGCAGCCCTGACTGACCTTGGTACACCCCGTGACGGGGTTCCAGGTCATTTCGGTCCATTCGATATTCGATTTGTTTGCCATGCTCAAATTTGTAGACAGCTCGGCAATCGGCGCGCATCGTGACTACCTCGCTGCAACGCACACCATGTCGATGACGCACCCCTCAGCACACTTGCCACCACGGTACCGCGAGCACCCGCCGCGTGAGCGGGAATGCCTCGTCACCGCCGTAGAGCAGCAGTGCGCCGTCGGCCAAATCATCATACTCGTCGAGGAAGGCTTCCAGCCCTTTCGCATCGGCCGGTTGGACGCGAGTCGCGGCTTTCACCTCCAGCGGCAGCAGACGCTTCCCCGCTTCGATCACGAAATCGACCTCTAGCCCGGTGGCGGTGCGCCAATAGAGGATTTCGGGACGCTTCACCTGCAGATCGCGCCAAGCGAGCAAATCGCTGAGCACCAGGTTTTCAAGGTGGGCGCCGCGCGGCTCGGTTTCGCCGGAAAGGTGCAGCGCGAGAGCGGCGTCGCTCCAGTAGAGTTTGGGCGCCTTGATCAGGCGCCGTGTGCGATTGACCGAATACGCGGGCAACCGGATCGCCTGGAAGCTCACATCCAGAAGGTTCATGAAGCGGTGAATCTGCGGCTGCGAGATCCCGGTGTCTCGGCCAAGTTCGGTCTGATTGAGCAGATTGCCGATGCGCAGGCAGGCGGCGCGCATCAGCCGCCGGAAGTCGGGAAGGTTTTCCACCGCGCGCAATACCTGCAGGTCGCGCTCAAGGTAGGTCTGCACGTAGCCGGAATACCAAAGCGTGCGTGCGTCCGCGTCGGCAAGTTCGTGCGCCGGAACCGGAAAGCCGCCGGTGGCGACCGCGGCGCGCCAGTCCTCGCGCGGCCCTGCGCACTCGCCGAGGACCTCGCGCCACTTTGGAAAAGGTACGGCCAGAAGTTCGCCCCAGGCGCCCGCGCGGCCCAGGCCGTGGCGCTCGCGGCGCGAGAGCGGCCACAGCGTTACATAGACCGCGCGTCCGGCAAGTGTTTCGCTCACGCGCTCCATCATCAGCAAATTGGCCGAACCGGTGAGCACGAAACGTCCGGGCTTGCGCGGACGATCGCGATCGACCGCGCGCTTGACAGCGAGCAGCAGATCGCCGGCGCGCTGCACTTCGTCAAGAACCAGCGCCGGCGCACGCTCGAGCAGCGCCTCCGGTTCGGCCTGCGCCTGCGCGCGCAAATCGAAATCGTCCAGCGTCAGATAAGGGCGCCGGGCGAGCTCGGGCATGGCGCGCACCAGCGTCGTCTTGCCGGTCTGGCGCGCACCGAGCACCACGACCACCGGCGAGACACGCAACGCGCGCTCGATGACCGCGGTCGCGGCCCGTGGAAGGAAGGTGTTTGGATCTGCTTTTGCCATGCATGTATGATAATCATACTTTAGAAGAATGTCTATTGAATCTGAGATTCCCTCCAAACAAGCGCGCGCTTTGACGGAGGGTCGCCGTTACCTTGCCTGCTTGCAATGCGCTAAAGTGCATGGCGCGATGAAAGCAGATCAAACAGGACGAAAGTGGCGAGATTAAGAGACAGCATCCCCGACCGCCCGGCGACAAAGGATATCCGCCAGCTCGCGCGCATCCTCGGCTTTCTCGCGCCCTACCGCCGGCAAGTCGCGATCGCGCTGGTGGCTCTGGTGGTGGCCGCCGCCTGCGTGCTGGTTCTGGGCCAGGGCTTGCGCGGCGTGATCGACCGAGGGTTCGCGAGCGGCGACGCTGCGTCCCTGGACGCGGCGCTCGTTGCCTTGCTCGCCATCATCGTGGTGATGGCGATTGCCACCTACACCCGATTTTATTTCGTTTCCTGGATCGGAGAGCGGGTTTCGGCCGACATACGCCGCGCCGTGTTCGGCCATCTGCTCGATCTGTCGCCGGGCTTTTTCGAGGTCACGCGCACCGGCGAGGTGATTTCGCGCCTCACCAACGATACCTCGCTGCTCGAAGTGGTGATCGGATCTAGCGCTTCGTTTGCGCTGCGCAATACGCTCATCATGGCGGGCAGCCTGGTCATGCTGGCGGTCACCAGTCCCAGGCTGACCGCGCTGGTGGTGCTGGGCGTGCCACTGGTGATCGCACCTATCCTGCTCTACGGGCGGCGCGTGCGCAAGCTGTCGCGGGCGAGCCAGGATCGGGTGGCGGAAGTCAGCGCCTACATCGACGAAACCTTGCACGAAATCCGCACGGTGCAATCCTACGGCCACGAAGGCCTAGACCGCACGCGCTTCGCCGATCGTGTGGAGCACGCTTTCGCGACCGCGACTGCGCGCATTCGCCAGCGCGCGCTGCTGATCGCGCTGGTGATGCTGCTCGCTTTCGGCGCGGTGGGCATCATTCTCTGGATCGGCGGGCACGATGTGCTCTCGGGGCGCATCAGCGCCGGCGAACTGTCGGCATTCGTCTTTTACGCGGTGCTGGTTGCCGGCGCCCTCGGCGCGGTTTCGGAAGTGATCGGCGATCTGCAGCGCGCCGCCGGCGCGACCGAACGCCTGATGGAATTGCTCGCCACCGAAACGACGATACCGGTGCCGGCGAATCCGCAGCCCTTGCCGCAACCGCCGCGCGGCGAGGTGCGTTTCGACAACGTCAGCTTTCGCTACCCGTCGCGCCCGGATGCGTTGGCGCTTGCGGAATTTTCGCTCGCGGTGAACCCGGGAGAAACCGTCGCCTTGGTCGGCCCTTCCGGCGCCGGCAAGTCGACCGTATTGCAGTTGCTGCTGCGCTACTACGACGCCGACGCTGGTGTCATCAGCCTGGATGGCGTCGAACTGCGACAGGCCGACCCGCGAGCGCTGCGCGCGCGCATTGCGCTGGTGCCGCAGGACCCGGTGATGTTCGCCGCTTCGGTGCGGGAGAACGTGCGCTACGGCCGGCCCGATGCCAGCGATGCCGAGGTGCTGGCGGCCTGCGCCGCCGCCTACGCCACCGAATTCATCGAACGCCTGCCCGAGGGCATGGACACCTTCATGGGCGAGCGCGGCGTGCGCCTCTCGGGCGGGCAGCGCCAGCGGCTGTCGATCGCGCGTGCGCTCCTTGCCGATCGTGCCGTATTGCTGCTCGACGAAGCGACGAGTTCGCTCGATGCCGCGAGCGAGCATTACGTGCAGCTGGCGCTCGCGCGCCTGATGCAACATCGCACCACCCTCATCGTCGCGCATCGTCTGGCGACGGTGCAGAACGCGGATCGCATCGCGGTGATGGACGATGGACGCATCATCGCCATGGGTACGCACGACGAATTGGTGCGCGGGGAAGGCCTCTATGCGCGGCTTGCCGCATTGCAGTTTCTGGGTCGGGCGAGCGCGCCGGATCACGCGGAATCTGTGTCTGTCAAGGTGTGATTAAAAGAAGATCGCGGCCTGAACTGAGTTTGATGTACATCAAACCCCAATTGCCTAGGGTTAGTACAGTACGCAAGTCTTGACTTTCGTCAAGGCTGCACCTGCATTTGTGCGAGCCCTGATCTATCGATCGTCAACATCCCGTAATAATACAAAGGGGGATTCATGCCTCAGGTCATAGGCGTACCGAAAGAGACAGCGGCCGGTGAAAAGCGCGTTGCCACCGTACCCGAAGTCGTTGAAAAGCTCATCAAACTCGGTTTCTCGGTCAAGGTCGAATCCGGCGCCGGGGACGCGGCGAATTGCAGCGACGATACCTACCGCGCCGCGGGCGCCGAGATCGTCGACAGTGCAGCCAAACTGTGGGCGGAATCCGACATCGTCTTCAAGGTATGCGTACCGACCGCCGAAGAAGTCGGCCTGATGCACGAGGGTCAGACCCTGATCACCTTCATCTGGCCGGCGCAGAATCCTGAACTGATGCAACAGCTCGCGGCGCGCAAGGTCACCGTGCTTGCCATCGACTCGCTGCCGCGCATGCTCTCCCGCGCCCAGAAGATGGACGCCCTGACCTCCCAGGCCGGCGTCGCCGGCTACCGCGCCGTCATCGAGGCCGCCAACGCCTTCGGACGCTTCTTCAACGGCCAGATCACCGCCGCGGGCAAGGTGCCGCCGGCCAAGGTCTTCATTGCCGGTGCCGGCGTGGCCGGCCTGGCGGCGATCGGCACTGCAGCCGGCCTGGGCGCCATCGTGCGCGCCAACGACACGCGTGCCGAAGTGGCCGACCAGGTGGTGTCGCTCGGCGGCGAATTCGTGAAGGTCGATTATGAGGAGGAAGGCTCCGGCGGCGGCGGCTACGCCAAGGTGATGAGCGAGGGCTTTCAGCAGGCGCAGCGCGAGATGTACGCCAAGCAGGCCAGGGAAGTCGACATCATTATCACCACGGCGCTTATTCCGGGCAAACCTGCGCCGAAGCTGATCACCGCCGACATGGTGAAGTCGATGAAGCCGGGCAGTGTCATCGTCGACATGGCCGCGGAACGAGGCGGCAACTGCGAGCTGACCGAGCCCGGCCAGGCGGTGGTGAAGCACGGCGTGACCATCGTCGGCTACACCGATCTGACGAGCCGGCTGGCGAAGCAGTCGTCGACGCTGTACGCGACCAACCTGTTCCGCCTCACCGAGGAATTGTGCAAGACCAAGGACGGGGTCATCAATGTCAACATGGAAGACGACGCCATCCGCGGCCTGACCGTGATCAAGAACGGCGAAGTCACCTGGCCGCCTCCGGCCCTCAAGCAGCCGGCCCCGCCGGCAGCCAAGCCGGCCGCAATGCCGGCCAAGGCGCCTAAGCATGGCGAGGCGAGCGCACCGGCTTCCGCCACGCGCACCGCGGTCATGTTCGGTATTGCCGCGCTGGCGTTCTGGTTCGTCGGCGCGAACGCGCCCGCGGCTTTCCTCAGCCACTTCACGGTGTTCGTGCTGGCCTGCTTCGTCGGCTACATGGTGGTGTGGAACGTCACCCCCGCCCTGCATACACCGCTGATGAGCGTCACCAACGCGATCAGCAGCATTATCGCCATCGGCGCCTTGGTGCAGATCGCGCCGCCGCTGGCGGGCGGTGGCGCAGCGCGTCCGGAGGCGTGGATCCATTGGCTCGCGTGGGTGGGCATCGCGCTCACCGCAGTCAACATGTTCGGCGGTTTCGCCGTCACGCAGCGCATGCTGCAGATGTTCCGCAAATAACGGAGACGATCCATGACCGCAACGCTTGCTACTGCCTCCTACGTCGGAGCGACCATACTCTTCATCCTCAGCCTCGGCGGTCTCTCCAATCCGGAGAGCTCGAGGCGCGGCAATCTCTACGGCATGATCGGCATGACCATTGCCGTGCTGGCGACGGTTTCCGGGCCGCAGGTCACTTCGGCCGGCTATGCCTGGATCATCGGCGCGATGGTGCTTGGCGGCAGCATCGGTCTGTACGCCTCGCGCGTCGTGAGAATGACGCAGATGCCGGAACTGGTGGCGCTGATGCACAGTCTGGTCGGCCTGGCAGCGATGCTGGTCGGCTTTGCCAATTACATCGATCCGGCGGCCTCGGCGGAATTCAGCGGCGCCGCGAAGTCGATTCACGAAATGGAAATCTACATCGGCATCCTCATCGGCGCGGTGACCTTCACCGGCTCGGTGATCGCCTTCGGCAAGCTCTCGGGCAAGATCGGCGGCAAGACCCTGCTGCTGCCGGGGCGCCACTGGATGAACCTCGCCGGCCTGCTGGTGGTGATCTGGTTCGGGCGCGAGTTCCTGCACGCCGAATCGATCGACGCGGGCATGATGCCGCTCATCGTGATGACCGTGATCTCGCTGCTGTTCGGCATCCACATGGTGATGGCGATCGGCGGCGCCGACATGCCGGTGGTGATTTCGATGCTCAACAGCTACTCGGGCTGGGCGGCGGCGGCGACCGGCTTCATGCTGTCTAATGACCTGTTGATCGTCGTTGGTGCGCTGGTGGGCTCGAGCGGCGCGATTCTGTCTTACATCATGTGTCGGGCGATGAATCGCAATTTCATCAGCGTGATCGCCGGCGGATTCGGCTCCGAGGGCGGTGCGCCTGCGCCCGCGGGCGGTGCGCAGCCGGCGGGCGAGGTCAATCCTATCCTTGCCGCGGAGACGGCGGAACTGCTGCGCGAGTCGAAGAATGTCATTATCGTCCCCGGCTATGGCATGGCGGTGGCGCAGGCCCAGCATACGGTCTATGAGATCACCAAAGTCCTGCGCGAGAAGGGCGTCAACGTGCGTTTCGGCATCCATCCGGTCGCCGGGCGCATGCCCGGCCACATGAACGTGCTGCTGGCCGAGGCCAAGGTGCCTTACGACATCGTCCTGGAAATGGACGAGTTGAACGAGGACTTCCCCGATACCGACGTCGCCATGATCATCGGCGCCAACGACATCGTCAATCCCGCGGCACTGGAAGACCCGTCGAGCCCGATCGCCGGCATGCCGGTGCTGGAAGTGTGGAAGGCCAAGACGTCGATCGTGATGAAGCGCAGCATGGCCACCGGCTATGCGGGTGTCGACAATCCGCTGTTCTACAAAGAGAACAACCGCATGCTGTTCGGCGATGCGAAGAAGATGCTGGACGAAGTGCTGGCTGCGCTTAAAGCGTAATCGCTGCGTCTAAGAGCGCATCGACGAATCTCTGCATCCCCTGAATCGGGGAAGTTCCGAGGGAGGAGAAGCCGGGCGGGGCGGAAGGGGGTTGAACCCCTTTCCGCCCCGTGTTTTTTGGCTCAGGTTTTTGTCCGGCGTCGTCAGCGTCCGCTCGGGCGTGCGATAATTCATATCGAGGCCGAAGCCATTCGCGCCGCAAAAGGGGGAGAAAAATGAGTCTCGCACGCGCTGCGGCAATCCTGCTGCGCCCGGCATTGATTGCCGCCGTGTTTCTGGTTGCCTGCGCTCCGGTGTTTGCCGCCAATGGCATGGCCGCCCCGACCGTGTTCGGCATCCCGGTCGAATTCATCCTGTTTGCGCTGACGCTGCTCGGCGTCGCGCTGTTTCACAATCACACCTTGCGCGTCGGACTGACCGGCCTCGCGGTCATCACTGTATATAAGTTGGTGTTCACCGGTTTCAAGACCGGACCCGGCGTCGCCGGCCTCATCTCCCATTTCGGCCACGAATGGGTGATCCTCTCCAATCTGCTCTGTTTGCTGCTCGGTTTCGCGCTGCTTTCAAGGCACTTCGAGAAGACGCACATACCGGCGGTGCTGCCGCGATTCCTGCCGCACGACTGGAAGGGCGCTTTTGTCATGCTGGTGATGGTGTTCGTGCTGTCGTCCTTTCTCGACAATATCGCCGCGGCGCTGATCGGCGGGGCGATGGCGCATACCCTGTTCCGGGCCAAGGTTCACGTGGGCTATCTCGCCGCCATCGTGGCCGCCTCCAACGCCGGCGGCTCGGGCAGCGTGGTCGGGGATACCACCACCACCATGATGTGGATCGACGGTGTGAGCCCGATATCGGTGTTCCATGCCTATGCCGCGGCCGCGGTCGCGCTGGTGGTGTGCGGGATCCCGGCGGCGATGCAGCAGCACAAGTATTCGCCGATCATCAAGCACGAACACAGCCACATTCACATCGACTGGCTGCGTGCCGGCATCGTCGCGGTGATTCTGATCTTCGCCATCGTGGCGAACGTGATTGTCAACGTCGAGTACAGCGAAATCTCGGACCGCTTTCCATTCATCGGCGTGGCGGTGTGGGCCGCGATCCTGCTGAGCGTGCCGTTCAGACGGCCGGACTGGGAGCTGCTGCCCGAGGCGACAAAAGGCTCGATCTTCCTGCTGTCGCTGGTGACTTGCGCCTCAATGATGCCGGTGGAAGCGTTGCCCGCCGCGTCCTGGCGCTCCGCCTTCGGCCTCGGATTCATCTCCGCCGTGTTCGACAACATTCCGCTCACCGCGCTGGCGCTGAAGCAGGGCGGATTCGACTGGGGCATGCTCGCCTACACCGTGGGTTTCGGCGGCTCCATGATCTGGTTCGGCTCCAGCGCCGGGGTGGCGCTATCCAATATGTATCCGGAGGCGAAATCGGTAGGCAACTGGATCCGGCACGGCTGGCATGTGACGTTCGCCTACGTGGTCGGCTTCGCGGTGCTGATGCTGACGCTGGGTTGGCAGCCGATGCCCAAACGCGGCGAGTTGCCGGCACCGAGCAGGCCCGCCGCCACGGCGCCCGCTATGATTGCACCGGCGACTGTGACGAAATAGGCAGAGTCCGCGGCGCTGGTGATGCTGGCCCCGGCCGATCAACGTCCGGCGCTTTTGAGCCGCGCGCCGGACTAAGCGTTTTCCCCGATTGTTCCGATTTCATGCTCTGGCATCCTCGACGCCGCAGATTGATTTTGGGCTGGCGTAGGTATAGCATTCGCAGGCCTAGTACGTAATCCGGAGAATTATTCCGGATTGTGGAATTTTCCAGGCTCCGCCACTGTTTGCGGCGGAGCTAATCCGAGAATTTCAGGCCGTCGATAAAATAACCAATGCAAAGGAGAGCAGAAATGAGCAAAGAGCAGACCAAACCTCTGTCGCGCCGCAAATTCCTCAGCGGCGCTGCCGCAGCGACGGCCGGAGCCGCGACGCTGGGCTTCCCGATGATCGCCAAGGCACAGGGACCGATCAATATGCGCTGGCAGAGCACCTGGCCGTCGAAGGATATTTTCCACGAATACGCTCTCGATTATGCGAAGAAGGTGAACGACATGACCGGCGGCGATCTGAAGATCGAAGTGCTGCCTGCCGGCGCGGTGGTGCCGGCGTTCGAACTGCTGACAGCGGTGGCCAAAGGCACGCTGGACGGCGGGCACGGGGTGCTGGGCTACAATTACGGCAAGCAGAATGCGCTGGCGCTGTGGAATTCTGGCCCGGCATTCGGCATGGACGCCAATATGCTGCTGTCCTGGCACAAGTACGGCGGCGGCCAGGAACTGCTGGCCAAGCTCTATAATTCGATCGGCATCACCACCATCCAGTCTTTCCTCTACGGCCCGATGGCGACGCAGCCGCTGGGCTGGTTCAAGAAGCCGATCACCAAGACGGCG